>Ga0335078_10008257_pt1 | contig 15483 bp, 10 predicted proteins | sample Lox_Sample_32_FD_206711 | JGI IMG/M metagenome (GOLD analysis project Ga0335078, IMG submission 206711) | Soil microbial communities from Loxahatchee National Wildlife Refuge, Florida, United States - Lox_Sample_3.2 | ecosystem: Environmental > Terrestrial > Soil > Wetlands | place: USA... | reverse complement strand
GGAAACGTCAGACGGCGGCCACCTGTGGCGTCACTAGCCTCAAAGGCGTCAGCATCGCAGCTCAAAGCAATGATCGTGAAGTCTTTTTCGTACTATCATGCCAAAAACCCTTCCTAACACCAAAACTATTCCAAAAAATGGCTCTGCCAGTGGAAAAGCGATGTTACTGGTAGCTCACGGCCCTCATTGCCCTCCCCAGTCCCATCTCAGGCGCGAACGCGAGTACCGCGCCGCTGGCCGCCCGTCTCGGCCGCGGCCCCGCTCGCGAGTTCCGCGCCTCAATCGCCGACGGCGGCGGGCTCGCTCGCGCCGGCTAGGTGCTCGTTGATGGCGGCCGTTACGTAGCCGAGTGCCTCGCCCGCGCCTGGCAGCAGGTCCACCATGGTGAAGAAGCCGTGCATCTGGCCGGCGAACCGCTGGTGGCGCACCGGACGCCGGCCTTGAGCAGCCGGGTCGCGTACAGTTTCCCTCGTCGCGCAGCACGTCATGCCCGGCGGTGAGCGCCACCGCGGGCGGCAGGCATGCCCCTCACGGTACGCGATACGCCCACTGGGGAATCGCGGCTCATTGCTAACAGCCCGCCGCCGTGCCAGGGCGGGCCGTGCCTGGCCCTTGCTGCCGCCGTGTAAGGGACGAGTAGCGCCGGCGGGCTAGTAGCGCCGGCGGCCGGGCTCGAGCCCGGTGAGCCGCAGCACGAGCAGCAGCACCCAGGCGCCGATCACCGACCCGATGAGGCCGACCGGGTGGAAGGTGTGCACGCTCGCGGTGTGGTACTGGATGAGGTTTTGCAGGAACCCGCCGATAAAGGAGCCAACGATGCCGAGCAGGCTGGTGGCAAGGCACCCCATGGGGTCACGGCCCGGCATGAGCAGGCGGGCGATCGCGCCCACGAAGAAGCCGACAACCAGCAGCACGATGATGAAGATGATCATGCCGGTAACACTCCCGTCTCGCGTTATGTCGCGTTAGCAAGCATATCGCCCGGTGGGCGGTGCGTACCCCGCATCGCTGCGGGGGCGTAAGTTCGCTGGTAACGGGCACATGGTGGGACATGGACGGTGCCGTCCGGCCAAGATCCCCGCTCTCGCCTGGAGCGTGGCGTGGCTGACCCCAAGGGCTTCCTGACGACCCAGCGCCGGGACTGCGCCCGCCGCCCCGTCGGTGAGCGGGTGCGGGACTGGCATGAGGTCTACAACAGGCGGAGCCTGCTGCCCGTCATCGGGGGACAGGCGGGACGCTGCATGGACTGCGGCATCCCGTTCTGCCACCATGGCTGCCCGCTCGGTAACCTGATCCCCGAGTGGAACGACCTGGTGTGGCGCGACGACTGGGCGGACGCGAGCGAGCAGCTGCACGCCACCAACAACTTCCCCGAGTTCACCGGCCGGCTCTGCCCTGCGCCGTGCGAGACCGCGTGCGTGCTTTCCATCAACCAGCCCGCGGTGACGATCAAGAACGTCGAGGCCGCCATCGCCGACCAGGCGTGGGAGCAGGGCGCCGTGCGGCCGCGGCCGCCGCGCCGCCTGTCGGGCAAGTCCGTGGCGGTGATCGGCTCGGGCCCGGCCGGGCTGGCCTGCGCGCAACAGCTGACCCGGGCCGGGCACCTGGTCACGGTGTACGAGCGGGCCGACCGCATCGGCGGCCTGCTGCGTTACGGCATCCCCGAGTTCCGCCTGGAGAAGCGGCACCTGGACCGGCGGCTCAGGCAGATGCGCGCGGAGGGCACGCAATTCCGCGCCGGGGTCGCGGTGGGCACCGACCTGGACGCCGCGGAGCTGCGGCGGCGCAGCGATGCCGTGGTGGTCGCGACGGGCGCCACGGTAGCGCGCGAGCTGCCGGTGCCCGGCAGGGAGCTGGCCGGGATCCACCAGGCGATGGAGTACCTGCCGGCGGCCAACCATGCCTGCGCCGGGGACGCGGCCGGCACTGCGGCGGGCCGCCCGCCGGCCTGCGCGGACGGCCTGCGCGTGATCATCGTCGGCGGCGGTGACACCGCCGCCGACTGCCTGGGCACGGCGCTGCGGCAGGGCGCCGCCTCGGTCATCCAGCTGGACATCAACCCGCTGCCAGAACCTGACCGGGCCCCGAGCCAGCCGTGGCCGGTGTACCCGAAGTCCTTCCGCGTCTCCTCTGCCCACCAGGAAGCCCGCGAGCTCGCCGGGCTGGCAGGCGCGGACTGGGACCACTGGCTCGGGCCGGTGGCCGGCCCCGACGGTGACGTGCGAGTGTTCTCCGCGTTCACGCTCGGCTTCGCGGCGGGCCCCGGCGGCCGGGTCCGGGCGCTGCGGCTGGCCGGCGCTGAGCTGGCCGGCGCTGAGCTGAGGCAGCGGCGGCCGCGGCCGGGCAGCGAGCGCGAGGTCCCGGCGGACCTGGTGCTGCTCGCGCTCGGCTTCACCGGGCCTGACCCGGACAGCGGGGTGATGGAGCAGTTCGGGCTGCGGCTCGACCAGTGCGGCAACTTCGACCGCGACGACGACTTCGCCGGCGGCCCGGACGGTGTCTTCGTGGCCGGCGACGCCGGGCGCGGCGCGTCCCTGGTCGTCTGGGCGCTCGCCGAGGGCAGGGCCGCGGCGGCGGCGGTCGACCGTTACCTGATGGGCTACTCCACGCTGCACGCCCCGGTCAGCCCGGGCGACCGCCCGCTGACCGCCTGACACCGGCTCACCGCGCCCACCCCGCTCGCGCGCCCCACCCCGCTCGCGCGCCCCACCCCGCTCGCGCGCCCCACCCCGCTCGCGCCGCCCACCCCGCTCAGCGCCACGCGAATACCGGCTGCTCGTAATGGGTGACCCGGAGTACCTCGTCGTGGCAGGCGATCCGGCAGAACTGGTGCACGATCGCCGCGGTCGGCGCGTGCAGGTACCCGCCGAGCAGCGGCAGCTGGATGACAGGAGCGGCAGACTCGGGAATGGAGATGAACCGCGGCCCGACGTCGAGGTCGATGAGCGGCACCTGGTGCACCGAGGCGACCTCCGCCAAGTTCGGCGTCAGCTCGCCTGCCGGGCCTGCCCAGCAGGCTACCGGGGTGATCACGTAGCCGGACCGGGTCACGTAGTCGTCAAGCAGCCCGAGCACGGACCCCGCGTCCGGGGCGAGTCCGATCTCTTCCGCCGTCTCGCGCAGCGCGGCCTGGACGGGCGTCTCCCCGGCGTCGCGGCGGCCGCCCGGCAGCGCCCACTGGCCCGCGTGCGCGCGCAGCCGCGGCGCGCGGCGGGTCAGCAGCAGGCAAGGCGCGCCGGCGTGCTCGGTCACGCACACCGCCACCGCGGCCTGCCTGAGCTCGGGCCGGTCCGCGGCCACCCGCGGGAAGCCCGCAAGGCGCGCCGCGACGCTCTCCCGGTCGATGCCGGCCCCGTTTTCTCCCACTAAGCCAAGATACGGACTGGCCGCCACCCCCGGAACGGTGCGCAGCGAACAACACAGGATCCATCCGCCTCTAGTGCGTCCCACCAGTGCATCCCACCAGTGCATCCCACCAGTGCGTCCCACCAGTGCGCGCCACCAGTGCGCGCCACCCGGTGTCCCTGCGGAGAAAAACGGTCACAGGGCGTTACCATGATGCCGTGAACGGGGCATGCCGGCGAGGGCTGGCAAGTGAGAAGGCACTGGCTAATGGGGGATCATCGCGTGCACGGCAGTCTGTCATGCTCATCATCTCCTGCCGGCTCATCTCCTGTCGGCGGCCTGCGCCGTCGGCTTCTGCGCGTGCCGGCTGCCGCCGTTTACGTGATCGTGCTGGCCTTGCCCGCTGTCGCGTCCTGCGCCCCTGCGCTGGCGGCGGGCCCGGCGGCGGGGCGGCAGGGGAGCTCCTCGCCACCGCGGCGTGCGCCGGCGGCCCAGCGGGTGATGCGGGCGGCTGGCGGGCGGGCGGCTGGGAAGGCGGCAGGCGGCAGGGACCATGAGCCGCGCAGGATGAGTGCCTTTGTGTACGGCACTGGTACCCGGGGGATGGCCCGGGCGGCCGGTGCCGCGGGCGGGATCTCCGGCACCGTCACCGCCGTGGCCGGCGGCGCCAGGCTCAGCGGCGTGCACGTCGAGGTGTTCTACGACATCAGTGACGACAGTGAACTTGAGGGGTCGGCTGTCACGGGGTCAGACGGGAGCTACAAGGTGACCGGGCTTGTCCCCCTGCCCCCCGGCTATCGCGTCTGCTTCGACGCCAGCGACGCGAGGGGAGGCAGCTCCGGCACCGGGTACCTCAGCCAGTGCTACTGGAACGTGCCTTGGGACGAAGAGAGCCAGGCGCCCGGCGCTACGCCGGTGCCGGTCTCGGCCGGGAGGCTGACCCCGGGGGTCGATGCCGCGCTGGCTACCGCGGGCGGGATTTCCGGTACGGTCACCGCCGTGGCCGGCGGCGCCGGGCTCGGCGGCGTGTACGTCACGGTGTTCACTAGCAGCGGTGACTATGCGGAGTTGGCCGTCACCGGGGCGGACGGGACCTACCGGGTGACCGGGTTGCCGGCCGCAACGCCCGGCTACCGCGTCTGCTTCGACGCCAGCGGTACGGCGGGCGGCGGCTCCGGCACCGGGTACCTGAACCAGTGTTACCGGAACGTGCCCTGGGAAGGGGGAGTCAGCCCGGCGTCCCGCGCCGCGCCGGTGCCGGTCTCGGCCGGGAGGATGGCCCAGGGGGTCGATGCCGCGCTGGGTGCCGCGGGCGGGATTTCCGGTACGGTCACCGCCGTGGCCGGCGGCGCCGGGCTCGGCGGCGTGGATGTCACGGTGTTCACTAGCGGCGGTGATGAGGCGGGGTCGGCCACTACCGGGGCGGACGGGACCTACCGTGCAACCGGGTTGCCGGCTGCAACGCCCGGTTACCGCGTCTGCTTCGACGCCAGCGACGCGACGGGCGGCGGCTCCAGCGCCGGGTACCTGAACCAGTGTTACCGGAACGTGCCCTGGGAAGGAGGCTCTAGCCCGGCGCCCGGCGCTACGCCGGTGCCGGTCTCGGCCGGGAGGATGGCCCGGGCGGTCGGCGCCGCGCTGGGTGCCGCGGGCGGGATTTCCGGTACGGTCACCGCCGTGGCCGGCGGCGCCGGGCTCGGCGGCGTGGACGTCGAGGTGTTCGCCAGCAGCGGTGACTATGAGGGGTCGGTCACTACCGGGGCGGACGGGACCTACAAGATGACCGGGTTGCCGGCCGCAACGCCCGGCTACCGCGTCTGCTTCTACGCCAGCGACGCGACGGGCGGCAGCTCGCATCATGGCTACCTCAGCCAATGCTACCGGAACGTGCCCTGGGAAGGAGGCTTTAACCCGGCGCCCGGCGCTACACCGGTGCCGGTCACGGCCGGGAGGCTGGCCCCGGGGGTCGGCGCCGCGCTGAATGCCGCGGACACGGGCGGGATTTCCGGTACGGTCACCGCCGTGGCCGGCGGCGCCAGGCTCGGCGACGTGGACGTCACGGTGTTCACCGGCAGCGGTGATGAGGCGGGGTCGGCCGTCACCGGGGCGGACGGGACCTACCGGGTGACCGGGCTGGCCCCCGCGGCCCCCGGCTACCTCGTCTGCTTCGGTGCCTGGTACGCGACGGGCGGCAGTTCCAGCGGCGGGTACCTGAGCCAGTGCTACCGGGGAGTGCCCTGGGAGATGCCCTTGGACGAGCCCTGGAACTACGAGGCACCGGCGCCCGGCGCCGCGCCGGTGCCGGTCGCGGCCGGGAGGCTGACCCCGGGGGTCGATGCCGCGCTGGGTACCGCGGGCGGGATCTCCGGTACCGTCACCGCCGCGGCCGGCGGCGCCAGGCTCAGCGGCGTGTACGTCCAGGTGTTCACCGGCAGCGGTGATGACGCGGGGTGGGCTACCACGTGGCGCGGGACCTATCAGGTGACCGGGCTGGCCCCCACGGCCTCCGGCTACCTCGTCTGCTTCGACGCCGGGCGCGCGGCGGGCGGCAGCTCGCCCCTTGGCTACGCCAGTCAGTGCTACCGGGGAGTGCCCTGGGACTACGGGGCGCCGGCGCCAGGCGCTACGCCGGTGCCGGTCGCAGCCGGGAGGCTGACCCCGGCGGTCGACGCCGAGATTGTCGCCGCGGGCGGGATCTCCGGCACCGTCACCGCCGGGGCCGCCGGCGCCAGGCTCGGCAACGTGAACGTCGGGGTGTTCAACGGCAGCGGTGACCTTGAGGGGTGGACCGTCACCGGGGCGGACGGGACCTACCGGGTGACCGGGCTGCCGGCCGCAGCGCCCGGCTACCTCGTCTGCTTCGACGCCAGCGATGCGGCCGGCGGCGGCTCCAGCGGCGGGTACCTGAGCCAGTGCTACCGGGGAGTGCCCTGGGAGGTGCCCCTGGACGAGCCCTGGTACGACGGTGCACCGGCGCCAGGCGCCGCGCCGGTGCCGGTCGCGGCCGGGAAACTGACCCCCGCGGTCGACGCCGCGATTGTCGCCGCGGGCGGGATCTCCGGCACCGTAACCGCCGCGGCCGGCGGCACCAGCACGGACTCAACGGCACTGCGGCCCGCGTCCGCGGCGGGTCGGGCACCCCGAGCGCCTCCGTGATGCGGGCGGCGTCCGCGATGTAGCCGTCAGGCTACGCGGCGCCACCCCGGAACGAGGAACACCGGGCACCGCGGGCACCGCCAGCCCCAAGAGCACCGCCGCCCCGGAACCCGGCCGTGGGCGCCACCCCGGGAGACCGGCGGCGACGGGCAACGCGGGCACCGCCAGCCTCAAGAGCACCGCCGCACCAGGATCTGGCCATGATCATGAAGCTTTTTTCGTGTGATAACACTAAAGAATCTTCATAACACTAAAAGTCTTCTAAAAAATCCACTTGCTAGGACAGATATGACCGGCACCGGATGCTCACGATCCTCATCTTTCTCGGTACCCTCGGTACCCTCGGTACTAGCCGGTCAGGCGGCGGCCTGCCCCGCCTCGGCCAGGCCCGCCTCGGCCAGGCCCGCCTCGGCCAGGCCCGCGTCGCGGTTGACCAGGGCGGAGTAGCGGCCGCCGCGGGCGAGCAGCTCGGCATGCGTGCCGCGCTCGGCGATCTCGCCGCGGTCAAGGACGATGATCTCGTCCGCATCGCGGATGGTGGACAGCCGGTGCGCGATGGTGATCGTGGTGCGACCCGCGCTCGCCGCGTCGATGGCCTGCTGCACGGCCTGCTCGGTCTGCGTGTCGAGCGCGCTCGTGGCCTCGTCGAGCACAAGCACCGGCGGGTCGCGCAGCACCGCGCGGGCGATCGCCAGCCGCTGCTTCTCGCCGCCGGAGAACCGGTAGCCGCGCTCGCCGACCACGGTGCCGTAGCCGTCGGGCAGGGACAGCAGGTGGTCGTGGATCTGCGCCACCTTCGCGGCCGCGACGAGTTCGTCATCGGTCGCCGATGGCTTGGCGAAGCGCAGGTTGTCCGCGACCGAGGCGTGGAACAGGTAGGTCTCCTGCGCGACCACGCCGACCGCGCCCGCCAGGTCCTCGAACGACATGTCGCGCACGTCGGTGCCGTCGATGGTCACGCTGCCCGACGTCACGTCGTACAGCCGGGGGATCAAATACGAAAGCGTGGTCTTGCCCGAGCCGGTCTCGCCGACGATCGCGAGGCTGTGCCCGGCGGGCACGGTGACGTCGATGCCGCGCAGCGTGGGCCGCGCGGTGCCCGCGCCCGCGTCGGTGCCCGCGCCCGCGTCGGTGCCCGCGCCCGCGTCGGTGCCCGCGCCCGCGTCGGTGCCCGCGCCCGCGTCGGTGCCCGCGTAGCCGAAGCTCACGTCGTTGAGCCGGATCTCGCCGCGGACCTTCCCCAGCACGACCGGGTGCGCCGGCTCGGCGATGTCCGCCGGCAGGTCGAGGTACTCGAAGATGCGGCCGAACAGCTCGAGCGAGCTCTGGATGTCCACGCCGGTGCCGAGCAGCTGGACGGCGGGACGGAACAGGCTCTGCTGCAGGGTGGTGAACGCGACGAGCGTGCCGATCGAGATCGCCATGCGGCCGCCCCCTCCGGTCAGCCCGGTCACCCAGTAGATGACGGCCGGCATCGCGGACATGACGATCTGGATGGTCGACTGCCGCCAGCGGCCTGCCATGCTTGAGCTGACCTCAAGGTCGGAGAGCCTGCCAGACTCATCGGAGAACGAGGAAGCGAGCGACGCGGAGCGGCCCATGGTGTGGCCGAGCAGGATGCCGCTCACCGACAGCGACTCCTGCACGATCGAGGAGAGCACCGCGAGCTGGCGCTGCCTGTCCCCGGTGATGCGCCGCCGCTCGGTGCCGACCCGGCGGCTCACCCAGACGAACACGGGCAGCATGAGCAGGGAGGCGATGGTGAGCCGCCAGTCGAGTGCGGCCATCGCGACGATCGTGGCGACAACGGTGGTCAGGTTAGACACCAGCGTGGTCGCGGTGGTGGTGACGGTCGCCTGCATGCCGCCGATGTCGTTGGCGATGCGCGACTGCACCTCGCCGGTCCGTGTCCTGGTGAAGAAGGCGAGCGACATCCGCTGCAGGTGCGCGTAGACGGCCGTGCGCAGGTCGTGCATGACCCGCTGGCCGACCTTGGTGGACACGTACGTCTGCGACACGCTGAATGAGCTGTTGGCAATCGCCACCACGATCATGGCGAGTGCGAGCACGGTGAGCAGCCCGGTCCGGCCCTGTGGCAGGGCGACGTCGATGATCGCGCGGATCAGGAACGGGTTGACAAGCGAGACGAGGGATGAGGCGGCGACGAGCACGCCGACGAAGAGCAGGCTGAGCCGGTACGGCCGGAACAGCGCCATGATGCGCCGCAGCGGGACGCGGGGGTTGGTTGCGGTACCCAAATAAGGCCTCCAGGGGCAGGTAGTTAGTCATGTAGACTCAAACAGAGCTTAGCTCATAGTTGTTCCCGGACTCAATATGAGTATTTCTCCTGGTAAAGTGACGCCGTGACTGCCCGGGTAGTCCCCTTGCGGACGCAGTACGAGGATCCGGTCCAGCTTGCCGACCTGCTGCACCGGCTGACGAGGCGGCTGCGCAGGTCGCAGGCGGAGCGGCTGGCGCCGCTTGGCCTGACCCCGGCGCAGGAACGCGCCCTGCGCCTGATCACCCGTAGCGACGAGCCGCCCCGGATGACCGAGCTCGCCGAGCGCCTCGGCATCGTGCCGCGCTCGCTCACCACCGTGATCGACGCACTCGAGCAGGCTGGCCTGGTGCGCCGCGAGATCGACCCGCGCAACCGGCGCGCCATCCTGCTGCGGCTGACCGACCACGGCGCCGCCGTCCGCGACGAACTGCGCGAGGCCCGCCGCCGCGCCGCCGAGGACCTCTTCGCCCCGCTGTCGGAGGGCGACCGCGAGCTCCTCGCGAACCTGCTCACCCGCCTCGACTCGCAAGAGCCCTGACCGCAGCTAGCGCCTGCCGGCCATGGCCCAGCGGACGGTACCGACGACGCCCCTGCCGACCGGCGGCAGCAGCACGGACTCGACGGCACTCGGCCGTGGCAACCGGAGCAAACGGCGCGCCCACGTCGGCAGTTCCGCGATCGCCGTCGCCGCGAGCAGCGCGTAGGGCCCGCGAGCGAGCGGCGGCAGCGGCGGGTGCCACACCAGGAACCTGGCGGCCTCGCGCGCCTCCGGCGTCACCCGCAGCTCGGGCCGGTAGGCGTCGAGCACCGCGTCGAGTTCCCGCCGCGTCCGCGGCGGGTCGGGCACCCCGAGCGCCTGCGCGATGCGAGCGGCGTCCGCGAGGTAACCGTCGCACCCCGCCGCGTCGAGCGGCCGGGCACCGTAGCGCTGGTGGCAGCGCAGGAAGCTGTCCGCCTCCGCCGCGTGCACCCACAGCAGCAGGTGCGGGTCGTCCGCCCGGTACGGCACGCCGTCGGGACCGGTCCCCGTGACGTACGTGTGCACCCGGCGCACATGGTCGACGGCGCGCTGCGCGTCCGCGGCGGTGCCGAACGTGGTCACCGCGAGGAAGGTGCTCGTCCGCTGCAGCCGCCCCCACGGGTCGCCGCGGTAATCGGAGTGCTCCGCGACCGCGATCATCGCCCGCGGGTGCAGCGACTGCAGCAGCAGCGCCCGCAGGCCGCCGACGAACATCGCGGCGTCCCCGTGCACCCGCCGGATCGGCCGGTCCGCGTCGAACCAGCGCGGTCCTGGCGCGGCGAACCGCGCCCGGTTGGCGGGCCCCTCCGGCCCCGCGACCCGGGCGAACAGGGCCTCGCCAAGGCGCCGCCGCACCATCCCCGGCTCCGCGCTCATCCCCGCCTCCCGCGACCGAATCCCTTCACCAGCCTAAAGCCCGGGTCAGGCGAAGCACGCTCCCGTTCGGGATGATCTTCAATCCTTCACCGAACGGGAGCGTGCTTACCCCGATCCGCCACATTGCCCGCGACCTTCGCGAGCCGACGGCGATTGTCGGCCCGACCCTCTAGGGTGTTGCCACTGACATCAAACCTGCGGGGGTTGACTTGGCCGATCGCGTCGCGCCCGGCGTGGCAGGGACGTCCGTCGCCGTCGCCAGTGCGGCCGCCGGTGCCGTAGACGGGCCGCCGGACGAGGTCGGGCTGGTCGCCGGGACCGAGGACTCCACACCGCTGCAGTTCGCCGTCGCCCTGGACGAGGCCTCCTACCTGCAGCTTGACGACGTGGTCGTCACGGTGCGGCAGGTGCCTGGCATCGGGCCTGTGCTGACAAGCGGGATCGTCACCCAGGTGCGGGCCAGGCAGGAGGGCGCGAGCTTCGGCTCCGACGTCTTCCTCATCGTTGACGGCGTGCTGCCCGCGCGGACCCAGGAGATCGCCGAGGTCAGCACCACCCGGGTGGAGCCGGAGATCTACGTGCCGCCGCGTCCTGGCGAGGTGGTCCGCCGCGCGACGGGCAGCGAGCGGGCCCAGGCGCTCTACTTCGACCAGATGGCCAACCGGGTCCCCGTCGGGCGCGGGCGGGACGGCGCGCCGATCTACGTCAACATGGAGTTCCTCGACGGCACCAGGGGCGCCCACGTGTCGATCAGCGGCATCTCCGGCGTGGCGACGAAGACCAGCTTCGCGCTGTTCCTGCTGCATTCCATCTTCCGCTCCGGCGCGCTCGGCGCGCGGGCGGTCAACGCGAAGGCCCTGGTGTTCAGCGTCAAGGGCGAGGACCTGCTCTTCCTCGACCAGCCCAACGTCCGGCTCGACGACGACCTGCGCGCGCGGTACGCCGAGCTCGGCCTGCCCGCCGGGCCGTTCGCGTCGGCCGGCTTCTGGGCGCCGCCGATCCCGGACGACAGGACGGGACGGCCCAACGTCACCGGCCGCACCAGCGGCGTGGAGGCCTTCTGGTGGACGCTGAAGGAGTTCTGCGACCAGCAGCTGCTGCCCTACGTGTTCGCCGACGCCGAGGACGACAGGCAGCAGTACACCATCGTCATCCACCAGGTCGCCGCCCGGCTGCGGCGCTACGCCGAGCCGTTCGGCGACAACGGCGCGGTGCTGCTCGAGGGCAAGGTGCTCACCACCTACGAGGAACTCGTCAGCCTCATCGTGGAGCGGCTCACCGACGACGACACCCGCGCCGACTGGGCCGGCCCGGTCACAGGGACGGGCACCGCCAACGCCTTCGTCCGGCGGCTGCGCTCCTCGCTGCGGCCGCTCGCCGCCATCATCCGCGCCGACCTGGCCGGCGGGCCGCGCCGCGCCATCTCCACGCAGGACCAGCAGCTCACCGTCGTCGACCTGCACAACCTGCACGAGCGCGCGCAGCGCTTCGTGGTCGGCGTGGTGCTCGCCGCAGAGACCGCGCGCAAGGAGGAGGCGGGCCCGGGCGGGCTGCTGTTCACCATGATCGACGAGCTGAACAAGTACGCGCCGCGCGAGGGCAGCTCACCGATCAAGGACGTGCTGCTCGACATCGCCGAGCGGGGCAGGTCGCTGGGCATCATCTTGATCGGCGCGCAGCAGACCGCGAGCGAGGTGGAGCGGCGCATCGTGTCCAACTCCGCGATCCGCGTGGTCGGCCGCCTCGACGCGGCCGAGGCCGGCCGGCCGGAGTACGGCTTCCTGCCCGCCTCGCAGCGCGTCCGCGCCACCATCGCCAAGCCGGGCGCGATGTTCGTCTCCCAGCCGCAGATCCCTGTGCCGCTCGCCATCGAGTTCCCGTTCCCCGCCTGGGCGACCCGGCTGGCGGAATGTGCCGGCCCGCCCGGCGCGGCACCCGGCGGGCAGCCATCCACTGACCTATTGTCCAGATTGCCGCCGCAAGACGACATCCCGCCGTTCTGACCGTCGTCTTTGGCCCTTGTCCCCCGGGAGGCAACGTGAAGTTCCTGCACACCGCCGACTGGCACGTCGGCAAGACGCTCAAGGGCCGTGACCGGCTCGACGAGCAGCGGGCGGTGCTCGCCGAGATCGCCGCGGCCGCCGAGGCGAACCAGGTCGACGCGGTGCTCATCGCCGGGGACGTCTACGACCTGTCCGCACCGTCGGCGGCCGCGCAGCAGCTGGTGATCACGACGCTGCTGCGGATGCGGCGGACGGGCGCGGAGGTGATCGTCATCGCGGGCAACCACGATCACGGGCCGACCTTCGAGGCCTACCGGCCGCTGATGGACGTCGCGGGCATCACCGTCACCGGCGCGTACCGGTCAGCGGAGCGAGGCGGAGTCATCAGGTTCACCGCCCGCTCGGACGGTGCGCCCGCCCAGGTCGCCGTGCTGCCGTTCCTGTCGCAGCGGTACGCGGTGCGCGCGGCGGAGATCGCCGCGAACTCGCCGTCGGAGAACGTGCGCGCATACGACGAGCAGCTGCGGCAGGTCATCGCGTCACTCACCGGCGAATTCCACAGCGACACGGTCAACCTGGTGATGTCGCACCTCACCTGCGTCGGCGGCAAGCTGGGCGGCGGCGAGCGGTCCGCGCAGTCCATCTTCGAGTACAGCGTGCCCGCCGCCATCTTCCCCGTCACCGCGCACTACGTGGCGCTGGGCCACCTGCACCGGCGGCAGTCGCTGCCGGCGCCCGCCCCGGTGCACTACAGCGGCGCGCCGCTCGCCATCGACTTCGGCGAGCAGGACAACACCAGCGTCGTCTGCCTGGTCGAGGCGGCACCTGGCATCCCGGCCCGGGTCAGCGACGTCCCCGTCACGTCGGGACGCCGGCTGCGCACCGCGGTCGGCACGCTCGCCGAGCTCGAGTCGCAGTCCCAGGCCGGCGACTTCGGCGACGACTACCTGCGGGTATACCTGCGGGAACCGTCCCGTGCCGGGCTGCGCGACGACACCCTCGCGATCTTGCCGAACGCACTCGAGGTGCGCATCGACCCCGAGTTCGCGCCGCCCTCCGGCGCCGCGGGCAAAGGCGGCGGGCAAGCGCCGCGCGCGGCGCGGACACCGGAGCAGCTGTTCACCGACTACTGCGCCACCCGGGACGTCAGCGACCCGCGGGTCGGCGCCCTGTTCCGCGAGCTGCACGACGAGGTCACCGCCACCGACGGCGCGGCCGACAGTGCCGAACCGTCCACGGCACGCTGACGAGCTGGCACGACGAGGGGATCAGGTATGCGCCCGATCAGGCTGGACATGCACGGCTTCGCCTCCTTCCGCGACGAGGCGCACGTCGACTTCACCGACGCCGACTTCTTCGCCCTCGTCGGCCCCACCGGGTCGGGCAAGTCGACGGTGATCGACGCGATGACGTTCGCACTGTACGGGTCCGTGCCCCGCTGGGGCCACAAGAAGATGGTCTCGCTCGCGCTCGCACCCACCGTCGCCCGCGGCACCGTCAAGCTGGTCTTCGAGGTCGACGGGCAGCGCTACGTCGTGGCCCGCGAACTGCGCCGCACGGGCGCCGCGGTCGGCCAGCGCGCGGCCAGCCTGGAGCGGCTCGCGGACCCCGGCGGACTCGCCATGCCCGGCGACCAGACCTTCCCCATGGCCAAGGACCTGGACGGGGTCAACGATTCCGTCGAGCGGCTGCTCGGACTCAAGTACGACGACTTCGTCCAGTGCGTGGTGCTGCCACAGGGCCAGTTCGCCGCCTTCCTGCACGCCAAGCCGACCGAGCGGCAGGACATCCTGCTGCGGCTGCTCGGTGCCGAGCACTACCGGCTGATGATGGTGAAGGCGAACTCGCGGGACAAGGAGGCGGCCCAGCGGGCCGGCACCTACGGCGAGGAACTGCTCGGCTACGCCGACGCCAGCGAGGAAGCGGAACAGGCGGCGCGCGCCGCAGAGACCGCCCTGGCCGGCCTCGGCGAGCGGGTGCAGGCGGCACTGCCGCTGATCGCCGCGCGGCGCGCCGAGCTGGCCGACGCCGACGGCCGGCTGCGCCAGCTGCGCGCCGATGCGGCGGCGCTGTCCGCGCTGCGCGTACCCGACGGCGTGGGCCAGCTCGACGCGGACCTGGCGGCGAGCCGGGCGCGGGTGACCGGGCTGCGCGCCGCCGAGCAGGCGGCCGAGCTGGCCGACGGCGCGGCCCGCGACGAGCTCGCCCGCGGCCCGCGGCGGGCGCCGCTCGAGCTGGCCCGCGCGCACCGCGCCGAGCACGCACGCCACCAGGCCGCGATGACCGGCCTCGCGGCCGACGTCGCGGAGCGCGGCGCGCGCGCGGCGCAGGCATCGGCGGCGGTGGACGGCGGCGCGGCCGCGCTCGACGCGGCGCGCGCCGCGCGCGACGACGCGTACCGCGCGGCGCAGGCCGCCGCCGAGCGGGTCACCGCGCTGGCCGCGGAGCACGCCAGGCTCACCGCGGTGCCGGTGCCGGCCGGCCCGGCGGAGCTCGACGAGCGGCGGTCCGCCGCCGCCGCCGCGGTCACCGCCGCGGCGCACGCCCTGGAGGAAGCGGAACGAGGGGATGCCGCCGCCAGAGACGCCCGCGCCGCCGCCGCGCCCGAGGCGCCGCTCGCCCGGGCGCACCGCGACCTCAGCGACCTGCGAGAGCTGCTTGACGCCCGCGCCCCGGCCGAGCACGCCGCCCGGCAGGCCGCCGCCGCACGAGACGCGGCGGACGGGGCGCTGACCGCCGCGGAGCAAGCACGCGCTGACTGCCAGGCGGTCCTTGAGCAGGCACGCCGCGCCCACGTGGCCGCGGGCCTGCGACCGTACCTGGTCGCTGGTGAGCCGTGCCCGGTGTGCGAGCAGGCCGTCGCGACGCTGCCCGCACCCCGGCCGGCCGAGGAGGCCGACGCGGCCCAGGCGCGGCTGGCAGAAGCGGAGCGGACGGTGACCGCCGCACGTTCCGCCGTCCGCAGGGCCGACGCCGCGGCCGTCGCGGCCGACGCGGACCTGGCGGCGAGCGCGAAGCGGCAGGCGGCGCTGGCCGGCGACCTGGCCGAACTACTGGCGGACCCGCTGGCCGCCTTTCCGCTCACCGCGGCGCGCGCGGTGGCCGCCGCGCACCCGGCGACGGGACCCGCGGCGACGGGACCCGCGGCGGCCGCCGATCATCATTCCCCTCAGGTCCCTCAGGCCCCTCATTCCCCTCAGGCCGCTGCGGGCGACCTGGCCGGCGCTCTCGCCGAGGTCGCCGCGCTCGCCGGGCAGCGAAGGCAAGCCGAGCAGGCCGCGGAGCATGCCGCCACGGCGGCA
>Ga0335078_10008256_pt1 | contig 15484 bp, 18 predicted proteins | sample Lox_Sample_32_FD_206711 | JGI IMG/M metagenome (GOLD analysis project Ga0335078, IMG submission 206711) | Soil microbial communities from Loxahatchee National Wildlife Refuge, Florida, United States - Lox_Sample_3.2 | ecosystem: Environmental > Terrestrial > Soil > Wetlands | place: USA... | reverse complement strand
GCTCGGCATTTTTGCGGTGGTCGTCACATGTTTTTGGAAGCACAACGCTGGCTACGGACTGAAATTAGCGAGATGGAATCGGTTATTCCTCTGCAATCGATGTGGAACTATCAGCGAGCAATAGCGCTCAGGCATCGAGAACGGATACGTTCTCGATAGGGTATCGATTGCACGCACATTCGAACAGCAATACTTGCCTGCAACGTCCGTTGCTTCCCATATATGATTTGATAGTCTTACACGCGACGACACTTCCTTGCTTTGCAGCATTGGCTGAACGTCGCTGCTTGTTATTCGTCCTTCAGCTGCATCCGTTCTATTCTGTATCTCGGCTATAGTTGCGTGTGATAAAGGACGTTATCACGCGCTAATGAGCCCCAAACGACACCAGATCGTCGAACATGCCATTCTTACACTCGTACTCCGCTACTCCGACCATCTTGGATATGCGAACACACTGCCGGGACTGGCTACGATCCTCCGGCAGACGGTCCCGGACATCGACAACCGCGAAATCGTGGACACGCTCAAGCGTCTCCGGCCGCAATATCTCAGGCTCTGGAAATGGAGCGAGGCAAATCACCGGTTTCTCGAATACCCGAACGAGATCGCAAAAGATGAGGATTTCTTTTATCGCGCGGACTTCCGCCTACGCCATACACCTCAGACCGATCCGTATGTGCAGACCCTTACTCTTGAAGTCAACCCTCCTGAGGTCAATCCGTCCATGACGCCCCTCGATGAGTCCGCAAGGAAAGCCAGATTTGAGCGGTTCGAGAAGCTGGGGCTGGACCGCGTGAAAAGCGATCTGATGCATACGGGCGGAATGCGCGATATTGGCGGCCCGTTGGAAGTGCGGGAGCTGGCCTGGGAGTGGGTGCGGATGAAGGAAAACGATGCCGTGGGAGCACCAGGGCCACCCGTACATGGACCACTTGCGCTTATCTCTGACGTTCGCCTCGACGAACTGCGTGGCCTCACCCCGAGCCAGTTTGATTTCAGGAAGCTCATCCGGCTTTGCGAAGAGATCAACACCTCGTACAACTCTGGCTGTTACTTCGCGACTGCGATGCTCACGCGCGGTCTGCTCGACCATGTACCGCCTGTATTCAGCTGCAAAACGTTCAATGAAGTAGCAAACAACTACTCAGGCGCGGGCAAGTCATTTAAGGACACGATGCTCCACCTCGAAAACGCTTCTCGTAAAGTTGCGGACGCCCATCTCCACATGCCAATACGCAAGAGCGAGACATTGCCGACCGCACAGCAGGTCAACTGCGGTCAACAGCTCGACGTGCTCCTCGCTGAGATCGTGCGGATCACGCGATGAGCGAGTGGAGAACATATAGCATCGGGATTCCAAAACCAGGGAAGCCGTCGTCGAACGACGGCTACCCCCTGGAAAACGTCTTTCACGTTGTACACCTACCGATTGCGAGGCGCATTCTCGAAGACGGGCATTTGCGTTGCGGACTGATCTACGATGAGAGCCGCCTTAGGAAATCGAGAATATGCGTCACATGGCTGTCGGCGAACACTTGGGCGGCCGGGTCGATTTACGGCAATGTGCAGTTCGCGTTTCCATGGAGCAAGCAAGTCCGAAAACGCCACTGCTATTGGGTTGAGGCGATGACCGCCTACAGTCCTCCTGCCTACCGGATTCTTCTCACCGACCGCGATCTATCGGAGTCCAAGCACGTTCGGGAATATGATCCGGCTTGTGACAAAGGGCTGCTTCGCGAGCACAAAGGCAAATGGTATTGGAACGGCAGTTACACTTCGGAATTTATGGTGGAGAGCGACATTAGCTTGGAGGATTGTACGGGCTTTGATTTTATCAGCCACCATTCCTCGATTTGCCGCGCTAACCGCGCGGGGTGCCCCGACTTCGGTACCACGACCGAGAAAGTGGGCGGCCGAGTCATGGCCTTTCTTCTCGGCAATGGTCTGCATAGTATCGATCATGTCCTCAAAAAGCCGTCGCGGTCAGACCTCGACCGACCTCTGAGTTATGCTGTGGATAGGGGCCTCGGAGGCATTTGGCTAGCGCTCGGAAAAAAGAAGGATCGCTTCGGCGGACCTGTCAGGGCGGAATCTTCTCGTAAGGCGGTGCTGCGCGGCGCGCTCGCTCTCTACGGCTATGGGAAAACCGCGGCTGCGAAGGAACTTGTGGCGCTTCTGAATTCGCAAAGCAGCTTTGAGAAGGCGCTCATAGAGGTTGTGAATAAGCACTTCGATGTGAAGAACTGGACGATTCCCGATTAGAGATCGGCGTTCAGATCCACCGCAGAGCGCCCGTCACCATATCCTGCACAAGAGTGCCGCGCGCGTCGGACAGAATGACCTGACAATTCGGGCCGCACCACTTGGCTTTCGATATTTCATTAATGACGACAAGGCCGACAATTCCCAAAAACAGCGGTCCCATCCAATCACCTTTTTTCATCACGTCCTCCTGTTATTCATTTTGCCCAAAACCGCCACCACTGTCGCTTACGGTTGTTGCTTTCCGGCGGCGAAACCGTTGTCACGCTGTCAGTCGTTGCCGGGTCTGCGCCGAAATAACGCTTTTTCGCATGATGATCGAAGTCTCGCCCACGCTCGATCTGCTCGCGCGACCATTTGGGAGCCCATTTGACGCGATCGTTTCGTATCCAGTAGTGGGACTGGCACGGAAAACTCCAGTTACCGATAGATGGGTCAAGCGAAACAGTCTTGCCGTCGAAAATCAACTTCCAATCGGTTGGCCGGATCGGCGTTACGACCTTGCTCCCACAGCCGCAGAAGCACAAATGCGACGCCGTCGCAAAGCGTATCGAGATGTAAATCGTCTCGGGCTCCAGGCTCTCGGGAATAAACTCGACGAATTGATGCTTGAGGATGATTTCCGTGTTCATTGCGACCGATCCTCGTTCAAAAGCAGGCTCGTGTCGATGCTGAACTGGCTGTGATGCTCGGATTTCAAATCACGGTAAAAGCCGAAAAATTTCTTCCACTTGATGACAGCCAAGGCGGCATTCAGCGCGTTGAGATCGGCGATTTGGATGTTGCGATTGTAATCTTCGTCGCCCGGCGTATCGTCAAAAGACACACGGCTGCGGAAGTGATCGCGTTTCTGCGGCGTGCTCGTCGTGACTCTCACAATGCCGCCCAATGCGCAGTTATCCAGCTGAATTCCCATGCCCACGTCGGTGAAAGGGATATGAAACTCTTCGAGTTTTTCGACAATCAGTTTCTTGGGGCTGTTTTTGTCCAGGCACACAAAGACAAAATCCATGCCGCGCAGTTCTTCCACATTGCCCGCGTCAAGATAGACAGAATGATCGACGATGCCGCGATGCATCCTTCCGTAGAGATTCTTGAAATACGTTGTTTTCGGCTGCCTGATCCCGAGTTCGTCGATGGAAGACGCGGAGGGTGATCGGAAAGCATTGTGCTGGTAGAACGTGTCGCCGTCATACAGGTGAATTTCCTTCACCGGGGTTTTTGCAACAAGGTCCAGCACATAGGAACCCGTCCCGCCCAAGCCTAGAACTGCGATCTTCTTGCTCGCGAGCTTGTTCGTGACTTCGACTATTTCTGCCCGGCTGGAGGCGGTGTCGGTGTAATTGAACGGCTCGTCGCTGTCGTCGTCCGGGACAATCACCGGGAAGGTCTTTGCCGTCAGGGTTGAGTCAATTCGCTGCGCCGGGCCGGAGATGATGGCGACGTAGGTCGTCACCTGCTTGTAGTAGTCCGGATAGGCGTCGGCCGGCTTTGGCTTGGCAGAGAACGAGTGATTCACCGGCACGCCTTCGGCGAGAGAGTGCGCGTTGCTGCCGTGCTTGATTTTGGCGATTTCCGAGCCGTCTTCGTTGCACGGATGCTCCCCGGAGAAATAGCCGACGTGCGTGTCAGGGCGGCCGGTCTGCTCGCCAGCGAGCACAAGCTTGATGACGAGAATCCCTCGCTTGACCTGCTTTGCCGGATTTACGTATGGCACATCCTTCACCAGCAGGCAGCCCGAGCGGACTTCGATGTCATAGCCTTCGTCGCGCAGCTTCTTCAGATCCTCGCTACGATTTATCGGTCGCTGTGACATTGAAGATCATCCAGTTTTTGACCTTGACCGACTGGCCCTCTTTCATCGAGCCTTGCGGATTTTTGCGCGGGCCGTCTTCATAAGAGACCGTGTAAAGAATGTTGGAGCCCGGCGGCGGGGTCGGGAAAGCGAGCTTCACGATCTCGTCGAAGGACACGGTCTTGGTGGTGACGGTCTTCTGCTGGCCGTTGACGATGATGATGTATTTCCGTGGCTGCGCCGGACCGCTGTGAAAATGCTCATCCTCGCGCAGGTGAATGGGCTCGTCGTCGTTCTCGACGATGGGATCTTCCTTGTCGCCCTTTACCTCCCGGAAAAGATCAAAGCCCGGCTGGACGTTGCCGAGTTTGTACAGCGCCTCGCCCGTGGTCGGGTTCGGCGAATGGTAAGGCTTCTGGTCGATGTGGATGCGCACTTCGTGTTTGTGATCTTCCATTGTTCTCTCCATGGGTTACAGGCTGCATTGATTGAGTGACAGCAGGTTGTCGTTCCAATCGCCGTCGGCATGCGTGCGCAGGTACGGCGCGCGCCCCGCCGGGCGGACGACTCCGACTTCGGACCGCTTGCCGTTGTAGGGATCGAGGACGAAAAACGAGTTGGTGCCCGCTTCGATGCTGCGGATCACGTCATCGCGCGTCCACTTCCATCCGGCCTGGGGATTACCCAGATGCGTGATGTGCTCATGCGGGCTTTGCGGATGCGGTTTGGTTATGCAGGTGACTCGAACGTCTGCCACTGAATTCTCCTTTCTTAAGCCCGTCGCCTTTGGAGGGCCAGATCCATCATACCATAATCAGCGGATTTGGGTATTTCTAGAATAAAAAAAGGGGGCTGTCAAAACAATTCCGCTGTACGGGCTCCCGCCCCATCCGCCAGGACACCTCGTTTGAGCAGGCGGACGCGGGCGGCGTCCCTGGAAGTCTGGAAGGTGGACGTGATGAGCGTTATCAGCTGCTGGCCGTGCTCAGAGCCAACCACCAGGTTCGCGTAGGGAAGATTCTTCTCCTCGCGGAAGCGCTTCACGGTCTCAAGCAGAGCCGAGGCTGGCATCAGGATCGCGCCACAGGCATATCCCGCCTGCCATTCCATCCAGTCGCGCTCGGAGGCTCCAATCATATTGTCACGGTGACATTTGTTGGCGTGGGTTTGCGTCTGCGCCGCGAACAGGGACGGCGGCTGGTTCTGCAGATCGTCGAACAGGAACTGGTGAAAATGAACATGGCCCCACTCATGGGTGAGCGTCGTGCGCAGCCGGTTCTCCATAGTTCCTGTGTAGAGGGCACTGGCGATCTTGACTAGCGGGCGCTTGCGCGGTGTGAATTCCGTGACACCTTCCACATCGCCGGGCTCCGATGAAAGGTCAGCGTAGGAATCGAGATTGGCCTTTTGCTCGATCAAGATTGTGAGATCGTCGGTTTGGACGGGAAACTTAACCTTGCCGTACTTGTCGGTGAGAAAATTGCGGATGACGCGTTCGCATTCGTCGTCTATCTCTTGGGGAAGATAGTGCGGACGCTGGGAAAACCGCCCGGTTTTGTCCTTCACCCACTTCATTATTTATGTTCCTTGACGGTCCTCCGGAAAGCCTTAAACGCTTCGCCGACCTCGTCGGGCTTCGCGCGGGCAATGCGTTGCAATTCCTCTGGTATAGTGCCGGCCGCCAGGAGAAGACCGTCCTTTGAAATGCCGAGCAATTCGGCCATCTGCGCGATCAGAAATTCCGAGGGCGGGTTGCGCCGGTCGTGTTCGATGTCATTGAGGTATTGAGCCGAGATTGCCTGCCCGTCCTCCTTCTTAACTTTCGCCGCAAGATCCTTCTGGCTCAGGTGTTTCGCCCGCCGTGCTTCGGAAATCAGAGTGCCGAACGTTTTCATGGTGCCCCTAGTATTATAATCCGCTGATTAGCGAATCAAGCGGTTTGTGTTTTACGGCGCCGGTTTTCGCATTTGCCGCGTCTTGCCGGAACAACGAAGCTAGTTTTTGAGCAAATCCTCTATGCGCAGGCCCGGATTCTTCTTTGTCTCTTCGGCCAGCATGGCGAATCCGGTGTTCATGAGAGATTCCAACGCACGGTACGGCGCATCAACATTCGGGAAAAGATTACGCATTAGGGCCTTCAGGTCGCCGCCTTCATCAAAACTGCCCACGTTCCAGATGGTCCCCACCCCTTCGACGGGCCCAGGCTCTTTGCCGCGGCTGACGGCGAAGGAAAACGCAAATTTGGCGGCATCCATGTCCTGCTTGAAACCGGCTTTCTCCACGAGATCGTCCATCACCTTCTTGTTCGCCTCGGTAAGGCCAATCGTCTTTTTGTCTTCCGCCATGTCAGAGTCCTTCTCTAAGCCACGGTTTCTACAACCGAATGACGCGCCGTGCGACGGCCGATCCGGTATTCCTTTTTGAGCTTGCCCTGCAGATAGTTCCGCACTTCCTTCGGATCAAGCTCGGATTCATATACGAGCAGCATCACCTGGCTTGCCATGTTGGGTAGCGCCTGAACCACTTTCGTGGTGTGCGCATCATCGAGGCGGCCGAAGGGGGAATCCATCACGATGGGGCCACGCAGCGGCGCATTTCGCTGCAGCGCTCCCATGAGGGAAAGGGCGACAATGTGCTCCGCGCCGGCCGACCTGACGGGAATGGTCGAGCCGTCCTGATGCACGATGGTGAGGCCATAACTATCGTTGATGCTTAGGCCCTTGTATTCAGGCTCGCTCGTGAGCTCTGTGAACAGCGCCGTGGCGTCCTTTTCCACCTTCCCACGCAGCCGCTCACGGTAGGCATCGACGGCTTCGGAGAACAGGGCGTTGAGTTTCTCGCATAACTCTTTCCGCGCGCGTGAGGCATCGAGATCCGCGTCGGCAAACTTGGCAATTTCAGCCGCAACCTTGCGAATCTGCTCCGTGATGGCGGTAAACGCCGCTTCCTGGGCCGCAATCCCATTCACGAGGAGGCCGATGTCGGTGAGTGTCTTCTCGTAATCCGTGTAGAGCTTGCGCACTTCGGTTTCATCGAAGTCCTTGGTCTGCTCCCGGATGTCGGAGAGGCGGTCTTCGGCTGTGGCTTTCTTGACTTTCAGGTCGTCGATGGCGTCCTGCACTTCCTGCAGGAGTTCGGCGTTGCCGCCGCCCTCGCTTTGCCGCAGCGCGGCGATCCTGGTCTCAAGTGTCTGGATGGCCGCTTCAATCTTCGTGCGTTCTTCCTTGGGCACCGATTGGGAAATGAGCTTGGTGATGCGCTCCCTCGCCGCGCCAGTGATTTCCTGGCCGCAGGTGGAGCATTCACCTGCGTCCAGCGCAGTTTTCAATTTCGACGACACGTCCTCGGCAACAACGGCCTGGCGGTGCGTTTCGCGTTGGGATTCGAGTTCTTTCTCAAGGCCTTCACGGGTGGAGCGGATGCGGCTGCTCAGCAATCCCTTCCATGCCACAGCGAGAAGCTCCTTGCGTTTTTCTTCCTTCTCCTTGAGCCGCACCTCGGCAGTATTGATCTCGTCCTGCAGGCGGGTGCGTTCATCCAGAAGCGCCTTCGCCCGTTCTGTGTTGCGCAATTCCGCTTCCTTCGAGACTTTGGCCGCCCTTGCGGTCTCAAGCTCTTTCTTGAGCCGCTCGGTCTCCGCCTGCATGCCGTCGCGCTGCTTGAGCAGCGCCTCGTTCTGATTTCCAAGCGATTGGGTTTTCTGGTTTTTCTGCGCTGCCTTGGCTTCGCGCTTCTGCGCGTCCTTCGCCAGTTCACTGAAATCGCTGCGGCCGTTGGTCAGCACCGGCACGCCGAGAATCCTCTCGATGGCTTCCTTGATGTTGCGGCCCATGTCGCTTTCGTTGCGCAGCAGCTCCTCGTACTGCTGGAGCAACTCGCCGTCGAACAGGAAGAAGCGCGAGACGGTTTCCGGCATGATGCGCGCGAGTTCGGATTGGGTTTGCTCCGGCCCCAGCACGTTGCCGTCCTTGCGCAGGAAATACTCCTGCTGGTAGTCCAAGTCGGTCTGCGGTTTGGTGATACCCTGGCGCGGGCGGTGTTCGCGGGTGAGTTCGTATTTCGAGCCTTCGTGGTCGAATTCGAGGACGACCTTGAAGCCGTATTTGCCTTTTTCCTTGGCCGTCTCCCAATTGCCGATCTGGTGCAGCGCTATCTGGGCTGCGCCGCGGGTGATGACCCGGCCGAAAAGTGCATACCGGATGGCATTGAGCAGCGTGGTCTTGCCGCGCATATTTTCCCCGTACAGAATCACCACGCCGGTGTCTGCGGGGAATTCAATACGCTGTTCGCCTTTGAAGGGACCGAAATCGGTCAGTGTGATGCTGCGGATGGCAAGCACAGGTCAGTCTTTCGCCTCCTCGGTGACAGGGTTCTGAACTAGGTGAGAATCTATCGCCTGGGTGATGCGCTTGTAGGCTTCTGCACGATTTTCCGTAAAATCCCTTTCGATCCCGACTAACTGTTTTACGAGATCCGCCGGAATCTCCGGAAAATGCTTCTTCCGGATTTCTTCGATAGTGTCCAGTAGTTCCTGGTCGGGCGTCGTCATTCGTCGTCCTCGTAACCTGCTTCCAGCAGCGATTTATAGTCCTTCGAGTACCGTAAGGCAATGCGCTCGAGGTCGGTAATCGCCGCCGGATTGAGCGCCGATCTCCCAAATTCCAGGGACCGCGTGATTTCGCCGCCCAGGATATTGGAACTGGTGCCCTCCTCTTCCTCGCTGTCAGCGAGGTTGGGGAGTACAATAACATCGTAAATATGCGCGACGCTCTTGCCTTCCGCGCATCGAAGCACCCTTCCCCGGCGCTGAATATACTCGCGCGGATTCTTCGACGAGGCCAGAATCAATGCATGGGTGACGGAGGGAATATCAACTCCCTCGTCAAGACAGCGGATGGATACAACGATACCCCCGTTGACCTCAAAAAGGCGAATGGTCTGTTCCTTATCCCCGGCCATAGTCGAGTGATACTCGGTGCTCTCCAGTCCCGCGCGCGCAAGCGCAGCGCGTACTGCGCCAAGCTGTGATATGTCGTCGCAATAGACAATCCAACGGTCACCCCTTTGGTAGTTGGCCGCGAGGACTTCTCCGGCGATGCCTGCCTTTCTTTCAGCCTGCTTCAGAATGCGACCGCGCTCAATGAGCAGTTTCTTGATTCGAAAATCAGCGTTTGGATCGGGCTCCTTGGCGGATGCATTCTGCGCCGAGAGCCGTTTGATGCGCGTGGTCAGTTCGTCCCAGGCCTGTTGTTCGGTATCGGTCAGCATTGCCGTATGGACATGGTAGAAGTACGGCGTCAGCGTCCCGGACCTGATGGCGTCCTGCAGCGTGAACGGTGGAGGGACGATGCCATTGAAGTAATTGAGAATTAGGCTTGTTCCGAAAGGATCGCCCGCACGGCGGGGCGTTGCACTTAGTCCAAGGCGCGGGCCGGTGTCGAGCTCGAGTAGTTGCAGATGGTTGGGGCTGCCGAGTCGATGCACTTCATCCGCGACCAGAAATACATGACTGCCCTGGCGGATGGCGGAACGAAATTCCGGTATGGCGGCCGTTTGCATTGTGGAGAGCACCAGCCGGGGTTTATCCGATCCGGGCCGTGTCCAAGGGCCGATGAGCTCGTCGTCGCGCCACTTGGTATAGCCTGCGCCGCAGCGAAGGATCACTGGCGCTGCGTCCGGAAGATTCTCCAGGATTTCGTCATGCCATTGCTGCAGTAGCAGTTCACTGGGCACGACTATCAGCGGAACTTCCTGCCGGCGAAGCGCGTCGCGTATCGCCGCAATTGCCGTGAATGTCTTGCCGCTGCCGGTGGCGTGTTCCAGGATGCCCCTGCGCCCCTGTCCTTCCCATCCTGCAAGCGCAGAGGTTTGGTGCGGCCGGAGTGTCTTGGCATGGGCCGATGAGGTGCTTTTTGCTTCAAATTTTTGGGCGGCGTCCATCTCACGGCAAATTTCATCCACGAGTTCCGGCCACTTCTTCGCGTCGGCTACATTGAGAAGTTCGGTTTTGGCGATGTCAGGGAAGGCTTTTACAATGACGCCTTCGTGCTCGGATTTCCCCTGCCACAGCCGGTCGAAATAGAGTTCGTTGTCCTTTACCCGGCTCGCTTCGCGCGAGTGCTCCCAGGAACAGAACACGTCGACGGATTCAAGGTTGCCGTCCGCCGACAGGCCTGCCCAGGTTTCGTTCATCGAGCCCTTGAAGGAAACCACATTCCCGAATCCGTCGTAAAACAGGCCGACCTTGTCGTGAAAAATGCGGTTGTGCCCGGAAGTCTTTTTCATGAAGGCAATCCGCACGTCCACAACGCCAAGTCCGATGAGCGCAGCAAGCACGGCCGTAGGTTTGTGAAGGAAGGGGGCGGCCAGCATGTAGCGGATGTCCTCGCGCAGTTTCTCGGCGTTCTCCTGCTCGAAACGCGCGGAATAGCCCGCCTCGATGGCTTCAATATCGTTTGGCGGCAGGGCAGGCGAGCAAACGAGACGCATTGTGCCGTGCCGTGCTACGAAATCTTTGAGGCTCGGCCAGGCAATCATATAAATCGCGCTGTTGAAGTAGCCCACCGCACGGTCATAGCGATCAGCCACGCGCATGCACGGCAGATAGAAGTCCTGGGCAATATCGTCCTTGCCTTTGCGGTATTCGGTGCTGAGGGGAAGGTCCGCAAGGCCGCTCATGCTTGCTCCTTGAGGAGCCGCTTGAGCGTTTCCTGCTGGCGTTCGAGTATCGCCTGCTTCAGATGCCGCGCGTCGGCGGTGATGACGATCTCGGCTTCCTGATGCCACAAGGCCCGGCGCTGGCGGCCGATGCCCTGGGCAAAGGCTTCATACACCGTCTCGGGCTTTACCTGCACGTTGCGGGAATAGGAAAAGTCCACATAGAGTTCCGCGTCCCAAAGCATGAAGATTTGGAGATCCGGCCGATAGCCGACAAGCAGAGGAATACGCCCGAGTGAACTGTCGAAATTGCCACGCTCACCGCGATCCTGGCCCGGCACAATCAGCTGAATCTTGTGCTCTCCCATCGTCCGCCCGCCGGGTGGGTAGGTCGCGTTGTACATATACACCCGCAGCATGGGCGGCAGCGGACTTTTCAGATCGACTTCGAGGGGTTTTAGGTCCAGATCCGTATGCGCGGCAACGGAGCCGTCAAGTGCGGCAAGGAAGGTCTCATGCAATGCTTCGACGGAAAGCCTTTCATTCTCCTGCACCATGTCACATGAGTCCCCCGGCCTTTACGGCCCGTGCCTTGTCGCGTGGGAGACGAGTCTTGGACCTTGCGCGCGTGGTGATGTGTGCAGGCCGGTGGCGGCCGCCGTCTTCGGCTAACACCACTTCCTGTTCGTCCACTGTTAAGGCGCAGGGCTGTGCAATCTTGTAGAAAATCTCCCGCAACTTACGCTCGGGCTGCGGCTCGAAACGTGCAACGGCTCCTTCTAGGTAAGGCTTGGAAATTTCGCAGCAAATCCAGCGGCGCATTGTGTATTCGGCGGCCTCGCCCGTCACACATGAGCCCGCGAACGGATCAATCACCATGTCGCCGGGTTCGGTGAGAAGCCTGATGAAATATTCGGGGATCGTCGCCGGAAACCGCGCAGGATGAATCGGCAATCCTTTTTCCCGGCAGTAATCCTGGTAGCGGCCGTTGGACTCTGTATTGGCAAGCGCAAGGAGATTCGGCGGGACAGAGCCGCCGTTATTGCGTGCGAATTTATCCGATATGTCGTGACCGGACGGACGCAGTTTGGCATCGTAGCCGTTCTCAAGCAGGTCCAGCATCGAATCGCTGTATGGCGCGAGCACGCGCCGGTTGTTGGCCTTGGGCCAGGGGGTAGGCGAAAGCCACCAGATGCAGTTGACCGCATCTTTCACGCGCACGCGCCGCACGTTCACCCATTCCGCGGGGGTCGGCAGTTTGGAGGGATTCCACCAGTAGTGTTCCTGGCACAGATGAAAACCGTATTCGCGGCAGAGCATGCTCAGCAGATCGAAGTGATAGAGCGAGCGCGTCGGTGTCCCGGATTTCCAGGAGCCGCCAATGTCGATGACCAGGCTGCCCGAGCGCTTGAGCACTCTTCGGAAGCCTTCCGCAAAAGGCCGGAACCATTTGAGGTATCGGTCGGCGTCTTCGTTGCCGTAGGATTTCTTGCGCACCAGGCCAAAAGGCGGCGAGGTCATGATCAGATCCACGCTCTCCTGCTCTAACGCGCCGTGCAGCAGCCCCAGGGAGTCGCCAAGATAAATTCTTCCGTTCTCGGTCCTGAAGAATGGTTTCGGTGATTCGTAGAAGCGCAGCTGCGTCTGCTTACCGTTTACGTGATCGGCCTGTTCGGCATTATTGTGCAGGGAACGTATATACTCGCTGAGGTTCGGGAATCCCTTGCGCTTGGAAGCATTCTCCATCTCGGCTCGCTCTTCGGTGGTCAATCGGACGTTGGCAATTTCAGAACGCGGCGTAGCCGATTTTGGTCGCAAATACCCCTCCTGCTAAATCGTAATACAATCGACTGAATAGCTCAGGGGTTATCGTAATACAGGCTGGATCGGACTGAAAAGACTTTTGTAGATAACTGTCTGCCTTCCTCGAGACCAATTGGCGATCGACCGGAACTCGGCATGGTTGCAGCACTGCGCGGCAGTACGCATTTAGGTCAATTCGAAAGGCCGCAGTCAACAATGGCACGTTGCAGGCGCTCATCAGCCGAATTGATAGTAGGAGGCTTTCACCCATCACGCTGCTTCCAGGGTGAGCCTCAAACCCACCGCTTTGGCGACTGCATAGAGTGTTGAGAGGCGCGGATTTCCATTGGCGGACAAGGCGCGATAGAGGCTTTCGCGCTCGACTCCGGCTGCTTTGGCAATCTTGGCTATTCCCCGCGCTTGCGCTACGTGGCGCAAGGCGAGGAGGAGAACGCGCGGTTCGTCAGATTCTTCCAGTGCGGCCCGAAGATATTCAGCGGCAAACTGTGGGTCTTTGCGTATCCTGCGAACCATCACGTCATCGTGAGAAATACTTGTTGTACGCTTCATTTCTTCTTTGTCCTCGCCTTGTAATCGATCAGGTATTCGTGCGCCTTCGCGATATCCGCTCGCTGCGTATGTTTGTCTCCTCCACAGAGAAGCAAGACGCGGGCTTGGCCGATGATCGCGTAATAGACGCGGAATCCGGGTCCCCAATCGATCCGTAATTCACATAACCCCTGTCCCAGCGCCTTGCAGTCGCCGAAGTTGCCCGCCGCAAGCCGGTTGATTCTCGCAGCGATCTTGGCTTGCGCTCGGATGTCGGCCAATTCGGAGAGCCAATGGTTGAAGGCATCTTTGCCGCTCCGGGTTAAGTAATGGCGAATTTCGATGCCGTCATTCATCGTAACTTATAGATCACAGAATATCAAGCCGCCGTACGGACGGCGGATTCTGGATTTGCCATGCCGCTCAAGGATAAATGCTCCCTGGTCTCTCCCCTTGCGGGCCACTCCACTGGTCGGTGTACCGACCAATTCAGGAATTTCGCACCTAAAGGCCTGGGTGATGGTACAAGACGACGATATGAAACCTAATCATAAAGTTGGTAAGAAACGAGTGATGCAAATCGACAGCGGTCGGGAATTCCCCGGTCTTAAAGGAAAGGTAGTGAAGCGAGTTGAGATTGGCAAGGGCGAGGATTATGACTTGTACATCCATGTTCGCTTCAGAGACGAAACAGAATTATGTTTTTGGCTAACGCCCCGGATTGTTATAGAAGAAGCTGACCTCGGTGACTGGAAATCCGGCGATTTCGTTCAGAAGCGTGCGTTCATTCAGAGCCCAACGGTTAAGGCCATTGTCAAGCAAGATGCGCTGTTCAACAAAATTTCAGAACAGTTAGACAACGAGCAGCGCCAAGAGGAACGCCGCTTGAGAAAACGTAAACTGTCTCCTGACGTGATGACGAGGCAGGCTATAGAGTGGATCAGGGAGACCCTGGACTATATCGTCACGCCGAACGAGGCGAGAAAGTTTCTTGAGCGACTACCGCGTGCGACGCCTCAATTACAGGAGCTAACTCAACACATAATGACTGTGAAGGAGAGGTAAGACGCGCCAGAGATGCCCCTCTAAGCATGCAGAATTGGAAAAATACCGGCACAGGCACGGTAATCAGGGCTTGTTTCCCCGGGCCTCCTGCCGAAATTTAAAGTACGAACATCCTCAAAAAGTTGGGAACAATTAGCCCCCCAAACCCCCTAAAATCGTGATATACGATGCGCGAAAGTGCTAGACGAGACAACTACTTAGCTTTTTCGGGTTTACCTTGGGCGCAGGCGCGGAGGCCCTGATCGATTCCGCCGAAATGAGCTGTATGGAATCGGTCCGAGTCTGCCTGACGAGCAGGCGCTCGGCGGAAGAATCCCGTTTGGGAAACGTCGGGTGTCCAGCGAGACGGAAGCTGGCCTCGCGCCACGCAGCGGTACTTACTTGACAATTAATGTTGTGCAGTACGATCCTCCTCACTCCACGTTTTATTGATGATTTAGGAGCTGTGCGTTGCAACAAAATGTAACGATAGATATTCCGCCGAAGTTATACCTCACGAAGAAAGTGGGAAAGAATCGGATTCTGCAGCTCAAGTATCCTGAAGCTTCAGAGTCCGAAGAAGTGGTTCGCACAGCCGCGGAAAGCGGCAGTCCCATTCACGTGTGGGGCAAGAAACTGTCAGTTTCAAAACGCGCTCCATCGCATTTGCCAGCGGGAGTCGACGATGCACTCGTGCTGTCTGGCGCTAACCTGTCCTGGGCTAAGCGCATCGAGACCCGAAATCCGAAATGGGCAGAGATTGTGAGTCGACGCGACACGGCTACCTCGGGACTGCGCGAAAGATTCAAGTTCATTGAGGAAGAACAAGATTCCGATCACAGCGTGAAGACGCCTGGGTTGCGGCCGCCACAGATCGGTGCGATCTATTCCGCTCTCGGACATTTGCGAATGACGTCTGAAGTCGGAACGATTGTGTTGCCAACCGGAACCGGTAAGACAGACAGCATGGTCGGCCTGTTGGCACTTCTTGAGCCAAAGTGCCTCTTGGTTGTGGTGCCAACCGATGCTTTGCGCGAGCAGTTAGCAGAGAAGTTCATGAGCTTCGGGGTTCTCGCAAAGTTCGGGCTATTGCCCGGTGACGTGACATTTCCGGTCGTGGGTGTCGTCAAGTCGCGTTTTGAGAGTAAGACGGAAATGAAGGTCTTCTGTAACGCGTGCAATGTCGTGGTCACGACCATGTCCTTGCTCAGCACGTTTGAAGACGCTTGGCAAAAGGAGCTTGCCGTTCATTGCAGTCACCTATTCATTGACGAGGCGCATCACGTGCGGGCGGTCACGTGGAGCCGGCTGAGGACTCATTTCAAAGGGAATCCTTGCCTCCAGTTTACAGCGACGCCATATCGCAATGAC
>Ga0335078_10008255_pt1 | contig 15485 bp, 17 predicted proteins | sample Lox_Sample_32_FD_206711 | JGI IMG/M metagenome (GOLD analysis project Ga0335078, IMG submission 206711) | Soil microbial communities from Loxahatchee National Wildlife Refuge, Florida, United States - Lox_Sample_3.2 | ecosystem: Environmental > Terrestrial > Soil > Wetlands | place: USA... | reverse complement strand
AATCGAGTAGACGTAATCCCGATCATAACAATCGACCGCGATCCTTTTCAGGTGCAGCTCGATCCAGGTCGAAGGAGTCAGTTAAACATATAATGGTGGAGTTGGCTGGAAATCTGCGACCTGAAATGCCTGTTTCACAGTTCATCCCGAGCCGCTGCTGCAGTTCCGATCTTCAGCAGGTCGTGTCACTGATCAATAAGCATTGCGCCGGCAGCTACGAGAGCACTCCGTACACTGCAAAGAGCTTTGAGCGCCTGATTGATGATGGCAGCGTTCTTATACTAACAGAAGGCTGCATAAAGGGTGTTCTTGCAAGTGCCCACTGGGCTCGGGGGGACTTTATCGAGGTGCTCGCCCCCTCGATCGACTGTGGAGGGCAGGCTGCCGATCTCCTGCTGCGTGAGTTCGAGTCGATGCTCAACCGTGATATTTTCGTCTGGGTGGACTCCGAGGCGGAGGTCAACGCGTGGATGGCGAGGGGCTACAGACGGGGCATTTGCTGGGACCACATGGTCTCGCCGCTGGTGGCGTCTAAAGTTTCTCCCCCCTCGGGCTGCAATACTCTGCTCAGAGAGTTACGGCCAGACGAGGAGGCTGATTTGATCGAGGTTGTCAACGCATCCTTTGGCCGGGAGAGGCTAAAAAAGGGGTGCGTAGAAAGGTGGAAGGAGGAGCATGGCGACTTTGATGAGAGCTGGATACACGTCGCCGAGGTAGACGGAAGGATGGTCTCTGCTGTTGTTTCATCTCCTGACAGGGAGTACAACGAATACTACGGCAAAAGGAGGGGGTACCTGGGCCCGGCTGCCACCCTGCCAGAATTTCGCTGCAGAGGCATTGCCGGCTCTCTAGTCGTGAAGGCAATGAACTTCCTTTTTTCCAAAGGGCTGGACTCGGTCAGCCTTTATACAGACGAAAAGAACTCAGCCTCCCAGGCTCTGCTAAGAAGGCTGGGGTTTGTTGTGCGCCACAGGTGGGTCGAGATGGCCAAAACTCCGGGAAAAACACATTGACTTTTAACTCGGTTTGGGCGCAGTCGGGTAAGTTCTCCTCATTCCTGGGTCAGAGACTCTCACTCATCATTGACCACACGTAGTGGTCTCCGCCTCACAGATTGCGAAGCACAGTAATAAATCTAAGTCAATTAGGGGAGTCCGAGCTGAACAAGGATCTCCTCATATTTTTTTTCCGTAGGCGAGTTTTTGTAATCTTTTAACAGCCCCATCAGCGTGCCCCTGTTCCAGCTCAAGTACTGTTCGGTAAGTGAGGACACTGAGCCCTTGAAAAAGAGATAGCCCACTATGGAAACCAGGTTCCTCTGCCTCCGGTTCCGGCTTGCAGTCTCGAAGTCCAAAATGCAGGGCTTTCCCCTGCTGTCCACTAGGATGTGTTTCTTCGCGTCCGAAAGCTCCCCATGATCAAGCCCGATTTCATCCAGGCACCTTGCCTGCGTCAGGAGCTCCTTCAGTACGCTGCAGACCTCTGTGGCCGTGCGGCTCTCTGCCAGCCACTTTACAAGGTATTTGCCGTCGATATACTCCAGCGCCAGCACGCTTTCTGTGGTCGCTATCAGCTTTGGTCCAACCCTGCAGCCATTGGCCAAAGACAGTAGGCACCCCTCATCCATGAGCGAAGCCCTATTCGCGTCCGCCCTCAGCACCTTAAGCGCCACGGTCTCGCCCTTCAATAAGCCCTTGAGCACAATCCCCACGCAGCCCTTCCCAAGGACCTTTATGCCGTCCAAGTCCGCATTCCCGTAAGGGATCAGCATCTCCACGCCTATCGACTCCAGGTCTCTTAAAACCCTAAGGTAGCTCCGCCTGTCGCATGTGGGGTAGGCGAGAACCTTTACGGCCTGTTCGTCAGTGGGGAGCATATGATTATCTCGCATTCAGCCATGCCGGCGTTTTCTTTACAAGCTTGAGCAGAGCCTTTCCGAGCTCCACCTTCTCATTGCAGATCTCCTCCAGCTCCCCGTCTACGAGGAGGCGGAACCCGCCTCTGACCTCGGCGGAGATATCCCTGCTCAGTTCAAGTTTCGGGAACCCCTCGCATAGCAGCGCCTTGACGTCGGTATGTTTTCTTTTCAGCTCGACGTACCACCGCCCATCCTTTATGTAAGGGCCCGCCAGAACTCTTTCGTCCCCTGCATACTTCTCCAAAAACCTGTCTGCCTCCTTGACGTAAAACACCTTTGGGCCGCAGTGCACCCTGACCTGCGGGAGGCTCCTCCCGAGGACCTCCACAAGCAGGACCACATACTCCCTTTCATCGCTCCAAGCTGAGCTGTCGTTCACGCAAAAATCATTGGATTCTAGCAGCGTGGTGATCTTTGATAGGCTCTTATAGATCTCGCCCCATAGTATGTCCGATGGTACCGTTGGGCTGCGCATGACAACTCCCACAACCGAACTCCCCTTTTTCCTGACAGCATCCATTATCATCTGGAAGGTGGATTTTCCAGGCGTGGATTGGAACGCCACCCCCTGCCCGGGGTAGAAGAAGCTCATGGCGGGCTTTTTCAGGAAGCACCTGGAGGCAGCGATGAAGGTTGCGTATGACTGCTCCGAGATGGCCGCAGCGGCGTTCCTCCTCATATCTATGGGATCTACAACTGCAACAGGGCCGCCGAAAACATCCTCAACTCTGACCTCTCTGCTGCTGCTGTAATGGTGCATATAATCAAGCGCCGTCCTCTCTCTCCATTCCGAGGCCGCCCTGATGACCTTCTCGAAACTGCCGAACTGCAGCACCAGGAGTTCACATATGTAGCCGGAAAAGCCGCCGATCCGCAGCTCGGCGCCGTAGACCCCTATCCCTTTCATGAACTGCTTTAGAACACGCACATCGTCCTTCATCCGCCCGTCAAGCTTACTATTTATGAATGTGGTATGCAGCGGTGTCCTGTCAACAGCCGTGACCGGCCGTTCCCCCTCATCCATTTCAAGGCTTGGGACAATATCCAATGTGAATCCATCCACCTCAGCCTCTACGTACGGGTGTTCCGCATAACCCAGCTTCCAGCGCGCACTCGCCGATTTCGCTAGTTCCAGACCATCCGTTTTTACTTTATCCTTGTTGGTGCCCCTCGGAAATATTATGAAAATATCAATGTCCCTGTCCGAAGCGATCCAGGTATCCTTCGCTACGGAACCCTCCTCCTCGATCCTTACGTTCAGCCCCCTCAGCTGTGCCTCTCTGCCAATTCTGGCTGAAACCTCATCGAACACCGCCTTAATCGCTTTCCTGTCCTCTGGTGTGGGGTGAGCCCTGCGGGCAACCTCCTCCCGCATATTTGAGACATCTGCGTCTGCACTCATCCTTGTAATTCTACCTCTCTTAGGTTTGAGTAGATCGGGCCCCTCTGCATGAGAATGCTTCTTTTAATTATTATTTTGTCGACTACGGCTGTTCCGAACTCATCAGATCCATATTTCTCCATCGCCTTGATGAGTTCCTCCCTGTTCCTCTGGCTTCTTACCCTGCCTATCGTAATATGGGGCGTGAAATCCCTCTCTCGGTGGAAGCCCAGCTCCGCAATGCCTGAATCCAGCGTCCTGAATACAGCGGTAACCTTGTCCGATCCTGCCCCAATTCCGACCCATAGTACCCTCACCATCCTCAAATTTGGGAAGACGCCTGTGCCCTTTACCTCGATCTCGAATTTGCTTTCCTTTACCCTCTTCATTACATCGTATACCTTATCCAAAGTACTGGCGGTTACATCGCCTAGAAATTTCATGGTCACGTGCAGGTTCTCCCTCTCAACGAGCTTCACGTCAGCGTTGCTTCTCTCGACCCCCCCCTCAACTTCCATGATCTTATCCTTTATCTCATCCGGTATTTCCAAGGCGAGAAAGGCCCTGATAGGCTCCGATGACATGGCACTACCACACACACAACAGTATTGCGGGATCTGAAGACCTCGCAATTAAGGGTGAGATAGCCGCTGCCTTTTTTAGATTGCTATCACCGGCCGGGCTGGAGCACAGCCTCAGGGGATTAAAGCCCTGGGGGTCTATTGGGTACTCCATGAAGCGGGGAGCCCACGCCTTTGAGTGAGAACATGTTACATTACTTTCTTTGAACCCCCTTCTTTCTCAGACCTGCGTCCCCCCTCCGTTTTCCCCGGAATCCTATTTGTTGTTTTAAGACAAAACTGCACTGTGGCTGATCCAAGTCCATTGGCGCACTCATGCTTCACTAGGTTCGCCAATGTGCAAACAACATCTAAACCGTACGCGATCTGCTTAGTTGGGAACAAACACCGATAAGAAATATATCCCCTTAACCTAACAGTCTTGGCTGTGAGTGGATTGATCGTATGCATCAGCGGTATGCCCGGGTCTGGAAAGTCTTTGGTTTCTGAGAAGGCAGCTTCATTAGGCCTGAAGACTTTTGCCATGGGCGACATCATTCGGGAGGAGGCAGACTCTAGGGGGATTGTCCCGACGCCCTCCACGCTTGGAAAGCTGATGCTGGAACTACGTGAGAAGGAGGGTGCAGACGTAATTGCAAAAAGAAGCCTCGAGAAGGCTAGTCGGGAATCCGGCATCGTTGTCATCGAAGGTGTCCGGAGCCTAAACGAGTTAAATTACTTCAGATGTCACAGCAGCACAATTCTTGTGGCCGTGCACGCCTCGCCACACACGAGGTTCCAGCGCCTTCTGAAGCGCGGCAGGGCCGACGACCCAAATGATTTCGAAACTTTTAATGAGCGCGACACGAGGGAGCTCAACGTGGGCATGGGCTCGGTGATTGCCCTTGCTGACAAGGTCTTAATAAACGAGGGGACTGTGGATGAGATGCAAAACTCTGCAGGTCTTCTCTTTCTTGAAGTGATGCTCTGTGAAAAAGAATGAAGCCGATTGTAGCGGCGGTGACTACAACAAGGACCAGATCAAGGTTTTGGTCGAGGTCGAGCTGAAACCAACCGAGGACGAGTCCCGGGTCAGGGAAGCTGTCATCAACCTTACCGGCTCAGACGACTTTAGAAGGATTAGCAAGGGGAAAAGGACGTACCTGATCCAGGAGGGGGACGACCGCCTTTTATCGCGCTTGAGGTCCCTCTTGAGGAGGGAGCGTATCCTCGATGCAGCCAGGAAGTATCTCCTCAGAGGTACCGAGTACGGCACAACAATAAACTTCTGCCTCAATAAGCAGGCAGCCTTCGCGGGGCACGCATCCTTCTGCGCCAGGGAGGGCGAGTCACCGATGGGCCCTATATGCTTCAGCGTCGTTACTAATGATCCAAACCGCTTAATAGACTGGCTTGCAACTAAAACTATTGGCGGCATTCCCGTCGATGAGAAATGCCAATTGGGATATCCACGCTCTGCATTTTCGGAAGAACCTTCCTCGGAGGGAACCTAGACCGACTTTTGGATCTCGATATAGAAGTACTTGAATTTATGGAGGACTGGAGGGACCGTTTAAACAAGGCGAGGATTAAGAGGCTTGCCGAGATAAGGCGTTCAAGGAATATAATATACACGATTCATTCCCCCCTGCTCGATATGAACATCGCCTCGGCGAACCGCTACTTCAGGACGCTTTCAACCAGGCTTGTGATGGCCTCTCTGGAGAGCGCCCGTGAGATCGACGCGGCGGTCGTCGTCGTGCATCCGGGGAGCAAGACTCCGCTGGAGGCAGCGTACCCGAACACAGCCTGGGAATACAACAAGGATTCGCTCCGGAGGATACTGGCATATGCCGAGGACCTTGGCGTGAAGGTCGGAGTCGAGAATATGCCTGGTCATACCTACCTTCTCCTTCAGGGCGCTGACGAATTCCGAAGGCTTGCCGACGAGGGCATTCCCTTGAAGATGACACTTGATCTTGGACACGCCAATACAACGGGTCAGCTTGGGGCATTGCTCGACATGAAGGACAGCATTATCCATTTACACGTCCATGACAATGCCGGTGACTCAGATGCGCATAAGGTTGTGGGACAAGGGAATATAGACTGGAAGCGGGTCAAGGCGAATCTAAGCTTGGACAAAATCACAGCGGTCATAGAGTCAAGTTCGGCATCAGACGCGGAGGCCTCACTTGTAAATTTCCGCCGCCTCTACAGCACGTAGCTGTCTAGGTCGCTGGCAACATCCGTATTTACGAATACCTCCCTGGCCTCTGACAGGATCTCATCCGCGGAGGTGTACCTGGCGCTTATATGTGTAAGAACCAGCTTGGCGACCCGAGCCCTCGCAGCCAGAAGGGCTGCACCCTGCGCCGTTGAGTGGCCGTCCCGCTCTGCGCGTTCAGCGAGTGCCGAGGTGAATGTGGACTCATGAATAAGGAAATCCGCCCCTGCCGCCAGTCGCTCGACAGCTAGGCACGGCCTTGTGTCGCCGCTGTATACCAAAACCCTCCCGCGCACCGGTCTACCCAGAACCCCAGCCGGTTCGATCCGCCGCCCACCCTCAAGCTGGATGCCCCTGCCCTCCTTCAACTCCTTCCAGAGCGGGCCTGCCGGTATGCCAAGTGCGGTAGCCTTCTCGGGCATGAACTGGCCCAAGCTTCCCCCCACGGTCAAGCGGTAGGCCATGGCAGGTCTCGTGTGATCTGCCCACACGCCTTCAATGGAATATACCCTGCCGCCGAACAGCTTACCCTCTGTTACCTCAAAAATGTTGAGCTCGAAGCTGAGCTCTGACATCGTCGAGACTGTGGTATCCTCAATGAAATCCCTTATGCCGGGTGGTCCGTAGACATCGAGTGGGTTTACCCTTTTCAAAAGACCCATGCTCTGTACCAGGCCAGGGAGCCCGAAGAGGTGGTCCCCATGGAGATGTGTGATGAACACCTTCATCCTCCTGCCCAGGCTTAGCCCTGCCCTCAGCATCTGCCTCTGCGTCCCCTCACCGCAGTCGAACAGCACAAGTTCGCCCTCGACCTCAACAATGACCGCCGGCAGCCCCCTGTCCGGTGTTGGAATCCCAGCCGAGGTCCCCAGGAAAGTCACCTTTGCCATCACTTCACCCTCTCTGCAACTATTATAGCCCTTGTCAGCGACTTATGCACTCGCATAGCGTGCTCCTCGCGCAGCCTGAGCCCGGCAGCCTCGACAAGCCTACCAGGCTCCAGATCCGCGGGCGCGGCAGCACACACAAAATGCCCCGGCTCGAGAACTCTGAAGCTCTCCTCCATGAAATGGCTTATTATGCTCCTTACTTCGCTTCCCATCGTCGAGGTTCCCCTTCCATAAGGCGGATCCGTGGCTATCCCTCCAAGGTCCCTGAATGGCATCGCTGTGGCGTCCCCCTGCAAAATATTGGCATCAAGCCCGTAATGCGCCAGGTTCCTCCGGGCGCCTGACACCATCCTCATATCCAGGTCCGTGCCGCATGCAACACACCCGATCAAGGCAGCCTCGATCAAGAACCCGCCGGTGCCGCAGAAGGGGTCGGCGAATACCTCCCCTCTTTTCACTCTCGAGAGGTTAACAAAAGCCCTCGCGATCTTCGCCTCCAGTACGCCTGGGTGGAAGTAAGGCCTGCTTCGGGGCCTCCTGGAGGAGAACGCGTGCCTGTCCGTCTGCAGTCCTCTGGCGAAGAGGAAAAACCCTGCGTCCGTTATCACTCCTCTGATCCACACGTCAGGCTCGCTGAGGTCCACGCATGAGTCGGTTGCTGCAACTATGGCGTCACCGACAGTCAGCTGGGTCTTCTGTGTGTTTAGGCCCTTCCAGTGCTCCTTTACCCTCGTTACCTTTACGCCGAAACTTCTCCCCTCGAGAAAACGCCAATCCATCTCGGCGCAACGCCTGCAAATATCCTCACTGGAGGCTGCGGACGAAAGAATGAACTCCCCACCCTCCATAACGAATGCTGACCTGCCCTCTATGGCATCGATAGCCCCCGGCCCCGCCTCGATCAGGAGCAGTTGATCGTGTCTGGTCAATACCCTGAACTCTACGCCTTCAGCTTCTAGAACTGCGCAAGCCTCGGAGTAGGGTAGTGTGGTGTGCTCTCCAGAGAGCAGGAGCAGGATCTTCTTCAAATGAAACCCTCGTTCGTTTTCAAGCGCTTACTCCCTCAAAGAGTGCGCAATTAGGGGCGCCACGGAGATCCTGCCTATCCCGCTCTCGACGGTGTCAGTTCCCAGTACCTCATCAAGCCCGGCAGCTTTCATCCTCTCATACGCGCCGGCCACGAGCAGCGGATGGGTGCACACAGCTATAACCTTCTTCGCCCCGTTTTCGCGCACTATCCTGCAGGCGTTTGCTATTGTTCCTCCTGTGCTTATCAGGTCGTCTGCAATGACAACATCCCTCTCGCTGGCATCGACCCTCTCCCCCTTCACAGTGATCGCTCCGGTAATCCTGTCCCTTGTCTTCTCGAAGTTACCATACTCGGCACCAAGTTGCTCCCCTATCCTTCTTGCGAGACCAAGTGCACCTTCGTCTGGCGACAGGATGTATGGTCTTTCAAGCCCGGCAGCCTTGAGATGCGTGGCTATCACGTCGGAGGCGTACAAATTTCTGGCCTTTATTTTGAATGCACCAAGCGAGAACTCCTTATGCAGGTCAATCGTGGAAAATTCGTCACAGCCTGCGGCCTCCATGAGCCTGAATAAAGTGTTGATGCTCACCGCCTCGCCCTCCCTGAACCGTGTATCCTGCCGGGAATACGCCATATAAGGCACGACGGCTCTCACCTTCGAGGCGCCAAGGTCCTTCAATGCGTCGATCAAGAGCAGCAGCTCTACAACTCTCTTGTCCTGCTCGGGATATGTCGTTTGAATAAGCAATACGTCTTCGCCTTTGACGCTGCCATCGAGACGTAGGTAAGACTCACCGTCAGGGAAGACCTTGTAATCCACAGATACCTTTCTTGCCTTCGACAGCTCCGCGACTGCTCCCCCAAGCTTTGTAGACGATGGCCCAGGAACGACTATCATTGTGAAACCTCGAAAAATCTTATCACATACACCCGCCTAAGAGTTTATGGGTGGTCCTATTTTGGAAGCCATGCTATGGGACAAGCTGGAGTCCAACTCGGTGAAGTGCAAACTGTGCGGTTGGAGATGCTCCATACCGCCAGGCGGGAGAGGAAAGTGCGCCGTCAGGGAGAACCGTGAAGGCACGCTGTACACCCTAGTTTACGGGAAGGTCGCTTCGTGCGCCGTGGATCCTATTGAGAAGAAGCCTTTGTACCATTTCCATCCCGGCACTACTTCATTTTCAATTGCGACCATGGGCTGCAACTTCAAGTGCCTCTTCTGCGACAACTGGATGCTAAGCCAGCAGAAGGAGATCAAGGGCGAAGATATGCCTCCGTCGAAAATAGTGGAGGTTGCAAAAGGCATGGGGTGCAGCTCGATAAGCTACACCTATACCGAGCCGACTATATTCTTCGAGTACACGTATGATACGGCAAAGCTGGCACACAAGGCCGGCCTCTACAACACATACGTTACTAACGGGTACATGACGGTGGAGGCGGTGGATACCATCGATGGGCTTTTGGACGCAGCGACCGTCGACTTCAAGGGAAGCGCGGATCCCGGGTTTTATAAAAAGTTCTGCGGGGCCTTGGACGTCAGCCCGATTTTCCAAGCTCTTTCCGAGATGAAGAGGAAGAAGATTCACATCGAGATAACAAACCTCATAGTGCCCGATGGTGGGGACGCAAAAGAGCCATTCATCAAGCTCGTCAAGTGGATCCATGACGAGTTGGGCGAGGAGACGCCCCTGCACATCCTGAAGTTTTTCTCAAGCTACAAGTACGAAGGGCAGGCTGACACCAGGACCGAGTATCTTGAGGAGCTGTGGAATGAAAGTAAGGGCCTCGGAATGAAATATGTATATCTGGGCAACGTGCCTGCGCCTGAGTATAACAATACGTATTGCCCCCACTGCTGGAACATAATTGTTGAACGCAGCGGCTTTAATGTGACTGCGATCCATGCCAAGAATGGCCGGTGCACCTTTTGCGGTGGGGATATAAACCTGGTGATATGACGACCGGGGCGGGAGGGAAGATCCTGAAGTTTGTCTGCCTGCCGTACCCGTGTCCCTCGATCGCGATTTGTTCATCTTTCACTGCGTTGATGCCTGCAGCCCTCCGCATAAAACGGGTCGCAGCTCGATCACAATTTTTGAATGCAGAGCAGGCAGCCAGCCCAAAATATCATGCCTTTCGCTGGGAATAAGATCGAATATCTATTAATAGGGGTTCGAAAATTAAAACTGGGTGCGCTATCATGGGTGTCTGTCCTGAATGCGGCGGAAATCTGAAATTTGATCCTAATCACAAGCGTTATGTCTGCCAAAGCTGCGGTCTTGCAGTCACAAAGGAGGAGATAGAGGAAATTAAAGCAAAGGATGCAAAAGACACGGACGATAAGGAGCAACGCCGTAAGGATTATCTGAAGTGGTGGTCAACTAAGAAGTAATTTGAGCGTGGCGCAGAGGAGAAATGAGAAGTAAGGTCGGTAATGTGAAGTAAAGAAAGAGAGGGCCTGCAGTAACTGATGTCGCCTATAAACGCTGAAATAATAACCTCCGGAAGGGAGCTGCTGATAGGTAAAACCATAAACACCAACGCATCATGGATAGCAAAGCAGCTTACCGAAATAGGTGTTGAAGTTAGGCGAATCTCGGTTATGGGTGACACAGTCACGGATATCTCGCAGGCTGTCAAGGAATCACTGGAACGAACTCCAGGCATAATAATCACCACGGGGGGACTTGGGTCTACATACGATGACGTCACGACAGAGGGGATCGCCTCGGCCTTGAGTTTGCCACTGGAGCTAAACAATATGGCACTTGAGCAAATCCGGGCGAGGTACGACTCAATGGGTTTTGAGATGACCCCCTACAGGGAGAAGATGGCCATGATGCCTATCGGGGCCAGCCCGTTGACTAATGATGCAGGGTCTGCACCGGGCATTTTCGTGGAGTACAGGGGAACCCTGATATTTTGCCTCCCCGGGGTGCCTAAGGAAATGATGGCGATGTTCACATCACGGGTTCTGAATATTATCAAGGGGAGGGCACCGCACTCTGTATTCCGGGAGAGATCCTTCGATATCGAAGGCATATCTGAGTCCTCTCTCGCACCCCTTATAGAAAGCTGGGCAAAATTGCACCCCGACATTTACATAAAGTCCCATCCAGCCGGTGAGGAGGGTATCCCGATAATAACCGTCCATCTCACAACGACCGGCAAAGATATCTGCGGGATTGAGGACTCGCTCCTGAAAGCCGAGGAGTCATTCTCGGAGGCTGTATTGCATCTTAGGGCAGAGAGTAGGGGGAAGAACATCTGAATTTCGTGTATATTATGGGGACGGCAGGTTCCGGCAAGTCGGCGCTTACGCTGGCCCTGAGCGAGAGGCTGCAGGACTCCGAGGCGAATGTGGCCATACTGAACCTGGACCCTGGTGTGCAGTGGCTTCCCTACTCCCCTGACGCTGACATCCGTGACTACGTGAACTACGATGCGCTGGTGCAGGAGTACAAGCTCGGACCCAACGGCGGGCTCGTAGCGAGTGTTGATGCTGCCGTGAACCATGTCGATGAGATGAAGGCTGAGCTTCAGAAGATGGGACCCGACTATGTACTTGTAGATACCCCTGGCCAGATGGAGCTTTTTGCCTACCGGAACTCCGGTCTCTACATAGCATCTGCGCTGGCTGATGGTGATTTTTCCACTCTTTTTCTTGCCGACTCGATCTTTCTCAGCCGGCCGTCAGATTTTGTCTCAATTCTCTTGCTTGCCTACTCGATCAACACAAGATTCAAGGCACCGCAGATAAACTGCATATCTAAATCGGACCTTCTGCCAAAGGCTATCTACGACAGGGGGGTGCAGTGGTCCGCAGACCCTGCTCTTTTGAGGGATGAATTCCTCGCGGAGGCTCCGGAACTGAGGTCTGAGATGTCAGAAAGGATGCTGGATCTGCTTCTGGAGATGGGCGCTCTCGGAGAATTTATATTTACCTCCTCGAATACTGGAGAGGGATTAGATAATGTGTATGCACAGTTACAACGAGTTCATACAGGGAGCGAGGACCGTTAACGGACTATGGTGGTATTGAATGGAGAACAGACGAGCTCAAATTGGCGGTTCACGGATGCGACTGCTTCAAAATCAGATAGATACGGACTATCAAAGACTTGAGAAACTCCGCAATAGGAGATCGGAGATAATCCAGAAACTCGAGCAGCTCCGTGATTCGTCTGCACTCAACAAGACTTCAAGGGATGAGAAGAATAAAGCGATCGCGGAGAAAAAACTCCTGCGGGATCAACTGCATAAAGAAAAGGCGGAGATCTCGGACAAGATAAAGGATCTGATCGCTAAGAGGAACTCCCTTCTGTCGAGTGTTGATTATAACGAGGATGACCTACTCTCCCAACTGCGGGAGATAAGCTGGAAGTACCAGACGACTACCTTGACCTTGGAGGAGGATAGACGGGCTGTCCAGAAGATAGCCGACCTAGAGAAGCGACTTGTCTTTTTCAAGAAGGTCAAGGATGTGGACAAGGAAATTTACGCGTGCAGAGAAAAGTTTGATGAACTAAAATTCAATGCAAACAACCTGCACAGGGAAATAGTCTCTCTGGCTGAGGAGTCCAAGAAAAACCATGAGATCCTCATGAAGTGCTACGAAGAGAGGGATACTCTTGCCGTGGAGCTTGAGAGGATAAAAAAGGACATTAACATCTTGAGGGATACCATAGGAAAGTCGAAGGACGAACTCTTCGCCGCAAACGCCCAGTTCAAAGCTGCACAGAACTTCGCGATGCAGCAAAGGGCTGAGGTTCTGGCTGAGCAGGCAAAGCTCATAATAACCAAGAGGACTGAGCTTGCGGAAAAAGCCGGCGAGAAACTCAAGAACAAGGAGCGCATGACCTTTGAAGAGTTCGCGGCCATGATTGAAACAAACGGGATACCTACCTGAGTGTTCAATCACGGATCGCCAATTTTTGGGGTCTAAGCGGGGCTGAGCAAGGAAAAATAAACCGGGTCTCCGTGCTTTCCTTCTTTAATATATATTTTTCCATTTTTAAGAAATACTTATTTTAGCATGTAACGTATTGTTCATCGTCAATATGAGCATCAGCAGCAAAAGGATTCTTGTTCTTAGCGTGGACAAGGACGATGACATAGGTCTCGCGACAGGCGTAGCTACGCCCATAGTCGGCAGGGAAAGTGTGTCCTCGGCTGCCTCGGAGTTTGCGATAAACGCCCCTGAGGACTCAGACACTAACTCGCTGTTTGCCTCTATAAACACGTACGACTCGCTCAAAAAGCAGGGCTTTGTCTGCGAGATAGCGGCCATTGCCGGCTCGGAGAAGGGTGGCTTTGAGGCAGACCTGAAGATAACCTCTGAGCTCGAAGAGGCACTAAAACTGTTCAATGCGGACGGAGTTATCTTTGTCAGCGATGGTGCCTCAGACGAGCAGGTCATTCCAACAATCCAGTCTAAAATCCCCGTCATATCCGTCAGAAGGGTCTTCGTGCAGCAACAGAAAAGCGTGGAGGAGACATACGTCCTCTTCTACAGGTACCTGAAAAAACTAGCCGAGCCTCAATACTCAAAAATTGCCTTGGGCGTCCCCGGTATTGCCATTCTAGCCATGATTGTCCTCTGGTCGCTGAACCTTGTGAACTATGCGCTCATCTCCCTCGGGATAATAGTTGGGGTTGTTCTGCTCCTCAAGGGTTTCAGGGTCGACAGCTTTCTGAAGTCTGAGTGGGCAGAGTCGCCGATCAAGCTGATTGCCACAGTGATCGGCATCATAATATCCGCCGTAGCCATATACCGAGGTGCTGGGATTGCGTTGGCAGAGACCGTCCTGCCTGGCCAGGCTGCTCTCTTCGCAAGCAAATTTGTCTTCAACACGATCGACCTTATGTCTATCGGCATTGCGGTCTATATCTGCGGCAGGATCGTAGTCAAGTACCTTGACAGCTCTCCAAACCTTTGGCACGAGCTCATAGGCCTCATTGCACTGGCCTTCATCAGGCAGATGGTGGTGTATGCCGCGCCGGTGATCACTGATCCCCTGTACAGCATGACTGCATTCCTCCTTACCGCCGCCGTAGGAGCCTTCGTTTGCGCCATGCTTGTCATCCTTTTTACTCTGGCAACCCGTGTGAGGGGTATTCACATAAGAAAAGCTGATGGGGCTTAGCAGAGGCAAGCCTCCTTTTCCTCCCTCCGGCCCTGCATGAGCAAGCCCCTCATATGGGGCCACATCTTTGTCAGCCCCATGTAAAATTGCGGTTACTTGCCGTACCTTCTTTTCCTCTTCTGGAACGTCCTAAGTGCCCTGAGCAGGTCTATTCTCCTGAGTTCGGGCCAGAACACATCCATGAAATAGAACTCCGAGTAAGCACTCTGCCACAGCAGGAAGCCGCTTAGCCTCTCCTCCCCTGAGGTCCTTATTATGAGATCCGGGTCTGTGTCCCCCGCCGTGTAAAGGTATTTGGAGAATGTCTCCTCGTTTATATCCTCGGCCTTTAGCCTGCCGTCCATTACGGAAACTATCATGTCCTTGGTTGCGTCTATGATTTCTGCCCGCCCTCCATATGCTACAGCAATGTATATCTTGTTTTTGTTGAAGTGCTTGGTCCTCTCCTCGGCACTCCTAATCGAGCACCTTAGCTCCTCGCTCAGGACATCAAGCCTGCCGATCGCCTTGACCTGAACCTCATTCTTTACGATGTCTGGGTCGTCAACAACCTGGGTGAAGCCCTTGCCTATGATCCTCATAAGCTCCTGCAGCTCCTTGGGATCACGGTGCAGGTTCTCCATGGAGAGTGCATAAACCGTAATTTTGCTGATGCCGAGTTCCCAGCACCACCGCAGAACCTCCCTGAGTTTGTCGAAACCGTACTCATGCCCTGCGGCAGGGTCAAGGCCCAAAAATCTGGCCCACCTCCTATTCCCGTCGAGGATCAGCCCGACATGCTGGGGCATCTCGCCCTTGCGGACCTGCCTCAGCAGCCTTCTTTCGTAGTAACTGTAAATCCCCTTCGCGGCTTCAGTCCTGATGTAGTTAATAGCTTTGTATGGCATCAAATGGACCTACTGGTTGGCGCCCTGTACTCCTCACAGGACTGTTTATTTAGCAGGCTTTTTTGTCTTGTTATTTTTCCTCTGTTTTCACCCATGATTAGAATACCAACAGCTCTTTTGTGAACCTCGTCAGGTTTTGCGAGTTTTTCTCGGTTATAAGGATCATGTCCTCAATCCTGACCCCACCAAGCTTTGATATGTAGACCCCTGGCTCTGCTGTTACCACATTTCCCGGCACCAGGTAATCCTCGCCCCTGGAATTGACCATTGGCCCCTCGTGGACCGCGATACCGACGCCGTGTCCAAGGCCATGCACGAAGTACTTGGCTAATCCCTTCCGCTCCAGAAATCCTCTCGCAACGGCGTCCAGTTCCTTCCCTCTCATTCCAGGCGTGGCGGCCTCGATAGCCGCCTCCTGTGATTCGAGCACTTGTTCATATATA
>Ga0335078_10008254_pt1 | contig 15486 bp, 15 predicted proteins | sample Lox_Sample_32_FD_206711 | JGI IMG/M metagenome (GOLD analysis project Ga0335078, IMG submission 206711) | Soil microbial communities from Loxahatchee National Wildlife Refuge, Florida, United States - Lox_Sample_3.2 | ecosystem: Environmental > Terrestrial > Soil > Wetlands | place: USA... | reverse complement strand
GCGTTGTTGACCGACGACTACTATCAGAGCGATCTCGCCTGGCTCGACCTCAAAGATCCAAAGTTTGACGTGATCTTCGCTCCCTATGAAACCTACGACGATCACCTTCTCGGCGTGAAGGCCAGCTACGGCGCTTCGATTCTGATTCGTAACGATGAGCAGAGCGACAAAGTCGCGATCTTCAAAAAATATGTCGCCGATATCCAGGACGCCTTGCCTCTGGCGCCCGAAGACCGGCCGTCTAAGCACGGGCTTGAAACGCCCATGGAAGTCGCCGACGCCCCTTTTCGCGCCGGAGATCTACGCCACGGATATCAGGCGGTCGCCGACAACTTGCCGAACGATCCGCGCGTTCACGAGTTGAAGGGCAGCAAGAAAATTTTCTTTAAGAACTTTATGGACGCGCGCGTGAATTACGTCGTCCTGCCGCTGGCGGGTTACATGCTGTTGCCCGAACAGGCGAAGCATGTCTCCGGCGAAGGCTATCTATTGTTTACCGTCATGCATGAAATGGCGCACGGCCTCGGGCCGGCATTTGCCCGCACGCCTTCCGGCAAAATGGATATTCGCGAAGCCATCGGGCCCGCGTTCAGCGGCCTGGAAGAAGCCAAGGCCGACGTGGTGGGAATGTTCGGGCTGAACTGGCTCGTCGATCATGGAGCATTGCCCAAACAAAATCTCGAGGAATATTACAGTTCATACATCGCGGGAATTTTCCGCACTGTGCGTTTTGGCATCGGCGAAGCGCATGGCCAGGCGGAGATGATGGAATTCAACTATCTCTCTGAGCGCGGAGCGATTACCCGCGATTCTTCGGGCCGCTACGTCATGGATTACGCCCGCATCCCCGCGGTGTTTAACGATTTGGCGAAAATTCTGCTGGAAATCGAAGCCAGCGGCGACCGTCAGCGGGCCGAAGCCTGGATGACGAAATATGACGTCATTCCGCCGCAGTTGCAGGAGTCGTTGAAGAAAGCCGCATCCGTGCCCGTGGACGTCGTGCCGGAATTCGCCTTCAAGGATGATTTGAAGTAGCCGGCCGCTTCGAAGATCACACGAAATCCACTTTCGCTTCGTGCGGAATGAATCCCGCCTTGTGTCCCATGTCGAGCAGGCGGCGAATGGCTTCGCGTCCGTCAGGGCCGTAGTCGAGCGTGCGCTCGTTCACATACATGCCTACGAATTTGTCGGCCAGTTGAGAATCCAGGTCGCGTCCAAACTGCATAGCGTAGCTCAGCGCTTCTTCGCGATGGTCAAGCGCATACTGGATGCTTCCGCGTAATGCCCCGGCAACCTGAGCCATCAGCACCGGGCCAAGGCTGCGGCGAATGGCATTGCCGCCCAATGGCAGTGGCAGCCCGGTTATTTTCATCCACCATCTGCCCAGGTCGACTATGCGTTGCAATCCAGACTTCGAGTAGGTCAACTGACCTTCGTGAATGATCAGTCCGGCTTCATGCCTGCCTTCGATGATCTGCGGAATGATCTGATCGAAGGGCACCACTTCGGTTTCAATACCGGGAGCGAAGAGCTGCAAAGCCAGGTACGCGGTGGTCAGCTTCCCCGGTACCGCAATCTTTTTCTGCTTGATCTCATTCTGCGAGTAGGCCTGCGCAGCCACGATCATCGGCCCATAGCCTTCACCGACGCTGCCGCCGCTCCCGAGCAGCGCGTAGTTTTCCTGAATGTAAGGATACGCATGAAATGAAATCGCGGTGACGTCGTAGACGCCGCCCTGCATGGCTTTGCGATTCAGGGTCTCGATATCGCACAGGGTGTGCGTGAAGTGCAGTCTGGGCACGCGGACCTTGTTCGTGGCCAGACCGTAGAACATGAACGCATCGTCGGAATCAGGACTGTGCGCAATCGTGATTTCACGGGCCGCCGCCGAATCCGCGTTGCGCAGTGTATTCGTGGCACCTGCGGAAGGTGGCTGTGCGGTGGTGTTTCCGGAAGTTGGGCTGAAAGCGCTCATGAAAAGATCCCGTGAATTTTTTGCCGGCCAGCGACGATTGCCGCGGCCAGCATGATCTTGATTACTTCCGCAAAAATGAACCAGTAGAGGCCGAAACGAAACGCTTGCGCGAAGGAGTGAGTCAGCACCGCCAGCCACGAGAGCCCGGCGGCAAAGAGCAGAATTTCCGCCAGCACGCCGGCCGTCAGGGCGCGGACGAAAGTTTTCTTGCCATGCTCGAAGATGAAACCAGCGAGGCTCGCCACAAATGGATACGCCAGCAAAAATCCGCCGGTCGGGCCAAGCATCTGCGCCAGACCTCCCGGCCCCGTCGGAGTAAACACGGGCAGGCCCACGGAGCCTTCTGCCAGATACAACAGCAGGGCCGCAAAACCGCGCCGGCTGCCCAGCATCAGTCCAACCAGCAATACCGCAAAGTTGCCCAGAGTGAGGGGAACCGGTGTAAACGGAAGAGGCAATGTCAGATGCGCGCACAGCGCGATGAACAAACTGGCGCCGGCGACGACGGCGATTTCCTCCGCCCATTGCGCCGCGCGGCCAGAATCGGTCAGAACTTGGGTTACCGGTTTCAACATGCGCTCCATCCTTGGCGAAAGCTGCGCGCGCTCAAAAAAATCAGTTTTCTTCCGATCGCGAGGCCGAATGCTTCCAGTGGCGGCGCACATAAAGGTACAGCGACAATCCCGCCCACAACGCTGCTCCTGCGCCGCACGCCAGAATCAGAAACCACCAGATCATCCGCACGACGCCCTAGGATATCAGAAGCGCCGCGCAGCGCCTCCACTCACTTGCCCGCCATCGCTTTTTCAACCTCTTCAACTGTGTGCGGCAGGCTCGCGGCCATATCGATCAGCTTGCCGTCCTTATCGACATAGAGAACGTCTTCAATGCGGACGCCCAGTTTTTCTTCCGGAATATAAATTCCCGGCTCGATGGTAAAAACCGCGCCGGGACCGAGCGGCACCCCATAATCTCCCGGATCGTGAACGTTCAAGCCCACGTAATGGCTAAGGCCATGAACAAAGTACTTGCCCAGCGGCTCGCCGTGTAGATCCTTGCCGTGCGAATTTATGTAGTTATAAGCGACGTTATAGAGAGAGTCTGCCTGGTCGCGTTGCAAATGAGACTTGCCCGATTGAAACGCGGCGATGGCTGCCTGTTGCGCGCCCAGGACGATCTCGTAAATTTCCCGCTGCCGTGCCGTGAATTTTCCCGAGGCAGGAAGCGTGCGTGTGATGTCCGACGCATACATGGAATATTCGCCCGCTGCATCGATCAGAACCAAATCCCCTGCCGCGATCGGCGCGGAATCTTGCGAATAATGCAGCACCGTCGAATTGAAACCGGCGCCCACGATGGGCGCGTAGGCCGGCCGTTCACAACCGCGTTTCCCCCATTCGTATTGCATCAACGCCGAAATCTCACGTTCGCTCGTGCCCGGCTTCATGGCATGCATGGCTGCAAAATGCGCAGCAATTGAGGCGTCGGTTGCTTTGCGGATGAGTTCCAGCTCGCCCGCGTCTTTGAATGTTCGTAGTAAGCCGAGAGCGGGCCGCACGTCCTCGAAAGCAACGTGCACAGGAAAGGTGTTTGCTCTTTGCAACCACTCGATTGCTGTCTGCGAGTTCGAAGTCTCCTCCGGGCCGGGCACATCGGTGTAAACCGCAGCTCCTGTCGCCGGCAAAAGGCTTACTAGCTCGGCCCGCACATTCTCAAGCGGCTCTACGCGATCGAATCCCGTGAGCTTTGGGGCATCTGGATTCTCCGGCCCCAGCTTCGGCCCGGTCCATTTTTCCTGCGAAGGGTTGCGCTGCGGAAGAAACAAGACTTCAGTGTAGGGATGGTCCGCCGTCTTCCCCGCGATCAGGAGCGCGCCTCCCGGCTCCGGCCAGCCGGAAAGATAATAAAAGTTGTCATCCGGCCGATAGCCGTAAAGATCATTCGGCCCTTCGGCCTCAGGCGGCGCAAACAGCAGAACCACTCCACGTTCCTGTGCGGCTAGAGTCTGGCGGCGCAGACGATAATCGGTGTTCGGTTGGCGATCGAGCGCCAGTGCAGGGTGGCTCAAAAGACAGAAAAACAACAGGGCCCGGAGAATTCTCATTGGCGATTGGCCATCCAATTTATTTCTGCGTGCTGATGACGGATTTCTGCGCCGCCACAAACTCATCCACATCGCTCTTATCCACCAGCGACGAGCCGGTGTCCACGAAAGCCGGAATCGGCGAGAAGCTGTCCTTAGCAAAGTTCGCGTCGAGGGTCTTGAGCTTGTGGTGGTACAAATCGTCGAGCATCTTGAGGCCGACGTAGGTCATGGTAAATGGCTTTTGCGAAATTGTAGCGGCGATCACGCCTTTGCGGATCCAGTCCAGCGTGTCGGGGTCGGTGTCCATCGCCATGACCACGCGGTCTTTCACGCCATTGTTACTGAGCACGCTGGCCACTTCTTTACCGGAGAGAGCTTCCAGGCAAACGAAAGCATCCGTCTTTTCTTTCCTGTCGCCGAGGATTTGCGTGGCGCTGTCGAAGGCCACGCGCGGGTCGCCCTTGATATCAATGATTCGCGTGATCTTGACTTGCGGAGACGCTTCGAGCGCGTCACGGTAACCGCGCAAGCGCTCCTTCATATTGCTGGTCTCCGGGATGGTGAAGACCGCCACTTTGCCTTTGCCGTTCAATTCTTTGGCCAGGCGGCGGCCGCCGATCAGTCCGGCCTGATAGTTATCCGTGCCAATGAAGAACAAGCGTTTGCTGGTGGGCGCGTCCGAATCCACGGTAATGACGGGAATGCCGGCGGCGACGGCGCGGTCAATATCGTCCTTCAACACGCCAGGATCGGCGACAGAAACCAGTATCCCCGTGGCCTTCTGCTGAACGGCTTGCTCAAAAGCTTGTTGCTGGGCCTTGGGGTCGTAAGTGTCTGGCCCGCTGAATTTCGACCACACTTTGAGCTGCGCTGCCGCCTGCGTGAATCCCGCGCCAGCGGTTTGCCAGTAAGGTATCTGGATGTTGTCGGAAATCAGAAAGTACTTTTCGTTGTCGTCGTGTCCGGTTCCGCAGCCAGTGAGCAGGAATGGCGCAACGAGAATCAGCAAGAAGAAAAGCTTGCGAAGGGAGTCCATCGGATCCTCCTGGGAGCAACCGACGTAATGCGCCCGGTAGGCGCTTGGACGGTACGCATTCTAACCCCGCAGGCAAGCAAAAGCTAAAGAATGTGAGTTCGTTGGCGGAAGGCTCGGCTCGAATTTACCAAAGACACCGCGTCGAACCCTCAATGTTCCTCGGCGTCCTCTGTGGTTAGATTTCTCACACGCCAACAGGAAATGGCTTGGCCCGGCTCTCGGCGCCAATGGAGATCCCCGTGAATCGCCCTTGCAGCAGCGACATCAACCCCGTGTACCAATATCCCACTACGAACAAAACCAGAAATGGCACAGTGATGTAGTTTTCATTGTCCAGCGCGTAGTAAACGGTCAAAGCGAAGTAGCTGCCGATCAGCAGTTCGATCCACGGCACCCAGCCCAGCCGCCGCCGGTATGTGCTGCTCTGCACTTTGTCCTTCTTCGACTCCACGCGATATTTGGGCGTGCGCGCAAAAGCCGTCTGCTTGCCCAGGAACGCTTCCAGCACGGCGCGAGTATTGGTAATGGTCAGCCCGATGCCCAGCGCCATGAGAAAAGGCAGATACAAGAGCGTTCGCGGCCAGGTTTTTGGAAACAATTCGCGCTGCGAAACCAGATAGAAACTGGAAATGGAGAACGTCGAAGCCAAAAAGAGCGGCACATCAATGTACAGCATCTGAAACCAGCCCTGGTAAAACCGGATAATCATGGCCGGCAACAGCAGCACCGAGAGCACAATCATCAGCGGATAGCTCACGTTCGCGGTCAGGTGATACCACGCTTCCAGCTTCACCCGAAACGGCTGCCTGCTTTTGAGCACGGTCGGCAAAATCTTTTTAGAAGTCTGAATCAAACCTTTCGCCCAGCGTGCCTGTTGCGTTTTGAACGCAGTCATCTCGACCGGCAGCTCAGCCGGACACTCTACATCCTGCAAATAAAGAAATTTCCATCCCTTGAGCTGAGCGCGGTAGGAAAGGTCGGTGTCTTCTGTCAGCGTGTCGTGCTGCCAGCCTCCCGCTTCGTCAATCGCTCTCCGCCGCCACAGCCCGGCGGTTCCATTGAAGTTAAAGAACACGCCGCTGCGCGCCCGGCCCGAATGCTCCAGCACAAAATGGCCGTCGAGCAGAATGGCCTCGACTTCGGTCAGAAACGAGTAGTTCCTGTTGATGTGCGTCCAACGCGTCTGCACCATGCCGATTTGTGGATCGGTGAAGTAGTGGATCGTCTTCAGCAAAAAATCCGGCGGCGGGACAAAATCCGCATCGAAGATGGCAACAAATTCGCCGGTCGCAGTCTTCAATCCCTCCGCCAGCGCGCCCGCTTTGAATCCCTGGCGATTGGTGCGATGGTGATACGTGACCGGAAATCCGCGCGCCGCTTGATATTCCACCAGCCCGCGCGCGACCGCCTGCGTTTCATCGGTGGAATCATCAAGCAGCTGGATTTCCAGTTTTTCGATCGGATATTCCAGGCCGCAGATCGAGTCCAACAAGCGTTCGACGACGAACTGTTCATTGAAAATGGGCAGCTGGACAGTGACCTTCGGCAGCTCGGCAAACTGGCTCGCCGGTTGCGTCGTGCGGTTCTTCTTGTTCTTGTAATAGAGGTAAACGAGCGTGTAACGGTGAACTCCGTACGAGGCCAATACAATAAGGACCGCGAAATAAGGGATCAGCAACGCTAGATCAAAGGCGTCGGCCTGATACAGACCTTTAAAGGTCGTATCCAAAACATGCTGGCGTAGAAATTGCCCCAGGCCGTGTGACGAGGCCAAGGCGACCCAGGCCGAAAGAAGGAATGGATGCGCTAGAGTCAGCAATTGCAGTCCACACAATTATTCTACCGGAGACGCCGGGCTTAACCTATCTCAGCTAGAAACCCTTATCTACGACAACCCGCTCCGCGCGGTCGCTGGCGAATACCGCGCACTTTTGATCGCGCGCCCAGCGGCGGGATTCATGCAGCAGTCTTCGGCCAATTCCACGGTGGCGTGCCTCGGGCACAACATAAAGCCCTTCCACGTAACCGACCCGCTTTCCTTCCAGGCCCGGCAAGTTGTCGCGAATCGAAAGCTCCGCAAATGCGACAATGGCGCCTTCCCGATTTTCTGCCACTAGAACCGCGGTCGGTTCATCCAGAGTGCCGGCGAAAAATGACGCGATTTCGGCTGCGTGATCGCCCGCTCCGTCAGGCCAAAGATCTCGACGCAGCCTTTCCCACACCGGCGCGTCTCGGGGACTTATGTCGTGCACACGAATCTGCATGAGATCATCGTGCTGGAAAGCACGCTGCACCGCATTTTACCGCGCCGCTGCGACTTCCCGCCCCTCGGGCACGATGAACGCATCTACTCGCAAGCCAACCGGCAGTTCTGCTCCGGCGGGATCAAGTTCGATCAGAGTTTCAAGAATCTTCTGGTCCACGCGCTCCGTCGGCTCATCGGTGCGGACATTCTTCGGCCCGAGCTGTTCCCCGACCCGAACTACCCGTCCCCAGAACTTCTGCCTCCCGAAAGTGTCCGCGGTCACATAAGCCTTTTGTCCCACCTGCACTTTGCTCACGTCGGTTTCGTCAACGTCCATGCGCACGCGCATGACGCTCTTGTCGCCGATGGTCAGAATCGGATCAGGCGCCGTGGACGAGTTGGAAACGCTCTCGCCATTGCGATGATGTTTGCGCAGCACCGTTCCGTCGATCGGAGAGCGAATGATGGTTTTCTCATAGCGCGCCTGCGCTTCTTGCAACTGTGCCTTCGCGAGCTGCAATTCGGCTTCGGCCAGAGAACGGTCCTCCTCGCGGGCCTGATCGTCGACCAGTGAATGATGGTCGGCAGCTTCCTGATACCTGGCTTTCGCCACGTCGTATTCGCGGGCGTAACGTTCCTCTTCTTCTCTTGAAATCACTCCCGCCGCGTAGAGCTTCTGCCTTCTCTCCATCTCCGAGCGCGAATTCTCCATCACCGCACGCGCTTCATCCACGGAAGACCACGCCTCCGCCCGCTCCTGATGGCGCGCTCCGTTGATCACTTTACGCAGGCTCGCAGCCTTGGCCTCGACGTCGGCCTCGGACGACTTCACTTGTGCCAAATAATCATCATTCACCAGCACCGCCAGAACTTCTCCGCGATGGATTGTGTCGCCTTCTTCCACATTCACCGATTTCAGCTTCCCGCTTAATTCCGAGCCGATCTGGATGTTCTCGGAAACCGGCTCAACTCGTCCTGGTCCGGCGATCAAACTGGGCGCGGCACTCGCTTGTGTTGCAGGACTCCCCGACGCGGCAGTGCGTCCGTGCGACCGTCCCAACATGAGAGATATGGTAAGGATGAAAACTCCGGCGGCAATCAGAACGATTATTCTTTTCGACATAGACTTCTCCTGCAGAAATCCCATTGGCTTATGCCAGGTTCATGTTCGGTTGCGGCATGCCCTGGATCAACATCCCGGCAGGTAAAGCGGCTTCGTGAAACTCGGGTTCGGCGATCGCTCCGTCTTCGATCTTCACAATCCGGTCCGCGAAACTCATGACCCGCGAATCGTGAGTCACGACCACCACGGCCCGGTTACGTTTGCGCGCCAGTTCGCGCATCATCTCCATGATGTTGTGGCCAGTCTGCGAATCCAGGGCGGCCGTCGGCTCATCCGCGAGCACGATCTGCGGATCGCCCGCCAGCGCCCGTGCAATCGCCACCCGCTGTTTTTGTCCTCCGCTGAGGTCGGCCGGGAACGTATCGAACTTTTCTCCAAGACCGACCAGGTCCAGAAGCTCACGACTGCGTTTTTTCGATTTAGCCGACGAAACTCCTTTGAGATCAAGCATCAGTTCCACGTTTTCCGCCGCGGTCAGCGTAGGAAACAGATTGAATCCCTGAAACACAAACCCAATGTGCTCCAGACGGATAGCTGGCAATTCTTTCTCGCGCATCGTGGTAATTTCTCGTCCTGCCACCTGCACGCTGCCGGAAGTCGCGGTGAGAATGCAGCCCATGATCGAAAGCAGCGTGGTTTTTCCGCTGCCGGAGGGGCCAACCAGCATGAGCAGCTCTCCGCCGTGCACCGCGAGATTTACCCCGCGCAGGGCCGCGACTTTCGCACTGCCTTCTTCGTAAGTCTTGATCAGTTCGCGAACTGCAATTGCCGGTTGCACAAATCCTCCTGAAGCTAACCGATGAAGGCTAACCTCTGAAAACCATCGCCGGGTCGAGTCGCGTGACTTTATTGATGGAAACCAGCCCCGCACCCACGCACATGAACAACGTCAAAAAGAACATTCCTACCGCCATCGGCCAGGGAAGCAGGATCGCCGCGCCACCTTGCTGGCTGGCATGCACCACAAACATGCTCACGATCATGCCGAGGACGTACCCGATCACGGCGCTGATCGCCGCCTGCTTGATGATCACCCGATAGACGTACGAATTTGGCGCACCCATCGCTTTCAGCGTGCCGAACTCGCGCAGGTGATCGACGGTAGTGGCATAAATCGTCTGTGCCACCACCACGAACCCAACCACGAGACCGAGCACGGCCGCAAGCAGCACGGCCACACCCGCGCCCGTCGTGAACATCCAGTAAAACTGCGTCATATGGCTGAACTGCCCATTGGTGAACACTTCAACGCCATGCACTTCGTTCAAGATGCCGTGTCGAATCTGCGCAAGATCCGGTCCGGGCGCTGCTTTGACCAGGATGTAGATTGTTTGGTCTTCCGCCGTTCCTGTGTAATCCTGTGCGCGCTTGAAAGTGGTGAACACATAGGGCGACGTCGTGAACGCCCGGATACCATGCGTCAAGCCAACCACACGGGCGCGATGCCCATTGATTTCAAAGAGCTGGCCCAGGTGCGTCACACCCAATTTTTCTTTATAAAGCTCGTCCATGATGACGGCGTCGGGCGCCTTTAAATCTTCCACGCTGCCTTCCACCAGGTTCCACGGACGGCCCAGTTCGCCATCCGGATTGAACCCAACGATCTGCACCGCTTCCTGATGCCCGTTCGGCTGCTTCCACTGCGCCCAGCGCGTAATGTACTTTTGCGCATCGGCCACTCCGGGAATCGCTCGCACCTGGTACAGCTTCCGCTCGCTGAAGGGCACGCCTTGTTCAACGTAGGGAACATTCTTGGAAGCGACCCACAAATCTGCGCCCGAGTTGTCGATCAAACTCGAAGTCGTCGAAGTGAAGCCCACGAACAAACCCAACTCGACCACGATCAGCACCACGGCAAAAACAATTCCCGTCACCGTGACCGCCAGCCGGACTTTGTCGTGAAACAGATTGCGTTGCGCCAGCGGAGGCACGGTTACTTCTCCTCTTTCAGCAAGCCCCGAAGCGTAATATCGAGCATCAGTTCGGCGCGCTGCTCGACCGGCCGCCAATCCACCCAGGCGTCGGTGCACTTGGCAATCTGCAAAGAGATCACACCATGCACCGCCGCCCACAAAGTTTGCGAAACCAGCTCGGCATCTTTGCATTCGTCGCGAAAATACCCGCCATCGATCGCCTGCTGGACCGTGATCCTCAAAAAGGCGTAAGCATCCATCTCAGGGTTGCCTTTGATCTCCTGGTCTTCCTCGCTCAGCCCCTCGATGGGATGCGGAGTCATAAACATCATCCGGTAGTGATTGGGGAACTCGATTCCGAACTGGATATAACTGCGCCCGATGTACCGGAGCCGCTCCACCGGACTCAGCGGCAAGTCCGGGCTTTGGAATAATTCGGCCAGGCGGCCAAAATCCTGGTGGCAGAGCTCGCGAAACAGGTCTTCTTTATCGGCGAAGTGCACGTAGATCGCGGTCGGTGAGTATTCGATCTTCTCGGCAACCTTGCGCATGGAGACGCCGTCGTAGCCCTCGCTGAGGAACAACTCGCGGGCTGCGTCGAGAATCTTGTCCCGGGTTTCTGACTTAACCCGCTCTCGCCGTTCTTTGACGCCCATAACGCCGGCCCTCAAGTTAACGGTGTTTAGTTAACATCGTTAACTTACATCTTGCAGTTAACTCTGTCAAGAGGATTTTTTGGACGATTCCTGGCTGTAACCTAGGGACGGGTCCCTTTCCAGAATGCCTCGTGCGGCGTTGTGCGACCGGCGCACAAGATCGATAGGGGTCGCATCAGTATGAGATCTCGCAGTTCCGAGGGGGTGCCCAGCCCTCCGGCAAGGACTTGATTTTGACTCTGAACTGGGCCGATCACTGGTTTGACCTTGATGAGGTTCCGTGTTTTGAAACGGTCTCGAATTTTCGAGGCCGTCTTCATTTGTTGCAGGAAATCAGTTCAGGAAATACTGCCGGTACAGCGTATCCCTCTGGGCGGGTTTGAAGCCGGCGTCGCGGATGATGCGGCGCAATTCTTCTTCTGTGGTGCAGTTGGTCACGCCGGCGGCGCGGACCACATTTTCTTCCAGCATCACTGATCCAACGTCGTTGCCGCCGAAACGCAGGCCGAGCTGGCAGACTTTGAGTCCTTGCGTGACCCAGCTCGATTGCACATTCAGAAAATTTGAAAGATAAAGCCGCGAGATGGCGAGGACTTTCAGATATTCGACCGCGGTGGCTTCGTCCCAGTGGCGGCCGCCGAGAGCCGTGTTCGCGGGCTGAAAGCTCCAGGGGATAAACGCGGTGAAGCCTCCGGTTTCTTCCTGCAAATCGTAGATCCGCTGAAAATGGTTGACGCGATGCTCGTATTTCTCGCCCACGCCGAACATCATGGTCGCGGTGGTGCGCATGCCGAGCTGGTGCGCGGTGCGGTGCACGTTGAGCCAGTCGTCGGTCAGGCATTTGAGGCGCGCGATTTTGTAGCGCACTTCGTCATCGAGAATTTCCGCGCCTCCGCCGGGAATGGAATCGAGGCCGGCATCGCGCAGGCGGGAAATCGTGTCGCGGATCGTCAGCCCGCTATATTCCGCGATGGCAATGATCTCAGAAGCCGAATAACAGTGCAGATGAACTTTGGGAAAGCGCTGCTTGATGCCGCGCAACATTCGTTCGTGCCAGTCGATCTTCAAGTCAGGATGCAAGCCGCCTTGCATCAGCACGCCGGTGCCGCCGAGTTCGACCGTCTCACCAATCTTGTCGTAGATCGTTTCCAAATCGAGGATGTAACCCTCTTTCGCTTTCGGTCCCTTGAGCGGGCGATAGAACGCGCAAAAGGTGCAATATTCCGTACAGAAGTTCGTGTAATTAATGTTGCGATCGATGATGTAAGTGACCACGCCCTCGGGATGCAGCTTGCGGCGCACCGCGTCGGCTTCCATACCGATGCCGACGAGGTCATCGGAGTGGAAGAGGTCGAGGGCTTGTGGCTTGGTCAAAGACATGGGGTTCCACGACGTGGCTACGATTCTAGCGGACTTACGTAGCGGGTTTCAATTTTCGACGTGTTTCAGCGCCTCCGGGCCGTCCCTGAATTTTCCACCCGAGCTCCTTGGCCATTGCACGAACATAGCGCTTTTTGGAAGTGAGCTCCTTTGCCGGATTCGCCCGTCGCCTTCGCTTGGGTTCGTCCACCGAATTTGTCTCCACGATTTTGACCTGAATTCGGTCTCCGACGCGCAAGGGCTTTTGCTGTTCCCATGAGACATGCTCGTTCGGGGGGGTAATCAGGCCACCGACCTCAAGAAACAAATCGCCTTCCCCCCACTTTGCAACCCAATTCACGATTGTGGAGAGAACCCCATCACTGCCGATGCCAGCCAGACAGAGCTTCTTGCCATTAAGCGAAATTTCGAATGCGCGCATAAAAAGGATTCTACAGAGCCGCTAGAGGCTTCGAAAATTAAGAGTCTGACTGGCTGAAGTCGGCTCTATCGAATCACATGGATCCGCACGCCCAGCTTCAATTTCTTCCACAATCGATCGGCGGTGTAAACCGGGGCTTTCAGGGTAAGGCCGAGAGCCAGACACGCCCGGTCGCCTAAAGATAAACCCAGACTGCGGGCCTGGGAGACGAGGCCTCCCACCGTCCTTGCCTGCTGATCGGTGAAAGGAAAAACCTCGCGAATCGGGCTCAGCGCGTCTTCCCAGGCTTCGTCGGGATTGCCGCCTTCACGTACCAGTTTGGAGTGCACCTCGGCAAGATTGACCGCGCTGCAAGCCGCGTCGCCGAGCAATTCAGGAGTGAGTTTCCCGGCGCCCGCTTCGTTGTTGAGCAAGGCGAGCATCGCGGAGGCATCGAGGACAACCCTACTCACCTCTGGCAGCCTCGCGGCGCTCGGCGATGAGCTCTGCGGCCAGCGAGCGGCTGGGATTTACGTAGCGGCGAATGCGCCGCTGTGCGCGCTCCAGGCGGCGCTTGAGCGTGCTGATCCGCAACTCGTCATCCTTAATGCGCAACACGACTTCATCGCCGTTCCGGATACCCAATGCCTTGCGGAATCGAGCAGGAATCAGGTGGACGAGAGCGTCCCGGCGCCAGTCGATCTTCTCGCGCGGAAGCGGAGATATTGCGCGAGCGCCAATGCGCTGGCAATCACAGACAGCCCGATCAGGGTCCAGAGTGCCGGCGCGTAGTATTTCGAAAAGAACCTGACGATGTGTCTGCCGTAAATCTGCCCAAGCATTCCCAGGACGGTGTATCTGAGCCCGCGTCCCAGAGCGAGCGCGCCCAGAAACTTTTTTCTCGGATATTGCAGGGCGCCTGCCGCCAGAAGAAACGGAACGATCGGAAACGGCGGCGGCATGAATGCAGGCACGGCGATCGCCCAGGCTCCCCAACGGTTGAAGCGTGCATAGAGTTTGCTGGTGGTGCGCGGGGAGAGGCGTTTCTTGAGCGCTTCTTTGCCGCCCCGCGCCGCGAGGCGATACGTAATGTAGCCGCCAACTAGAGCGCCCGCGGTCGCCATTGACGCATAGTATGGCCACAAGCCGCGATGATGGGCGCAGAGCCAGATGGTCAAGACGTCCATACTGCCGGGCATGGGAACGAAAGAATTGTCTGCGATGCCCAGAAGAATGAGGCCCGGCCCGCCCATGTGATGAAGCCAGCGAACCGCCGGCGTGGCGAGGAAAAGTGCAAGGAACGGGAGCATCGGCTGCGTTAGAAACAAAGCATGCGGGCGAGGATGGCCGCGGGAAAACTAGACATGCGCGTGCTTAAAGCTTTCGTGGCGCCGCGAAGGCGAAACTTCGAGGAAACGCAGCGGCGGCGCAGCCGGCAACGCCCCGATCACCCGCGCGTACTGATAAAAAAGCTCCAATCCCTCCAGGCATGCGTCGTCGAGAAAATGATGAATGTGCTGGGTCAGATAGGTCCGTACTTCGTCCTCGCTCAGGCCCACGCGCGAAGACCAATGCCGCGCGATGTGAGCGAGGTTTTCCGGATGCAGTCCGCGGTCGCGCGATGCTGTGAAAATCTGCGCCAGATCGAGCGAGGCGTCAGCCTCTTGCAACGCAGCCTCGCGCACGGCCCAGAAAGCAAACACGAAAGGTTTGCTGGTGAAACGGTGCCATTCTTCGGCGAGATCATAGGTAATGTAATGCGACCGGTCGACGCGGAGCGCGGGGTCTCCGATGAGCAGGCCGGCGTCGTGGGCCTGCAACATTTCGTCGAGGACGGGAGGCATGGAGCAGAATTCGGGTTCGCTTCTCCAAAACCGGGCGCACAAAACTTTAATGAGGGCGACCGAGGTGCGTGAAGAAGTATCGAGCGCGATGGTGCGAATTTTTTCTACCGGAAATTTGCTGACCAGCAGGATCGACCGGACGGCGCGGCGCGTGGCAATGGCAACACCGGGCAGAATGACGAGCCCCGGCACGGTGGCATAGGCGGCTACGGGAATAATACCAATATCAGCCGTTCCGGCGGCAAGCGCGTCGGCGCAACGCGAGGGCACGGTATAGGTAATTTCAAATGCCGAGCCGGCGCTGCCATACTCGAAATCCCACATGAGGGGCGCAGTATTAAGGTAGGAGATGGCGGAGATGCGCAGGCGTCTCATCGAATCGGCTATTGGCCTTTGGCTCTTGGCTAGATTCTAACAAAGTGACGTGACATCTGACCTTGACAGCGGTTTTGCCGGCGCGTTATGACTGCGCGATTCGCGCGATCTGGAGGGGCTGATGCCGCAAACTGCCGCCGCACTTCCGCCCAGCAATGTGTCTTCGACCGCAAGCTGGCTGGCCCTGGCGTTGACCCCGGGGCTCGGGCCGACGCGAGCGCGCAAGCTGGTCGAGCATTTTGGCGGAGTGCAGAACATTTTCAAAGCAACTCTCACGGAGCTGGAAGCGGCGGGAATTCCGGCTGCCGCAGCCCAATCGCTGGGGACGGGGCGCTCGGCTGAACTGGCGCAGGAAGAGATCGCGCGCGCGGATTCGGCGGGCGTGCATATGATCGGGCTTGACGAACCGGCGTATCCGGCGCAACTGAAACAAATTTACGACCCACCGCTGGT
>Ga0335078_10008253_pt1 | contig 15486 bp, 13 predicted proteins | sample Lox_Sample_32_FD_206711 | JGI IMG/M metagenome (GOLD analysis project Ga0335078, IMG submission 206711) | Soil microbial communities from Loxahatchee National Wildlife Refuge, Florida, United States - Lox_Sample_3.2 | ecosystem: Environmental > Terrestrial > Soil > Wetlands | place: USA... | reverse complement strand
CGGCCCTGGCGCGCTCGCGCAGCTGCCGGTCGGCGGTGCCGTCACTCATGAGATGTGCTCCTTGCTGCTGCTGTCCCTGATCCGGCTCCTGATCGGCTCCTGATCCGGCCTCTGATCCGGCTCCTGACCCGGTCGGCCACGGCCGGCCGTGTACGTTCCAGGAAGCTGAGTACCTGGCCCAGGTTCTCGATGCCAGCGTCCGAGCCCAGGCCGGTCGCGACCAGGGCGCCGCAGGCCAGGCCGAGCCAGGCGGCGTCGAGCGGGTCGGCGCTGAACGGATCAGGGCCGAGAAGCAGCCCGGCGAGCAGGCCGGCCGTGAAGCCGTCGCCGCATCCGGTGGTGTCGGTGACCGGGACGTCGAGAGCGGGCAGCGGGACGGGCGCGCCGCCGTCCGGCCGGGCGACCAGGCAGCCGTCCGCGCCGCAGGTCACGGCCACCGCGGTGGTGCCGAGCGCGACGATGTCGGTGATGGCCGGGCCGAGGTCGCGGCGGCCGGTGAGGGCGAGAAGCTGGTCGGCGTTCGGCAGGAACCAGTCCGTCACGGCCAGCAGGGGGGCGAGCCTGTCGAGGTCCTCCGGGCGGCCGGGGTGCAGCACGTCGACGGCGACGAGCACGCCGTGGCTCCTGGCCGCCCCGGCGATGTCCGCCAGGTCCGCGCCGGTCAGCCCGGCGAGGGCGTCCGGGGCGCCGATGAGCAGGGCCTGGCTGTTCTGGATGGCGTCTAGGTCGACGTCGAGGCGGGTGAACAGCCGTGTCGCGCCCGGGACGTGGAAGGCGGGCCGCTCGCCGTTCGGCCGGATGGGCAGGATGGTGGCCGACGTCTGGGCTTCTTTCTTGCGGATCAGCCCGGCGGTGTCCACGCCGTGCCTGGCCATGGCGGCGATCACGATGTCACCGAGCAGGTCGCCGCCGAGCGCGCCGACGGCGCGCACCCTGGCCCCCAGCTTGGCCAGGTCCACGCCGGTCCCGGCGGCGGTGCCCGCCGCGGTGGCCCGGATCTCCTTCAGCCGGACACTGCCCTGGCCGGGCGGGATCTCCTCGACCGGGCGGCCCAGAACGTCCAGGATGTGCGCGCCGAGAACGGTCACGGTTCCCAATGGCCATTCGCTCGCCTCCGGGGCGCTCTTGGCGGTGCTCATGGCTGGGCTCACGGCCCGCCGCTGCGCCGCTCGCCGTAGCGGCGGCGCCGGGACTCGGCCGTGACCTCGTCGAGTTCGGCGGCCGACAGGATCGCGGGTTCCCCGTAACTCAGCGCGAGCCGGTAGGTGCGGGCCAGCCATTCGAGCAGCAGTGCCCGGTCGTAGGCCTGGGCGAGGTCGCGGCCGTAGGTAACCGCACCGTGGTTGCGCAGGATGACGGCGCTGCGGCCGTCCAGCGCGGTCACGGCCGCGGCGGCCAGCCCTGACGACCCGAACCGCACGTAGGGCGCGACCCGAACCGGCCCGCCGAGACCGGTGATCGCATAGTGGATGGCCGGCAGCTCGTCGCGGCCCGCGGACAGCGCGATGACCTCGGGCGAGTGCGTGTGCACCACGGCCCCTACCTCGGCCTCGGCCTTGGCCGCCGCGTAGATGGCCAGGTGCATCGGGGTCTCGGAGGACGGCGTCTCGCTGCTCTGCAGCTCGGCTCCGTCCATGCCGACCAGGCAGATGTCCTCGGGCCGCATCTCGGCGTAGCTGATCCCGGACGGGGTGATCGCGACCCGGTCGCCGATGCGGACGCTCATATTGCCCGCGCTGCCGACGGCCAGCCCGTCGTCAAGCAGGCGTGCACTGTAGCTGACGAGCTGCGCGCGAGCCGCCTGAAGCCCGTCGGAGTCGCTGCCATACACTAATTTCGGATATTAGACGGACGTCCGACAAAAAAACAGGCCCTCGTGATCATGCGAAAGGTGATCATGCCGAAGATCGTCGACTGGGACGCCCGGCGGGACGAGATCCTGGCGGCCACCTGGCGGGTGATCGCACGCGACGGCATCGCCCGCGCCACCATCAGGGCCATCGCCCGCGAGGCCGACTGCTCGCGCGGCATCCTGGCGCATTACTTCGACGACAAGGCCGACATCCTCGGCTCGGCGCTGCTGCTCTCCCACCGCCGCGTGGTGGCCCGGATGGAAGCCCGGGCGGCCGGGCTCACCGGGCTGGCCGCGCTGCGCGTCATCATGCTCGAGGCGCTGCCGCTGGACTCCGAGCGCGACCTCGAGGCCCAGATCGAGATCAGCTTCTGGGGCCGGGCGCTGGGCAACCCGGCGCTGCGCCGGCTGCAGCACACGGAGTTCGACCGCTTCACCGGGCGGCTGCGCGGGCACCTCGTCGAGGCTGAGAAGGACGGCGAGCTCCGCGAGGGCGTGGACGTCGCGCTGGCCGCGCATCAGCTGCTCGTCCTGATCGACGGGCTCAGCGCCGAGCGGGTGCTCTATCCCGACCGGGTCACCCCGGACCGCCAGCAGGAAATGCTCGACGACCTGCTCGGGCGGCTACGCCCCTGACGTGACTCGCGTCACGGTATCTCGCCCCGGTCCCAGCTCATCTGGCAGGTGTCCGGCTCTCCTGCCGGACACCATTCAGCGGCGGCGGCCGCACGACCGACGTGATCCACACGGATGCCACCCGGGTGGGCTCCTGGGAGAAGTTCACGGTCAGCTGCGGCCACTGAGGCATCTGGTGTCTCGCTAGTGCTCGCCGGGTGCCATCGGCTGATGGGGTGAGGGGGCCCCGGCCCCCGCCTATTGAGGGCCGGGGCCCCTTCACCCCAGCCGGGCGCGGAGGGCGGGGCCGGACGCGCTGGCTGGGTGCGGCGGTGCCCGCGTGGGTCCTGATGCGGGGACAGGTAGCCGCCGCCCTAGTCCAGGACACCGCGCGTGACGCGTGGCGCCGGCCCGGCTAGCCGGGGCGCTCCAGGGTCAGGCCGCCGGCGTGCAAGCCGCGCCCGTCCAGGACGACGACGTGGTCGGCCTGGCCGATCACGGCGGGGTCGTGCGTGGCGCAGATCACGGTCTGGGCCTCATCGTGCGCGGCGGACGCCAGCAGAGCCGCCACGGCCCGGGCGTTGTTCTCGTCCTGCCTGGAGGTCGGCTCGTCGACTATCAGCAGCCCCCGCGCGCTGGCGATCGCCCGGGCCAGCGCCAGGCGCTGGGCTTCCCCGGCCGAGAGCCGGCCGGCGCGCTGGCGAGCCCGGTCGGCGAGCCCGGCTCGGGTCAGCACCCAGCCAGCGCGTTCGGCCGCGGTCTCTGCGTCCCAGCCGCGTATCCGCAGGACGAGCACTGCGTTCTCCTCGGCGCTCAGGAACCCGATCGGAGCGGGCTCCTGCGGGAGGTACCCGATCCGCTCCCGGCGCAGGCTCGCGAGCTGCTCGCCGCTGCGGTCGGCGAGCGGGTGCCCGTCGAGCACGACCTGGCCCGAGCTTGGGCGGTCGAGCCCGGCCACCAGCTTCAGCAGCGTTGTCTTCCCCGCCCCCGAACGGCCCGTGATGACGGTCATCCGGCCGGGCGCGAAGTCGTGCGTGAGCCCGCCGAGCACCTGGCGCCGGGTGAGCGCGTGCCCGTAAGTCCGCGCCACGGCAACCAGCCCGACCTGGACGGGCGCCCACCGTGCCGGCGGCTTTGGCCGGGCTCTGGATATCGCCTGCCCAGCTGGGCCGGCCGGGCCGCAATCGCTGACCGCCCGCGTCACGATCACCCCGTCCGGGGCGGGCCGCACCCGGGCGCGCCGCCCTTTACCGGGCTCGATGCCGGCCTGGGTGAGCAGCTCCGAGGGCAGCCGCAGCCAGCCGTCATCGACCACGAGCGACTCTTCCCCGCCCCGCCGGTCACCGACGATCCGCCCGTCCCGGATCACAAGCGTGCGGTCCGCGGCCTCGGCCGTCGCCGGATCGTGGGTCACGAGGATGACGCTCGTACCGTTGGTGCGGGCGAGCCCGACGATCAGCGCGCGGATGGCGCCGGCGCTGGCGTCGTCGAGTTCGCCGGTCGGCTCGTCGGCGAGGAGCAGGGCCGGGCGGTGGGCGAGGGCGGCGCAGAGCGCGAACCGCTGGCGCTCGCCACCGGACAGCTCCCCGGGCAGCGCGTCCGCCCGTTCGGCCAGCGCCGTGGCCTCGAGCAGTTCATCGGCTCTCCTGCGGCGCTCCCGCCTCGGCACTCCCCGCAACGCGAGCGGCAGGCAGACAGCGTCGCGCATGCGAAGATCGGGACTCAGCGCCGCATCGGCCTGCTGCCCGAGAAACCCGACCAGCTCGTGGCGAAGGCGCGACCGGGAGCGCGCTGGCATCCGGCCGATATCGCGGCCCAGCACCCGGACGATCCCGGCCGACGGCTCCTGGATCCCGGCGACCACGCGCAGCAGCGTGCTCTTCCCGGCGCCGCTCGGACCGAGCACGCCCAGCACCTCGCCGGGGGCCAGCTCGAGGTTCGTCCCCGCCAGCGCCGCCGCGTCCCCCTCGTTCGTGCGGTGAACGCAGAACACGTCGCGCAGCTCGACGACCGCTTCGCTCATCGACCGACGCTCCTGCGGGTCGCCAGCCAGCCCGCGACGGCGAGCACCGCGAGCGTGCCGGCCCCCCAGGCGGCCAGCGCCGCCCACGGAACGACCGTCACCGCCGGCGGACGGGGGCTGGCGACAGCACCCACGGAGCGGACGCTCGCGACAGCCAGTCGCGTCAGCAGCACCGCGATCGCGAGGCCGGCGACCACGCCGAGTACGCTCACCAGCGTAAGCCGGACGCGCAGCTCGGTCAGGAGTCCGCGCGGGCCGACGCCTTGCTCCCGGAGGTCCGACTCGACCCGCCCGTCGCGGGCCGCTCCGAACAGGGCCGCCAGCAACCCGACGACCGCAAGCACCACGGACAGCGCCGTGGCGGCGATCAGCGTTCCGAGCACCCCGCGCGCAACCGGCGCGTCCCGCAGCTGGTGTTCGAGGTCGAGGCGGAACGAGGAGTCAAGCTGGGCCAGCGGCCCGCTGCCCAGCGCGGCGCGCAGCCGGTCAGGGTGCCCGGTTCTGATCCACAGCTCGTCGGCTCGTCCCTGACCGGGGAGCTGCGCGTCCAGGGCCGCCGCGAGCGTCGCCTCGTCGGCGACGACGAAGCCGGCCGCGTCGGGGGAAAGCGTCGGGAAACGGCTGAGGACCCCGACCACGCGCGCGGTCACCGGGAGGCCGTCCACCGTCAGCGCGATGCGCCCGCCGGGTTCCGCCGCGCCCGCGGTCTGCGCATCGGCTAGCACCGGTACCGGGTGCGTGTCGGCTGGCTGCGCCGGCCTGAGCACGCCGGGCGTCCCGCTCGCGGTGAAGGTGACGCTCGCGACATCGGTCCCGGCCGGCGCGGTGCTGGGCCGCGCGGTGCTGGGCGGTGCGGTGCTGGGCGGTGCGGGCGTAGCCGCCGCGCCGACCCCGCGCCAGGCCCCGAGCGGCACGCGCAGCAGCGATCGCCCGCCGGCCTGCAGCGCGAGCAGCGGCCCGAGCGCGACGCGCGTGCGAGACTGAGTTGCCGCGGCCGGGTTCTCGCCGTTCTGATGGCCGTTCGTGATGGCCAGGCCGGTGGGTTCGTCGAGTTCCAGTGCCTCGAGTTCCCACCGTCCTGGCGGCACGGAGGCCCGCAGGAAGCCACCACCGGCGCCGGCCGTCCCGAACTCGACCTGCCGGATCGCTCCCTGAGGAGCGCGCAGGTCCGCGGTCAGGTCGACCGCGATGCCCGGCGACGAAGCTCGCAGCGACAGCCACCGCGCACCGGCCGGAAGCATCGGTCCGGGCATCCGGACCGGGCCGGCCGGCTCGAGGCGCCGGGCCAGCACGGCCAGTGGTGCCGAGCCGTCGCTCTCCCGCCAGCCGCGGATCAGGGTCAGCCCGTCCGCGGGCACGCCGAGCGCGGGCACCGTCACGGTCCCCCCGCCGCTCGCGTAGTTCGCGTCCGTCCGGCGAACGGGCAGCACGGCACTGGCCTGGTCAGCACTGGCCGTGAGCTCCTGCCAGCGCTGAAGCGGAGCCACCTCGAGGGGGGTACTGAAATCCGGCCCCGGCGAGACCAGTGCGTCGAGCGGGACGCGGTCCGCGGCCTGATCCGCCGCGCTGCGGACCAGCGTCGACCGGTAGGCGAGGGCGAAGCCGCCGAGACCGGTAGCGACGGCGATGAACGCGATGGCCAGCGCCTGCACTCCAGGGGAGCGGGCGAGGTTGACGAGCGCGAGGCGGGCGAGCACCGGGCCGCCCCTGGCTACGCGTTCCGCTCCCCGCAGCACCACCCCCGCGGCGCGGAACGTCAGCACCCCGACGGCCGCACAGCACAGCGGCGCGAGCAGCAGCGCCAGCGCGCGATCGCTACCCGGGCCCTCGGCCAGCGCCGCTACCAGGGCCGACGCCGCCGCGACCGCCAGCACGTCGGTCAGCCTGGCGCTGCGTACCAGCACCAACGCGCCCAGCAGCACGGTCGCCGCCAGCCACCCGGCCGCCAGCGCGATTACCCCCGCCGGGGTGATCAGGCTGTGCATCAGGATCGCGCCAGCTGGTTCCCCCTCGCCGCTCGCCAGCAGCGCCACGGCCGCGGCCCCCGTGGCCGCGCCCACGCTCAGCGCGATCGCGCACAGCCACCCGGCTTCCACGGCGACGAACATCACGCAGTGGCCCGTGCGGGCGCCCGCGTGGCGGAGCCGGTCAAGCTCGGCCTGCTGATCGCGACGAAGCCCGCCGCCGGCCAGGACGATGAACAGCGCCAGCGCCGCGACCGCGCCTCCGCCCGCGAGCAGCAGCCGCTGCGGCGCCGCGCTCGCCTGGGCACGCGCCTCGTCGAGTGTGGTGAACGGCGCGCTCAGGCTGAACTGGCTTCCGTTCAGGAGCAGGCGGGCCTGCGCGCGGGCCAGCCGGGCCTCGGCGCCGTCCAGTTGCCATCCCCGCAGCCCCGTAATCGTGAGCGGCGCCAGCCAGCTGTGCGCGCGGTACACGCCGCTCAGCCCCGGCAGCGATTCCAGTCCGGCGACATCCCCGGTCACGAGCACCGGCATGGACCCGGCGGACCCGCCGGACCCGGCGGACCCGGCGGACCCGGTGACACCCGCACCCGACGGCATGAACCCGAGGGGGACCGCCGAGCGCAGCGATGCCGAGCCGACGACCTGGATGCGGACGCCGATCGCCGCCAGGGTCGAAGGGACCGAAGGGTCCGGGCCGGGCCCGGCGAGCAGCATCGGGCAGCGCTCCGCGCGGCATGGCCCCAGCCGGCCCGGCGGAATGCCGGGGAGCCACCGGTCCAGCGGGGAAATCGCGGCAGGCCGCACGATCACCCCCCCGAGCCGCACCGGGTTCATCAGCACCACCTCGGTCTGCGACCCCAGGCCGAGCCCGCGCAGCAGGGCCCGCGCCTGGTTCGCCACGCCGGGGCTGACCGCGCCCTGCCAGGTGACGCGGACCTCGCTGCCCAGCCCTGATGTCCCGTCGAGTACCGATCGGGCGCTCTGGTCGCCCGCGACTTGCGATTGAGCCGCCACGCCCGCGGCGAACGCCGCCGCGAGCGCAATGCCCAGCACGGGCAACAGCCACCGGGCCGGGCGCCGACGCCCCCGCGCGGCGGCCAGCATCAGCGGCGCAAACCAGCCCCGCACGCTACGGGGAGAACGCCGGTAGCGCTGGATAGGCAGTGGCATGGCTCGTGGGTCGTGTCATTCCGGCCGATCATCGGAGCCGGCGACGACGGGACATCGCACGCCCTCATTGTCGCACGCACGCGAACGTCGGCGACATGTCGTGAATTACCGGTACGCGTAGTCTGGCTGGGCCTCACAGAGATCCCGGCATCCAGGTGGTGACCGATTCGTAATCTTGCGGTTAATCTCCGCGATACCGGAATCTGGCATGCTCTCCCGTGCCAGGACGGCCGGATCGAGACGAACGACCTGCGGCCAACCGCGGCCGACGGTGACGATCCCCATCCCCATCGCCCGCGAATTCGGCGGTGACGAGGGAGTACGTCGAAGATCCTCACGGCGGGGACGAACGCACGATAGGGGGAACGACTTATCCGCCACCGACCCAGTACTCCGGACTCCCGCGTGCGCGTGGTGGAGCCGGCTGATGCTGGCAGATCCGGTACGGGCGGGTGGGTCGGTGTGCTCCTGGTCGCAGGGCGGGCCGATAAAACGAGAGGAAGATCATGAAGGTACTGAAACGAACTCCTGCGATCGCTGCCGCGCTGGCTGCGGTGGCCCTCGCGGCAGCCGGCTGCAGCAGCAGCGGCAGCAGCAGCAGCGCCGGCGGCGGTTCATCCAGCGGCTCGTCCGGCGGCACGGTCGATTTCTACTCGAGCCTCCCGTTGCAGGGAGCCTCGACCAGCCAGACCGATCCGCTGGTCAACGGCATCAAGCTCGCGCTCGCTCAGGCAAACGGCAAGGCCGGGCAGTGGACGGTGAACTACCAGTCGCTCGACGACTCGACCGCGGCGGCGGGCAAGTGGGACCCGGGCCAGACGACAGCCAACGCACGCAAGGTGGCGACGGATCCCAAGGCCGTCTACTACATGGGCGAGTTCAACTCGGGCGCCAGCGAGGTGTCGGTCCCGATCCTCAACCAGGGGGGAATCCCCCAGGTCAGCCCGGCGAACACGTACGTCGGACTGACCACGAACCTTCCTGGCAGCGCCCCCGGTGAGCCGCAGAAGTACTACCCGAGCGGGACCCGCACCTACCTGCGGATCGTGCCGATCGACTCGATCCAGGCCGCCGCCGGCCTGATCGCGATGAAGCAAGCCGGCTGCACGAAGGTCGCCATCGCCAACGACAAGGAGGCGTACGGCGCCGGCCTGGCGACGCTGCTCGAGCTGGAGAAAGGCTTTTACGGGGTCACGATCGTGAGCAACACCGGGATCGACCCGACCTCGCCCAACTTCCGCTCCTACGCGTCGACGATCCAGGGCCAGGGAGCCGACTGCTTCTACTTCGCCGGCATCACCGCCAATGGCGGCGTGCAGATCGTCAAGGACGTCAACTCGGCGCTGCCCAAGGCCAAGATCTTCGGCGGTGACGGTGTCTGCTCCGACACCTGGACCAGCGCAGCGAAGGGCGGCGTCCCGGCCTCGATCGACCCGCTGATGCAGTGCACGGTCGCGACACTGGACCTGGCCGCGTATCCCGGTGGCAAGGACTTCCTCGCCGCCTACAAGGCCAAGTACGGCACGGCGAATCCCGACCCGTACGCGATCTACGGCTACGAGGTGATGAAGCTCGGGCTCGACACGGTCGCGAAGCTCGGCGCGCAGGGCAACAGCAAGGCGGCCGTGCTGGCGGCCCTGTTCAAGATCAAGGATCGTAACTCGGTGCTCGGCACCTACGGGTTCGACAAGAACGGCGACACGACGCTGAAGTCCTACGGCCTGTACAAGGTCGGGCCCAACGGCGAGCCGGTCTTCCTCAAGACGATCACACCGACCAAGACCGTCTCGGGCTAGGGAATCGTGGGGGGGCGCACGGCGCCCCCTCCACGTCCACTAGGCTGCATCGACACTCGTCCCGTCACATGGGCCCGCCACATGGGCCGTACTTCGCAGGGAACCTGTGAACACCACAACGCTTTCGCCGAAGCCGACCGCAGGGCTGACACGCCCGCTCGCGGCGGTCCGCCGCTTCCTCGGCCGCTGGGGCCTGATCGCGGCGCTGGCGGCGCTGCCGATCTACTACGGCATCACCGATCTGACCCACGGCTACCAGGCCGGCCTGATAGCAGGTCACCCGGTGATCCATCACGATCTCTCGAAGCTCGGCTTCAACTTCGCCGAAGGCCTGTCCAACGGGGCCATCTGGGCGTTGATCGCGATCGGGTACACCCTCGTCTACGGGATCATCGAGCTGATCAACTTCGCCCACGGCGACGTGTTCATGATCGGCTCCTTCACCGCCGTCGGCCTGTGGGCCGTGCTCGGGCTCGGGCTCACCACCAGTGCCCTGGGGCTGACCGGCGGCCTGCTCGTGACGCTGGTCGTCGCGATGCTCGTGACGGGGTCGCTGAACGTCCTGATCGAGCGGGTCGCCTACCGGCCGCTGCGCAGCGCGCCCAAGCTCGCCTCGCTGATCACCGCGGTCGGCTTCTCGTTCATCCTGCAGAACGTCGGCCTGCTCTGGCGCGGCGGCTCACCGCAGAGCGTGCCCGACCTGATCCACGCGCAGCAAACGGTATTCACCATCGGCGGGGTACCCATCCTGCGCGGGTACATCCTCGCCTTCGCCGTGATGATCCCGCTCGTGTTCGCGCTGACCTGGTTCATCAGCCGGACCCGGGCTGGCCGGGCGATGCGCGCCACCGCCCAGGACCCCGAGGCGGCTCGCCTGATGGGCATCAACGTCAACGGCACGATCTCGCTCACCTTCCTGCTCGGCGGCATGCTGGCCGGCGCCGCGGGGCTCGTGTACGCGCTCTACGAGACCAACGTCTGGTACTTCCAGGGCTTCAAGGCCGGGCTGATCGCGTTCACGGCGGCGGTCATGGGAGGCATCGGCAACGTCCGCGGCGCGGTGCTGGGCGGACTGATCATCGGCGTCATCCAGTCGCTATCCGATTCGCGGCTGGGCCCGCAGTGGACCGAGGCGGTCGTGTTCGGCTACCTCATCGCTATCATGGTTCTTCGCCCGACCGGTCTGCTCGGTGAGGAGACGAGGGAGGCGGGATGAGCGAGTTGCGCGCACGGCTGCGGGGGTGGCGTGAGGCCCTGCAGAAGCGGCTTCCGCGGTGGTGGAGCCGGGCGCTGGCCGTATCGCTCCTGGTGATCGGGATCGTCCTGCCGTTCCTGTTCTCGCCGTCCAGCGCGTTCATGAACGCGACGATCATCGCGGTGGCCTACGCGGTGATGTCGCTTGGCCTGAATATCGTCGTGGGGTTCGCCGGGCTACTCGACCTCGGCTACGTCGCCTTCTACGCGCTCGGCGCGTACTCGCTCGGGTGGCTCGGCTCGGGGTTCTTCTTCAAGGCCCAGGTCCACGTGCTCGTCTCGCCGGTCGCGCGCACGCTGCCCGGCGTCCACCTCAACTTCATCCTGATCCTGATCGCTGCCGCGCTCATCTGCGCCGCGGCGGGAGCGGTGATCGGCCTGCCGACGCTGCGCCTTCGCGGCGACTACATCGCGATCGTCACGCTCGCGTTCGGCGAGATCATCGCCACGCTGGCGGTCAACGGCCAGAGCATCCACATCGGCGGCGGCATGACGCTGACAGCGGGCAACCTGGGCATCAGCGCGGTGGACTCGCCGTACTTCCCCGGGATCGGGTCGTTCAACCTGCTGAACCTGCGACCGTGGTACTGGCTGATCTTCGCCATCCTGCTCGTCGTGTTGTTCGTCAACCTGCGGCTGCGCGACTCCCGGCTGGGCCGGGCCTGGATCGCGCTGCGCGAGGACGAGGTCGCGGCCGTGTCGATGGGCATTCCGCTGGTGAAGACGAAGCTACTCGCGTATTCGATCGGCGCCGCGTTCGGCGGCATGTCGGGTGCGTTCTTCGGTACCTACTACACCACAGTCAACGCCGGGCAGTTCGCGTTCGGGTTCTCGATCTTCATCCTCGCCATGGTGATCATCGGCGGGCTCGGGTCGATCTGGGGAGCGGTGGTCGGCGGCTTGGCGCTGGGCTACATCAACAACTACCTGATCCCTGACGTCCTGAACGACCTCCCCTCCCACCTGGGGCTCAACTTCCAGCTCACACAGGTGGAATTCGGCATCTTCGGGTTCCTGCTGGTGATCATGATGATTCTCCGGCCGCAGGGCCTGATCCCGGAGCGGCGGCGCCGGCTCGAGCTCACGGCCGAGATCGGCGCGGAGGACGCCCAGCTCGTGGAGACCCAGGGCCCCGCTGGGGGTCCGACGTGAGCTCGACCGAGACGCCCGCGCCGCCCGCCGCCGTCAGTGTCCTGCGCGCGGAACACGTCACGAAGATGTTCGGCGGGCTTGTGGCGGTCAACGACGTCTCGTTCGACGTCCCGCAGCACGCGATCGTGTCGCTGATCGGGCCGAACGGGGCCGGCAAGACCACGCTGTTCAACATGCTGACCGGGCTGTACCGGCCGACCGAGGGACGGCTCCTGCTCGGCGAGCGAGACATCACGCGCACGCGGCCGGACAGGATCACCAGGTACGGTGTCGCGCGGACCTTCCAGAACATCCGCCTGTTCGGCGCTATGACCGCGGTCGAGAACGTGATGGTCGGGCACCATGCGCAGATGCGGGCGGGGCTCTTCGGTTCGATCTTCCGCCCGCCCTGGGTCCGCCGCGAGGAGCGAGCCACACGTGAGCGGGCCCGCGAGCTGCTGGCGTACGTCGGCCTGCGCGAGCCCGTCTTCGACCGGCTCGCCGCGCATCTGCCGTACGGGGACCAGCGGCGGGTGGAGATCGCCCGGGCCCTGGCATCGCGGCCGGCCTTGCTGCTGCTCGACGAGCCGACCGCCGGCATGAACCCGCAGGAATCCCAGGCGCTGACGGAGTTCATGCGGGCGATGCGGGACGACCTGAAGCTGACGATCCTGCTGATCGAGCACGACATGAAGGTCGTGATGGGCGTCTCCGAGCGCGTCACGGTGCTCGACTACGGCAAGAAGATCGCCGAGGGCGTGCCGGCCGAGGTCCGGGCCGACCCCGCGGTGATCGAGGCGTATCTCGGGAGGCAGGCGTAAATGACCCTGCTCGAGGTCTCGGACCTGCATACCCACTACGGCGCGATCGAGGCGTTGAAGGGCGTTTCGCTGACCGTCGACGCGGGCGAGGTGGTCACGCTGATCGGCTCGAACGGCGCGGGCAAGTCCACCACCTTGCGTTCCATCTCGGGGCTCACCCCGGCCAGCCGGGGGAGGGTCACGTTCGCCGGGGAGGACATCACCCGCGTCCCGGCGCACGAGATCGTCATCCGCGGCATCGCGCTCGCGCCCGAGGGCCGGCACTGCTTCCCGCGGATGACCGTGCGCGAGAACCTGGACCTGGGCGCTCACCGGCGGCGCGGCCCCGGGATCGCCGAAGACTACGATCGCGTCTTCGATCTTTTCCCCCGGCTCAAGGAGCGCGAGCGGCAGAAGGCCGGCACGATGTCCGGCGGCGAGCAGCAGATGCTCGCGATCGGGCGCGCGCTGATGGCCCGGCCGAAGCTGCTGCTGCTCGACGAGCCGTCGCTTGGCATCGCACCGAACCTGGTACAGCGGATCTATGAGACCATCGGCGAGATCAACCGCTCCGGGGTCGCGATCCTCCTGGTCGAGCAGAATGCCAATTATGCGCTCGACGCCGCTTCCCGCGGCTACGTGCTCGAGACCGGACGGATAGCCCTCGCCGACGACTCGGCGAGCCTTCGCGACAACCCCGCGGTCCAGAAAGCATACCTGGGCACATGACCGGTTACGGAGCGATGAGATGAGCGGCGCGGTTGGCGCCAGTGCGCTGTACTTCCTGTTCGCGTGGCTGATCTCGGCCGCGGCCGCGGCGTGGGTGTCGGAGCGCAAGGGCTACAGCGAGCGGGTCGGGCTGACGTGCGGCCTGGTGTTGTCGGTGCTAGGGCTGCTGATCGTCCTGGTGCTCCCCGCGCGTCCCGGCTCGAAGTGGCGGGTCGACGGCGTCCGGCCGCGACGGCGGCGCCCGCCGGTGAGCCCGCCGCCGGCCTAGCCGGCCCGCAGCCCGGAGATGGCCTGGCGGATCAGGTAGCGCCACTCCTCGCGCAGGCGGGGCCGGTCGGCTTCGGGCGCCTCGGCGAGCGCGAGCCCGGCGCCGCCGAGCATCCAGAACGAGAACCTGACCAGGCTGCCCCGCGCCCGGTCCGTTAGGTAGCCAGCCTCGACCAAGGCGGTGATGAAGCGGTCGACCAGGCCGTAGGCGTACTTCTGCTCGCACTCCCGCCAGCGGTGCCAGCCGAGCGCGGTCGGGCCTTCGAGCCAGACCAGGCGACCGTAGACCGGGTCGCAGCACTGGTCGAGAAACGCGTCGAGGGCCTGGCGCGCCGCCTCCAGGGAGTCGCCGGCGGTGGCGGCGGCGGTGATGCGGGCGATCGCGCGGGTTTCCTGCGCGTCGAGGACCGCCTCGAACAGCGCCTGCTTGCCGTCGAAGTGGTGGTACACCGCGCCCCGGGTCACCTGGCTGGCGGCCGCTACGTCCTCCAGGGATGTCCCGGCGTACCCGCGCGTGGCGAACAAGCGGGTGGCCTCGTCGAGCAGCGCCGCCCGGGTGGCCTCCGAGTACAGCTCCCGCCGGCTCTGGGTCCTGACGTGTTGCATGCGTTGAGTGTAGTAACATACGCAGAGTATGTGAAAATCACGGTGTATGTGGATGACAGGCCGGCCCGGAGCCCGCAAGGAGACAGTGCCATGTCCCAGACCATGCCCCCGCCGGTGTTCGACCCGTTCGCGCCCGGCTTCACCGACGACCCGTACCCGCAGTACGCGGCGCTGCGGAGCGGGGCGCCCGCTGGCCGGCACCCGTTCGGGTTCTTCCTGCTCACCCGCTATGACGACGTGTCCGGGCTGCTCCGGGCGGGCATGTCGGTCGAGGACGGCAACATCACCGACCGCCAGCTGATCGAGCTGCGCGAGCAGATGTACGGCGAGGAAGCCTACCGGCCGCGCGGCATCTCCATGCTCGACCGCGACCCGCCGGACCACACCCGGCTGCGCCGGCTGGTGTCGAAGGCGTTCACGCCACGGGCCGTGGAGGCGCTGCGGCCGCGCATCGCCGGGCTGGTCGACGAGATGCTCGACGCGGCGGAACGCCAGGGCCCACGGGTCGACCTGGTCGACACCCTGGCCTTCCCGCTCCCGTTCGCCGTGATCGCGGAGATGCTCGGCACGCCGCCGGCCGACCACGAGCGGATCAGGCAGCTGAGCGGCACGGTGGTCCGCTCGCTCGAGCCGGTCAACGACCCGGACACGGCCGCGGCCATCGCGGCCGCCGACGCCGAGCTGAGGCAGATCGCCGCGGAGATGATCGCGTGGAAGCGCGCCAACCCGGCCGGGGACCTGCTCACCGCGCTCATCAACGCCGAGGACGACGGCGACGTGCTCGGCGATGACGAGCTGATCGCGCAGACCTTGCTGCTGTACATCGCCGGGCACGAGACGACCGTCAACCTCATCGCGGGCGGGACCCTCGCCCTGCTGCGCCATCCGGACCAGCTCGCGCTGCTGCGCGCGAACCCCGGCCTGACCGCCAACGCGGTGGAGGAACTGCTCCGCTACGACAGCCCGGTGCAGGCGACCAGGCGGGTCACCCTGGAGCCGATCACCTTCTCCGGTGTCCAGATACCGGCCGGGTCCTTCGTGATGGCCCTGCTGGGTTCGGCCAACCGGGACGAGGGCTACTGGGGCCCTGACGCCGCCGGGCTCAGGCTCGACCGGGAGAACGCGAGGCAGCACGTCTCGTTCGGCGCCGGGCCGCACCACTGCCTGGGGGCGTCGCTGGCCCGGATGGAGGCCTCGATCGCCCTCGAGCAGCTGGCCGGCCGGTTCCCCGGGCTCGCCCTCGACGGCGAGGTCAGCTGGAACGGGCGGATCAACCTGC
>Ga0335078_10008252_pt1 | contig 15486 bp, 9 predicted proteins | sample Lox_Sample_32_FD_206711 | JGI IMG/M metagenome (GOLD analysis project Ga0335078, IMG submission 206711) | Soil microbial communities from Loxahatchee National Wildlife Refuge, Florida, United States - Lox_Sample_3.2 | ecosystem: Environmental > Terrestrial > Soil > Wetlands | place: USA: Florida... | reverse complement strand
CGGCCGCCCGGTCCTTGCCATGCCAGCCAGCATCCCGTGATGCGCCTTGATATCCAGGCAGGCCATGCCATGGATGGACATCTCTTGACCTAATTATGTACCGAATTTAAGGCGCGGGACACTAGGTGACCTCGGCCTCCAGCGCAGCCTGCATCAGCAACTGCGCGCTGAGGCCGGAATCCTCCTCCAGGACCATATGGAGCGGCTTGTCCTGAGCGGACACCGCTTCAATCCTGACACTGACAGGTCGGCCAGGCGATACTCGGCAATGCATGGTCTCATTCCACACTGGATCTTGGACGCGACCGGGTCACTGGTGCAGTTGCCTCAGCTTGTCGTTTAACCTGCTTGCTCTCGTCTGGCTTTCAGCGTGAGCTCTCTCCTGGTGGTCTTTCCGACGTCGTGGCGGGGTGCTGGCCGACGGTTCCCCGACCCCGGCGGCCGTCCGGGCCCGGGCTTGCCGGGTTTCGGTCGCACCTGCGGGACAGGGGGTCTTCGCGCGGATGTTGCGCAACCCGCGCCGGACCCGAGCCGGGGTTAGCCGGCCGGGCGGGGCTGGCCGCTCCCAGGGGCGGCGGATGTCACCGGCCAGGTCGCGCGCGAGGCGGAACTGGGTATGCGCGGCGATGATCAGCCAGGTCCACCGGTCGGCGGCGTGCGGGTCGCGGATCTTGGGGTGGTCCAGCCGAGGACCTGCTTGAACAGGCGGAAGGTGTGCTCAAGATCGAAACGACGCAGGAACGCCTGCCAGAGCCGGTCCACGTCGGCAGGGGACGCACCAGTTCGTGACCACCACAGCCACACCGGCTTCGGGTCGCGGTCGCCGGGGAGGTGATCGACGGTGAGCCGGATTAATGTCCCTTCGATGACCGGCAGCTGGCCGTCGTGGTGCTCCCGGGCGGCCCGGCTGGTCAGCCGGGGGTGCAGCCGGTCCCGGGACTGAGCCACGGCGGTGCCGTGGCGGGTCGTCTCGGTGGCCGTGGTGACCGGCGGGTCCGGCCAGGCCGCCGGGTCCGCGAGCTTGAGCTCGGGACCGTGCCGGGACGGGCGGCCGTTCGCGCCAGGGGCGCGCGCCGGGGCGGGGAAACACAGCACCCGGTCCGGGAAGCCGGCCCAGCAGCCCCGCCGGCAGGCCGCCAGGCAGGCAGGCCAGGCGGGTCACGTCATACCCGGCGCCGGAGACGACCAGGATGTCCGGGTCGCCTTCCTTCTGCTGACCGGCTTCGATCAGCCGGGTGACGACGTCGCGGACCTGGGGGGCGGTGACCTCGGTCTCATCGTCACCGGGGCCGAGGCGGACCGCGTCCAGCACCGCGGTCCAGGAGGTGCGGCCCGGCTCCCGGGCGGCGACCACCGAGTACGGCCAGCCCGGGATCATCTGCGCCTGGCCTTTCCCCCGGCCGCAGGCGTGGCAGAACAGCCGCTCCGGGCTGGTCGCCGCGTCCGGCCGCAGCCAGTTGCTCACATCCACCGCCAAAATCAGGCGGCCATCGGCCGCCCGTGGCAGCGGCAGCCCGGCCAGCGACCGCCGGACCCGGGCGAACCCGACCCGGCCGTGATTCACGCCGTCATGCAAGGCGCCGTGGCCGCGCCGATGCTCGGGCGCCAGCGACAGCCCGACCAGAGTCGTCACCGGCGCATCCGCGCACAGCAGCGCATCGCCAGGCTCGAACAGCGCGTCTGCCCGCGCGGTGAAGCACCCGTACAGTTCGCGGCGAAAGAGGTCCAGCCGCTCCAGCGCCCGGTCCTCGACCGGAGCATCAAGCCACGCCATACTGAACGCCACGGCCACCGCCTTCATCCCGGGATCTTTGGTCGGAACCCGAAGATGATCACGCGGTGGCCGTCCTACGTCACACCGGCACGCCGGACAAGATCGACGATCTCCGCGTGTCCGGACAGCCGAGGTTAAACAGCAAGCTAAGGCGCCGTGAGCGTGTACACGACGTCCACCCAGTAGTTTGACGCCTGGTAGCTGGTCTTCGGGAAGGTGCTCGACGAGCCGTAGGCGTAGACGCCGCCGTTGGCCAGCGCTGTCAGCGGCCCGTTGGTCACGGCGGACGCCAGGCCGTTGGCGGTGTCCGCGTAGTGGCCGGTGCTGGTGTGGTACGAGGCGACATAGGTCGTCCCCGCGGTGACGGTCACCGGGGTGGAGAAGTCGAGTTGCTGCCAGCCGGACGCGGACTCGTTGGTGAAGGTGCCGGTCGCGAGCAGGGTCCCGGTGGAGCTCCACAGGCTGCCGGTGTGGGTGCCGGTGTTGTCGGGCTCCTTGTAGAACTGGACGCCGGAGATCGTCCCGCTGCTGGTGGCCTGGAATCGGACGCCGAGAGTGACGGAGCTTGTGTCCGCGGCGTCAGTCGCGCCCGATGGTGTCTCGTCCTGCCAGATGGAGCAGGGGCACTGGCCTACGGCGCTGGTGGTGAAGCTCCAGGTGTAGGGGCTGCTCATCGGCGTGCCGGAACTGTTCTGGGCGCCGGACACGGTGGCGGTGTAGGTGGTGCTGCCCGCCAGCGAGCTCGTCGGCGTGAAGGTGGCGACCGTGTCGGCGCCGTTGAAGGTCACGGTGCCGGGGACCGTGTTCCCGTTCGAGTCTTGGACGGTGAACGACGCCGTGCTGGGCACCACTGGCTGGGAGAACGTGGCCGTGGGCGCGACGGAGACCGGATTGCCCGTGGACCCCGCGCCCGGCGTGGCACTGGACACCGTCGGCGGCGTGGCGGCCGTGGGCGTGTACACGACGTCCACCCAGTAGTTTGACGCCTGGTAGCTGGTCTTCGGGAAGGTGCTCGACGAGCCGTAGGCGTAGACGCCGCCGTTGGCCAGCGCTGTCAGCGGCCCGTTGGTCACGGCGGACGCCAGGCCGTTGGCGGTGTCCGCGTAGTGGCCGGTGCTGGTGTGGTACGAGGCGACATAGGTCGTCCCCGCGGTGACGGTCACCGGGGTGGAGAAGTCGAGTTGCTGCCAGCCGGACGCGGACTCGTTGGTGAAGGTGCCGGTCGCGAGCAGGGTCCCGGTGGAGCTCCACAGGCTGCCGGTGTGGGTGCCGGTGTTGTCGGGCTCCTTGTAGAACTGGACGCCGGAGATCGTCCCGCTGCTGGTGGCCTGGAATCGGACGCCGAGAGTGACGGAGCTTGTGTCCGCGGCGTCAGTCGCGCCCGATGGTGTCTCGTCCTGCCAGATGGAGCAGGGGCACTGGCCTACGGCGCTGGTGGTGAAGCTCCAGGTGTAGGGGCTGCTCATCGGCGTGCCGGAACTGTTCTGGGCGCCGGACACGGTGGCGGTGTAGGTGGTGCTGCCCGCCAGCGAGCTCGTCGGCGTGAAGGTGGCGACCGTGTCGGCGCCGTTGAAGGTCACGGTGCCGGGGACCGTGTTCCCGTTCGAGTCTTGGACGGTGAACGACGCCGTGCTGGGCACCACTGGCTGGGAGAACGTGGCCGTGGGCGCGACGGAGACCGGATTGCCCGTGGACCCCGCGCCCGGCGTGGCACTGGACACCGTCGGCGGCGTGGCGGCCGTGGGCGTGTACACGACGTCCACCCAGTAGTTTGACGCCTGGTAGCTGGTCTTCGGGAAGGTGCTCGACGAGCCGTAGGCGTAGACGCCGCCGCTGGCCAGCGCCGTCAGCGGCCCGTTGGTCACGGCGGACGCCAGGCCGTTGGCGGTGTCCGCGTAGTGCCCGGTGCTCGTGTAGTACGAGGCGACATAGGTCGTCCCTGCGGTGACGGTCACCGGGGTGGAGAAGTCGAGTTCCTGCCAGCCTTCCGTTGACTCGTTGGTGAAGGTGCCGGTCGCGAGCAGGGTCCCGGTGGAGTTCCACAGGCTGCCGGTGTGGGTGCCGGTGTTGTCGGGCTCCTTGTAGAACCGGACGCCGGAGATCGTCCCGCTGCTGGTGGCCTGGAATCGGACGCCGAGAGTTACCGGGCTTGTGTCCGCGGCGTCAGTCGCGCCCGATGGTGCTACGTCCTGCCAGATGGAGCAGGGGCACTGGCCGGGCGTGTACGCCTTGCTAGTTGTGAACGTGTAGGAGTACGGCGACGGGGTCATTGCCTGGCCGAAGGTATCCTGGACTCCGCTGATGGTCATGGTGTAGGTGGTGCTTGCCGCAAGCGAGTTCGTGGGCGTGAATGTGGCGATCGTGTCGGTGCTGTCGAAGGTGACGGTGCCGGGGACCGTGTTCCCGCTCGAGTCGGTTAGGGTGAACGACCCTGTGCCGGGCACGACAGGCTTAGAGAATGTCGCGGTGGGCGCCACGGAAACCGGATTGCTGGACGAGCCGGGGTACGGTGTGACGCTGGTCACCGCGGGAGGCGATCCAGACGGCTGCGTCGTGTCGAAGATCACGTCGACGCCATAGCTAGTGCCGTGGTAGGTGGACGTCGGGAAGCCGGCGCCGCCTGCGTGGAACACGCCGTTCCCGCTGACCGGCGCGGTGTACACCGCTCTCGGCGCGGTCAGCGGCGGTGTGTTCCGTGCCCAGTCGAACAGGTCAGTATCGTCGGCGTAGTGGCCGTCGGGATCGTAGTAGGACACTAGGTAGGTCGTGTTCGCGCTGATCTGGACCGGGTTGGCGAACGTCATCGACTGCCAGCCGCTGGCTGTCTCGTTGGTGAATGTCCCGGTGGCGAGGAGGGTGCCGGTCGACGTCCAGAGCGAGCCGGTGTGGGTCCCGTTGTTGCCGGCGCCCTTGTAGAACCGCACGCCGGCCACCCAGCCGGGCACGGTCGACTGGAACTTCATCCCGAGCTCGTACGCGGTGGAGTCGTTTGCGGAGGTCACCAACGGTGTGTAGTTGTTCCCGAAGAGACTGCACGGGCAGTTGACGGTGACCGACACGCCCGGTCCGGGTGTCTCCATATTGGCGTCGTCGTCGGTGGCGCGCGACAGGATCGTGACCGGGCCGTTGCCGGCGGCCGACCAGGTGTAGCTCCAGGTCACGCTGGTGGCGGCGGGGGACATGGTGGTGACCGGATGCCAGGTCGAGCCGCCGTCAGTGGACACCTCGACGCCCGCCACGACACCGCCGCCGGTGTCGGTGGCGGTGCCGCTGATCGTGACCGTGCTGCCATTGGTGAATGTCGCGCCGGCCGACGGCGAGGTGATCGTGGATGTGGGCGGGGCGGTGTCGTCAGGCGCTGTCGCCGCCACCAGGTCCGATTCCAGCGAGCCGGGCTGGGCGCCCATGTCGGCGAGGAGATTGACCGTCGCCTGCTGCATGGCCGGGTCGGGGGGATTGTTGGAGTCCCCGTCATGGTTGGAGTTGAGCCCCCACGCCCACTGAACCGTGCCCGCGTCGAAGACGAGCGCGCCGCTCGCGGCCCGGTACAGGGTCAGGCTGTTGCAAGCGGGGCCATTGGGGCCAGGTCCGATGTCTTCTTGGGGATCCAGCAGGAGCTGCGTGACATTCTCGCACGTCTGGGACATGTCGATCTCGCCGGCCGGCCGGAATCCGTTGTCCACGTCCTCGTCCCACTCGTAGCCGAGCGTCTCGCCGGGCATGGTGTAGGTCTGGCCGGGTTGCAGGTTGGCCACGGCGGTATTTCGCCAGATCTGCAACTGGGAGTAGGCAGACGGCACCTGGTCGGCGTAGGAGCAGCAGTTCACCATCCACAGCTGGCCGGTCAGCGCGTTCTCCGGCTGCCCCCCGTCCCCCGGCGGGCTGAACCGCGGATCCCGCCATTCCCCGGTCCAGGTCGGCGGGTCATCCGGGTCGGTCTGGGCGCTGTCGAGGCTTTCCTTGTAGGTGATCAGGGTGCGGTCGGCCTCGCTGCCGTACTGGCTTGCCGCCCACCGGGTCTTCCACCACATCGTGTTGCCGGTGAAGAACGCGAGATTAACCCCGGCGTCCCTGGCCGCGGTGACGTTGGCCCGGTCTGCCGGGTCCCAGTATTCGGAGTGCCCGACGTTCACGAAGGTCTTGTGCTGCTCGAGCATCGACGCGCCGTTGGAGGCGGCCACGTCCTCCTGGCTCACGTAGCTGATGTTGTAGCCGTTCTCCTCCAGGAACTCGATCATCGGGAACTCGTTGGCGAAGAAGAAGTCCTGGCCGCCGGGGGTGTCGAAGCGGGTCGCGAACGGGCGGTTGTAGCTGACCTGGACGGCGCGGCCCGGATCCAGCGCGCTGCAGCACCACGGGCTGCCGGTGGAGTCGCCGGTGTACAGGCTGTAGCCGCCCCAGTCGTTGTAGGCCTGCCAGGTCTCATCAGAGGTCATGAAGACGATGTCGGAGGTGCTGGCGTTGTTGGTCACCACGAACGGGATCTGGTTCTCGTCGGTGCTGCCGTCGGTCCGGTAGATGTGCGCGAAGTAGACACCGGACACGGCGGTCGAGGGAACGTTCCAGGTCGCAGACACGCCCCAGTTGCCGCAGTCGACCAGGCCGGTCGCGGTGTTGGTGTTGCACGCTGGCTGGTTCTGCGACACCGAGATGTTCGGCGTGATGCTGGCCTCCAGGCGCGCGCCGTCGCCGCCGTAGTAGCCCATCCGGTAGATGTCGATCGCATAGGCCGTGGCCGGAGATTCGATCTTGAAGTTGATCGAGTTCCCGACGTTGACGCTGAACGGATCGGCGAAACCCCGGATCGTCGTGCCCTCGCCGGCACTTACGTCCCAGTCAGACTGGGGCGTGCCCGGCAGCTCGTTCTCGCACACGATGGGGTTGGCGCAGGACGCGGGATCCGACGATCCGGACGGCGAGGGCGAGGGCGACGCGGACGGCGAGGGCGAGGGCGAGGGCGAGGGCGACGCGGACGGCGAGGGCGAGGGCGACGCGGACGGCGAGGGCGAGGGCGAGGGCGACGCGGCGCGCAACACGGACGCCACGGACGCCGCAGGCACCCCGCCCGACGCGGACGCCGCGTGCGACGCGGACGCCGCGTCCGACGCGTGCGATGCGGACGCCACAGGCACCGCGTGCGATGCGGACGCCACGTGCCACGTCGGCGATGCGGACGCCGCGGGCGTGAGCGCAGTCAGGGACCCGGCCAGGACCATCGCGGTCGGCACGGCGACCAGCCTCAGGTGCCTTTTTCGAGCCAGGACTAAGGCGCGACCGAATAGCACCCTGTGTACCGGGCTTCCAGGAAGGCCCTTGCCCATGACTCTCTCCAGCCTCTAAGCGCCTGCTTGCCACTAGCGCAGCGGGTCAGCCGAGAAACCTTTCGCCCAGGCCGATCTTGGCCTGCGGAATGGCTACCTGTGTGGTAGACGCGGGGCAGAGTGAACTGGATGGCACAATGAGCCGAATTTATTGGCTATCCGTGGCTTGATCCCGAGAATGCTGGGGGAGTTCAGCAAGTTGCGCGAACGAGGATCCCGTCTTTATCGTCATATATTTCGCCAGTTTGCGGGCATTGCCACCGACCGGCACCGCCGTCGGCCAGGCGATGCCCGGCACGGCCGACCCATCCGATCTGCCGGGCGGGCGCGCCAGCGACAAGCGCGAAGTCGGGCACATCCCGTGTCACTACCGCGCCTGCCGCGACGAGGGCCCAGCGCCCGATGACGCAGCCCGCGACGACCACGGCGCGCGCGCCCAGCGATGCGCCCTCGCGCACGACGACGCCGCTGGCATCCCAGTCCTCGGGTCTCTTGAGCTTCCCGGTCACATCCACCGATCGCGGGTAGAGATCATTGGTGAGCACTGCGGCAGGCCCGATGAAAACGTCATCCTCGAGCCGGGCCGGCTCGTAGACAAGCGCGTAATTCTGCAGCTTGACGTTGTCGCCGATGATCACGCCAGGGCCGACGTAGGCTCCTCGGCCGACGATGCAGCCGCTGCCCAGCCGGGCGTTCTCCCGTATCTGAGCCAGGTGCCAGACCGTGCTGCCCGATCCGAGAGCGGCACTGTCGTCCACATCAGCCGTCGGCTGCACGTGCGGATTCTTCATTGTGACGCTCACGTTACCTCGGAATCGGCCGCACGGACCGACCGGTCAGAGTTGCGGGCGGTTAGTGACGGGTCACGGCGCTGATCTTGACTGTCGCCAGGTAGAGCTCCCTGGTGCCGACGGCCAGCTCCGACGCCGACCGGTGCAGCACCGCCTGATTCTCATGCGTCTGGATGTCCTCGTCCCCGTAGAGGTGCGCGGATATTCCTGCGCGGCAGTCCGCGGCGGCCGCCGCCAGCGTGCCGAGCCCCGTGGCATACAGCTTCTGCATAGCGGCATCGGGCATCGGCGGCTCGGCCCTCGCATCCGTCACGGCAGTGCCCAGGCTCACGCACGCTAGCCTCATCGGAGCGTAGAGCTTGAGCCCGCCAGCTTGCGTTGCATTGGCGATGTCGGCCGATACCGCGGCCAATGCTGCCCCCCTGCGCCCGGCGTCCCAGCTCTTGAGCGCAGCTGCCAGCTTCGGCGGCACGCGCATAGCCGCGAGGGCCGTCTCAGGGGTCACGGCCTGCGCATGGAGCGCGGCTGTAGCGCGGCGGTCAACGGCGGCGGCACTGGCTGCGGCGGCCGGATTGTCGGTGGCGGCCGGACTGCCGGTGGGGGCTGCCGCTTGGCCGGCCGCGGCCGTGGAACCTTTGCCGTTGCCGGAGACGAGCGCGACGGTCGCGGCAGCCAGTGCGAGAACGGCTAGCCACTGCAAGTGACGCCAATATGACGCAGGCAACGGATGTTTTGCCGCGGGCGGGCTGTTCTCCCGCCGTCCCTGTGACTCGTCTGGCCTGGTCATCGCGTCCTCCCGAAGATTCCCCGCGCATGTTCGACGCATGAAGGCGCAGCTTGGTGTACGTCAGACCCGATTCCGCGATTAGTGCCCTGAGTTGATCTTCGGGTCGGAAGTTGATCTTTGGCGGCCTGGTTTCGCGGGTGCAGGCAGGCTGGAGAGCCCGGTTCGCGCCGGGTCCGCGTTTTCCGAGTTTCCGGTCAGGGCCTTGCGGGCCGGGCTGGTCAGGACGGCGCGGGGAGGGCCCGGAGGCGGGCGAGGATCTGTGCGAGCAGGTGGTCGCCGGGCGGGAGCCGCAGGGTGAGCTGCCCGGCGTGGCGGACCAGCCGGCCGGGGACGGCGATGAGCCGGCGGCGGAGAGTCTCGATCATGGCTTTGCCGCCGCGGACGCCGTGACCGGCCAGGATGGTCTCGTCGCTGGTGACGGCGGTGAGCTGGTGCAGCCACGCGGCGATGCTCGCGGCGAGCAGCGCGCCCCACATCCAGGCGGTGTTGACCTGGATGTATCCCGAGGTTATCTGCAGCGGATGAACGGCTGTCCGTGACGTGCACGACGGGGCCTGTGAGTGCCGTCTGGTGCGTGGTGGACGTGGTTATCTTGCGTCGTCCATCAAGCGACGACGGGAGATGCGATGCGGGTGCAGCGGGTGGTGATGCCATGTCCGGGGGCAGGGTCGTGGACGCTGCTGGTCCGTGCCCACGATCTGCGGGCCGTCATACGCTTCCACAGGGGCCTCCCATCGTCGTAGATGACGTAGACACCCCCGAGCATGAACGCTCGGGGACAGCTACGGGGGAGCGGGAGGCCCCGCTCCTTCATGACATCAGGAGCCCTGGGGCCTGACACCCGACGAACTTACAGCCGAGACCACTTAGTCCTCGGGTGCTGAGTGCAATCGACGGCTGACCCTAAGGGCGGCAGCCGCCCAGGACTCACTTGCAGAGCTTGCTAGCGATTTGTCTCGGCGATGACCGGGTTGATAGTGGTGTGATCTGCCGACCTGCAGGCGATCAGTCTCCAGGCTGCGCAGCAGCAGGACAACGCACGCCAGAAGCGCGGTCAGGATCGCGATTCCATTCAGATCCTGTGCGAAGTCGGGAGATATACTGAGCACCTGGTCAATGTGGTATGGGTGATATCCAACACCCAAAATCAAGGCCGCAATGACTCCTCTTGCCACGCGCGAAGCCACCGTACTCGCGATGTCGCGAATCGATCCTTGTGCGAGCATAATGGCCGCCGGAAAGCAAATGACAAAGTCATAGCGATTATGGAAAAGGCATAGCATGACCGTCAGCGATCCTATCGCAAAGGTGAGGTCTTCGTGTCGAGATGAGACTGCCCGGCCGAAATTCCAACTTCCGATAATCAAGATGACCGATACGAGCAGTATTTGGACGTCCATCCGCAAATTAATTCCCGTCAGACGACCAATGATCCCTGCGAGGTCCCAGCGGTAGGCTCCTGGTGTGGTCAGGTTACCGTAGGCGGAAGCGCGTTGCGCGTCCAAATTGGTAACTAGTGAATGCCAGAAGGCTGACACTGAGCCAGCATTCCGCACAGCCAACACCGTGGTGGGCAGCGATAGCAGGACGACTATTCCGACTGCACGAAGAACGGGCCGCCAAAGGCGTATTGCAAGCAGTAAAACTATCATCGGGACACCGAACTGCACTTTGAGCATGCAAACGGCTAACCCAACGGCGGTAAGCCAGTCATTTCGTCGACGGCCCAGGACAAACACTGCCGCGCCAATAACCAGCATAGACGGGTTGCCAGTCTGGAAAGCCAGCTGAGTGGGGAGCCATAGGAGAAGGAGCGCGGCAATGGCGCAGGCAGCGTCCACTCTCTTGGGAAGATTGGCTAGTTGAACGCTATACCATGCTATCCAAAACGCAATCAGTAAATCGAAGATAGTCCAGGCAGAAGCAGCTACGCTCCATTTCAGTGCTGCTAGCGGCATCATCAGCGTCATGATTGCCGGTGTATACAAGAAAAATCCCGAGGCATTTGCTGGCGCCCACCGCAGGTATGCGGACGTCTCGTAAGGATTGCCGCCATACCACAGATAGTGAATTGGAAGCCAGACGGTATCGCGAAAGTCCTGCATTATCCATGGCCCGTTGGGAGCATAGGCATGGCTTTGATAGGCACCGATGCGATCCGGAATCGTTAGAGTCAATATCCGAAAAGACAACAAAATGACGATGGCCACCAAGGGAATGGCCCAGCGGCCTGCCTTCCACTTCGCTATTGGCGATGGGCCAGGATGCGCGCTCTGAAGTTCGGACACAGGGCGCCGTGGCCCGCTGTCTTTCCGGCGAGGTTGGTAACGCAAATTGATCCCCCACTATGCCTACGGAAGTCTCGCACTATGCCAATAGGGCATAATGACACGGCATGGGGGTCCTTCGCCAGCATTCGCATGTACTCGTTGCACATGGGTTGGTACGGACTTCCACCGTAGGGGCGGGAGGTGATCAAACGTCGGGAGGCGCAGGTGGAAGGTCTCCCGCCTGGCAGATCCCGCATCTCCTCGCCGTATGACCTCGATGCCCGGTGGGGCGTCAGGCGCGATACCTTCTGGAAGGGCTGCAAAGTACACGTCACCGAGACCTGCGGCACCGGCGCCCGGGACGACGGCACCGGCAGCGAAAGTCACGGCGACCACGGTGAGGCCGCACCGCCGCCTCATCTGATCGCTGGTCACCCCCGATGCTGGCCGATGCCTCACCGCAGGCCAGGGCAGGTACTGGGTTTGAACGCACAGCCTTTGCCATCGACTTCGGCGCCCGGCAGGCCACATGCCCGCAAGGCCATACCAGCAGCTCCTGGAACCCTGTCGCCCAGCGCGGCACCGACACGATCGTGATCACTTTCGCAAGGGCACCTGCAGACCCTGCCCAGTCCGAGCCCAGTGCACCACCTCGGCGTTCGGGCGCCGCCAGCTCACCGTGCATCCCCGCGATGTCCACCAAGCCCAACTCGCGGCCCGGATCATCCAGAGCACGAAGGACCTCGAGGCCAGATACGCGCTGCGCGCCGGTGTCGAAGGCACTATCCGCCAGGGCGTGGCCGTCACCGGCATGCGACGCGCCCGCTACCGCGGCCGGGCCTCCAGCCCTGTGATCTGCTCCCGCGCAGCCGCAAGCTCCGCCAGGGCATCAGCCAGTTCGCCGCGCAGCGACGCCACCAGCGTCGCGAGCACGTCATCCGCCAGTGAACCTTGATCAGCGGACACCACGGCCTCAAGATCGCCGGATGCACGTATCCGATCAAGACCGGCGTGTCAGATCAACCCGGACGTCACGCCCAGGCCAGATAGACCTGACCAGTTACCGGCAGATAGCGACCCGGCGGCCCCATCCGACGTCCTCGCCTGGCTCCAGTGCACGGCGCGGAGTTCCGATACCGCGAAAGCAGATGTTCAGAATGTCATCCTCGGCCATCGGCTGGCTCGACGTCTCCGGTCGGGTAGTCATCCTGCCGCGAGGAGTCGTCGCGCTGCCAAGCGTCTCCTGGTCGCTGCGGGAGGCTGGCCAGGACTGACGCCGTAATGGTGATCGCCGCGTAGCAGCCGGCTGCCGGGATGAGGGTGGGGTGTCGAAGCGCGACATCACGCAGCCATGACGTGCGAGCCACGCGGCGGACCTCGCCCCCGCCGACGGCCCGGTCCGCGCGAATGCGCGCATTGGCGCGCCGCAATCGGACCAGTCGGCGCAGTAGACCGCGAGTCTGCCGGGGGGCCGCGACCTGCGCGCTCACCCGGTCTACTATCCGTTTCTCTGCAGCGGTGAAGAGGGAGTCCAGGAACAGGTCGTCGGCCACGACATCCGGGAACTTGTCGAAGCGGCGGCGCCCCTCGGCAGACAACGCCACGACACCGCGACCTAATAGCGAGTTTGGGAAGACCGGCAACCGGGAGTTGATAGCGAAGTAGGCACGGACGAGCAGCGGGCTCCGGCTGACGTCGACGTCGCGCCGGGGGGCTGCAGCCATCGCACCAATCGCGGTTGCCGCGTTGGAGACAGTGAGGGCGTCATGCAGCGCCCTCACCCCTTCCGTGGGGATGACGATGTCCGCGTCGAGATAAATTCGGGGGAACCCTATGGCCACGGAGTCGCCTGCGTTTAGCGCCGTGACCTTTCCGGCAACCGGAAGGTCGAGCACCCTGACCCCGGATCGGGCGGCCGCGACCTGCGCCGTAGCGTCGGTGCAGCCGTTGGCCACCACGGTCACGTCGAACTCCCCAGGAGCGGCGCCCAAGAGTAGGGCGTCAAGACACCGCCCCACTACCGCAGCCTCGTTATGCGCCGCGATGATGATACTTGTCATGATCGACTGGAGTGCGGCAGCGAGGGAGCGGCGGTGGTCAGCGTCCTGGTGTCCGGCAACCGGTGCACGATCTCCTCTTCGTCAGTTCGGTGTCACGGCCCCGCAGCTCATTGGGTCAAATCCAGGGGCGGGCTGCTCCCTTTCCCCAAGCCAGAAGCCGACGAACCATGTGATAGTACGGTATTCGATCGCCCGACGGTGGCCATTCGGGCGATCGGGAGGTCTGCTGACGGTGATGCCCCAACGCTGCAACCAAAGCTGGCCGAAGTCCCCATATTCGCCGCATCTCTGTCAACTGCTTTGACATGGCCTCCTGGGCGCCTCCTGGGCCAATGCCAGGGAGAAGTGCATGATCGGCGTCGGGTGCAGATCTTTTAGAGGTACCTAACCTGGTGTCAAAGCAGGTTATTGATCATGCAGCGAGGACGCTGGGGGCTTGGTAGCGTGCGTGGTGGACGCGTTGCTGTTCTTGGTCGAGGTGCCAGGCCCAGTAGGCGTCGAAGTCTCCGTTGCTGTGCAGGGCGCGTAGTTTGAGGATGGCTTCGGCGCCGTCGAGGCCCCACCTGGCGCCTGTGATATCCATTCTGTCCTTGACAATGTGGCGGCAGGCGCCCTCAATGATGCCGGTGGCGATCGGCCAGCCGCTGGCCAGCGCGCGGGCGTAGCCCAGGTAGGGGGCCTTGGCGGTGAGGTAGGCGGCGCAGGCGTCGGCGCCTTCGCGTTCTTTGGCCGAGTAGCCGTAGGTGGTGGCGCGGCGGCGGATGCCCGCGGCGACCCGGGCGGCTTTGCCGTCGAGGATCTTGGCGGCCCGGGCGGCGACCCGGGTCTCGGCGTCGGGGTCGCCGGGCTCGAAGAAGCTCCAGGCCGCTTTCCAGATGTACTCCAGCACGTGGATGAAGTCGATCAGGATCGTGACCTGCGCGCCGAGGCGGGCCGCTTCGGTTTCGATGGCCTCGGTCTGGGTGCGGTTGCCGTCGACGAGCGCTATCCAGGTGCGCTGGTGCGCGGGGTCGCGGCGGTGCGCTTCGGCGAACCCGGCTGTGATGACGGCGGGGATGTCGGCGGTGATGGAGGTGGTGAGCCACTTGCCGGCGGCCGCCGGGGCGTCCTTGGGCGGCCGGGGCTGCCCAGAGCGCCTGCCCGGGCGGGCGATGATGTCAGCCGCGGTGCGCGGCACGGGCGCGCAGTCGCAGACGCAGCCGAGCTCGGCCATGCGCTTGCGGCCGTTCTTTTCGCCGGGGGACAGCCGGGTGGCCAGCTTGCGCCGGGTGCCCGCCGCTGCCCTGGCGGTGGCCTCGCGCAGCGCTTCGGGGCGCATGACGATGCCTTTCCCGTCATAGGACATCACCAGCAGCACCTCGCTGGCGGCGGGCGCGGGCCGGTGAGCGGCGTAATAAGCGTCCACGTCGGCCGCGGCGGCGATCGCGAGCTGTTCGAGCTGGCGTTTGCCGAGGCGGGCGCCGGTGGCGCGGGTGATGGCCGCGGCGGCCTGCTCGAACGACCCGCGCGGTGCCTCGATCGCCGCCAGCCGGGCCAGCCCGTGGGAGTGCCGGACCACCGGGAGGTTCAGCACCGCGTCCGCTGGATACAGATTGGGCACGCCCCGGCGGCGGTAGGCCATCCGGGTCACCGTGACCTCCCCGAACACCGTCGCTAACCCGCGGTCATGCCCCTGCTCCACTATCCCGCGCGTCACCCGGTCTGAGCCCGTCACCCGGCCGCGGCGCTCCTCCCGGACCGTCCGCAGGTCCAGCGAGTCCTGGTGCAGCGCGCGCACCAGCTCCCGCGACAGCGCGGTCAGCTGCTCCTCCATCTGCGCGTGCGTCAGCCGCCCGCCCGCCGGGTCGGCGAGCGTGGCGATCAGCTCCTCAAAGCACGCCCGGGACCGCCCGAACGCCTCCGTCCCGCCGCGTTCCGCATCACCCGCACCGCCAGCCTGCCCGCCTGAGATACTCGGCTCCACGGCCACCGCCTCCTGTCATCTTGGACGCCTTTGCCAGCTACCAAGCGTGAGACGGTGGCCTCTTCCACGCACGCACCCGCCGATCCGCGGCTACCGGGCCGGCAGCCGGCCTAAGCCGAGCAACGCTGTGACCTCCACCTATGCCAGCAATCGGCCCCAATAAGCGCCGACTTATCTCAAACACTCCCAACATTCCCGGCAACCCCGTATCTGGTACCCCTGGAAGATCCGCACCCATCGGCGTCATGGGCCAGGCCGCACCGTTCGGCGGTGAGGGTAGCGTGTTATACGCAGCGTTACGGCTGCCGAGCGGGCATGCTAGGCGAGTGATTCCTTATGGATCTTCAGTGGTCGTAGGCGATCAGCGACCGGGTGACCGGGGCGCCGGTCTTTTTGTTGTGCCAGATGGCGGCGGCCATGGCCAGGATGCGCTGGGCGACGCGGATGGCGACGCCGTCGAAGGTCCGCCCGCCGTGGGCTTCGAGGTCGAGCTGGCCCTTGAGGGTGTCGTTGACCGATT
>Ga0335078_10008250_pt1 | contig 15489 bp, 14 predicted proteins | sample Lox_Sample_32_FD_206711 | JGI IMG/M metagenome (GOLD analysis project Ga0335078, IMG submission 206711) | Soil microbial communities from Loxahatchee National Wildlife Refuge, Florida, United States - Lox_Sample_3.2 | ecosystem: Environmental > Terrestrial > Soil > Wetlands | place: USA... | reverse complement strand
AGGCCGGGCGGGGTTGTGCGCGATCCGGCAATGAGTTCCGCGGGAGCGCCGTGTCGAACAGGAAGCAGACGGCAATTGCGGTCAGGAACAACGGACGAGGGCGCGTGTGACATCGACGCGTAGCCTTGATTCCGGTCGATCTTCGATAGCTTTGCCGGAGCCAGGGCCGGGATGGAATCGCCGGCCGGGTGATTCCCGTAGACAAATTCTCGCGGTAGGCGCCCGGCCCGACGGCCAATGCCGCCTATGCTCCGGACAGCCGCGGCTTTGCGCTGCCAGGGCAAGCAAAGGACGTGTGTGGGGATAACAGCAGCGGCGATGTTCGCAATCCTGGCGGATCCGGCCTCGGGCGGTGGCACCCTGACCCTGCTTTTGCCCTTGCTGCTGATTCCGGTGCTGTATCTGATGCTCTTCCGGCCGCAGCAGAAGCGCCAGAAGCAATGGCAGGAGATGCTGGCCGCGCTCAAGACCGGCGACCGGATTACTACAGCCGGCGGCCTGCGAGGCACTATCCTGAATATCAAGGACGATACGATCGTCATCCGCGTGCCGCCGGATAACATTAAACTTGAAGTGGCCAAGAACGCGATCGCCTCGGTGACCACCCAAGAGCCCGCGTCGGGTTCCTGAGCGGCCGCATCCTCCGGACGAGTGAACTGAGATCATGAAGAAGGACCTTAAGAAAAAGATCGCGCTGATCATTGCCGTCCTGGTGATCTTCATCTACGGCATCTTCGGAATCCCCTCCGGGGTTTCGGGCGCTGCGCTGAAAGAAGCGCTGACCAGGCGCATCCACCTCGGCCTGGATCTGCAGGGCGGCGCTCACCTCATCTACCAGGTCGTGGTTTCGGAAGCGGTAAACGACGAAACCAACAACGTCGTTGTCGAGATCCGGCAGAACCTGAAAAACGCCAATTTGGGCGGCCAGGTGGCGAAGCCCGATCCCAAGACGCCGCAGGTGATCCAGGTCACGGGGGTTGCGGCAGCGCAAGCCAGCGCGGTCCGCTCCCAGCTGGACGATAAGTACTCGAACCAGTACGATCTGACCGGCGGCGGCGCCGACGGCAGCTTCACGATGACCATGAAGCCGGTCTACGTCAGGACCATCGAGCAGCGGACCGTTCAGCAGGCCATCGAAACCGTTGGCGATCGGGTGAATTCGCTGGGCGTCAGCGAGCCCGTCATCCAGCAATATGGTATGGGCGACAACCAGATCCTGGTCGAGCTGCCCGGCATCTCCGATCTCGACCGCGTGAAGAGCCTGCTTTCGGAGACGGCGCGCCTCGAGATTCACGCCGTCGTCGGCGGGCCCTACAACAGCGAACAGGACGCCGCCCAGGCGCAGGGCGGCTCGATTCCTCCCGATGCGATGATCGTGAACGGGTCCGGCAATCTGGTAAACGGCTCGGGGTCGGAAAGCTACTATGTGGTTCAGCGCGTGGCCGTGGTCTCGGGCACCGATTTCCGCTCCGCCGATCCCGGCACCGACCAGAACGGCCGGCGCGACGTGCGCTTCACCCTGACCAACGAGGCCGGCGACAAGTTTTACGACTACACCAGCAAGAATGTGGGCCGTGCCATGGCCGTATTGATGGGCGGCCGCGTGCGCGAGGTGGCCAACATTCAAAGCGCGATTCGCGACTCCGGCGAAATCGTCGGCAGCTTTACGCCCGACGAGGTCATGATCCTCTCCAAGCTCCTTCGCACCGGCGCGCTGCCGGCTTCGCTGGTACCGCTCGAGGACCGCACCGTGGGCGCTTCGCTGGGCGCCGATTCGATCCGCGAAGGCGTGACGGCGGCGATCGTCGGCGTCCTGGTGGTCATGATCTTCATGCTCATCTATTACCGCGGCTCGGGCATCAACGCCGACCTGGCGCTCTTTTTGAACCTGGTGATCCTGCTCGGCTTCATGGGTTTCGCCAATGCCACACTCACGCTGCCGGGTATTGCCGGAGTGATCCTGACCATCGGTATGGGCGTGGACTCGAACGTCCTGATCTTCGAGCGCATCCGCGAGGAGATTCGAGCCGGCAAGTCGGCCTCGGCCTCGGTCGATCAGGGCTTTGCGCACGCATGGATCACGATTGTCGATACCCACGTGACCACCATCGTCTCGGCCGCCATCCTGTTCATCTTCGGCACGGGTCCGGTGAAGGGTTTCGCGGTCACGCTGACCTTCGGTCTGCTGGCCAACCTGTTTACGGCGGTCTTTGTCTCGAGGGTGATCTTCGACGCGCACCTGAACAAGATAAAGACCGGCGAGATGGTTTCGATCTGAGAGCAGGGACCAAGGGAACGAGGGACCAAGCGACCAAGGGAACGAGGGCCGGAAGTGGTACGGGGAGTAAGGGACGGGAAACAGGGATTGGCATAGATTGTCACGCTGATGATTGGCTGGTCGATCTCTTGTTCCCTTGTTCCCTGCATTGAGGAAGGAATAGAAGCGGTGGAATTTTTTCGCAGCGTCAACGTGGATTGGCTGGGATGGAAGTGGTACTTCCTGGCCTTTTCCCTGATTTTCAGCGTCGCCGGCGTGACCTCGATGGTTTGGCACTGGGAGCATCCGGTGGGCGGCCTTCGCAGCCCCGTTCCGCTCGGTGTCGATTTCCGCGGCGGCACTCAGGTGCTGGTGCAATTCCCCGGCACGCCGGATCTCAACAAGATTCGCCAGGCCACGGTAGCAGTCGGCATTCGCGACGCGAACATCGTTAACTATGACGTGCCCAGTTACCACGAAGTTCTGATCAGCCTGCCCGAGGAGCACCAGGAATCGGCGCTGGACGTGGGCCGCCAGCAGATCGAGAGCGCCTTACGCGCTGAATACGGATCCGAGTTCAACGACTCCTGGATCCGCAACGTCGCCGTGGTCGGCGCTACGGTAGGCCGGCAATTGGAGCGGCAAGCGGGCCTGGCGACGCTCTACTCGATGGGCGGCATGCTGATCTACCTCTGGTTCCGTTTCCAATTGATCTACGGCGTAGCCGCCGTGGTCGCCTGCTTCCATGACACGTTGATCACGGTCGGTTTCTTCGCTCTCACCGGCCAGGAGATCAGCCTGACAGTCATCGCGGCCATCCTCACGCTGGTCGGTTATTCCATGAATGACACCATCGTGGTCTTCGACCGCATTCGGGAAAATCTGCGCCTGAACCGCAAGGAATCGCTGCCCGACGTGGTGAACCGCAGCATCAATCAGACGTTGAGCCGGACGGTGCTTACCTCGGGCCTCACTTTCCTCACGGTGCTTTCGCTCTATCTCTTCGGTGGCCGGGTGCTGCACGGCTTTTCGTTCGCCCTGGTGGTCGGCATCCTCATCGGCACGTACTCCTCGATCGCCATCGCCGCTCCCATGCTGGTTGCCTGGCAGCAATGGCGGGTCCGCCGGGGCAAAACTGCTCCGCTGCCGGCGACAAAGCGCGCCCGCGTGTGAAGCTCGGCCTCCTCCGGGTTGCCCGGTTGAAAGCAATCTTTGCAAGTGGCATGAAGTTCTGCTATAGGTTGATTTCGCTTGGTGTGGTACCGTTTTCTGTACCGGGAACATTCCCCCACCCCGCGGTGTCTAATTAGAAGTACCGAACTCTGACCCGAGGCTGGCCATGTTTGAAGACTCCACATTCGAATCCATGCACAGGATCAGGAGCAAGAGCAAGTACTGGATGCTTGCGACCGGGGCGGTGAATCTCGCCATCCTGATCGTCATCATCCTGATCCCGCTCATCTATCCTGAGGCGCTGCCCAGGGCCGCCATGCTGACGGCTCTTACGGTGCCTCCGCCACCTCCGCCACCGCCACCACCACCGCCCCCGCCGGAGGTTCATGTGGTGCACGTGCAGTCGGAGATGATGAACAACCAGCTCACCGCTCCCACGCGGATTCCCCATGACATCAAGATGGTGGCCGAGAAGGAAGCTCCGCCTTCTTCCGGCTTCGGCGTGGCCGGCATGGAAGGTCTTGGCGGCGGCGGCGTCCCGGGAGCGTTCGCCAATATGGGAAATAACGGTCCCAAGGTGACGGCTGCGGCTCCCAAGAAGGTGGCCATCTCCGCCGGCGTGGCGGCGGGCATGTTGCTGCAGAAGACCATGCCCGTGTACCCGCCCATCGCCAAGGCGGCCAGAGTTTCCGGGACGGTCATTCTCCAGGCAACCATTTCCAAGAGCGGAACCATCACCAACTTGCGGGTGGTCGGCGGGCCGGCCATGCTGCAACAGTCGGCCATGGACGCGGTGAAGACCTGGCGTTACAGGCCCTATCTGCTCAACAACGAGCCGGTCGAGGTGGAAACGACCATCAATGTTGTGTTCACCCTCGGCGGCGGTTAAACTTCGCTCTTCGGCCCCTTCCCGAATTGGGGAAGGGGTACCCTCTCTTGGCGGGATGGGTGCGGGCTGGGAACCGCATTTTTCCGTTCATTCCCAAGAAATGTCGCAATTCACAAGAAACTCCGCAGGAGGAACGATTCAGTGATTCTCGCTCAACTCACACATCTTGCATCGCACGCGGCCAGCAGCCTGGCATTCTTCCAGGAAGAAGGGCAGACCGTCAATTTCAGCGCCATGGGGCTCTGGGAACACATGGGATGGATGGCGCGCTCGGTAGCCATCATCCTCTTCATCGAATCGATCTGGTCGCTGGCGGTCATGATCGATCGTTACCTCTACTTCAACGCGGCCCGCAAGCAATCGCGCGAGTTTGCGCCCAAGGTGGCCGGCGCGTTGAAAGACAGCAAGCTGGAAGAGGCCATCAAGATCGCCGACCGCAGTAAGAAGTCGCATCTTGCCGAAGTGGTCACCGCCGGACTGCAGGAGTTCCGCGCTTCGGCCGGTCAGGCCACCGAGCAGAGCATCGAGAGCTCGGGCCGTGCCCTGGAGCGGGCCGAGGCCATCGTGCACGCCAAGCTGAAAAGAGGCCTGGCGGTCCTGGCCACCATCGGCGCGACGGCTCCCTTCGTGGGCCTGTTCGGCACCGTGGTCGGCATTCTGAACGCCTTCCAGCAGATCGCCACGCAGAAGACCTCGGGCATCGGCGCCGTCGCCGGCGGTATCTCCGAGGCCCTGGTCACCACGGCCTTCGGGCTGCTGGTCGCCATCCCCGCCGTGATGGCGTTCAACTACTTCACCGGTCGGGTCGAGGCTTTCGATGTGGAGATGGACAACTCCTCCAGCGAGCTGATCGACTACTTCATCAAGCAAAGCAACAAGCGCTGAAGAGCGCGGCGGAAATCGAGCGGGAACCTGGCGGGGGTGGGGAGCGAAAATCTCCCGCCCCCGGTTTTGAGTTTTCCCAAGCCGCGTGAGAACGAGGCCGGAATCCGCCGGCGCGAAGACTGCAGAAGTACGGAGTCCCGAAAATGGGAATATCAGTTCGTGACGAAGGCAGGAAGGTCAACTCCAACATCAACGTGACGCCTATGGTGGACGTGATGCTGGTGCTGCTGATCATCTTTATGGTGATCACCCCCATGTTGCAGAACAAGGTGCAGATCGACATGGCCCGCGTGGATAACCCGGTCAACATGCCCGATGCCGACAAGGAAGACGCGATTGTGGTGGCCATCACCCGGGATGGCGGCGTTTTTCTAGGGCAGAATCGCATCGCCCTGCCCGAATTGGGCGGCAAGGTGCGCGACCGGCTGGCCGACACACCGGGCAAGACGATCTATATTCGCGCCGATGCTCGCTCCCAGTATCGCGCCGTTGAGGATGCGATCGATGCTGTGCGCACGGCCGGCGTTGAGGATGTGGGCCTGCTGGTGCAGCGCAAGGAGCCCGGCTCGGTGATGTCCGGCGGCGAGTAAAGCGGCTCCGCCGCGGCTAGTTTCGGAGCCATGGAATCCAGGCGGCCCGCTTCGGCGAGTCGCCTAGAGAGCAATGCCAGGCCGGGCTGCGGAGCCGCGAAAACGATCCAGGATTCGTCGACCGGTGTTGGAACCAATCGAATTGCGTCAAGAATGAGGAGCGAAAGCCATGGCAATGTCAATGGGTGGGGGCGGCGGCAGCATGGCCGACATCAATGTCACCCCCATGATCGATATTCTTCTCGTGCTGTTGATCATCTTCATGGTCATCGTGCCCGTCACTCCCAAGGGCCTGGATGCGCTGGTTCCGCAGCCGCCGAAGAATCCGCAGCAGCAGCAGCAGCCCAATGACCGCACCATCGTCGTGCAGGTGATCTATCATCCCGGGCAGAACGTGCCGGGCTACAAGATCAACGAGACCGACGTCGATCACCGCGACCTGCTGCAAAAGCTCACCGATATCTACTCCAACCGCGCCGAGCGGGTCATGTTCGTACGCGGCGACGACGATGTGAACTTCGCCTACGTCGCCGACATCATCGACATCGGCAAGGCCGCGGGCGTGGATCATATCGGTCTGATGACACCGAAGATCCAGGCCGGTCAATAGCGGATCCGCGGCCGCAACGCACTCCTCGGACTGGAGAGAACGGGCAAGCCCTGTCATGACAACGGCCGGCGCCAATTCGGGTGACATGAGCTCTTCGATCAATGTGACTCCGCTGATCGACGTGCTGCTGGTGCTGCTGATCATCTTCATGGTGATTGCCCCGGTCATTCCCAGGGGCGAACTCGCGCAGGTTCCGCAGGCGGCGAAGAAGAGCCCCCCTGCCGATGCCGTAGTACTGGAGGTCGTGAAGAGCCGGAGCGGGGAAGTGAGCTTCCGGATCAACCGGCAAAACGTGTCGCAACAGGACCTGGCAGCGCGGCTTGCCGTCATCTATGCCAACCGCGCCGAGCGGGTCCTCTTCGTAAAGGGAGACGACAGCCTCAGCTTTACGCAGGTGGCGCAGGCGATCGATATCGGCCATGCAGCGGGCGTCGATCGCATCGGCCTGATCACTCCCAAGGTTCAGGCCGTAGATTGATGTAGGCGGCTTTCGCGGTCTCGTTTTCCCGGCGCGCAGGTCGTGACCGGAATCCGCTTGCCCGGTCGTTCAATAGGTGTACAATTCTTTTTCGCTGGTTTTCGGATCGTTGCGCCCGCTGCCAGCCGAGGGAATTCCAAGGCGTGCCGACTTGAGCGCGGCCTGAAGGAGAAGGACAGAAACATGAATGGAACGGCACGACTTTCGGCGCTCGCGATCGCCGTGGCGGGCATGATGCTCTCCATGAGCGGGTGCAAGCAGCTTGAAGCACGCGATCAATTGAATAAGGGAGTGGATGCCTACAAGAGCGCCCATTACGAAGAGGCGATCGGTCACTTCCAAAGGGCCACGCAGCTCGATCCCAGCCTGCCCATGGCGAAGAGCTACCTGGCGACGGCGCTAGCTCAAAATGTGGTGCCTGGCCTGGACACGCCCGACAACATGAAGACCGCGCAGCAGGCGATCGACATCTTCCAGGAAGTTCTGGACAAGAACCCCACCGACGTCAACAGCCTGAAGCAGATCGCGGGCATTTACTTCAGCATCAAGAAGTACGACGACGCGAAAACCTGGCAGAAGAAGGTGTTGGCTGTCGATCCCAAGGACGCCGAAGCGGCCTACACGGTGGGCGTGATCGACTGGACGCTGGCGCACCTGAACGCGCTGAAGGAACTGGCGACCGCCAACGTCAATGACGACGGCGAGGGTAACCTCAAGGCGCCCAAGAAAGTGCTGCAGTCGATCAGCGAAGAGAATGCGCCCCTGGTTGCCGAGGGTCTGGAATACCTGAATCAGGCCATCGCCGACCGGCCCAACTACGACGACGCCATGACGTACCTGAATCTGATGTACCGGCGCAAGGCGGACGTCGACTACGCCAATCCGGGCGAAGTGAAGGCCGATGTGGCCGCAGCCAAGGACTGGACGACCAAGGCCATGGGCACCCGCAAAGAAAACGAGGAGAAGAAGAACAAAGGGCCGGGCGGCATCACCATCGATTCCAGCGGCAACATGAAGTAGCGCCGAAACACAAGGCGAAACTGCAACGGCCTCCGCATTTGCGGAGGCCGTTGCCATTTGCGGAGAACTTATAGCTTCCGTGCCCTATCCTTTTCGTCCGCCGCGGCGGACGAAAAGGGTGGGATAACCCAAGCCGCGCAACCACCGGGTTCTGAATTCGTCTCGAACCGGCCGCGTGCGCCGGGTCGAAGATCGCCTACTTCGCGCCCTGCTTCAGGATCTGCTCGGCGAAATAATTTCGTACCTGCGCCTGGTTGCGGATCTCCTCGAAGAATGCGCTGCGCAGGAGCTGAGCCCGGGCCGATCGCAACTGCTGGCGGATCCACTGCTGCACGTTGGGATCGTTCATTGCGCGCTGCCCCGCGGCCTCGCGCGAGAGCAGCTTGTAGATGGCGAAACCCACGGTCCGGCGAGCCGATCCCGTCCCCTGGCTAATGGGAAGAATCTCGGTGAACTGCCCCGGCTTCAGCTTTGCGATGGCGTCGTAGACCTCGGGATTCTCGCGCAGCTGCGACTCGAAGACAAAGCCCATGTCGCCGCCGTTGGATGCGGTGTTTGGATCTTCGGAGTAGTTCTCGGCCAGCGCCGTAAAGTCGTCACCGCTTTCCAGCTTGCTGTAAAGCGCCTGGATCTTCTTTTTCGCGTCGGCTTCGCTGGTGGCTTTGTTGTTCTGCAGATTCGCATTGGCGCCCTGCGGCGAAGGCGAAGCCGTCACCACGATCTGCGCGATGCCGTAGCGCGGCTCGATGAGGTTGAACTCGGATTTGTGGGCCGCGTAATAGCTGCCGATCTCCGCGTCGGTGATGTCGATCTTCGACTCGACCTCTTTGTTGAGCAGTTTGGCGCTAGTCAAATTGCGGCGCAACTCGCGCTTGAAATCGTCGAGGGTCACACCCATATCCTTCAGGTGCTTGTCGAACCCCTCCTGCGTGTACGGCGCTTTCACCTCGGTCAGCTTCGCATTCACGTCCTCATCCGAGGCGACCAGACTGAGCTTGGCCGCGCGCTGCTGGATGATCTCGTAGTTGATCATCTGGTCGAGGATGCTCAAGCGGGTGATGTTGGCTTGTTCCGGCGATGTCTCCTGGGGATTGTCCCCCACTGTCGCCCGGTAATTCCGATCCAACTCCGAGCGAAGGATCTGCTTCCCGTTGACCGTGGCCACTACGTCGGGCGACGGCGCGCGATGACAGCCCGAGACAACCGCCAGAAGAGCGAAATTGAAGACGGCGAGAACGACAATTGGTGCGCGCACCCGAAACAATTCTTCCGCTTGCAACCTGATATCTCCTTGGGGCACTCGTGGCACTCCACCATAAATCCACCGGCCGTGGCGTCGAAAGCCGTCTATGCCGCCTATTTGCCCGATCCCGATGGCGCCGCGTCCTTGGTCGATTCGCCCGGGGCAGGCGGAGGAGTCGCCGGGGGTTGTTCGCCGGCGGCGCGCAGCGCGCGATCGATCACCATCCACACCTGCTCTTCCGGCATGGCGCCGTCGATCCGCTCGCCGTTCACGAATACAGCCGGAGTGCCCTCGATGCGCAACGCATCGGCCTCCCGAGTTTCGGCCTTGATCGCCGTCTCGTCCTGCTTGGCCATGCAGGCATTCAACTGGTTCCCGTCCAGCTTGGCCAGTGTGGCCTCCTGGCGCGCAATGCGGTCCAGCGACGCAAAGCTCTTCTGCAGATTGCGGTCTTCTCCGTTCACTTCCTGCCCGTGCGAATGCAGATAGTCCACGTAGGTCCAGTACACATCGCCGCTTTGCGCGGCCAGGCAGTTGGCGTCCACGGCGGCGTGCATCGCCCACGGATGCAGTTCGACGAGCGGATCGTCCTTGTAAATGAACCGAACCTTGTCTTTGTACCGCTCGAACGTAGAAGGAAACAGCGCCTGATGCATGCGCGCGCAATAGGGGCACTCAAGATCGTCGAAGTTGACAACCGTGACCTTGGCCGCGGGATTGCCGCGAACCGGCCGGCCGGCTATGTCAATGGAGAAAACCGGATCCCTCTCCAGGTCGAATTTCTCGAGGCGCGCCAGCGTCTTGTTGTTCGCCGAAATCAGAAAATCCACCACCGTGCTCTTGGAGCCGCGCGACAGGGTTACGGGCAGGTTGTCGTAGCCGGCGATGTTGCTTGGCGTGCGCGCGCCCAGGGTGACGGAATAGTCCAGGGGAACGCTGTATTGCGCGCGAACCATCACTTCGATGCGGCGGTCAAGCCCGGGATCGGGAGCGGATGGCGGAGCGGGCTGGGCTTTGCAGCCCGCGGCCATGCCCAGAGCAAGCAGGCCGGCCAGGAAGCGGAATCGCAACAAAAGAAAGGTCCTCTAGCATAAGAATACTCCAATGGCGAAGGGGCCGCTCTTTTGGGTAGTGACTCATTTTGCTTGAGCCGGTCAAGTTGCGGGAATTGGCGAAATCGTGCCATACTGATATGCATGAGTCGCTTAAGCAGGATCCCGTCAGACCCTAATCGGGCTGCGGCTTTGACGGTACGGCTCGCAACGGGCGAAGGACCATTGCCCGAGCGAGATGCTGTGACGAAATACCTTGCCGAGATTGGGCGGCGCGGTGGTATAAAGGGCGGCAAAGCCCGCGCAGCTGCTCTAAGCGGTTCGAAACGGAAGGCTATTGCCAAAAAGGCGGCAGAGGCGAGATGGGCAAAACGAGGAGATTGACATGCCCGCGTCTCATTCGTACATCCCTCCCGTGACGGCGAATGAGTTTGTCGAGCAGCAGCTACACGACAGGCTTGAGGCTCTTGAAGGAATTTTTCAAGCCCACGCATTGAGCTTTAGCGGCCCTATTCTTCTTGGAGTAGACGACCCCCTTAGGATAGCCGTCGAAAAGAGATGCGCCCAAGGCACCGCGTCGGACCGGCTCATCATCGTACTCACCACCGGGGGAGGATACATGGACCCCGTTCAACGTATGGTGGCCACGCTTCGTCGCCATTACAAAATCGTGGATTTTGTCATTCCGAATTACGCGTATTCTGCGGGGACGATTTTTACGCTTTCCGGCGATTCGATTTATATGGACTACTACTCGCGGCTCGGGCCAATTGATCCTCAAATTCAGTCTGCAAAAGGAATGCCTGTATCTGCTCTTGGGTACCTCGAGAAGTACAATGACTTGCTTAAGAAGGCCAATGCTCCGCGAAGTCGAATTTCAACTACTGAAATTCAGATACTGCTCGCGTTTGATCAAGGAGAGCTGTATTTCTACGAGCAACAGCGCGACCTGGCGATTACCGCGCTGAAGGAATGGTTGGTGCAATACAAATTCAAGGACTGGAAAGTCACGCAAACGCGAAAAGCGCCTGTGACCCAAAAGATGAAGGAAGACGCTGCAACGCGAATTGGCAAGGTGCTGAACGACACGAAGAAGTGGCATTCGCATGGCTATGGAATCTCAATGGAGGTCTTGAGAAGGGACCTGAATCTAAAGATCGAGGATTTCGAGACCAATGTGTCTCATTCGGGCGCAATTCGCTCCTATTACGATCTTCTTTCGGACTACATGGTAAAACGCGATTACCGTGGAGTGATTCATACGTCCAAGAGTTTTGTTCCGTTCGCGTAGAGAGGGCTGGGAAACCGAAATGCCTACGATCAAGAGTTTGAGGAAGATTGTCGGGAAAAGTTCGCCGATTGATTGGAAAAGGGTGATGGAGGGAGAGCGTCTGCGCAAAAAGCTTGCGGCTCAGGGATTCGAGCGGCGGACATTATCTCCAGGGTCTGGGCGTCGTGTGCGAATCTTGGACGATACAGAACACGATGCGCGAATATTAAAAATTCGGAGAAGTTACTGAAACTAAAAGCTGACATGCTTGAGCTGCTCATGCAAAATGAATTCTTTGCATGAATCGCTTGAGCATGTCCGAATGCGCCCGCCTCATTGCAGCCCTCGTCGAAGGCAACTCGATCCGCTCCCCATCCCGTCTATTGCGGAGTCGCCTTCAATACAGTTCTCAAGATGGCCCTGAGATCGGCATAGCCTGCGCAAACTACCACGACACGCATGTGCGCCGTGTCGCAGCCTGAAAATGAGTTACTCTTTTGCCGGGAACCTGCTCATTTGCTGCTCTCCCGTTGCCTTTCAAGCCCGGCCCTTCCGGCAGACGGACGCCAAGAATCGGACATCAGTACGACGGCGGCAGGCTGGGATCGCGAAAAACGGAATTGGCGCGGCGAATATCCCCGACCGACCCGAAGCTGGCCAGCGTGATGCTGTAGAGATACTGCGTTTCATCGCGCACCGAGCCCAGCGCGAAGCGCCGGTACCCCATGCTGATGCCGCAGCAGCCCCAGTTGTACACGGCCTGCACCCCGGCGTACTGCAGCGCATTCTGCACAAAATCGTAACCGCCGTTCATGGCGAGGTTGAACCCGGAAGCGGTGGATTTGCCGATATAAAGAAACGGCTGCACCAGCTGGCTCTTGGTGATCGACGCGGCGCTGCCCGTCTCGTCGACCGCGTTGAGCAGCGAGTGGCCGATGCCCGCTGTGGTGCGTCCCCAGCTGTAGCCGGCGAAGAGATTGTCCGAACCGAAGCGGCCCGCCTTCGGGTCGTAATCCATGTCCCACTGCACGCGCAGGTTGTCAATCGCCTCGAAGCGCATTCGAGAGATAACCGGCGACAGGTTGCGCGGCGACGTGAGAAAGGCGACGCCGCTGAGGTCCAGCGTCGAGTCGAAGACGTTGCGGCGGTCGGGAATAAGCGCCGTGCCGAAGTTGGAGTCGATGAAATACTTCTGCGCGATCTGCCAGCTCGCCCACTCGCGTGGCTGGGCCGGACATCCGCCGGACCCCGCATCCGATTCCACGCACGTCTGCGCAGTCCTGGGGCGCATGTAAAAGCGCTGCGTCAGCGAGTAGCCCAGCTCGCTGGTGTCGGTGGCCGTGTCGGTGGTGTCGATCAGGAGCACATTTCGCTCCTGCGCCCCGATGCCGGTGACGTAGCGGTAATAAATCTCGGGCTCGAGCACGTGGCGCAACTGGCGATTCCATCGCGAGAGCGTAAAGTCGCGCTCCAGCGCCGGCGGACGGATGCCGATACCAGCTTCCACGTCTCTGCGGTCCAACGAAGAGTGGCTCACCGTGGGCGTGCCGCCGTCGGCGCCGCTCAGGTCGGGGATCTGGCTGCTGGAATAGAATGTCTCGCGCAATGCGGCCTCGGGCACAAAGCTCCAGCCGCCGCCCTGGAACGGCAGCGAAAGATGCGGGTAGATGTCGAACCTGCCCACGTTATGGGCATGAAAGTCCGGCTCCGACCGGCCGAGATGGGCGATCGACGACCCGAATCCCCAATACAGCGGAGAAGAAAAGAGAGGACGGTCGAGCACGTCGTAGCGCACGCTGGGCAGGTGCAGGATCCTCGCTTCGTCACCTTCGACGGAGCCGGCGAAGGTTTGAAAGCGATCCAGCGACAGCGACGGAACCAGCCCATTGCGGGCGTGGGTGAGCGAGACGTCGCTGGCCACCTGGGAGCTGACCGCTTGCGAATAGTTGTCGTTGAAGACCAGCCGGAAGATATAGCTCGACAGATACTCCGCGTTGGCTGTGGCATACGTATTCGCAGTGAAGTCCTTCCGTCCGTAGGCGGCCAGGTCCACGCCACCCTGGTTCACGAGCTGAGTGGCGGGTTGACTCGCTGCGGCCGCGGCTCGGCCGTTTGATGTCCGGTCGGTTCCACTGGGGCTCACCGGCTGCTCCACGCCGCGGTCGAACAGCGCGTTCCAGCGCAGGGTGAGGTGATCGAGGCCGGGTCCTTTGTAGCGGAAGTCGCCATTCGGCGCCCATCCGCGCTTCGAGTAATACTCGGTGCCGACGACCATGTCCATGCTGCGATTGATCACCCAATAATATTGTTCGCCCAGCACGAACCCCTTGATCGACGAATTGCTGACCACCGGAATGAGCAGCCCCGACTCGCGGCCGCTTTCGTTCACCGGATGCCGCAGGTAGGGGAGGTAGAGCAGTGGCACGCCCAGAGCCTTGAAGGTCAGATTCGATGCCGATGCTTTCTCGTGGGCCAGCGCGATGCTTCGTGAGATCAACTCCCAGTCGGGCTTGGGCAGCCGGCAGTTGGTCATGGCGCCGTCCACGATCTTGTAGTTCCCCTCGCCGAACTGGAGGAGCACCCGTCCCGAAAACAGGAATGGGTTGGGTGTGCTATAGACGATGGCGCGTCCGCTGCGGCGCACCCCGATCGATCCCTCCACATGAAAGAACCGCGCCGTGTGCGCGTCCAGGAGCATCTCCCCGTGGTCGGCATTGATGGAGACGTCGTCAGGGCCCCCGGATACCTGCAGGTGCCCGTCGGCTTCCACTTCGGTGGTCTTGCGGTTGTAGACCACCTTGTCGGCGCGCAGAATATAGTCGCGATAGTGGATCGTTACCTCGCCCGAGAGTGTGGCGACATCGCCCGCGAGCGTTTGCCGCTGCGCCTCGAGTTCGATTGGAATGCCCTTGGCCGGCGCGGGCTCGGGCTGGGCCACGGGAAGCATCTCCTGGCTTGGGTCGTCAGGTAATGGCGGGGCGGAGTCGCTGCCGGCTTGAATCGATTGACCCGAGGTGGATGGCTGCGCGTCCGGAGGTAACGAATTGGTCAATATCTGCCCTTCAAACAGCATGGGCCAGAGGGCCAGCAACGTGATAGATACTAGAGTGCGGGCACGCATTCCAGGAACCAAGGCACAGCATAACAAAGGCCGGTACACTCACTTGGACGCGCGCTTCGCGGCTCTGGCGACAGCGAAAATTCGGACGCTTTCAACCGCGGAAGCCCAAGGCAGCCGATGCACAGGATGGCTCGCGAGAGGTTGCAGATGCGGGACGTGGTTTTGCGCCTGCGATGCCTTTGCCTGCCGAACGAATCCGCGCCGAAGGTTTCCAGCCCCGGCATTCTCCGCGACATTTCCTCCCCCAGACTGAACCGTCCGAAGGCTCCCCCCACCGGAGCCTTCGGACACGAGAGCGGCGATCCGTACACCGGTCGCAGTGAAGGGAATGAGAAGCCTTGAGCACACCAGCCCTACAGCCCCATTCGGATCTCTCCTGGAAGCAGGAAGTCAACCGGCGGCTCGCCGCGCACAAGAACCGCCAGGCGCATGAGATCTCAAATGCCGGCGCCTCTCCGGCCGCCCGGCACCCGGCCAATTCCCGCGCGGCGCAGGCCGCGGCCCGCGTGGCGGCCCGCTATGCCCAGGCGCCAAGCTACAGCCAGATGCTGGCCGAAGAGGCCCGCGCAGCGGTGCGCGCCGCCGAGGCCGCCTCGAAGGCGGCTCAACAGGCGCACGCCGCGGCTGCCTCGGTGCTGGCGGAGCTTGAGACCGCCTCCGCCTCGGCGCCGTTCCACGAGAACGGCCTCTATCCCGCCGCGGCGGGTGACTCGGGAGCGAGCCAAACTGCCTTCTTCGACCCATTTCTCGAAGTAGAACGGCCGGGGCCGGACTCTCTCGACGCCGAGGCCCCGGCTCTCGAGATCCGATGGGATCCCGATTTGCCGGTTCGCGGACCGGAGCCCGCGTCTGCCCGTGTGCCGCGCCGCCGTGAGCGCCTGGACATCGATCCGAGAGCGGA
>Ga0335078_10008249_pt1 | contig 15492 bp, 22 predicted proteins | sample Lox_Sample_32_FD_206711 | JGI IMG/M metagenome (GOLD analysis project Ga0335078, IMG submission 206711) | Soil microbial communities from Loxahatchee National Wildlife Refuge, Florida, United States - Lox_Sample_3.2 | ecosystem: Environmental > Terrestrial > Soil > Wetlands | place: USA... | reverse complement strand
TTTTGCCCGTAAATAAAGGGGAATCTCACACAGACTCCCGAATAGACTCCCGAAATCCAATCGCGTCCTGTCCCGAACTGTCTCAAGTAGTCACGGCTTGGGCAAATCTCCCCGCTCCAATCAAGGCCGCCATTCTCGCACTGGTCAGAACGGCGCGCTGATTCACCAATCACTATCGCCTTGAACCTAACATTTCACCTGGACGCGCTACAATCGGTTTTTACGCGCTTGCAGGCCGGGGATTCGCGGCGGGCGCAGCTTGGAGATTGCCGCGATGGAAAAACGCGCTGGCGAGTCTGGCAACTGCCACGGCTGCGATTTGGATACGACACTGACGAACTGAAAACGGAGAACGAACCATGAACTTAAACCCTGCTGATCTGCTGAATCCCATCTTCAACGCGCTGGACGCCCTGATTCAAAATTACGGCGTCTATCTCTACCTGGTGTTCGTCTGGCTGGCACTGGCGGTAATCGCCTGGGTGTTGAGTGGCGGACTACGACGGAAACATCCTCAAGGAAATCCCGCTATGGTAGTTCCTGGCATCATCATTACGATGCAACCGCCGTCACAGTCACCACCACCGCCAATCATCGGCATCGAGATTGAACAGACGTGGAACGGCGACGACGAAACAACGGATTAAGCATGATGACATTTCACTCACCGCAACCAAGCTGTGCCCGGCACGTCTGCAAACAGCCAAACGCCGGCACGTTCAATTTTACGTCACAAATCGCATCATCAATTTACGCAGTCGCGTTCACGAAGCGTGTCAAACCCGATGCAACAATTTTCGGGTCACGGTGCAGTCGCACGGTTGTTGGCTACCGCCTTGACAGGGTGCAAGCCTTACCCCTTAGCCGGGCTAAGGTTTTGCGACTCGCCAATGGCTCGCCGGAACTTGCGCGGAGTCCCGCAAGATGGTCGCGCAACGTCCGCGATGCAACCGGCAAGACATCCGGCGAGATGTCTCGCGCCACAGTCGCACAGTGTCCGCGCAACGAACGGGCAGCAGCCAACGCATTGTCGCCGGATGGCCGGCGAGACGACTCGCAAGATAACTTGCGTTACGCCGATGCCGGACGCGCGGCATCCGCGCCGGAAACTTGCAAGACAACCCGCAATTTGTTCACGCAACGGCGGCGCAACAGCCGTGCAACAGTCCACGCAACATCTCGCAAGCAACTCGTGAGATTCCTGCCGCCAGCTTTCAACCGGCACAGTTAACAGTTAAAAATTATGAATACGCCAACCACACCACAACCGAATCTCGATCTTGAATCGTTGCGCAAGGCCATTCAAGAGTTCCGGCCTAATCCGCATCGCGTGCCATTCAACAGCCTCAAACCATTCCATGATTCCATCGTAGAACTGCGTGCTAAAAGAGCATCCTACAGGTCAGTTGCAGAACTTCTGCAACAACATGGCGTCAAGACCAGCCGGGCGCGTGTGGCCGAATACGGCCGCATTGTCCTGGACGGCGGCAAATCGCGCAAGCGGCGAAAACGAATAAAAACCGCGCCAACCGTCGTTGTCACTGCCGCGCCTCAAAATGCGCCCGCCGCAGACCTAAAGCCACTGCCGGCCACCACGACCGCGCCAGTTAGCAACGTTCCCCCACAGCCAAAAGAAAACCCGCCCTATACGTCACGCGGACCGCGCATTGCCAACGTGAGAATGATGAGTCCCGCAGAAAAGGCAGACCTCGACGCTTTCCTGAAAGCAAAAAACGCCCCAAAATCGTAACCGCCGCTCACGCAGCTCGTGGCGCGTTTATCCAATCCGGCGAATTGCCGGTTTGATTCATTGCTGTTTTCCACCCATAACCGTGAAACTTCCAGCGTGAATTCCTAATCGCCATCGGTCTTTGGCGAAGCGAGCATCGTCAAGGAGGAACGACAAAACGGCAAGTCATGTTTGAGCCGTTTTTCGTAGTGTCCTTGACGACGCACAGCGAGCCATACAATGGGAAGGCGATTCACGCGGAGTTAGCAAATGGTTCGCATTGACTTCGCAACGCGGTTAGCGCCGTGGTTAGCACCGCATGAAGCAACATGGGGTCAACAGGCGAAGCACCAAGGTTGGCAGCGGGTGAGCATTGCGCGAAGCATTTCGCAAGATGCCTTGCCAGCAGTTGCACCGTCCAGTTTGCGGGACTCCGCGCAATCATCGGCGAGATTTGGGCGAGCCGCAGAAATCTTCCGGTTGGAAGGGGTAACGCGTGCCCTGCCTAAAATTGCCATTTGCATCATTGTTTATGAACGCGCGCCTAGCGACTAAAGGCGGCAAATAGCGGCAAGTTTTTCATGCCCAAAGGCGACAAATTGCGGCAAATTCGTTGCCGCCTTTTGTCGCATTTTGCCGCTCGGTTTTGAGCGCAGATTTTTCGTAACGGACTCGTTAGGGGATGGTGTCTAGGTGCAAATGCCGGTGGATACAGGCAAGACAGACGCGAGAAATTCGCTTGTAGCGGATGTTCGGGAATGTTCCCGAACACATGTGGTCAACGCATTGGCCTGGCATCGTGTGCGCGAATCTGGGCTTCCATTGTGTGTCGCCGGGCAGCGTATCAAGATATTCCTCGCCCTGCTTCCCTCTGCGGTCCATCTTGACACGCCGCCCGACTCCGGGAGTTCTGCTTTTTAGGATTTCGCGCACGAGAGGATTTTTCACGCCAGTTCATTCATTGTGATTGAAGGCACAATCCTTTAATTTTGACTTTCCGGCTCAAAAGACGCAGAATCAATGTAACCGTGAGCACCGAGACAGACAAATTGATCAAGCGCGCCGCTGCCGAACTCAAAAGTGCCGGCGCACGGGAGATTTACGTGTTCGGCTCCGCTGCACGTGGGACGGGTGCCGCCGCTTCCGATCTCGACCTGGCGGTTTCCGGCCTGCCGCCGTCAGTTTTTTATCGCATGGGCGCGCGCATCAGCGATTTGATTGGCCGGTCAGTGGATTTGATTGACCTGGACATCAGCACGCCGTTCACCCGCTACCTCCGCACGGAGAATGAACTCGTCCGAGTGGGATAGATTCCGCAAACAACAGGCTGCCGAACGCGAACAATTGCAGCGGCTGCTGTTTGGGATTCATGGACTCCTCGCCAAATGCCGCGACACAGCGCCGACCGAAATTGAACTCTCCGCGCTGGCGGCCACGCTGCATTCGTTTTACACCGGCGTGGAAAACATTTTCAAGCGTGTGGCGGTGGAATTAGACGGCGAGCCGGTGCGAGGCGATTCCTGGCACCGTGAACTTTTGCTGCGCATGAAAACGCCGGCTGCACGCCGACCGGCGCTGCTGTCGGAGGAATTGCACGACACGTTGAATGAATACCTGCGTTTCCGCCATGTATTTCGGAACGCCTATTCGTTTGATTTGGATTGGCAGAAAATGTCGCCGCTTGTGCTGCGTTTGGAAGAAACATTTCAAAAGCTGGAAAAAGCCTTGGATGGTTTTCTGAAATAAGCTGCAACGTGATCAACGCCTCGGTGAAACCTCCGGCGCAGCCAGGGCGCAAATTCGAAATAGGAACGGCGCAAGCTAACGCCGCGCAGCACTTTTGGGAGGACAAGTGGGACATGGTAGCGTTTGATTTTTTTTCGTGTTAAAGTGAGATCATATGATAATGAAAAAATTTAAGGACGGCGCCGCTATCCACTTTGCAACGCTGGGCGAAGAATTCGCCGCTGCCGCAAATATCCTCTACAAGGCCTGCCAAGGACAACAAGCCCACCCGTCGTGGCCGATACACTTCACTGCTTGCCAAGCCCTTGAGCTTTACTTAAAGGCGTTCTTGCGAGCGAACAAGGTGTCATTGGATTACCTTAAAAAGAAGATTGGACACGATCTCCACCGCGCCCTTTGCGAGTCCAAACAGAAGGGCTTGGGCAAGATTGTGACCGTTGCCGATGATGAGGAACACGTAATCAAGATTTTGAACGCCCATTATAAAAGTCGTGATTTCCAATATAAAGGTTCGGGGGAATTCACTTTAGCTCCCGTTGGTTGCCTCATTCCGTTATTAGATCGAATGCAGGGTCCGCTGATGAGCGTTTGTGCTTGTGCCAATGAAACAGGGTGTGAACTACATGTCAGCGGTTCCGGATCAATAACCGCAATTGCCGGTTCAAATCACTGATCTGGTCAGCAATTCTCTGTTGTCGTTATTTTTCCAAATCAGTGTGCCGGCGCGCAAAGGCACCGGCGGTCAAAAAGCAAGCGGAGTCAAGTCGCCGGGCCTCTCGGTATTTTGGGATGGACGGCCAAGGTAGGGCGCGTTTGAATTCTGCTGTTTGAGTTTCACCGGTGACACGTTTGCACAACGTTGATCGACAAAAAATATGGCCAGCACGAAATCTATGATACGTTCTGTCAAAGTTCGGCTCCGAAAAAAACGCGGCAAGGGTTGGCAATATCAAGAAATTGAAATTCCGACCGACGCAGAGATGGAACGTATTGCGACGGACCTTCATGCCAAACATGTGCCTGCTTTGACAAGCTGCTTGGGATGGAAGGTGTTTTACAATCCAGCCAAGCCATTCAATTACTCACTCATACCGGTAAACCCATTCACAGGCGAGCAAGGTCACGGTTCCCAGCATCAAACGCGGACGCTTTCCTATTGCGTTTTTGGGTATGATTCTGATTGGCAGGTGTGTTATTCGTGGAATCGTGGTGAGAATAATCCGCCCATGCGGATACAGGAAAGGGGCGATGTTGTTCCTCTTGCTACCAGTGGCACAACCGCTCGTGAAGTATTTTTTGAAGGAGCGGTCAAGCGCGCCGAACTCTCCGTTTATGAACGAAGCCCTGAAGCCCGTCGAATGTGCATCCAACATTACGGGACAAAATGTTCCGTCTGCGATTTCGATTTTGGAAAAGTCTATGGCCAATTGGCCGAGGGCTTCATTCATGTCCATCATTTGACGCCATTAGCCAGAATCGGGGCGAAATACACCGTTGATCCCGTTCGAGACCTTCGACCAGTCTGCCCGAATTGTCATGCAGTTCTTCACATGAAAACACCGCCGTTAGACATTGATGTGGTTAAGAAGATAATTATCAATCCACACCGTTTAATTTGAGCAAATGACACCCCTGCGCCACAATTGCGAAAGCCTTTACAAAATTGGAAAAGGGCAGCGGGTCTATATTGGCACCAGGCCATACATTGTGCAAAAGCACGCGAAAGGCGGGATGGGATTTCTTTTGTTCATGGAACTCGACGCCGCTAATGCGCCTGCGGAATTCAGTGTTCACGGATTACGTGTCGCAATCAAATCCGTCCTACCGACTTCACTCGATGTCGAATCAGCAGACTTGTTCCGGCGCGAACTGGTTGTCTGGAGCGGACTACGATGCGGCACGATTGTTGGTCTCCATGAGATACTTGACGCCGGACACGACGGATGGGTCGCGGCAATGGAATGGTATCCCGGCTCTTTGCGTGACCACATTTTGAACACAAGCCGAAGTAGTCTTCCTGAAGCACTCCACATTGTTCACGATATATTGAATGGGCTGGCGTATGCTTACGAAAAAGATGGAATTTTACATCTGGACTTAAAGCCGGAGAACATCCTATACAATTTCGACGTAGATCGCATGATGCGCCGTGGTGAAGATAGTTTTTACGCGCGCATATTCATGGTAGCTGACTGGGGGATTGCCTCGGTCAAACAACCTCAGTTAAACGCAATCGCGGGCAAACCACCGTCCGACGAAGCTTGCGTAAAGACGTTCAACAACATGGGAACGATCTTGTATATGGCACCGGAGCGTTTCATAAAAGGCTACCGGTCTTCGGTGGCATCGGATGTGTTTTCATTGGGCATGATTTTTCTTGAATTGCTGACCGGCAGGCTGCCATTCCCCAAAAACTGTCCGCCGATTGAAACGCTGCTCTCATTTTCATATTTCCGCTTTGCCTCTGAATTGTTAAATTCGAGTGAAATGCCAGCACGAACCCGCAAGCTCGTATTGTCAATGATTGCGCCAGAGCCGTCCAAAAGACCGTCGTCTTACAATGATTTGCGAAAGGCGCTGCTTTCTGAATTTCGTGGAACCCAAGGCTTCTTTAGCAGATTTTCTAAACTGAAAGGCTTTTATGGGATTATTTGATTTCTTCAAACCAAAACAGAATCCTCTCGAAGCGCTACTTGGTAAAGATCCCCGCGCTCGAAGAATCGCTTGGCTAAGCGGGTGCAGCATGATCAATACGCAGGCCGAGAATCTCCGGGCGGTTGGACGAAAGGATGAAGCAAAGAAGGTTGTTCAGGAATATTTTGAAAAGGTTTATTTGGAGTTCAAGATGGAGCCGGAAAACCCACGGCATCTTTCGTTGTTTGCAGACGTTGCACTCAAGCTTGGTGCGCCGGATGTTGGGAAAAGAACTCTTGAGTCTGTGATTACAGAAAACAACCGCCCGCATCTGGACTTGACGCTGGTCTATTTTGATCTGGGGCGGATTTGGCATGATTTAGGAGATAAAGACCGAGAGCTTTCGTATTATGAGAAAAGTGTTGAGGCGGAGGCCCCGGCGGGTTGTAAATTTCCGGCTACGCGTAAGCAGAAGGCAATCGCACATTATTTTGCCCATGTATGCCTGACAAGTATGCAATTCACATGGGAATTTTATATGAAACAACGCGGAGCAGGAGAGGATGACATTGCACGCGCCCGCGAAAAGCACAGCACGGACGCGCAGCGCGCCGATTCGCATATAAAAAAGGCCAGAGAACTTGCCCCGGAGATTAATTGGGATGATGGTCCTCAAGTTACAAAGCTCATACAATCCGAAAAGTGACGGGGGGGCGGCGCGCTCGCTCGCACCTATTGACGATCCCTGCTTGTTAGTTGGAGGCACAAACAGAAATTCGGTTCAACCGCAAGGTGGACGGAAAGACGGCACAAAGCCGACGGCAAGAAAAATTTCAGGATTTACGGTTGACAACTGTATTCAGTGTGATACTCTATTTGATATGCCGTTCATTCAGTTTCCGTTCATTGAAGTGCCGAAGGAACTGCTGCCGATTGTCGGCGAGCCAACGATTGGCACTCGCGCCTATCGGCGCGAAGGCACGTTTAAGGAATGTGGCGAGTGGTTTGAGTTTCTGGCCGATTATTACAAAGGGGACGTGGGGCTTTCGAGCGGCGGTGTCATCATGTTCGTGCCAGTGTCGCGGGCGGGCGTCCATAAACGCATCAGGGAAGGTAAATTGACCGCCTTTTTCTTCTACGTCACCCACGAGGAGACACGGCCATTCGGTGCCAAGCGCACCGCCAAAGAACGCCCCTTTATTCTCGTATCGGTAAGCGAGTGCAAGGCGTGGGCAGCGGAAATGAAACGCAAGGTCGGATTTGTGGATGACCCGAATGAGACTTCTTTTCTCGAAAGCACACGCCTATTGCGGGAAGGCGGCGGCGATGAGCCAACCAGCGAGAAAGAAGAAAGGGAAGCTGACGAATTTGTGAACAAAGACCCCAAGGACAAGGGCAATCGGAAGGTGAAATACCGGGACCACGGCGGGAACAAGGAACTCATGCAACAGGACTGGCTTTATATGCAGAAGGAATTGCAAGCGGCGATGTCATCGCCCGAAAAAGCCGCTGCGTTGCGGAGACGCCTTCGAAAGGGAATGGAATGGGACAAGGAAAACAAGACTTGGAAATTGAAGGAGGAGAAGTGATGTTTTATGCAAACAGCGTTCAATGACCGTCTGATACGGTTCCCGGAACTGGAAAAAATATTCGGCGTCTGCAAGCGGACGGTGAGACGGCAGGCGGAAAGTGGCGAGTTGCCGCCGTTGCAGCACGTTGGCCGTGCCGTGGGAATGCTGCAAAGCCAGGTAAATGCCCATTTTGAAAAGTTACGTCAATCAAAGTTGAAAGGAGCATGAAATATGGAAGCCAGAATCTACAAACCAAAACGGATGCGGAACGGCAAGCGAACCGTAGGGCGATTATACCGTGCCCGCATCAAACTCGCCGATGACAGCAAGGTGCGCGACATCGCCTTGCAGGTTTCCGACAAACAGGTTGCACAGCAGAAACTCAACAAGCTAATTCAGGAATTGGAACACGAATCGGCGGGACTGATTCCGGCCAAAGCAGAACGGGACGCCGCCCAAAGTCCACTGCTGGATTTGGTTTCGGAATACGTCAACGAGTTGACGGTTTTGGGCCGTTCGGAAGATCACCTGCGCCATGTAAATACACGGCTGCGGCGATTGGTGCGGGAATGCGGTTGGACTCGTTTGGCGGACGTGACACCGGCTTCGTTTCAAACATGGCGCAAGGCGCAATCCGCCAAAGCGCCCAAGACGCTGAATGAATATCTGGCCGTGCTTTCGGCCTTTTGGACGTGGCTGCGCAAGCAAGGCCGCGTCACCGTCAACCCCTTTGAACTGGTGGAACGAGCGGACACACGCGGCAAGGAACGGATTCAGCGGCGGGCGCTGTCGGACGAGGAGGCCGCGCGGTTGCTCCAAGTTGCGGGCGAGAACCGGCTGGCCTACATGCTGCCGTTGTATGCGGGCTTGCGTCGAAACGAAGTCAAGACGTTGCGCTGGTCCAGCCTGGTGTTGGGCGAATCCGGCGGCCTGCTGCGCGTTCATGCTGCCGTGAATAAGAACCGGAAGGAACAAGCCTTGCCGTTGCATCCTGAACTGGTGAAAGCTCTCGAAAATAAAAAACCGGCGAATAGCAAGACGGATAGCTTGGTGCTTCCCAACGGCGTTCCGAAAATGAAGGAAGTCCGGCAGGACTTGGCAAAAGCGAGCATCCCGTTTTTGGACGAACGCGGTCGGCGCATGGATTACCATGCGTTGCGGACAACCTTTGTCACCCGGCTTTCCATCAACAAAGTGCATCCCCGATTGGCGATGGAATTGGCGCGGCACAGCGATTTGAAGCTGACCATGAAGAACTACACGGATGCCGGGCAGTTGCCGTTGCGGGAAGTCATCGAATCACTGCCGGGTTTCGGCGGGCAGGCTGACTCCCGAATAGACTCCCGAACTTTAGGCGCGAGCGGTCAAACGGTGTCACCGACTGTCACGAAAAACAGGGAGACAAAACCCAAAAATCACCTTGAAAACACTGACGAAAGTCATCGTGACTCACAGCTTGTCACCGTGAGTCCCGAAGATTCAGAATGGCGGAGAGAGGGGGATTCGAACCCCCGGTACGGCTTTTGACCGTACAACGGTTTAGCAAACCGCCGCCTTCAGCCACTCGGCCATCTCTCCACTTTGACCCATTAAATAAGGGCTTTGTTTGCGTTTTGACCCTGCCGATTTGCGATAACAGTTGACGCCGTGCAACACTTATGCAACACTCGTCGTGCATGAAAACGAACCAGTCACGCAAACGCGGCCAAGCCCAAACATGGCCAAAGAGTGTGCAACCGGGGCGGGCAATCGTCAAGGTGTATCGCCGCAAGACACCAGCCGGAAATTTTTCGTTCATGGTTGCAAACTACGCGGACGGCGAGCGTCGCCGTTTCGACTCCTACCGTGACGAAGGCGACGCAATCGCGGCGGCAACCAAACTCGCGCAACGGCTGGACTCACGCGATTACGTTGCGGCCAGCCTGACGAAACAGCAGGCGATTGAGTTTGCGAACGGGGAAGCCCGCCTGAAGCCATTTGGCGTCACCGTGGATGGCGCGACAGCAACCACTGCCGAATGTCTGAAACTTGTTGGCGACTTGGCGAACATGCTTGCCGCCGCGAAATTCTACCGCCAGCGTCACAAGCAAGTCGTCAAGAAAACCGTGCCGGACTTGGTTGATGAGTTTTTAGAGTTGAAAGAATCCCGTGGCGCGTCGCCGCGTTACATGAAGGATTTGCACTGGCGGCTCAAAAAAATGTTCGCAGCCGATTGCACCAAAGAAGCGGCCAACGTCACGACAGCGGACATTCAAGACTGGTTGGACGGCCAGAAGCTCAAGCCGCAGAACTACCGGAATTTCCGCACGACGTTGAACACGCTCTTTGAACACGCTCGCGCTCGCTCCTACACTTTCGACAATCCGGTTGAAGGCGTGGAAACAATCAAAGTGCCGAACGGCGGCAGCATTGCGATCTTCACGCCCGCTGAAATCGCCGAGTTGCTTGCGGCAGCGTCACCGGACTTTCTGCCCGTCATTGCGCTTGGCGCGTTCGCCGGATTACGGACGGCAGAAATTGAACGGCTGGAATGGCGCGATATAGACCTTGCGGGCGGATTCGTTCACGTCAGCGCGGACAAGGCCAAGACCGCCAGCCGCCGTCTAGTGCCGATTCAAGCGAACTTGTCCGCATGGCTTTCCACCTACGCAAAGCGCACGGGCAAAGTGTGGCAATCTACTGACAACGATTTGCGGGATGAACGGGCGGAAGCGGTGAAGGCATCGGGCGTGGCATGGAAAGACAACGGTTGCCGTCACAGTTACATTTCCTATCGGCTCGCGGAGATTCAGGACGCCGCGAAAGTCGCGCTTGAAGCGGGCAATTCACCGAACGTGGTTTTCCGGCACTACCGGGAACTTGTAAAGCCAGCCGATGCACAACGCTGGTTCAATGTGAAGCCGGAAACCCCGGCCAACGTCACGACACTGGCCGCAGTTGCCAACACCTGAGACACCATGAAAACGAAACTAACTGCCAATACCCGGAAGTCAACATGCACGTCAGCCTATCGGGTAATGCTCCGTTCTCTTATGCCCCAAGTTGAAACACACGCTGAACGGCAAAAGAGATTCTTCGACTTTTTGCAGTCATGGTTTCCCATCAAAACAGCCGATGTTCAATTGCAGGAAATGAAAAACAGAAATTCTTTCACCCCGGCTCACTGCTCGCTCATTGGTGAACGGTTTTCTGAATGGTGGGAGCATCGACTTTCGGAACAACGGAGTGCCAGTGGAAAATCCGGCGGACGGCGAAAAAAATCTCTTTGACCACTTCAAAGGACGGGTAAACCGGATTTTGCTTTTTCAGAAACCCGATTTTGTATTTCCGCCGCGCTTCGCTCCGTTCGATTTCCCGGTTTTGCTTTTTCAAAAGCCGGTTTTGCTTTTCCAACACTGCCCGCATACATCAAAAACCCGCCATGCATGTCTGGTAGTTTCAGTGCATGAAGAAAGAAATTCTGACTGACGCCGCCACGGCCAGCGATGAACTGGTGGCATGGCCGCCAGCACCGCGCTACGGGTCCAAGCGCGACGTGGCTCAAATGGTTCAAATGTCACTTCGCAGTGTGGACAATTTTTTGCGCGAAGGCTGTCCCCACTTGAAACTCGGCAAAAGGCGCGTCCGTTTTGACATGGCGGAAGTGCGGCAATGGTTGGCGGACAATTTCCGCACGCAACGGCGCGGTAATTCCCAATGAACCCTCACCCGGCCACCGTCAACGGCTCGCCCCGCCCGGCAGGCCGAACGGTTGCTTTAGAGCTTCCTGATAACGCGAATATTCCACCGATTCGCGGCTGGTTCAAAACTACTAGATCGGATGATGCACTGGAGCTTATCGGTGCGAACCCACTTGCATTCGTCCTGGCTGCCGTCATCGCGTATCGAGGACGCTGGCACGATGGGTTCAATCGTTTTGGCCTTGGTCTTGGGGAAGCACTCTTGGGCGACTACAGAGCATACGGAATGTCAGAGCAGCAGTATCGAACCGCCAAAGCGCAATTAGAGAACTGGAAATTTGCCACGTTCAGAGCAACGAACAAGGGAACCGTAGGAAAGTTAACGGACACGCGGCTTTTCTCAATTATTCCGAGTGACAGCAACGACCAAGCCAACGAACAACTAACGACCGGCCAACGACCGGGTAACGACCGGGTAACGACTAACAAAGAACTAAAGAGCGAAAAGAGCTTCAAGAGGGAAAACGGAACCCCCTCGGGGAAAAAAGAATTTTGGAAATTGCACCGGGAACTTCAAGACCTACAGGCGCTCATTGACCGCGAGAGGGAAAAGGATCGGCCTGAGCGCGATGTTGATCTCATCAAAGCCTTGAAAGCAAAAATTCTGGCGGTACGAGCCGAAATGAAGGAGCCGACAAATTGAGCGCCACCGACACAAAATCTCCCGCTAATCGCGTTGCTCCGTTTCGCTGGCAAAAGGGGCAAAGTGGAAACCCACGCGGTAAGCGCAAAGGCTCCGTCAGCTTGGCGAGCGCACTGCAACGGCTGCTTCTCAAGGAACCGGACAAGCTTGAAGCCGTGGCCCGCACGCTCGTTGACGCCGCCATTGCCGGTGATGTTTCGGCGGCGCGGCTGTTGTTTGAGCGGTTGGACGGTCATAAGCCAACAGGGTTTCTTTCTGTCAATATTGACAACTCCGACCGGCGTGTCGGCATTTCAATCTCGCCGCAAGTGTTATCTGAAATCGCGGACAGCCGGCGCAAATATGAGGCTGAAAAATTATGCCAACCGTCAGCGACTACTTAATTTCACCGCCCGGCTTTGCCAAAGCCGTTTTAGGTCTGCGTCTTTACGACTGGCAGGAGCGTGTGCTTTGGGATTTGGACCGACCCGGCGCTGTTGCGTTGCGAGCCGCGAATGAGTCTGGCAAAACGTCTATCGTCGGCGCGAGCGCGGCCCTGTGGCACGCCGTCGCGTTTCCCGGCTCCCTGGCGATTTGCACCGCGTCAGTTTACCGCCAAGTTTCAGAACAACTTTTCCCGACGTTACACCGGCACGCGGGCAAATTTCCGGGCGCAGTGTTCAATGCAGCCGACGTGACGCTGGCGAACGGCTCGCGGATTTTAGGTTTCGCAACCGATGAAGCCAACAAATTTGAAGGCTGGCACAATCCGCACCTGCTTATTGTAGGCGACGAAGCCAAGGGCATCCCCGACACAATTTTTGAAGCGATTGAGCGTTGCGCTCCGACCCGGTTTTTGTGCATGTCGTCACCGGGCGGTTGCAGTGGCTTCTTTTACGAGGCGTTCAATTCCAAGCGAAAGTTTTTTCGCACACACGTCGTCACGGCCTTTGAATGCCCGCACATTTCTCGCGAGCGGATTGATTCACAGATTGCGAAATACGGACGCTCGCACCCGCTGATTGCGAGCATGATTTTTGCCGAGTTTATGACCGGCGACGCGGACGGCTGCGTGATCCCGCTTACGTTTGTCGAGCGCACGTTAACCAACCCGCCCGCGTTCGCGGATGACGGTAGCGTTGCCGCGTTTTGTGACTTCGCGGCTGGGGGTGACGAAAATGTGCTGGCGTTACGGCGCGGTAATCGTGTCGAGATTGTCGCCGCTTGGCGTGAACCGGACACGATGAAGGCTGTTGGCAGGTTCATTCAGCTTTTCCGCGAACAGAATTTGACCCCGACACAAATCAGCGGCGATGCAGGTGGTTTGGGCACTGTCGTTTGTGACCGACTGGCAGAAGTAGGCTGGCCGATTTGCCGCGTGAACAACGGAGCGACCCCGAATGACACAGAGCACTATTGCAATCTTGCCGCCGAAACTTGGTTTTCAGGCCGCACGCAAATTGAGCGTGGGCAAATCATTTTACCGAACGACCCGGAGCTTGTCGCGCAACTCACTTCTCGCCGTGGCTGGCCGGACTCACGTGGACGGCTTCAACTTGAATCAAAAGCGGACATGCGCTCACGCGGGCTACCCTCGCCAGATCGAGCTGATGCTGTTTTGGGCACGATGGCCAAAATTTCGACCGGCGGCTGGACGGCTGCCACAGTCGCCGAAGTTGCCGCGATGAATCCGCAGCTAACGCCGAGTGAGAGTTTCGACCGCGAATCCGCCCGCGCCCCGTTCCGGCTTCAGTCCGATTTGTCTGCCACCCGTGACTTATTCCGAACCGCTGGCCGGATGTTCACACCACGACGTTTACCATGAGCACCATCCATCCATGCTGCCGGAATTGCGATCACCAGCGCCAAGGGATTTGTCTGATGTCACGATTGGCTGTGCGAGACGACTTCCTGTGTCTGATGTTCACTCACAAGCAGAAACCGATTCAAGCCGCGCTATTGCCGACACCGGACCCGTTACCTGCCGTGCCGTTGGTGGAACCGCTCCCGGAGCCGGAAGCAGTCGAGGAAAGGCCGTATCCCGTCAGGCATCATCGCCAACGGTTCAACTTCAAAAGTTGGCTCAAAGATTTGTTCCACATTAACAGGCTTGGAACTGTGAACCCGTTGAGAATGTCCCCCGGTCTGCTAAGCCGCGGGGATGAAGTCAAAACCACAACCACGAAAGGATAGAGGCATGAACGCCACAGCAACATCAACCATCGAAAGATTCTCGTCCCGCGAGGAAATTCTAAACAGCGGCCTGCCAGCTTATGAAAATTCGCTACTGCTGGCCGCTTGGGACGCAGCCCACCCGCCAGCACAAACGGCACGGGACAGAATCGTCCAGTCTGGAAACTCCGCACACCGAAACGCCATTGATATTGCGGCATTGCCGCCGGAACAACCGGCCCGGCCAAAATTGCTGCCCGGTGAACGCGCAGCACTGGCCGAGGCGAAAAATAAATTGAAAGCCATAGGGAAAGAATACGCTGGCTTGATCGCCAAACGCGAACAAGGACAGCAAGTTTTTGAACAGACCGCCAAGGAAAAGCGGCGGCTGGAAACCACGCTCGACTTTGACGATGCTCAGGGGATTCAGAACCTGATTTTCGTCACGGCTCGTGCTTCTGTTACGCAGAATTGGCTCAATGCCGCCGCAGACAAAATAAGAGGGGCGGAAAACGCCGCCAATCTAATCCTGTCCGGCGTGGACAAGCTATTCAACCGAAAATTCGGCCCGACAAAAGAACCCGGCGGCCGGCTTTGGGCAAACGCGGGCATGGGGCCGACTTTGCCCGCAAGAATTGACGACTGCTGCGCAGCCATCACAAACGCACTCGACCAAAAATAAAGGAGCACCAAGATGAGAATCGTAACAAATGACTACCGGTTGACCTCGCACGAATCACTGAAGGCCCGGCAATCACTGGCCAAAATCCGCCTGCCCGAATTGCAGGCTCAAAAAACCTTGCAAGAAACAAAAATTGAAGGGCTGTTTTTAGCTCTGGCGGAAACCAAGCCAAATACGAGCGCACGGCAGATAATCGAGGCCGGAATTACCGCTGCGTTCGCCAACAGGGAAACCACAATGACCGAACTGCGGGCGATTAACGCATGAACTTTTTTCTCCCGCCCGTGGACTTTTGTTTGTTGATCCCCGTGCTTTGTGCGGCGTCAATCTCGCTGCGGCGCTCTGCCTCCGAGTATGCCGGGAGCCAGCGCGATGGCGGCGGGCGGGAGAGTTTTTGAAGAACGACGAAATTGAAAGACAAAACCATATGACCAAAATCACAACATATTTGAATCCCAAGCCCGACCCGGTGGCCGTGGCCAAGAAAACCGTGCTGAAAAAATATTCCGAGAAAATGTCGCGGCTGGTCGTCCAGAGCAAGCCCGATCATTTCGCCGTGCATCAAGGTGACGCAGAAAAGTGGCTGTCCATCCTTG
>Ga0335078_10008248_pt1 | contig 15492 bp, 15 predicted proteins | sample Lox_Sample_32_FD_206711 | JGI IMG/M metagenome (GOLD analysis project Ga0335078, IMG submission 206711) | Soil microbial communities from Loxahatchee National Wildlife Refuge, Florida, United States - Lox_Sample_3.2 | ecosystem: Environmental > Terrestrial > Soil > Wetlands | place: USA... | reverse complement strand
GGCGGACCCGAGCAGGCCACGAGGCCGGCCGGGCACGGACCATGATCGCGGGCAGTTTCGGGCAAATAGACCCCCAAACTGCCCGCGATCATGGAACAGCATGATGCGAGGGGCCAGCTTTTGATGAGGGCCCCTCATCCTGTTAGCCGGGCAGGGCAGCCCGCTGGGCCGGGGTCCGATGGCGTTAGGATCGCGCCATGCCACGTACGGATAGGGCGTCGCGGGTGATCGCTGCGCCACTCGAGCGTGTCTGGGCCGCTCTCGTCGATCCGGGGGCGCTTATGGCGTGGCTCCCCCCGGGCGGGATGACCGGCAGGTTCGAGCGGTTCGATGCCCGGCCGGGCGGGTCCTACCGGTTGGTGCTGACCTATTCCGACGCGTCGGGCGCACCGGGCAAGGCGACGGCGGAGTCCGATATCGTCGAGGCGCGCTTCGTCGACATCGTTCCCGGCGAGCGGGTCGTGCAGGCGGTGGACTTCGTCTCCGATGACCCCGCCTACGCCGGCACCATGACCATGACCTGGGAGGTCGCCGCCGCGGATGCGGGGACGCGTGTCGACATCGTGGCCGAGGACGTTCCGGACGGCATCTCCGCGCAGGACCACGCCGCCGGGCTCGCCTCGTCCCTGACGAACCTCGCCGCCTACGTGGAGCCGTAGCCCGCGCCGGGCTCAGCCGGTGGTACGCCGCCGGTAGAGGAGGGTGGCGAGGGGGGCGAAGATCACCAGGAGCGCGACGGACCACAGCAGCGAGGCGGCCACCGGGTGCTGCATGGGCCAGGCCGGGATGGTCGCCGAGGGATTGGGGTTGCCCCACAGGTGGCGGGCGGCGGCGGTGACCGCGCTGACCGGGTTCCAGTCGGCGATGAACCTCAGCACCGCGGGCATGTGCTGGGTGGGGACGAGCCCGTTGGACACGATGGCCAGGGGGAAGAGGATGACCAGGCCGACGCCCTGCGCTGATTCGGGGCCCTTGCTCACGATGCCCAGGCAGCCGCAGCCCCAGGACAGGGCGTAGCTGAAGAGCAGGAAGAGGGCGAACCCGGCGATGACCGCGCCGATGCTGGCGTCGGGCCGCCACCCGATGACGAGGCCGGTGACGGCGACGATCAGAGCGCACAGGGCGGCGGTCGACAGGTCAGCCAGGGATCGCCCGACGAGCACGGCGGCGCGCCACATGGGCAGGGTCCGGAAGCGGTCGATGACGCCGCTGTTGAGGTCGGTGCTCAGCCCGACCGCGGTGCCCATCGCCGAGGTGGTGAGGTTCAGCGCGAGCAGGCCGGCGATGGCGAAGTCCGTGTAGCTCCCGCCGCCGGGCAGGACGACCCCGGAGCCGAACACGTAGACGAACAGCAGCGTGAACAGCACCGGCTGGATGGTGACGTCAGAGAGCTGCAGCGGCTCACGCGCGATGTGCACGAGGTTGCGGCCGGTCAGCACGCTGACATCGCTGAGCGTGGTGGTCGTCATGACCGGGCTGCCTCCAGGTCGGTTTCGCCGCGGTTTCCGGTCATCTCCGCTGGTGTCTCGGCGGGGCGGCCGGTGAGCGTGAAGAACACGTCATCGAGCGAGGGCTGACGGACCTCCACGTCGTCGACGGTGATCCCGGCGGCGTCGAGGGCGCGCACGACCGTGCTGGCCAGCCCGCCTCCGCTGCGCACCGGCGCCCGCAGTCGGCGCCCGTCCTGGCTCAGGTGCACGGGGCCGGCCACGAACGGCTCCAGGGCGCCAGCAGCGGCCGGGTTGGCCTCGCTGAGCGTGACCTCGAGCCGGGCTCCGCCGATCTCCGCCTTCAGCTCGGCCGGCGTGCCGCCGGCGATCACGTGACCGTGGTCGATGACCACGATCCGGTCGGCGAGCTCGTCCGCCTCGTCGAGATACTGGGTGGTCAACAGCAGGGTCACGCCATCGGCGACGAGTTCGCGGATCACGTTCCACATCCGGAGCCTGGCCGCGGGGTCGAGCCCGGTCGTCGGCTCGTCGAGGAAGAGCACCGGCGGCCGGGTCACCAGGCCGGCCGCGAGGTCGAGGCGCCGGCGCATCCCGCCCGAGTATTCCTTCAGGATCCGGCCCGCGGCATCGGCGAGATCGAACTGGTCGAGGAGCTCGGCCGCCCGCGCCCGCGCTTCCCGGCGGCGCAGGCCGCTCAGGCGCCCGATCATCACCAGGTTCTGCCGGCCGGTCAGGACCTCGTCGACGGTGGCGTCCTGAGCCGTCACGCCGATGTTGCGCTGCACGGCGGCCGCCTGGCGGACGACGTCGTGGCCGGCGACCCGGGCCCAGCCGCTGTCAGGCCGGGACAGCGTGGTCAGGATGCGGACGGCGGTGGTCTTGCCCGCCCCGTTCGGCCCGAGTACGCCGAGGATGGACCCGGCCGGAACCTGGAGGTCGATGCCGGCCAGGGCCACGGTCTGGCCGTACCGCTTGGTCAGCCCCTCGGCCTCGATCATCAGAGAGCTCACTGGCGCCTCGACTTACTTGTCAACTAGTAAGGATCCTACGGACACGAAGGAAATCACCGTTCCTTACTTGTTGTCAAGTAAGATTACGGTCATGCCCCGACGTTCCGCTGCCACGGCCGGGCGGCCCCTCGCAGGTACCGGCGCAGGTACCGGCAGGCACCCTGACGAAGGCGACACCCGCGAGCGGATCCTCGACATCGCCATGGACTTGTTCATTGAGCAGGGCTACGACAAGACCTCGCTGCGCCAGATAGCCGACCGGCTCGGCTTCACCCAGGCCGCGATCTACTACCATTTCGCCGCCAAGGAGGACATCCTGGTGGCGCTGCACCTGCGCCTGCATGAACTGGCCCGGCCCGCCTTCGAGCAGCTGGAAGAGCAGGCAGGGCCGTCAGGATGGGCCGTCGTGCTGCGCGGGCTCGTCGACACGACGCTGGCCAACCGCAAGCTGTTCGTCCTGCACGAGCGCAACCAGACCGCTCTCTCCGCCCTGCACATCAAGGGACACGACGGCGACCACGAGGATATGGAGCAGCAGTTCCGCCGGATCCTGGCTGACTCCTCGATCCCCGCCCGCGACCGGGTCCGGCTGAGCTGCGCGCTCGGGGCGCTCCTGACCAGCTTGATGTCGCTCAGCGACCTCGAAGACCTCGGCCCCGCGGCCTACGGTGACCTTCTGCGCGAGGCCATCACCGACCTGCTCGAGCCACGGGGTGGCCGCTAGCCTGGACTCGTGACCACGCCCGCGCTTCAGCAGCCACAGTGGCCTGATCGTGGCGACCTCGACACGGTGCTGCGCCGCCTGGAGGGCCTGCCGCCGCTGGTGCTGGCCGCCGAGTGCGACCAGCTGAAGGAGCGGCTCGCCGCGGTGGCCCGCGGCGAGGCGTTCCTGCTCCAGGGCGGCGACTGCGCGGAGACCTTCGCCGGCACGACGGCCGGAACCATCCGCGGCAAGTTCCGCACCCTGCTGCAGATGGCCGTCGTCCTCACCTACGCGGCCAGCGTGCCGGTGGTGAAGGTGGGCAGGATGGCGGGCCAGTTCGGCAAGCCGCGCTCGGCGGGCACCGAGGTCAGGGACGGCGTGGGGCTTCCCTCCTACCGGGGTGACGCGGTGAACGGGCTCGAGTTCACCGCCGCGGCCCGGACGCCGGACCCGCGCCGCCTGCTCGAGGCGTATCACTGCTCGTCGGCCACCTTGAACGTGTGCCGCGCCCTGGCCGGCGGCGGGTACGCCGACCTGCGCCAGGCCCACGCCTGGAACCAGGACTTCGTGGCCGGCAGTCCGGCCGGGCAGCGCTACGAGCGGCTGGCCGAGGAGATCGACCGGGCCATCGCGTTCATGCACGCCTGCGGGGCCGATCCCGAGCAGTTCCGCGCGGTGGAGTTCTACTCCAGCCACGAGGCCCTGCTGCTGGACTACGAGCGGGCCCTGACCCGGGCCGACGCACGTGGCGGGCAAGCCTATAGCTCGTCCGCGCACCTGCTGTGGATAGGGGAGCGGACCCGGGACCCCGGCGGCGCCCACGTCGAGTTCGCGCGGCAGATCCGCAACCCCGTCGCCGTCAAGATCGGCCCGGCCGTCACCGCCCAGGACGTTCTCGCGCTGATCAAGGCCCTCGACCCGGACAGCGAGCCGGGCCGCCTCACGCTGATCACCCGGATGGGCGCGGGCCGGATCCGCCAGGCGCTGCCGCCGCTGGCCGAGGCGGTGGCGGCCAGCGGGTCCGAAGTCGTGTGGGTGTGCGACCCGATGCACGGCAACACGGTCGAGGCGGCCAGCGGCCACAAGACCCGGTACTTCGACGACGTGCTGGACGAGGTGGCAGGCTTCTTCGAGGTGCACCGCGCGCTCGGCACGCACCCGGGCGGCATCCACATCGAGTTCACCGGCGACGACGTCACCGAGTGCATCGGCGGCGGCCAGCACATCGCCGAGAGCGACCTGCGCCAGCGGTACGAGACGGCGTGCGACCCCAGGCTGAACCGCAGTCAGTCCCTGGACCTGGCCTTCCGCGTCGCCGACCTGTACCGCCCGTTCAGCCGCCCCTGACCTTTTTAGGGCCGAACGGGCGCGGCTAAACGCACTCCCGCATCCTCACCGGCTCCGCTGGTCACAACGCCACCGCCAGGGCCTCACTCAATCGGCTGCCTGGCGATCAACGGCGGCTCGCGGCCGGCCAGCAGCCAGCCGCCGGCCGCGGCGATCAGCGGCAGCCCGATCAGCAGGAGCAGCACGCCACTCAGCGGCACATCACCGAACGTGGCGGACAGGCTGCCGTGCGCCCACGCTAGCCCGGCGGTCACCGCGGCGGCCATGCCTTCGATCGCGCCGAGCAGGCCCAGGGCGGCGGCCGTCGCCGCGGTGATCGTCCGCCGGGTCGCGCCGCTGGCGCCGGCCGCGGTGAGCGTGCGCAGGTCCCGCGCGGTCTCGCTGCGGATCAGGCCGACGGACATGGCCAGCACGCTGAGCGCGATCACGATGCCGAGCGCGGTGGCGCCGTCGGTGAACTCGCCGAGATCCGGGTTACCGGACTTGGTCTCGGCCGTCACCCCGTAGGCGAGCGCGACCTGCCTGGCCGCCTCGATCTGCGTGACGGTGAGCGGGGCCGGTGCCTGGATCAGCCACCCGGACAGCTGGGTCTGCAGATGGTACCTGCTGACCGCGAACTCAGTGATCACCGTGTTCGGCGCGGAGGTTCCGCCGGGCAGGCGGCTGACCGTCTGGATCGCGGGGTGGGGCAGGCACTGGTTGCTCAGCGTGCAGGGTGGCTGGCCGTGACCACCGGGCTCGTCTCCGGCATGGCACAGGCCGGTACAGATGTGCCAGACCATCTCCATGTGCGGCAGGGCCGCCAGCCCTGGCCGCATGGTGAGGATGTCGGTGCCGGGGGCGATCTGGCTGGCCTTGATCCCGTACGTGCCGAGCAGTCGCGGGGTGGCCACGTACGCGGTGCCGGTGAAATTCTGCTGGGCCGGCGCACCCGCCTGGTACAGGGTGGCTGTCGATTCCAGTGGCACCACGGGCTGCGCGTGCAGGCTGGCGGCGAGAGTGCTTACCCGCCCGCTGAGGCTGGTGACCTGGGCGTTGCCGAGCTGTGTCATCATGCCGGGGCCCGGGCTCTGCTGCGTGCCGATGACCAGCTGGCTGCTGGTCAGGTTGGGGCCGATCCAGTCGAGCGGGTTGTCGAACTTGGTGCTGGCGACGAGGCAGATCACCGTGGCCAGGAACACGGCGAACGTGACCGCCGCCAGCGCGGCACCGGACCGGGCCCGGTACCGGACCAGGTCGCGCAGCGCGACCCGGATCGCGACCGGCAGCCGCGGGCTGGCGCCGGCGGCCATCACGCCGATGGCCAGCGGGGCGAGCAGGCAGATCCCGACGACGGTGGCGACCAGCCCGGCCAGCAGGAGCAATGAGTCCCGGCCCGTGCCGCGGCCGGTCCAGCCACCGGAGAAGGCCAGGCATGCGAGGCCGGCCGCGAACACGATGACGCCGGGCAGGACGGAGCGGCGCACCGCCCTCGGCGGCGCGGGGCGGCCGGACAGCGCGGTCACCACCGGCACCTGGACCATCGTCCTGGCGGGCCGGCGGGAGGCCAGCACCGACGTCGCGACCGCGAACACCACTGCGAGGGCGAAGGCCCACCACGGCAGGTGCCCCGCGTCGACCACGTGGCCGGTGGCCTGCTGCAGCGCCGGCACGTAGGCGAGCCAGGCGGCGAGGCCGAGTACCGCCCCGGCCAGGGCGGCGGCCACGCCGACGGCCAGGCCGTTGGCGATCATGACCAGGCGGAGGTGGCGTTCGGTCGCGCCGATCGCGCTGAGCATGCCGAGGGCGCGCAGCCTGCGCTGGGCCATCACCGAGAAACTGGCCACCGACACCAGGCCGATGAAGGCCAGGCCGAGGACCTCCACGAGCAGCACGCCCACCGCCGGCGAGATCCCGCCCGACTCGGCGTTGGGGGTCATGACCGTCGCCGCCGCCGGGAGACCGGACAGCGTCCCGGTGCCGGGACCGATCGCCTGCCGGACGGCGGGGGAACCGAGCAGCATGGTCACCTGGCCGGGGTGCGCGACCTGGCCCGGAGCGACCAGCGCGAACTCGTCCGCTAGCTTGCTCGGGTTCTGCACGATGCCGGTCACGCGCCAGGTCGTCCGGGCCGCCCGCCAGGTGCCGCCCACGTGCGTGCCGTACAGGCTCGCCACCTGGCTGGTCAGCGCGACCTGACCGGGCCTGGCCGGGTAAGCGCCGCTGACCAGGCCGAGCAGCGGGGCGTTGTCGTGCCCGTGCGGGCTCTCGGCCCGGAGCTGCACAGACTGGGCCGTGCCGGTATAGATGTCCTGATTCTCGATGAGATCCGCCGGACCCCAGCGGCCCTGAACGGTGGCGATGTCGGCGGCAAGCCGCGGGTCGTTGCCGGGCAGCGTGACCAGCGCGGCGCCGGTGCCGAACGTGGCGTAGTTGGCGTTGCTGAGCTGCAGGTTCACGACGACGCTGGCGCCCCAGACCGTCGCGGCGACCGCCACGGTGAGCAGGCCGAGCACGAGCAGCTGCTGGCGCCATTCGCGGCGGAACAGCCGAACCGCCCAGCGGACCACCGCCCGGCGGGCGACGGTGCCGCCCGCGCCTCCGGCTAGGTCGGGGGGGTCGCGCAGCGCGATGCTCACCGGATCTCCCCCGGCGTGAGGAGGGATTCCGGGCCGGGCGGCCGGGCGGTCCGGCCGATCACCCGCCCGTCGCGCAGGAATACCACGCGGTCGGCCCAGGCGGCCAGCTGCGCGTCGTGGGTCACCACCACCGCGGCCATGCCCCGCTGGCATGCCTCGTGCAGCAGCCGCATCACCTCGTCCGCGTGCACCGAGTCGAGGGCGCCGGAGGGCTCGTCGGCCAGCAGCAGGCGGCGGTCCCCCACCACCGCGCGGGCGATGGCGATCCGCTGCCGCTCACCCCCGGACAGCTGATCGGGGAACCAGCCGGCCCGGTCAGCCACGCCGAGCGCTTCCAGCGCGGCCAGCCCGGCCGCGCGCGCCTTCGGCACCGCGACGCCGTCCAGTTCCAGCGGCAAGGCGGCGTTCTCGATGGCGGTCAGCCCGGGCAGCAGGTTGAAATCCTGGAACACGTACCCGATCACCCGGCGCCGCAGCCGGGCCTTGCGGCCCCGCGGCATCCCCGCCAGCGCCATGCCGCAGACCAGCACCTCGCCGCGGCTCGGTTCCTCCAGGCTCCCGGCGATGGTCAGCAGCGTGGATTTGCCCGACCCGCTGGGCCCCATCACCGCCACCATCTCGCCAGCCTGAACCGACAGGTCCACCCCGCCGAGCGCGTGCACCGCGGACGGCTCCTGACCGTAGGTCTTGGACACGCCGCGCAGCTGCAGCACGCTGGCCGCCGCGCTCGCCCCTTCCGGGCCCGGTCCCGGCCGGCTCACCGCCGTGCCCCCAGCCGGCGAAGCTGCGGCACCGGAGGGGGAACGGGAGCGGGCCGGGCAGGCTCGGTCGCGGCCCGCCTGAGCCGCGTATCGGCGGCATCCAGCCACCGGGTCGCCGCGTCCAGCCGGAACAATTCCGCATCCACCACCAGCGCCAGGCCCAGGTCATCCCGGGCCTCGCCCTCTTTCAGCCGCGTCCACTGCTGCATCAGCTCGACCAGGTACATGCGGTGCGCCTGGATCACCTCATGCACGTCGGTACCGGGCACCCGCGCGGCCACCAGCACCTTCATTACCAGCTCGTCGCGGGGCGGAGAGCTCAGGTCCGGCGTCGTGCGCAGCCAGGCGGCCAGCGCCTCCTCACCGCGGGGCGTGATCCGGAACCGTTTCTGCGGTCCGTCTTGCCCGGTACCGTCGGATTCAGCCAGCCCGTCACGTTCCAGCCGGCCCAGGGTCCTGTAGACCTGACCCACGTTCAGCGGCCACACCTCACCGGTCCCGGCCTCGAATTCCTCCCGCAGCTGCAGCCCGTACTTGGGTCCTTCGGCCAGCAGCGCCAGGAGGACGTGCGGGACGCTCACGACGGCACCATACCAAGCATCATGTCGGGCATAATACCCGGCATACTTGTCTCGGGCAAGGCGGGTCACCCAGAGGCGGCCGGGGAGGTGCGGGACGGCCCTGAGTCAGCTCACCGCTTGCCTGATGAGCGCGGTGAGCCTGGTCTCGTCGGCCTTGGTCAGCTTCTTCAAGGCGTAAGCCACCGGCCACATGGTGCCGTCGTCGAGCTTCGCGTTGTCGTTGAAGCCGAACGTCGCGTACCTCTCGCTGAACTTCGGCGCGGGTCGGAAGAAGCACAGGACGCTGCCGTCCTTGGCGTACGCCGGCATGCCGTACCACGTTCTCGGCATGAGGTCCGGCGCGTTGGCCTTGATGATGGCGTGGATCTTTTCGGCCATCTCGCGATCCGGTTTCTCCATCTCGGCGATCTTCTCGAGCACATCGCGTTCCCCCTCCGCCGCTTTATCGCGCGGGGAGCGGCGCGCCGCGGTCTTCACCTCCTTGGCGCGCTCCTTCATCGCGGCTCGTTCCTCGTCCGTGAATCGCGTGGTTGCCGTGTTTCGCTCAGCCATGGCTGACTCCTTTCCCTGGGCCTTTCCGCTACGCCGGCCGCCTATGACTCACGCGGCGCGGTCTCCCAGGCGAAACCGTCGGGGTCGGTGAACGACCCGGCGTCGCTGGTGATGGCGATCCGGTGCGATCCGGTGCCCTCCGGGGGGACCCCGGCGTCCTTGGCCAGGGCCCGGCGCTTGTAGAGGGCCAGCTTGATGTGCGACGCCGGGGCGGTGAATTCGACGTACTTGCTGCCGAAGCCCCGCGCTACGGTCAGGCCCCGCCCGGTGTAGAACTGCTTGGTCGCGGCGACGTCCTCGACACCCAGCAGGAGCACGATGTCGTCGATCTGCCGGGTGGCCGGCCCGGTGTCCTTCTTCGCCGACGTCGCGATCTTCCAGATCGTCCCGTCGGGGGCGCACACCACGCCGCCGTAGCCCCAGAGCCCCTTCTTGACGGGCTTGATCGCCGTCGCGCCCGCGTCGAGCGCGGTGCCGGCCAGGGCGTCGACCGTGGACGGCTGCGACACCACGAGCGACAGCGTGAACCCGCGGAAACCGGTCGTCGGCGCCGGCGACGCGCGAAGGCGCAGCTGGGAACCCAGGCCGAACGCGGCGCGGTAGAAGGCGTCCGCGGCGTCGGGGTCGGGCACCTCCAGGGTGACGGACGTGATGGCAGTGGCCGCCTGGGCGGAGGTGGTGGACATGCTGGTCATGGTCGCTCCCTGGGAATCGCGCCGACTGATTATTCGTGAGAGTTGGACTCTCGTTTTGATAGTAGTACTATCACCAATATGGATCGAGATGTCAAGCCGCGCCGAACGTACGACGGAGCCGCCCGCCAGGCACGTACCCGGCGCACCCGGGCGGCCGTCGTCGAGGCGGCCCAGAGCCTGTTCGTCGAGCGCGGCTACGCCGCCACGACCATCGAGGCGATCAGCGACCGCTCGGACACCCCGCAGGCCACGGTCTACCGGCTGTTCTCCTCCAAGCTCGGAATCCTCAAGGCCCTGCTCGACGTCTCCATCGGGGGTGACGACCGGGCACTGCCCATGGCGGATCGCCCGCAGGTCCGCGCCTTGTTGTCCGACGCGGACCCGGCCAACCAGCTGACCGGGTTCGCCGCGCTGCTCCGCGAGATCATGGCGCGGGTCGGGCCCGTTCACCGCGTCCTGGCCGACGCGGCCCGATCCGACCAGGACGCGGCCGCCCTGCTCGCCGAGATCGCCCGGCAACGCCACAAGGGTCAGCAGGGCATCGCCCGCTCGCTGGCTCGTTCGGGCGCCCTGCGGCCCGGGCTCAGCGAGCGCGACGCCGCCGACGTCATCCACGCCCTGGCGTCTCCCGAGGTGTACGGCCTGCTGGTCACCGACCGGGGCTGGAGCGGCGAGCGCTACGAGACGTGGCTGAGGTCAATCCTCACCGGCCAGCTTCTCCCGTAAGCGTCTGGAGCGGCATCTGGCCGGCCCTCACGCCAGGCATGGAGCAGCCGCGCCCTGATTCATTAGCCATCTCATGAACACCGTCAACCCCTTCGCAACCATGGGCACCGATTTCGCGGAGGGGCGTGGTTCTGGCGGGAAATGTCGTTGCCCGGCGGTAGAATCGAATTCAGATCCTAGAAGCCTGCCCTCCGGGGACGACAAGTAGCGCCAGCAGCGGCGGCCAGTCCCGGCGGAGGAGGTGACTCAGGTGGGTACCGTGACCGTTCCGTCCAGTCCCCGTGAGGCGCTGGACATGGTCCGCGCCGGGCTGGGCTACCTGGCCGCCGTCGACGCCGCTCAGCTCCCCGCCGCGACCCAGGCCGAGTGCCTGCGCGAACTCGAGCAGTACGACGCGGCCGCCACCGCGGCCCGGGCCGGGTTCCTGGCCGCGTTCACCGCCGGGCAGGGGTATTCCGACGACGGTGACTACAGCGTGGTGTCCTGGCTCATGCACCGGACCGGGATCACCCGGGGCGCCGCCGTCGGGCACGCCGCCTGGGCCAAGCGGGTCGTTACCCATCCGCGAGTCGTGGCGGCGCTGGCCGCCGGGGAGATCTCCGAACCAGTGGGCCGGCTGATCTGCCTGTGGACCGGGAAGCTGCCGGAGAAGTTCCGGGAGGAGTCCGGCGAGCTCCTCATAGCGGCCGCGGTGGCCGGGCTGGGCCTGGAGGAACTCGCCGCGTTGTTCGCGCAGATGTACGAGCGGGCCCGGTCCGAGCTGCCCGATGAGGAACCGGACCGGGACTTCGACGATCGCAGCCTGAAGCTGGCCACGACGTTCGGCGGCGCCGGCGTCGTGCACGGAGATCTCACGCCGGAATGCGCTGAGCTGGTCGGGCGGGTGCTCGACGCGCTGGCCGCCCCGGCCGGAGCCGAGGACACCCGGACCAAGGACCAGCGGTATCACGATGCTCTGGCCGAGGCCATGCGCCGTCTGGCCGCCAGTAACCTGCTGCCGGAGCGAGCCGGGCAGCCGGTCAAGGCGTGGGCGCACATCTCGCTGGCTGACCTGATCGTCCTGGATATCGACTCGGCCCTGCAGCAGCAGTGGACCGCCCGCGTCCGGGAGCAGTGGGCCGCCCGCCGCGCCAGGGCGTCCGAGACCGGCGCGTCCGATGGCGCCTGGCTGGACGGCGACGCCGCCGAGGCGATCGCTTGCGACGCGGCCATGGCGCCCATCGTGACCGGCGAGGTGAACGTCGGCGCGCTGGAAGACCTGGTCCGGCTGTGCGTCGAACTCGACGCCCGGCGCCGCGACGGCGCGCGGGACATGGCCTGGGCCGCGCTCGAGCAGGCGGTCATCGGCAGGGCCGTGGACCTGGTGTCCGGCCCTGGCGGGCTGGCGAGTTTCCTGCGTCGCCGGCAGCTGGGGGCCCGGCTGGCCGGGCCGAGCCTGCCGCTGGACATCGGCTACGCCGAGACCGTCCCGGCCGGCATCCGCAACGCGGTGCTGCTGCGGGACCGGCACTGCCAGTGGGCCGGCCGGTGCAGCCAGCCCGCGTCGGCCTGTGAGGTGCACCATACGAAGCACAAGGCCAACGGCGGCAAGACGTCGGTCAAGGACTGTGTCTTGCTGTGTCCGTTCCACCACCAGGTCGTCATTCACCGCTGGGGCTGGACCCTGATCGTCAACCCGGACGGCACGACGACGGCGTGGAACAAGGACAAGACCAAGGTGCTCCACAGCCACGGGCCGCCCGCCCGGGCCGGGTGACCGTCAGTAGCCGGATCGGACGGCGAGCATGAGGTAGCCGCCCAGCACGACCGCGCTGACGGCCACCTGAGCGCCGAACGTGCTGGCGTGCACGTGGCCGGCGTACACGGCCCGCAACGTCGGCCAGGCGGCGACCACGCCGAGCAGCACGCTGCCCGCGCGAGTCAGCAGCCAGGGCGGAGCCGTCACCGCCGCATCGGGACCCTGGTCCGCCGGGTTGACCGGCGCGGTGCGGGCGACCCGCAGCGCGGCCGCCGCCACCCCGGGCCCGGCGGCCAGCCCGAGCACCGGCCACAGCACCGGCCACTGGGCGCCGGGCAGTTCCCCGGTCAGCGCGAGCAGCGCCAGCGCGACGGCCAGCCACGCGGTGCCGAGCAGCGCGGGCAGCACGGCGCGGGCGGCCAGGGCGGCTTCAGCGTCCACGCCGAGCAGCCGCCGCAGCGCCGGGTCGTTGGTGTCGCGCCGGGTGGCGGTGGTGCCCTGGGTGCCCGCCGCCATCGCCCCGGCCAGCAGTACCGCCGCCGTGACCCAGCCGTGCGCGCGCCCGGTGAAGGCCGCTCCGGCCAGCGCGGGGGCCAGGGCGCTGACCGCCAGCGCGGCCAGCACCGCGGGGCGGCGGCCAAGCCGCCGCCAGTCGGCCCAGGCCAGCACGAAGGCCGGCCCCAGCCGCGGCGCGAAGGCGAGCCGCCGCGGCCAGGGCCGCGAGTGCAGCCACCGCCCGCGCCAGTGGCTGTCCTCGGCGATCCAGGTCAGCAGCGGCACGTTGAGGAACGCCGCGGCCAGCAGCACGGTCCCGGCCCGCGCCGAGCCGGCCCGCATCACGCCGGCCGGGAAGTGCGGCAGCATCCGCCGCACCAGCAGCGCGGCGGTGCACGCGGCGGCCACCGCCACGATCGCGATCAGGCCGAACGACCCGACCTCAAGCCGCGCGAAGCCGTCCGTGATCGCCCGTGAGACGACATCCCAGCGTTCCCCGGCCACCGCACCTACCGTGGCCCCCACGCCGACGGCCGCCCCGGCCGCCCGCAGCCGGAACCGCCATCGCGGCCAGGGCTGGGCCAGCACCTCCGCGAGCATGGCGGCCGCGAAGAACCCGGCACCGCCGACGGCGGAGAGCAGCAGCCAGGCTGACGGGACGCGGTGCGCCCCCGGCCCGTTCGGCAGCCGCAGGAAAGGCCCGGCCATGGCCAGCGCCAGCACGCCGAGCACCCCGCCCGCGGCGACCGCGATGCCCGCGGTCGCCGCCGCGGGCCGCCGCAGCACGTCCCGGCGGTCCAGCGGCGTGAGCAGCAGCCAGGCGGCGTCGGCGGGGGAGAGCGCCAGCGGGCCGAGGGCCTGGGCCAGCACGAGCAGCCCGGCCGCCGCCCCGAGGACGAGCGCGGCGCCCGCCACGGCCTGGGCTTGGTCCGCGCCGCCCGATCCGCTCAGCCGGCCGAACGGCTGCGCCAGCAGGTCCCACAGCAAGATCACGGCCAGCACCACGGCGAAGCCCGTGGAGTACCAGTCGTACCAGGGCCGGCGCCGCCGCCTGCGGATGAACGACCTGATCGCCGTGACCCGCGGCGGACCGGCCGCGACGGCCGGCGCGATCACGGGGCCGTCCCGGGCGTGGCCACCCGCCCCTCGGAGATCAGCACCGGCCGCGCCCCGGCGGCCGCGGCGAAGTCGAGGTCGTGGGTGGCCATGATCACGGTCCCGCCGTGCCCGGCGTACTCACGCAGCAGGCCCGCCAGTTCCTTCCGGAACCCGGGGTCCAGGCTCTGCTCCGGCTCGTCGAGCAGCAGCAGCCGGCTGGGCCGGGCCAGCGCGGCGGCCAGCGACAGCCGCTGCCGCTGGCCGGAGGACAGATCGGTCGGGACCGCGTCCGCCCGCCCGGCCAGCCCGAACACGTCGATGAGCTCGCCGGCCGGCCGGCACCAGCCCCGGACCGGCTCGTGGGTCAGCCGGACCAGTTCCAGGTGCTCGCGCAGGCTCAGCCCCGGATACCAGGTCGGCTCGTCGGCGACCAGGGCGACCGCCCGCCAGAACGCCGCGTCGTCACGCGGTGGCCCGCCGAGCACGGTCACCGTCCCGGCCGCCGGCCGGTGCAGCCCCGCCAGGCAGGACAGCAGCGTCGACTTGCCGGCGCCGTTGACCCCGGTCACGGCGACGATCTCGCCGCCGGCCACGGTGAGGTCCACGTCCTCGAGCACCGCGAAGCTGCCGTAGCCCACCCGCATGCCGCGCACCGCCACCGTCGGCCCAGCCACTCCCTCACCGTATCGCTACGTCGGCGTTTGACCGTGCCCTTGGGGCCGCGGCTAGCATCGGTGGCGGGGACCAGGCCACGCTGAGGAGGCTCGTCATGGTGATCCGTGCGGTGGTGTTCGACATTGGCGGCGTCCTCGAGATAACCCCGGATCTCGGCGTGCACCGGCACTGGGAGGCCCGGCTCGGGCTGCCGGCCGGGGACATGGCCGCGCGCCTGAGCGACATCTGGCGTGGTGGCAGCATCGGCACGATCACCCTGGATGACGTGCACGAGGCCCTCGGGGACCGCCTCGGGCTCGATGACGACAAGCTCGCGCAGTTCATGGCGGACCTGTGGCGCGAGTATCTCGGCACCGCCAACACCGAGCTGATTGACTACGCCCGCCGGCTGCGCCCGCGGTATCGCACCGGGATCGTGAGCAACAGCTTCGTCGGCGCCCGGGAACGGGAGCAGGCGGCCTACGGGTTCGAGGACCTGGTCGAGGAGATCGTCTATTCGCACGAGGCCGGGTTCAGCAAGCCCGATCCTCGCATCTACGCGCTCATCTGCACCCGCCTGGACGTTCTGCCCGAGGAGATGATCTTCCTCGATGACGTCGAGATGTGCGTGGCCGGTGCGCGTGACGCGGGCATCCACGCGGTCCGCTACCAGGACAACGCGCAGGCCATCGCCGAGATCGAGAAGGTGCTGGCCAGCCCGTAAGTGCGCTGGTGCCGCGGCGCGTGCGGTCAGGGGACCCGGCCATCGCGGGGCTGCCCGCGGCAGCCTCCCGCACACCGTGTGTCTTGACACGTGGACAACGTGGTCATCCGGCGCGTTCGGGGCCCGAAGGCGTAACCCTGCCCTCCCCGGCATCACGGCTGCCGCGGATCCCCCGCACGCCCGTCCATCTGGAGGATTCGCTCCGTCTACCATCTAAACTCGCACGCAACTCGGACAAAAGGGGCGAACTTCCCTCGATAGCCGGCGCCCAGGGGCTTGCTACTACCTGACCGAAGCCTAGATGGCCGGCGCCCAGGGCTTGCTACTACCTGACCGAAG
>Ga0335078_10008247_pt1 | contig 15492 bp, 18 predicted proteins | sample Lox_Sample_32_FD_206711 | JGI IMG/M metagenome (GOLD analysis project Ga0335078, IMG submission 206711) | Soil microbial communities from Loxahatchee National Wildlife Refuge, Florida, United States - Lox_Sample_3.2 | ecosystem: Environmental > Terrestrial > Soil > Wetlands | place: USA... | reverse complement strand
GCAGCATCTGTCCGAGGCCGGACAGAGCTCCGAAATGGCGCGGCTCCAAGGTCAGCACTTTGCTGATGTCGGCGATCGCGTGGGCATAATCGTCTTTCAGATAATAGAGTGTCGCGCGCCGGTTCCAGCCTTCGACGTAGTCCGGCTTGATGGCGACGATTGCATCGAGAAGCTTCAGCGCCAGATCGTAATCCTTGGCATCGGTCGCGGCCTTGGCACGCGTCATGAGCAAATTGCACGTGTCGCTGCCCGAAATCAGCCACAGCGCCCAGATGCGCTCCTCAATGGCCTTGGCGCTGGCGTCGTCTGGCGCGATTTTCAAGGCGGAAAACAGGGTATCAAGATTGTTGGTCGGATCGTCCCGCTCCACCTTAGGGAGATCGCTAGGCGGTTGCGCCCAATCATGGCCGCCGCGCATGCCGGGCTCCTGCGCCGAAGCGCACAGGGGGAAAGACGCTGCGAAGGCACAGACGAAAGCCACCGTCAGCAGCGGAACACGCAATCCTGGGGCCAATCCTGGGACCATGACACCGACTCTATTCGCCTCTCCCCCGACAACAAGCCTGAAAACTCCTCAAAGAGACGTGAACAATGCGGCGCAATTGGGCAGTACCGTCGTGCCCAAACGAGACAACACTCATACTTCGCGGGTAATGACGATCGGGCCGGAATGCCTAGCCCTGGCGGGCCTTAAAACGCCGCTGCGTCTTGTTGATGACGTAGACGCGTCCCTTGCGCCGGACAATGCGGTTGTCACGGTGGCGGCCACGCAGCGATTTCAATGAGTTACGAACCTTCATGGCGATGTTCCTTATTGGCGGGTTGATTACGGAGGCGCCCTGGGCTTGTCAATGTTGAGCCGTTCGGGCGCGACGGCTGAGCGGGAAAGCGAGACCCGGTGAGCGCAGGATCGAACACACTACGCCTGGTTTCCGGCGTCGGCCGCAAAGGTCCCGCTTGCTTTGTCGTGGAAACGGCCGGCAAGCGCCTGATGTTCGATCTCGGCGAGGGTCCGCCGTCAGGCCTCTTCCCGGATGTAGAGGGTTTTGGCCCACTTGACGCGCTCGTGTTGAGCCATGGGCACAAGGATCATGTCGGCGGCCTCTCACTGCTGCCAAAACTTGGTAGTCCGCCTGTTTACGCAACTGAAATCGTAGCGCACGGATTGCCGGCGGATCTGCCGCTCCAGCCGCTGCCAATGGGGGGCACCGGCGAAGTGGCCGGGATCGAAGTGACGACCGGCCGCAACGGTCACGCACCAGGCGGAGTATGGTTGCATTTCGCAATCGGCGCAGGCTTTCTCTACACGGGGGACTGGTCGACGGAATCGATCCTCTACGCCTACGACCCGCCAAAGAAATCGGCGGCGGTCGTCCTCGTCGATTGCTCCTACGCCGATTACGACAGGCCGCTCGGAGAATGCTGGAGCGCTCTTGAGCCATTCGCCGAGCGCGGACCGTTGCTCCTGCCGGTTCCGGCAAACGGACGCGGCCCGGAAATCGCGCTTGAATTTCTTCGCTACGGCCGAACCGACATTTATGTCGACGACGCCATGAACCGGGCGCTGCGGCACTTGTGCACGACCGACGCTGCGTCGGTACGCACCGAAGCCGACGACGACTTAAAAGCCCTCGCCGTCACCGCAAAACCGATCCACGGGGCCCGGGGCATCATGCTCGCAGCATCTGCTGACGGCACCTCCGGCGCGAGCAAACCGCTGCTCGAACAATGGGAGCGGGCTAGCGAGCCCGCGATCGTCTTCACCGGCTACCGGGCACCCGATACGCCCGCCGACCGCCTCATCAAAAGTGGCCGCGCCCAGTTTCTACGCTGGAACGTCCATCCGCGACTCGCTGACGCTGTCGCCTTGGCGAAGGACGTCAGAGCCAAGACCGTGATCCCAGCATTTTGCGACCGCTCCCGCCTTGACGCGCTCACGCAGGCATTTGCGCCCGCGCAGGTAACGATGCACGGGCCGGTGAAGTTTTAAGTTCTGGCGGCTAGCATTCTAATATTAAGGGGCGCCGGCACACCCTTCACGGCCAAGGTCCCCGGCGCTAATCTCAAACCAGCCGCTCTTGAGGCGCGGACGTGCCGAATTTCGCGTGGGGGAGACAGCGGCAATCGGGCTAGCGGCGGGCATTACACTTTCGATTTTTCGCTCAACTTCTAACTCTCAACGCTCGACCAAACACTTCGCGATCGGGACGCGATTAGCGTTCCAATTGCGGTACATAGCGTGTTCGCGCGCGTTCCGCCCGCGAACAGCGCCACAAGGAGCGATCCAATGAGTTCGCGTTGCGTCGGTAGCGTCTCGGCGAGATCGGGGTTAAGTGCGAGCGCTCGCAGCGCATGGAAGGCACCGATCGGCCACGGTGCCATTTTCGTGCGAGGGATTTTGCCGATTGCCATCCTTGCCTCAATCACCGTCTTGCAGGCCGACGCACACGCGGCACGGCACAGAGGCTTTGCGGACCATTGGGTAGCGGAAAGCTGTTTCGGTTATGGGCACCGGCATTGGCCTCAACATTGCGGCGGCCGAGACCGGTGTTGTGAACCACACGACAGCAGTAACTCCCATCGCGGCGCAACTGCCAAAGCAGAAAGGATAAAGGTCGAAACCGAACAGAGGATACAGGACGCGGCGGCCGCTGAAGCACAAGCCTACGCGAGAATTCAGGAGGCGGCGGCAAGAATTCAAGCGGCTCAGGACGCCGAGGCCCGTGCGGGAAGTGCCAAACAGGAGGCGGACGCAAGAATTCAGAAGGCCGCGGAAGCCGAGGCTCAAGCCAAGGACGTTACACGCGACGCCGACGCGAGAATGAGGGAAGCGGAGGATGCGCAGGCGCAGGCGATGCGCATGACACAGGAGGCGAAGACAAGAATTCAGCAGGCCGTGGATGCCGAGGCTAAGGAAGAAGGCGCAAGGCACGAAGCCGAAACCGCCAGGCATGACGCCGACAATGCAAAGCAGGAGGCCGAGCGCGCAAAACACGACGCCGACGCTGCGAGGCAGGACGCCGAGCACGCGAGGCAGGACGCCGAGCACGCGAGGCAGGAGGCCGACATGGCAAGGCAGGAGGCTGAGCGCGTGAAGAAGGAAGCCGACGCGGCAAAGCAGGATGCGGACACGCACAAGAGGGAAGCCGAGGCAAGAATTCAGGACGCCAAATCAAAGACCGACGAGGCTGCAGCAGCCGAGGCGCACGCCCAGCAGATGAAGCAAGACGCCGAGGCGGCGCAGCAGCGCGCCGACGAAAGAATTCGTAAGGCTGACGACGATGAAGCGGCCGCCAAACGCGAGCGGGAGGGAGCGGACTTGGTGATGAAGGATGCTAGCGGTCGGATGGCCGATGCGATCGCGCGCGAACAGGCCCTTAATCGGCGTGAGTCCCGCGTCGCTTCGTGGGCGACTTTGATCCAGGGATTGATCCCTCAGATGAAACGCGTCACCGAGGACGTCGACCGCGGAGACGTGCAGCCTCCGCCGAACTCGGGCCATTAGGCCCGATGTCTACTTATTGATGGCTCGGGCGCGAAGGTGTTTATCTAGGAAAACACCCGTTTATCAATTTTTAGACACACAGGTGTGCTATATATTTTAGCGTGGCGAGGAGGGTAACGTGCCGCATCTATCGGTATGGATTGTCGAGTTCATCAAGCTCCTTGGGGGACGGCGGCTTCATCCTCTCGTGACGCAATGCCCGATCTGCCAGCAGATGGTCCGGCTCCATGTCGATAAGTCAGGCCGTCGGCACGTGTACGCCCATGCGCGCGAACTCTACGAGGGTTCTCGGCTTTCGGTGCATTACGCGGCCAACATGAAATGCGTCGGCTCGGGGAGCCCGAAGCCGTTTGACCCTCACCCAAACGAACGTCAGCGCTTCAAGCTGCCTAATTCCCTGCTGGAAAAATAATCCTGGCTGCGGCGCGTCCGCCCAGAGGACTGGCCCGGAGTCGCTTCGCGGCCGGCTGGGACAGCATGCCGCCCATGTTCCCACCAGAAACATCACGTCAAAACGGGGACAAAATGCCCCAGCCAACGCAAAGGAACAGCAGACCGTGATATACCGCCGCCTCCACAGAGAGGGAGACGGGGAATGTGGAAACGCTTGATTGGTGCAGGAATTGTGGCCGGCCTCGCCTCGGCCGCTGCCACTGTCGCCATTGGGCCGCTGTCTATGCAGCCAGCTTTGGCGCAGCAAGCACAGCCGAAACTCAATCCGGACGATCAACTGGCACCATCACAGATAGTGCAACCAATGCCTGGCGCTGTCGCCGAGCCCGGGGCGCCTCCAGAGAGCCCGCAGCCGAAACCCATACCAAGACACCAGGTCGCACATGCGGCCGCCCCTCCTCCTCTACCGCCCAGTGCCGCAAAACCCGCTCGCCCCACAGGCGTACGCACAGTCGTGGAATGCAGTGGCCCGTTCGCCAAGGATTCGGGAATGCTCGCGCTCGCCATGGTTTATGACTCGCGCAACATGATCTTTACCCACGAAGCGGTGCCGGGGGGCGGCGAAGCCAATGTCACCGTGCTGTTTCCCGATAACCCGCAACGTCGGCTCGAAGTGTGGTGGTCCAATCCGAACCGCACGGGTACTTATCTGATCGACATTACCGGCAAATCGGGTTGGACGGGGCCCGACGGCCTGCGGCTGGGGCTGACCCTCGAACAGCTGGAAAAGCTCAATCACAAGCCGTTCAAGATGAAAGGCTTCGATCAAGACGACGTGGCCACGGTGAGCAACTGGGACGACGGCGCGCTCGCTTCTCTTGCCGGTGGCTGCAAGGCTGGAGTGAGCTTGCACGCCAGCGCGCCCGCCGCGGCGGCTGAGCTGCCGGCCAAGGACGAATACAGTTCCAACGATCCCGCCATGCGCGCGCTCAGACCGACGGTGAGCGAGATTTTGATCGGGTATTAGCGCAAGAATCCGAACCGAGCGGCTCTTAGTCCAAAGAGCGAAACCAGCGAGCACAGATTAGCGCCGCGACCTCGTCACCGTTGGCGAGGCGTCGTCGTTGCGCAGGCTACGCACGTCGCGCGCCATCTCGAGGCAAGTCAGCAGTTCGGTGTAGCTCGACTCACCGCCCATCCTCGCTTCGCTGACGCAGGAGGCCCGATCGGACGCGGAAAAATTCGGCCATTGCTTCACCAGTTCGCTGCGGACGTCCTGCTCGCTTTGGATGCAGTCCTGTTTTTCCTTGGCCATCGCGGGATCGTGAAACGAGACGCCGCCCTGTCGCGCGATGCCCTGACAAACCGGCTCAACATTGAGCGCCGGAACGGCATCGGCGACCGGCACGAGCAGATACGCACCAAGCGCCAAGGCTGATGGCAGGATCATATCCGAACTCCTAAAGTGCGTTTAATCGAGTATATACCATGACGATCCGCCAAAACGAGAGCATGCGAGGTTCGCCGATGGACACATTCGAACCCGAAGCATAAGGGAGTTGACCGGCATCGAACCGTCCGGTTAGTTGGCGGCTTCTCAGGTGGGGGAATTCGAATGCTGTTCGCACCGCTCGTCGGCACGGCAATCGTCGTCGCCGTGGCTACGGAACCGCTGAACAATAGCGGTCAGGCCGCCCACCCTTCCATGAACGAGAAGATGGCAGCGACCGAGCCACTCGTGCGTTCGGCCACAGACTGCATCGTCCACGCGGTGATCGCCGATCCGCGTTACGGCAGCGGCCAATCCACTGAACTCGGTGATCTGATCGTGGACTCGATGCCTTCCTGCGTAAAGCCCGTTCGCGCCATGATAGACGCCTATGATCGTTATTACGGCGAGGGCAGCGGCGAAGCCTTTTTCATGGGCCCCTACCTGGACGTACTCCCCAAGGCGGTAATCGCGGGCGCAAAAAAAACGCCGTAGCGGAAAGGCTGTCTCGCGGCTGGCCAAGTTTGCCAGGCAATTCGGCGCGAGAAGCGCAAAATCCGCTTGTGCACGCCGCTACGGGTTCGGCCCAATGACGTCGATCACGCGCATCTTGGTCGGATCCACGAGCACGACGCGATCTTGCACCATCGTATATTCGTAGAACTTCGCGGTGGGGCTATCGGCCACGGCCTCATCGGGCAGCGGGTTAAGCTCGATCATGGGTGGTACCTCGGCTCCGATCCGTGCCGGGAACTGGCGTTGCGGTGGCTTGGGCCGATCCTTCATTGCAGCCGCATAGATCGCGCGCCTCTGCGCTTGGGTCAGAACAAGATTTTGTTCGGTGCCGCCGAGTGATGGCGTCGCGCCACCCGGGTCCGTCGCCTGTGCGCCTACGTGCTGCATTCCGGCAGACCACAGCGTCACCAAGCCTGCTGCTAAAGAAATGGCTGTGCGGGTCTTCATCGCTGCCTCACCTCAAATGTCCGCGCGCCGCCTTTGGGGCAGCGCGCGCTTGCTCGCTAATTGCCGCGTGCGTCGTGTCAGCGCGGGATCGCCTGCACGGCGATGCCGGTCGAGGGATCGATCACCAGGATGCGATCGGGCTCATACTCGTAGCGATAAAACGGAACCGCGGCACCCGGAGCGACCGGAGTGGCAGGAGCCACCACGTCGTAAAGCGGTCCCGGACTCGCGGCCGTGACTGGAGGCGCGAGCACCGTGGGCGCCGCCGGCACGACGCTGTCGCGCACTGTCGTTTGCCGCGTCACCACGACGCGACGGCGGGAGACAGGCCTTTCGGTCTGCACCGTGGTCACAGTTCTGGTCGTCTGCACGGGCTGCGTCACGACCGCCGGCGGCGGCGCAGCAATCACCGGTTCCTGAGCGATTACGGTACCGTCGGGTTGCTGCATGTACACCGTCTGCGCGTGGGCCGCCGGCACAGCCGCGGCGAACAACAGACCAACTGTGGTGCAGGGGATATGGATTCGCATGGCATACTCCCAAGGTTTGTCGGAATTTTCCGTCGCTGCTTCCGTGCGGAATTGTCCGAGCACCGAGTCAAACGCGGTTTATCGGCTGCCGTTCCTGTCTGTTTGGGATTGCGGCTCGTGCGGTTCCCATGCCGCAAAGTTGACGCGCTTCGGGCGCGAATGCGGAACAGATATCAGTGGCAGAAAGGCGCCGTCAGCTAAGCGCTCGCGCTGGAACCGTAGCGGCGGGCCAACGCCGGCCGCAGCAGCGCGGCAAGCGGCAAAGTGAACAGCACAATAATGGCAACCGCGACTAAAGCGGGGAAAACGCCGAGTGCGTCGCCCACCCGGCCGAACAGTACCGGCGCCAGAGCGCCGGAACCGATCGTGCCGGTGTAGAAAATGCTGAGCGCACGCGCGCGCCAATCCGGAGTGACCAAATCAGGCACTGAGCCATAAAGCACCGAAGACGTGCCGTTGAGCGCGATGCCGATCAGCGGCAGCAGCAAAACAGCCCCGAACAGCGGCAGCGGAAACAATGCGAGAATTCCCGCGGCGGTGAGACCCTCGGTCAGCCAGACGGTTCCGATTACGCCGAGGCGCGCCCCGATAAATGCACACGCCAGCTTGCCGGCTGCACCGCCGGCAAAGACGAGCGTCATTGCCAGGCCCACGTCCTGGAGCGTGGCTCCCTTTGCCGTCAGCACGAAGGGGAGAAAAAGCAAAAATCCCATCCGTGTGGCGCTGTCGAGAATACCGATGCACAGCAAGAGCGGGAACGCACGCGGCGCCGGCTGATTTTCCGCCTTGCGCACGTCGTCCGTCGCCGCGGCCCTGCTGCGGCCGTAACGCGGCGTGAAAATCAAAATCACGACCGCCATCACCAATCCAATGCCGCCGAGAATGGCAAGCGCCGAGCGCCACGGCATTGCCAGCAGCATCAACGACAAAACCGCCGGCACAGTCATTTTGCCGAGATCGCCGGCGAAATTGTAGGTACCGAGCGCCGTAAGCGAACGAGGGCCAGCAAAGGCGCGCGCTACTAGTGCCGACGCAATCGGATGCTGAGTGCTGGAGCCGAGCCCACCGATAACTAGGGCGCCAAGCAGCATGGCGAACCCGCTGCTAGCCCCGGCGAGACAATAGCCGAGGCCGGCCAATGCCGTGCCGGCCGCAAGTACTACCGCGGCTCCGAGTCGCTCCGACATGAGACTTGCCGGAATCTGCATGCTCGCCATGGCGCCGACGAACATGCCGCGCAGCACGCCAAGCGCCGCATAGCTCAGGCCGAACTCCGCCTGCCACAACGGCAGCATGATGTAGATCAGATCGGTGTAGCCGTCGTGCAGTGCATGGGCGCCGGCTGCGACTGAGGCCGCACGCCGCTGGTCGCGCGAAAATCCTGCCGCGCGCGCCGCAAAAGCCTCCCATTGGAGCCAGCGCATGAACACTCGCAATGCCGCCCATCCATGTCCCTAAATGGTGACTGTGAAACGGTCAATCGCCGCTGCGAGAGCCGTTCTCCCGTAATTGACCGTCGCAATCGTGAAGTGCAGTCTGCTCTCCCGCGGGCGGAATCGAGCGGGCATTTCCGCGCAAAATGCGGGAGGAAGAAGCATGTTCGGTATCGGCGACCTCTTCCAGTGGGAGCGGTTCGTAACGCCAACCGTGATCAAAGTGTTCTATTGGCTCGCGGTCGTTATTTCCTTGCTGCTTGGAATCGTCGGCGTCGTCACTTCGCTCGATACCATGGCATTCAATCCGTTCGTCGGCATGATCTTTCTGATCGCCAGCCTGCTCGGCGCTTTCATGTGCATCATCATCTCGCGCATCGTTGCAGAGTCCGTACTCATCGTATTCCGCATCAACGAGCATCTCGGAGCGATCAGAAATCAGGGAGCGGGTTACCGGGAGCCGTAATTAGGTGAGAAAGCGGTTTCAGGTCGCAAATCTGAAGTGCATGACGTCGCCATCGGCCACGACGTAGTCTTTACCCTCCAGCCGCAACTTGCCGGCATCGCGCGCACCCGCCTCGCCGCCGCACGCGACGTAGTCGTTATAGGCGATGGTTTCAGCGCGAATGAATCCGCGTTCGAAGTCCGAGTGGATGACAGCGGCGGCTTGGGGCGCTTTGGTGCCTTGCGTGACAGTCCACGCGGCCGCCTCTTTAGGCCCGGCAGTGAAATACGTGATCAAATTAAGGAGCACATAGCCGGCGCGGATGAGGCGGTCGAGACCCGGCTCCTTCAATCCCACGGCGGCCAGGAACTCCTCGCGCTCGCTTGCGGGCAGCACGGCGATCTCGGCCTCGATCTTCGCCGAGATAACAACGCAGACAGCGGCTTCGGCCGTGGCGCGCGCGTTCACCTTCCGGGAAAAGCCGTTGCCGCCGGAGGCCGAGGCCTCCTCGACATTGGCCACGTAGAGCACGGGCAGCGCGGTCAACAGGCCAAGCATGTGAAATAATTTTTCCTCTTCGGGCCGCCGCTGCACTAGGCGGGCCGGCTTGCCTTCGCGGAGGAAGCCCAACGCCCGGTTCACGAGGTCGAGGGTCTCTCTTGCCTCTAGCGCGTCCTTGTCGGCGCCTTTGGCCTTTTTGCTCAGACCGTCGACGCGCCGCTCCAAGCTGTCGAGGTCGGCAAGCATCAGCTCGGTTTCGATCGTTTCGATGTCCGCAATCGGATCGATGCGGCCTTCAACATGCGTGACATCGGTATCCTCGAAGCAGCGCACCACGTGAACGATAGCGTCGACTTCGCGGATGTTGGCCAAGAACTGATTGCCCAAACCCTCGCCTTTAGAGGCGCCGCGTACGAGGCCGGCGATATCGACGAAGCTCAGCCGCGTCGGCACGATGGCGGCCGACTTGGCGAGCGCGGCGAGCGTCGCCAAGCGGGCGTCCGGCACCGCCACTTCGCCGACGTTCGGCTCGATGGTGCAAAACGGATAATTTGCCGCCTGCGCGGCAGCCGTTTCGGTAAGCGCGTTGAACAGCGTTGACTTGCCTACGTTGGGGAGGCCGACAATGCCGCATTTAAATCCCATGGTGGTTCAGATTTTCTGTTCGGTGAATTTTTCAGCTCTTGTCGCCATCGTCTTCGCTCTTGCCCTCGCCAAAGCCCTTCGCCGCCATGGCAAGATGAACTTTGTTCTGGAAGCTCGCATCTTCGCCGCGGACAAGAAGTTCGACATTATCGGCGAGGGCGGAGACCAAAGTGTCGACCCACGGCCCCTCGCTCTTGGCGAAGTCGTTCAGCACGTAGCCATGAACGAGATCCTTGCTGCCGGGATGGCCGACTCCAATACGCACGCGCCGGTAGTCGTTGCCAACATGCTCTGAGATCGACCGCAAGCCGTTGTGACCGGCGATCCCGCCGCCAACCTTGACCCGTACCTTGCCGGGCGACAGGTCGATTTCATCGTGAAACACCGTGAGGTCACCGAGCGCGAGCTTGTAAAAGTGCATCGCCTCCGCAACGGCGCGACCGGATTCGTTCATATACGTACCCGGCAACAGCAGCAGCGAGCGCACGCCCGCGACCGGGCCTTCGCAAGCGACACCCTGAAAGCGACGGCGCCACGGCCCGATGCCGTGGCGCTTCGCAATCGCCTGGACCACCATAAAACCGATGTTGTGGCGGTTGCCCGCGTAGCGCTCTCCTGGATTGCCGAGACCGACCAGGAGCAGCATCGCTGTTGTCCCGCGTTAGAGCATGATCCCGAAATGCGGAGGCGGGCTTTCCTGAAAAATCATGCTCCGCGAAAGCAGGAGCCTCACTTCTTCTCGGCTCCGCCGCCGGCAGGCGCCGCTGGCGCCGCGCCGGGAGCGGCGCCTGGGGCTGCGCCCGGCGCAGCCGCTGCGCCCTCGGCCGGCGTGCCGGCGGCAGCAGCTGCAGCGGCCGCAGCAGCAGCCGCGGCTGCGGCCTCGGCGGCCGCCTTCATTTCTTCCGCGTAGCCCGACGGCGGCACGACGGTGACCAGCGTAATATCCCTACCGGCCACAACCCGCACGCCCTCGGGCAGTTTGATGTCGCTCAGATGCTTGGAATAGTTGATCTCAAGTCCGCTGACATCGACTTCGATGGCGTTTGGAATCGCATCGGCGCGGCAGCGCACCTCGACGGTATGGGTGACTATACTGACAGTGCCGCCGCGCTTCACGCCCGGGGATTGATCGGCGTTCAGCACGTGGACCGGAATGTTGACGCGTATTGTTGCGCCCTCGCCAAGCCGCATGAAGTCCACATGCAGGGGCAGATCGCGCACGGCATCTAATTGGAAGTCGCGGGGAATGACGCGGTGCTTCACGCCGTCGACCTCCACGTCGTGTATCGTCGTGAGGAAATGCCCGGCATAAATGCGATGATTCAGATCGGCGTAATCGAGCGAGATTGGCAGCGGCGGTTTGCCGTCGCCGTAGATGATGCCCGGTACGCGGCCGGCGCGACGCTCAGCCCGGGCGGCCCCCTTGCCTGCCCGCGGCCGCGCCGTCGCCTTGATCAGATTGACGGTCGCCATGGTGTAATCCTGTCCTAAAGCCTGCGATATGTGAGATTTTCCGCGAGCAGCCTCCAGGGGTGGAGCCGCGGCTGCCGCGCTTATACCCGCGGGGAGATTGAAAAACAAGAAATGAGCCGCCGATTAACGCAGCTCCGGCTTGTGCTTGAATAGCCCTGAGCCTCAGGCTTTTCGCGCCTCCGCTCGGCTCTAAGTCCCGGTTTTGCCGAGCGCGGCTTCGAGGGCAGCGACACGCGCCTTCAGTGCTTCGTTCTCCTCTCGCGCGATGCGAGCCATATCCTTGACCACCTCAAAATCCTCGCGCCGGACAACATCGAGTTCACGCAAAACCCGTTCTGCCTGGCTGCGAAAAAGCGTCTCAAACTCGCGCCGGACCCCTTGCGCGGCGCCGGCCGCGTCATTCATCAACCGCGCAACTTCGTCGAAGAAGCGATTCGTCGTCTGCACCATGGTCACCTCCGAAACCGCGCTCACGGAGCCCTGCTTGCTATGCTTTGAAACAATGGCAATGGTGCGCCGCGGCCGCAAGGGGGCGGCCCCGCTAAGCTAAAAGGGCGCTCGGCGCCCAAGGGGATGTCCAGCCGATGCTTGTCTTGCCGGTCCTGCCGTATCCCGCCATCAATCCGGTGCTCATTCACATTGGGCCTTTGGCTGTGCGCTGGTACGCACTGGCCTACATTGTCGGTATTCTCGCCGGCTGGTTTTACGCCCGGCACATCATCGCCTCGGAGCGGCTATGGGGCGGGCCGGCGCCGCTTACCGTACTCGACTTCGACGACTTTATTATTTGGGTCACGCTCGGCATCATTCTCGGCGGCCGCATCGGCTATGTGCTGTTCTACAATTTGCCGGTCTTTGTCGCCCACCCGATCCAGATCTTTGAACTTTGGAACGGCGGCATGTCGTTTCACGGCGGCGTTCTCGGCTGCATCGTCGCCATAGTCGGCTTCGCGCTGTACCGCGGCATCCCCGTGCTTTCACTTGGGGACGTGACGACAGCAGTCGCGCCCATCGGTTTGTTTCTTGGCCGTATCGCCAATTTCATCAATGGAGAGCTCTGGGGCCGACCTACCGACGTGCCCTGGGCCATGGTCTTTCCCAACGGCGGTCCGATACCGCGTCATCCGAGCCAGCTCTATGAAGCTGCGCTCGAGGGCATCGTGCTGTTCATCGTCCTCAACGTGCTCGTGCGCCTCGGCGCGCTCAAGCGGCCCGGCGTGGTCACTGGATGCTTCGGCGTCGGCTATGGAATCGCGCGCATCACCTGCGAATTTTTCCGCGAGCCCGACGTACAGCTCGGCTTTCTGTGGGGCGGCCTTACCATGGGGATGCTATTGTGCATTCCATTGATGTTGATCGGCGTTGCCATACTTGCGTACGCGTTCAGCAGCGAACCCAAGCCGAAAGATGGCTGACGAAATCTCGCCGCTCGAAACCGAAATCCGCAGACTCATTCGCATCGCCGGCCCGATGCCTATCGCCGAATACATGCGGCTGTGCCTGACCCATCCGCGGCACGGCTATTATGTCAAACATGATCCGATCGGCGCCGGGGGCGATTTTATTACCGCGCCGGAGATCAGCCAGATGTTCGGCGAATTGATCGGTCTTTGGCTTGCCACGGTCTGGCAGCAAATGGGAGCGCCGGAAAACGTTCGTTTGATCGAGCTGGGCCCCGGACGTGGAACGATGATGGTCGACGCGCTGCGAGCGGCAAAAACGGTGCCGGCTTTTCTCACGGCGATCGTGCTGCATCTGGTCGAGGTCAGCCCCGCGTTGCGCAAAATCCAGGAGGAACGGCTAGGGTCTCTTGGCGTGCCGGCGTTTTGGCATTCCACGCTCGAAGAAATTCCCGCCGGTCCCAGCCTTCTCGTTGCTAACGAGTTCGTCGATGCGCTGCCGGTCCGACAGGCCGTCAGACAAGCCGGCGCCTGGCATGAGCGCGTCGTCGAGGTCGACGCCGACGGCAAGCTCGCGATCGGCACGAACCGCGATCCCCTGCCCGGTTTCGAGGCGACACTGCCGCGCGCTTTGCGGATGTCGCCGGACGGCTCGATCTACGAATGGCGGGCGGACGGCTTCGTGTTCGACCTCGGACGGCGCGCACGCGATGGCGGCGTTGCCCTGATCATTGATTACGGTCATGCCAAGTGCGGATTGGGGGAGACGCTGCAAGCGGTTTCGGGACATGGTTACGTCGATCCTCTTAGCTCGCCCGGTGACGTAGACCTCACTGCGCACGTCGATTTCGACGCGTGCGCAGAGAGAGCGGAAAGTATCGGCGCTCGCGTCCACGGTCCCGTTGCGCAACGCGATTGGCTCCGCCGCCTCGGCATTGACCAGCGGGCGGCCGCGCTTAAATCGCATGCGCCTTACGGCAAGGCGCTGGAGATCGACCAAACGCTCTCACGCCTGACTGCGGGCGGCATCCGCGGAATGGGCGAATTGTGTAAGGTGCTTGCAATCACCGATCCGAAGCTCGGCCCGCTTCCGGGGTTTGAGCCCGCATGATGGTGAGGGCGGACACGCTGGCGCTCCCCGGCATTCGCCACGCGTTCTTCACGCGCGAAGGCGGCGTCTCCGGCGGAACTTACCGGAGTCTCAACGGCGGGATTGGTTCGCACGACAGCGCTAAGCATGTCGCTGAAAACCGCGCGCGCATGGCGGCCGCGCTCGGGGTTGCGCCGGCCCGCTTTCTGACTGCGTATCAGGTCCACTCACCCCAAGTCGTTGTCGCGGACGCACCGTGGACAAGCGAGACGCGGCCGCGCGCCGACGCCATTGTTACGCGCAACCCAGCACTAGCTATCGGCGTGACCACCGCCGATTGCGGTCCAATCCTGCTTGCCGATCCGCAGGCGCGCGTCATCGGTGCGGCCCACGCCGGCTGGCGCGGAGCGCTGTCCGGGGTAGCTGAGGCGACGGCCGCGGCAATGGAGCAGCTTGGCGCCGTGCGCAGCCAAATCCGCGCCGCGCTTGGGCCCATGATCCGCCAGCCCAGTTATGAAGTCGGACCCGATCTCATCGCGCAGTTTGCCGCCGAAGACCCGGCGAGTAAGCCGTTTTTCACGTCCGGGTCGCGCGCGGGCCACGCTCAGTTTGACCTCGGCGGCTACATCGCGGCGCGCTTGCGGCGCTGCGGCGTCTTCCAGATCGAAGATGTCGGCCTGTGCACGTATGCCGATCCGTCGCTGTTTTACAGTTATCGCCGCGCTACGCACCGCGCCGAGGACGACTACGGCCGCCACGTCAACGCGATTGCGCTCGTCGACAGTTAGGAAATAGCTGACCGGCGATTACAAAGAATCTATTGGCGCTCCGCCAACAGTGTTCGGCCCTGTGAGAAGCCCCAGGAATTGCAGGAAATTCCCGCGGGAAAGGGCCCTGATTCATGTTGCCAGCCTTCGACGCCGCTTGTATCAGGTCCGCGTGAAAGCGCAGTAGCGCGCGCAGGAGAGCGGGATGGCGGGCAACAACGGAGCGATGAAGCTCGTCGCCGGCAATTCCAATCCGGTGCTCGCCGGGGCGATCGGCGGATATCTGGGCATCCCCCTGACCAAGGCGGTGGTGCGCCGCTTCGCCGACATGGAGATCTTCGTCGAGATCCAGGAAAACGTCCGCGGCGCCGACGTGTTTGTGATCCAATCGACGTCGTTTCCAGCCAACGACCACTTGATGGAATTGCTCATCATCATCGACGCGCTGCGCCGCGCCTCGTCGCGGCGTATCACGGCGGTGATCCCGTACTACGGTTATGCCCGCCAAGACCGCAAGGTTGGTCCGCGGACGCCGATCTCGGCCAAGCTTGTCGCCAATCTGATCGCCCATGCCGGCGCCGACCGCGTGCTTACCCTTGATCTGCACGCCGGGCAGATCCAAGGCTTCTTCGATATTCCGACCGACAACCTGTTTGCCGCACCGGTTATGATGCGGGACATCAGGGAGCGTTTCGACCTGAGCAAAGTAATCGTGGTCTCTCCCGACGTCGGCGGCGTGGTTCGCGCGCGCGGCCTCGCCAAGCGCATCAACACGCCACTCGCCATCATCGACAAGCGGCGCGAACGGCCGGGCGAGTCCGAGGTCGCAAACGTCATCGGCCAGGTCGCGGGCGGTAT
>Ga0335078_10008245_pt1 | contig 15495 bp, 15 predicted proteins | sample Lox_Sample_32_FD_206711 | JGI IMG/M metagenome (GOLD analysis project Ga0335078, IMG submission 206711) | Soil microbial communities from Loxahatchee National Wildlife Refuge, Florida, United States - Lox_Sample_3.2 | ecosystem: Environmental > Terrestrial > Soil > Wetlands | place: USA... | reverse complement strand
ATACCAACTACAACAGCGCCGCCGAGGCCGAAGCCGGCCTCTATGGCATGCGCGCGATCGCCGCCTATCTCGGCGAGGAGCTGGCGCAGCTCCGGGCGCGCGCCGCCTAGAGTCCGCGGCGCTCTCCGCTTCAGAACATCGTGGCGATGACCCGGTCGGGCGGGTTATGCCCGTCGATGAAGGTCTTGATGTTGACGATGACCTTCTCGCCCATCGCGATGCGGCCCTCGATCGTCGCCGAGCCGATATGCGGCAGGAGCACGACGTTGTCGAGCTCCAGGAGCTTGGGATCGATCTGCGGCTCGCGGGCGTAGACGTCGAGGCCGGCACCGGCAAGCTCGCGCGCATAGAGGGCGCGGATCAGCGCCTGCTCGTCGATCACCTCGCCGCGCGAGGTGTTGACGATGACCGCGTGCGGCCGGAGACGGCGCAGCCGGCGCGCCGAGATCAGGTGGTAGGTCGCGGGCGTGTGCGGACAGTTGACCGACACCACGTCCATGTGCCCGAGCATCTGGTCGAGGTTTTCCCAATAAGTGGCTTCGAGCTCCGTCTCGAGGGCGGCATCGGCGCGGCGGCGGTTGTGATAGTGGATCGACAGGCCGAAGGCGCGGGCGCGGTGCGCGACCGCCGTGCCGATCCGGCCCATGCCGACGATGCCCAGCCGCTTGCCCGACAGACGCACGCCCAGCATCGAAGTGGGGCTCCAGCCCGTCCAGCGGCCCGACCGCACGAGGCGCTCGCCCTCGCCCAGCCGCCGGGCGACGGCGAGGATCAGGGCCATCGTCATGTCGGCGGTGTCCTCGGTCAGCACACCCGGCGTATTGGTGACGGTGATGCCGCGCGCCTTGGCCGCGGCGATGTCGATGTGGTCGATACCGGTGCCGAACGACGCGATGAGCTTGAGGTTGGGCCCAGCCGCCGACAGGGCCGCATCATCCAGACGGTCGGTGACCGTCGGCACGAGGACATGCGCCTCGGCAAGTGCTGCCTTCAGCTGCGTGGTCGCAAAGGGCGTGTCGTCGAGGTTGAGACGCGCGTCGAACAGCTCCATCAGGCGCGTTTCGATGACGTCCGGAAGCTTGCGAGTGACGATGACGAGAGGACGCTTGAGCGACATATTTCAACCATTTAACTATATTTTGCCGCCCGTTTTCTAGAATTGACCCCGCTGCCTCTTTTATAATCGATCCCGATGCGTCGAGTCTGGCTGTCTCCGTCCCGCCCGCGAAACCCGTGCCCGCGAAACCTCCGTGTGCTGCTGGCCGTTGCGGTCGTGCTTGCGACCATGGGGCGGGTCCACGCGCAGACGTCGCCCCCGCAGAAAGCCGCCCTCGGCGGCGCGGCCTCCAGCACCGGGCTCGCCGTGCCGCGTTATGTGAGTCTGCGCTCGGATGAAGTCAACTTGCGCACGGGACCGGGGGTGCGCTACCCGGTCGAGTGGGTGCTGCAGCGCCGGCACATGCCGGTCGAGATCCTGGCCGAGTTCGAGAACTGGCGCAAAATCCGCGACTTCCAAGGCACCGAAGGCTGGGTGCACGAGAGCATGCTGTCGGGCCGGCGCTACGCGGTCGTGACCGGCGCCATCCGCAGCCTGCATCGCGATCCCGACGCCACCGCGCCCGCCGTGGCCCGCCTCGAGCCGGGCGTGGTGGCGGAGCTCATGGAATGCCGCAACGACTGGTGCCGCCTCGATTCCGACGGCTTCAAGGGCTGGCTGACGCGGGCGGAATTCTGGGGCGTCTACCCGAACGAGGCGGTGAAATAGGGCTGGCCGGAACCGGCGCCTGCCCCTACATACAGGCCATGACCGACGCTCCGAAGCACCCTACCGACTGGAAGCACGACGGCGTGCGCGTCATTCCGGGCGACCAGCTCGACTCCAATACGCCGCAGACGCCCGGCATGTCACGTGCCACGGCGATCAACTTCGCCCGCGCCGGCGCGCAGAAGATCTGGGCCGGCACGGTCACCATCGACGCCAACGCCAAGACCGGCGCCCACCATCACGGGGCGCTCGAAAGCGTGATCTATGTCGTGCGCGGCCGGGCGCGCATGCGCTGGGGCGACCACCTGCAGTACATGGCCGAGGCCGGGCCCGGGGACTTCATCTTCATCCCGCCCTACGTCCCCCACCAGGAGATCAACGCCAGCACCGATGAGCGGCTCGAGTGCGTGCTGGTGCGCAGCGATCAGGAGCCGGTGGTCGTGAACCTCGACATCATGCCGGCCGAGCCGCCGGAAAACGTGCCGTGGATCGATCCGATCCACCGGCACGGCTAGCGCCGCTCAGTCAAAATCCTCGGCCAGCGCCTGGCGCACGGCCTCGGGCATCACCGCCATGTGCGAATATTCGGGGTGATCGAACCCGACGATCACCTGCGTGCCAGCTTTACGGAATGCCGCCACCTGGGCGTCGGTGAACGGGAAATGCACGAAGTGCACCGATGACGTCTTGCCGTCGGACTTGGTTCGCTCGACGTCGGCTTCGGCGACGGCACGAATATTCTCGCCGCCGACCGACATGAAGATACCGGCTTCGATCCCCCCGAGCTTCCGCAACACCGCGTCGCGCCGCACCGGCTCGTCGATCTCGAACATCACCGTGGCGACCAGCTCGCGGCCCTTGGGGATGAGCGGGTTATAGGCCTCCAGCTCGCCCGCGATCTGCTCCTCGCCGCCTTTTTCGATGTAGAGCATCTCATGCACCTGATGCCACATCGTCTGATAGTTCTCGAACGAGAACGTGGCAAAGGGGCCGATCTCCAGGCGACGGTGCTGCTTCACGGCGAGCACGTTCTGGCGCAGCGACCGGCGTTCGGCGGTGTACTTGTCCAGCGGCACGATGTCGGCGCGCGTAATCGCATGCTTCTGGGCCATGGAATGCTCCACTGCTCTTACTCTCCGCCGGCGGCCAGGCCGTAGGCGCGGGCGAAGAGCTCCACGGGATGGATCGAGTGCTCGATCTGCCCGGGCAGCTCCGCCTTCTCGTCCGCGTCCAGGCGCTCGATGCCCTGCACGATGTGCTCGCCCGCGAGCGGACATTCGGAGGCGAGATACGCCTTGGCGTTCTTGACCGCGCCGCGCGCCGCGGGCTTGCCGACCTTGAGGGCGGTCGCGAAGTTCGCCTTCATCACGCCCCATGACCCGCCATGGCCCGAGCAGCGCTCGATCACCGCCACATCGGCCTTGGGGATCAAACGCAGCAGCTCGGCCGCCTTCGCCCCCATGTTCTGCGCCCGCGCGTGGCAGGCAAGGTGGAGCGAGATTCCGCCGTCGAGCGCCTGGAGGCCCGGCGCCAGGCCGTGACGCTTGGCGATGTCGACGATGTACTCGCTGACATCGAAGGTTGCGGCGGCGAGCTTCTTGACCAGTGGATCGTCCGGGACGATCAGCGGCCACTCGAATTTGAGCATGAGGGCGCAGGAGGGCACGAGCGCCACGATGTCGTAGCCGTCGTCGATCAACGGCGAGAATTCGGACGCCGTGGCGCGGGCGGTCTCGGCGACCTTCTCCAGCTCGCCGTGCTCGAGCTGCGGCATGCCGCAGCAGCGCGGATAGACGACCTTCGTCTCGACGCCGTTATGGGCGAGCACGGCCTGGGTGGCCGTGCCGACGGTCGGATTGTTGTAGTTCACGAAGCACGTCGCATAGAGCGCCGCCTTGCGCCCCTTGGCCGGCCCGGCCGCATTGAGCTTGGGCGGGAGCTGGCGCGCGCGGAGCGCAAACGTCTTGCCGTGAAATTTGGGAAGCTTCGCCTCGCGATCGACGCCGGCAACGCCTTCGAGGATCGGGCGGGTCATCTTGTTGCCCGTATCGGTCGCCCAGTTGGCCAGCGGTGCCACCGCTCCTGCGAGCTTGCCGTTGCGGTCGGTCTTGGTGAGCTCGCGCTCGGCCCATGGCACGCCGCTCTTGCGCGCGTCGACCGCGCGGGCGCGCAGCATCAGGTGCGGAAAGTCGAGGTTGAACTCGTGCGGCGGCACGTACGGGCACTTGGTCATGAAGCACATGTCGCAGAGCGTGCACGCCTCGACGACGGGCTTGAACTCTTCGCTCTTCACGTCCTCGACGAGGCCGGTCGGCGTCGCATCGACGAGGTCGAACAGGCGAGGGAATGAATCGCACAGATTGAAGCAGCGCCTGCAGCCGTGACAGATGTCGAAGACGCGGCGCAGCTCGGCATCGAGCTTCGCCTCGTCCCAGAAATCCGCGGTCTGCCACGCAATCGGGTGGCGAACCGGCGCCTCGAGGCTGCCTTCGCGCATGAATCAGGACTTCCGGCTTCGGACGAGACCGCGGAGAGCGCAGAGACGTCGGACGCGGACCCCCGCGCCTGACGGTCCCTGCACTCCTCTGCGCATACGGCGGACGCCGTACGCTGCCTTACTTCGGCAGCTCGCTCAGCGTCTTGGTGAACTTACCGGCGTGCGACTTCTCGGCCTTCGCCAAGGTCTCGAACCAGTCGGCGATTTCGGTGAAGCCTTCGCCGCGCGCGGTCTTGGCCATCCCCGGGTACATGTCGGTGTACTCGTGCGTCTCGCCGGCGATCGCGGCCTTCAGGTTCTGGGCGGTGCTGCCGATCGGCTCGCCGGTCGCCGGATCACCGACCTCCTCGAGGAACTCGAGATGGCCGTGGGCGTGGCCGGTCTCGCCTTCGGCGGTCGAGCGGAACACAGCCGCGACGTCGTTGAAGCCTTCCACGTCCGCCTTCTGGGCGAAGTAGAGGTAGCGCCGGTTGGCCTGGCTCTCGCCGGCAAATGCGGCCTTCAGATTCTCTTCTGTCTTCGTCCCCTTGAGTTTCGCCATCGCTCGTCTCCTTGGCTGCGCATCGGAAAGTAAGGAGCCCGGCGTTCGTAGCCGAACGCGGGGCCGCGGGTGGTGAGCCCTGCCGCCCGACTATCCGCTCGGCCAATAATTAAGTCAATAGTCTAGAATCATTCTAGACTACCTCGACCGGCCACGATCGCGATGACAGAGGATCAGTCGCCGGAGCGCACGCGTACGATGACGTCGACGCGCGCGACCTCGGTTCCGGCTGGTGCCTCGGGAAGATTGGCCACGCGCACCTGATCGCCGGGAATGTCCTGGAGCTCGCCTGTGCGCTCGAAAAAGAAGTGGTGATGGTTCGACGTGTTGGTGTCGAAATACGAGCGACCCGATTCGACCACGACTTCTCGCAACAGTCCGGCTGCCGTGAACTGGTTGAGCGTGTTGTAGACCGTGGCGAGCGACACGCGCAGGCCCGCTTCGGTCGCCTCGGCATGCAGCTGCTCGGCCGTGAGATGGCGGTTGCCGCCGTCGAACAGCAGCCGCCCGAGCCCCATGCGCTGACGGGTCGGCCTGAGGCCGGCCGATTTGAGCCAATCGAGCGCCTTGGTGTAGGGGCGGAGCGTTGCCATGGCTGTCATATAGGACAGTTCGGCAAAAAATAAAAGGCCGCCGCACTTATCGATGCGCGGTATTCTGGAATAGTTAAAAACTTCTTCAGAATTGGCGGGGGGCGGGCGCCGGCTCAATCGCCCGTCTTGATGCGTTCGACGAGCTGCCGGACCGTCGGAATGAAGCCGTTCGAGTAGAACGGATCCTCGGCGAAGCGGTACGCGTTGTGGCCGGCGAACATGAGCTGGGTCTCGACGTCGCCGTGATGGGCGATGTCCTGCAACGTCTTCTGGATGCAGAATGACCGCGGGTCGGCTTTCTTGCCGGTCGTCCCTTCCTCGTTCTGTGCCCAGTTCGAGAACCCACAGGCAGACAGGCAGCCCATGCACTCGACCTGATCCTTGTGGATCTGGAGCGCGCGCTCGGCGGTCACGAAGATCAGGGTGGAATCGGGCGTGCGCAACGCCTCGATATGGCCGCGCTGGACCCACTCCTCGGCGCGCATCTTGTCCGCCGCGGTGAGATAGACGAGGCGCTTGCGCGCGCCCACCGGGAACGGCTCGGTGTGCTCGCCGACCGGCGAGGCGGTGAACGCGACTTGGCGCTTCGACTGCTCCTCGAGATCGACAAGGAACGCGTTGCGCACGGCCGACGAGTAGAAGCCCGTGGGCGAAAAGCGGTGCAGCAGCACGTCGCCGCTCTTGAGCGTGAGGAGGCGGCGTTTCCACTCCTCGGAGATCGGGCTCTCCTGCGTCAAGAGCGGCCGCGTGCCGAACTGGAACGCCACCGGACCGACGTCGGGATTGTCGAGGAAGTCCTGCCACTCGCGCAGGAACCATACCCCGCCCGCCATGATGATCGGCGTGTCCTTGAGCCCGAACTCGTTCATCTGCCGCCTGAGCTCGACGATGCGCGGCAGCGGCGCCTCGGGCTTGAGCGGATCCTCGGCGTTCGACAGGCCGTTATGGCCGCCGGCGAGCCACGGATCTTCGTAGACGACGGCGCCCAGCCAGTCGCGAAAACGATGATAGGCGCGCTTCCACAAGGCGCGGAACGCGCGCGCCGAGGAGATGATCGGGTAGTAGTGGACGTTGTAGCGCGCAGTAACCTCGGCGATACGGTACGGCATGCCGGCGCCGCATGTCACACCGTGGATGAGACCCTTCGCCCCCTCGAGGACCGCGGTCAGGATGCGCTCGGCCGCCCCCATCTCCCACAGGATGTTCATGTGGATGCGGCCCTTGCCGCTCGCCGTCTCCCAGGCGACGCGCGCCTGCGTCAAGGCGCCCTTGATCGCGAACGCGACCAGCTCTTCGTGGCGCTCGCGGCGCGTGCGGCCGCGGTAGATCATGGGAATGAGATTGCCGAGGATGTCCTTGGCATCGGCATTGACGCCCGAGAACGTGCCGACCCCGCCGGCCGCCGCCCAGGCGCCGGAGCTCTCGCCGTTCGACACGGAAATCCCTTTGCCGCCTTCGACCAGCGGCAGGACTTCCAGTCCCGACATACGAATCGCGTTGAGAGAGATCACGAGATCACAAGCAGTCCCTAGAAGTTTCGAGATGACATGTGCGCCGCCCGAAGCGCTCGCCCCCCGGAGCCGGCGACGCGGGTCTTAACGCCCGCTGGCGGCCAAGGCTATCGTCATTAGACCGTCATTATAGACAATTCGCGGCCGCGACGGAAAAGCCAATTTCATCACCATTGGTTGAGGCTGCGACCGGAAATGGTGGCCGACCAGTCACTTACAACCCCACCAGGGCTGCCGGACAATCGCTGATCACCGCATCGGCCCCCCACGCCAGGAGCTCGCGCGCGCGCGACAGCTCATTCACCGTCCACACGAGCAGGGGGAAGCCGGCCGCCTTGACCGCGGCGACCTGGGCCTTGGACAGCTTCCGCCAGCCGGCATGCACCGCAGAGCAGCCCAGGCGCTGCGCGTCGTCGGCCCAGCGCTCCGGCAATTCCTCGACGAGGTAGCCGCGCGGCAGATCGGGCGCCTGGTCGCGCGCGGCGGTCAGGCATGCCGGCTTGAAACTCGAGATCACGGGCAACGGCCGCGCCGCACTCCAGTGCCGCCGGACGATTTCGACCGCGACCTGGGCCGTCGCGCGCTCGCGACCGGCGCACGGCTTGATCTCGAGGTTGAACCCCATGTCGAGCTCGGCCAGCACATCCAGCGCCTCGGCCAGGGTCGGGACGCGCTCGCCGCGAAAGGCCGGTGCGAAGCGGATCCCGGCATCCAGCCTGCGGATGTCCTCCAGTGCCGCCGCCGCCACCGGACCATGCCCGTCAGTCGTCCGGTCGAGCGTGTCGTCGTGCATGAGGATCGCCTCGCCGTCCGCCGTCAGCTTGACGTCGAACTCGACCCACGCCGCGCCTTCGCGCCGCGCCTGCCGGATGCCGGCCAGCGTGTTTTCCGGGGCACTCGCTCTGGCGCCGCGGTGGCCGATGAGGCGAGGGATGCGGAGCTGCGACATGCGATAGGGCCGACGCGGAGACCGCCCGACAGCAGTCCCCGCGCCTCTTCTTCTCCCCCTGCGTCAACTCGGGCCCGAGCCTGCGGCCGCCTACGACGCGGCCGGCGCCTGCTGCTCGCGCGGCCGGCGCTCGAACTGCTCGGAGATGTCGGCACCCGTCGCCTGGTCGACGCGCTTCATCGACAGCTTGACCTTGCCGCGGTCATCGAAGCCGAGCAGCTTCACCTTGACCGTATCGCCGACCTTGACGATGTCCGACGTCTGGCCGACGCGGTGCGGAGCCAGCTCGGAGATATGGACGAGCCCATCGCGGCTGCCCATGAAGTTCACGAAGGCACCGAAATCCATGATCTTCACCACCTTGCCGGTGTAGATCACGCCGACCTCGGGCTCGGCGACGATGCCCTTGATCCAGTCGATCGCCTTCTGCGCGGCCTCGGCGTCGACCGCCGCGACCTTGATCGTGCCGTCGTCCTCGATATCGATCTTCGCACCGGTGGTCTCGCAGATCTCGCGGATGACCTTGCCGCCCGTGCCGATGACCTCGCGGATCTTGTCCTTCGGGATGGTCATGGTGGTGATGCGCGGCGCGTTCTTGCTGACCTCGGAGCGGGCGCCGAGCAGGCCCTTGGCCATCTCGCCCAGGATGTGCAGGCGGCCGTCCTTGGCCTGCGCCAGCGCCTGCTTCATGATCGCCTCGTTGATCGAGGTGATCTTGAGGTCCATCTGCAGCGAGGTGACGCCCTTTTCCGTCCCCGCGACCTTGAAGTCCATGTCGCCGAGATGGTCCTCATCGCCCAGGATGTCCGAGAGCACCGCGAAGCCGCGGTCCTCCTTGATCAGCCCCATGGCGATGCCCGCCACGGGACGGGTCAGCGGCACGCCCGCGTCCATCAGCGACAGCGATGAGCCGCAAACCGTGGCCATCGAGGAGGAGCCGTTCGACTCCGTAATCTCCGACACGACACGGATCGTGTAGGGGAACTTGTCCTTGGCCGGCAGCAGCGGACGGATGGCGCGCCAGGCGAGCTTGCCATGGCCGATTTCGCGCCGGCCCGGCGAACCCATCCGCTTGGCCTCGCCCACCGAATAGGGCGGGAAGTTGTAATGCAGCATGAAGTGCTCGCGGAACTCGCCCTCGAGCGCATCGATGATCTGCTCGTCCTCGCCCGTCCCGAGCGTGGCCACGCACAGCGCCTGGGTCTCGCCGCGGGTGAACAACGCCGAGCCGTGGGCGCGCGGCAGCACGCCGACCTGGCTGAGGATCGGCCGGATGGTCTTCGTGTCGCGGCCGTCGATGCGCTTGCCGGTGTCGAGGATGTTGTTGCGCACGATATCGCTTTCGACCGCCGAGAACGCATCCGGCACGAGCAGCGTCGCCTCTGCGTTGTCGGCGAACATCTCCAGCGCCTTCTTGCGGATCTGGCCGATCTTCTCGTACCGCACCTGCTTGACCGTCTCGGTGTAGGCTTGGCGCAGCTCCTGGCCCAGGCTGTCGCGGATCTTCGCCTTCACCTCGGTCGCCAGGGCCGAGGCCTCGGGCATCGCCCACGGGTCCTTGGCACAGCGCTCGGCCATCTCGATGATGGCCTGGATCACCGGCTGGAACTCGCGATGGCCGAACATGACGGCCCCGAGCATCGCCTCTTCCGGCAGCTCCTTGGCCTCGGATTCGACCATCAGCACACCCTCGGCGGTGCCGGCCACGACGAGATCCAGATCGGACGACGACATTTCGTCGAGCTGCGGGTTGAGCTTGTACTCGCCGTTGATGTAGCCGACGCGCGCGCCCGCGATCGGCCCCATGAACGGGATGCCGGAGATCGTCAAGGCTGCCGAGCAGCCGACCATCGCCACGATGTCCGGGTCGTTCTCGAGGTCGTGCGACAGCACCGTGGCCACCACCTGGACCTCGTTCTTGAAGCCGTCGATGAAGAGCGGCCGGATCGGCCGGTCGATCAGACGGGAGGTGAGGACCTCCTTCTCGGTCGGCCGTCCTTCGCGCTTGAAGAAGCCGCCCGGGATCTTGCCCGCGGCGAACGTCTTCTCCTGATAGTTCACCGTGAGCGGGAAGAAGTCCTGCCCCGGCTTGGCGGTCTTGGCGCCGACGACCGTGCACAGCACGACGGTCTCGCCGTAGGTCGCGAGGACAGCGCCGGTGGCTTGGCGCGCGATGCGGCCGGTCTCCAGGGTGAGCTTCCGGCCACCCCACATGATCTCTTTGCGTGTTATGTCAAACATGAGTCTACCTTCCTTCCACGTACGTACGTCACCGGGCTCCCCGGACGGGACGCCGGCGCCGGCGCAGCACCTTCTTCTTCGGATATCGGGAGAAGAACAGGCGCAGCGCCTTGTCGGTCGGGTGACCGACGGCAATGACGGGGCCCCGCGCCGATCCGCGGTCCGGCATCAGCGGCTCGTCGGCCGACAAAGATGCGGGAGCTGCCGTTCCGCAGCGCGCAACGCGGGCGCGCGCGACGAGACACGGGCTCGACGGCGAGGGGTGGGTTTTGGACACGATCTGGCGATCGGTGCGGCGCGATCCGCCGGCTCAGCGCCGGAGGTCGAGGCGGTCGATCAGCTTCTCGTAGCGGCCGGTGTTCTTGCTCTTCAGGTATTCGAGCAGGCGCCGGCGCTGGCCGACCATCATCAGAAGGCCACGCCGCGAATGGAAATCCTTGTTGTGGCTGCCGAGATGCTCGGTGAGGTTCTTGATCCGCTCGGACAGGATGGCGACCTGGACTTCCGGTGAGCCGGTGTCGCCGTCCTTCTGGGCAAATTCCTTGATAAGCGCGTTCTTGCGCTCGGGCGAAATCGACATCGGAACTCCTTTCGAATTAGAGGTTCAGGACGCGCAGCGGCCGCAACCGGGCGAGACCGGCTGCTTCCAGCTCGATCGTCGCGAGTGCAACCGGAAGGCCCGACGCGGTCGCTAGCACGACTTGGTCGGACCCGAGCTCATGTGCCCCAGAATGTTCATGAGCTGCGCGCCGTATCTGCACGACCTGCCCCTGCCGGAGGCGGAGGCTGTCGGCTTCGGTCACGGCCAACGCCGGGATGTCGTCCAGCGCGGTCTCGACCGGCCGCAGATACGTAAAGCGGGCGGGACTATGCCCGAGGGAGGTCAGGTTTTCCAGGGAAATTGCGTCGGTCTCGCGGAACGGCCCGACCGCCACCCGGTGCAGCTCCGCGACGTAGCCCAGGGTCCCCAAGGCCGCAGCTAAGTCCCTGGCAAGACTGCGGATATATGTCCCCTTGCCGCACACAGCTTCGAGCCGCGCGTGGTCGGGATCGGGCATGCCGACGAGGCTCAGCCGGTCGATGCGCACCCGGCGGGGGGCCAGCGCCAGCGCCTCGCCCTGGCGCGCGCGCGCATAAGCGCGCCGGCCCTCGACCTTGACCGCCGAGAAATCCGGCGGGACCTGGTTGATGTCGCCGGTGAAGCGCGGCAGCGCCGCCGCGATCTCGGGCTCGCTGGGGCGCACGGCACTTGTCGCGACCACCGTACCTTCGGCATCGTCGGTCGTGCGCCGCTCTCCCCAGCGCACGGTGAAGCGATAGGTCTTGGTGCCGGCCATCGCATAGCCGACCGTCTTGGTCGCTTCGCCGAGCGCGATCGGCAAGACCCCGCTCGCCAGCGGATCCAAGGTGCCGCCATGGCCGGCCTTGGCCGCGTTGAAAAGCCGCCGCACGGCGGTGACCGCGGCCGCCGAGGAGAGCCCGACCGGCTTGTCCAGAACGAGCCAGCCGTCGACCTTGTCGCCGTTACGTCTCCGCGTCATCGCGGTCGGCCTCCACGTCGCGGCGCACGGCCGGATCGCGCAGCGCCTCCTCGATGCGGCGCGCGTAGTCGAACGACGTGTCGGGGGCGAACCCAAGCTCCGGCGCCCGGCGCAGCTTCACCGCCTTCGCGACCTGGCCGCGCAGGAACGGTGCCGCACGGTTGAGCGCCGCGACGACGCCCGCGACATCCCCGCCGCCGAGCGGCGTCACGAACACCGTCGCCCGCATCAGGTCGGGGGCGATGCGGACCTCGCTCACCGTGATCGACTGGCCGGCAAGCGCGGGATCGCGCAGCTCGCCGCGGCCGAGGATCGACGCCAGGACGTGACGAATCTCCTCGCCCACCCGCAACGGGCGGGTCGAGGGAGCGCCCGGTTTCGGACTCGACGGCTTGCGCCTGGGCATGATCTTACCGCCTTGTTCCGTCGAGTCACCGGCTGCGCGCCAACAGGCCAGCGGCGCCGTTGCCGCCCTCGCCCGTCTAAAGCGCCCGCGCAACCTCTTCGACGTCGAAACACTCGATGACGTCGCCCTGGCGGATGTCCTGGTAGTTCTCGAAGGCCATGCCGCACTCGTAGCCCTGCTGGACCTCGCGCACCTCGTCCTTGAAGCGGCGCAGGGTCTTGAGCGTGCCGGTATGGATGACGACGTTGTCGCGCAGCAGGCGGACCTTGGCGCCGCGCTTCACCTCGCCCTCGGTGACCATGCAGCCCGCCACCTTGCCGACCTTCGAGATGTCGAACACCTCGCGGATCTCGGCGTTGCCGAGGAACCGCTCCTTGAGGGTCGGCGCCAGCATGCCGGAGAGCGCGCCTTTGATGTCGTCGATCAGGTCGTAAATGATCGAATAGTAGCGGATCTCGACGTTGTCGCGTCGGGCCACCTCGCGGGCCTGCGGGTTGGCGCGCACGTTGAAGCCGACAATGATGCCGCCCGAGGCCTTGGCGAGGACGACGTCGCCCTCGGTGATCCCGCCGACCGCGCCGTGCAGGAGGCGCACGGCGACCTCGTTGGTGGCGAGCTTGGTGAGCGCCCCCGTGATCGCTTCGAGGGACCCCTGGACGTCGGTCTTGACGACGATGCTGAGCTCCTTTGCCGTGCCCTCGCTGATCTTCGAGAACATCTGCTCGAGCGTGCCGCGCGCGCCGGCGGCGGCCCGCGCATCGCGCGACCGGCGCTGGCGGAAGGCCGTGACCTCGCGCGCCCGCGCCTCGTCCTCGACGACGAGGAAATCATCGCCGGCGAGCGGCGTCCCGTTGAGCCCGAGGACCTCCACCGGACTCGAGGGCCCGGCGTTATCCACCGGGCGAGCCTTGTCGTCGAGCAGCGCCCTCACTTTGCCCCATTCCCCGCCGGCCACGAAGATATCGCCCACGTGCAGGGTGCCCTTTTGGACGAGCACGGTCGCGACCGGGCCGCGGCCGCGCTCGAGCTTCGCCTCGACGATCACGCCCTGTGCCGCGCGGTTCGGATTGGCCTTCAGGTCCAGCAGTTCCGACTGGAGAAGAATCGCCTCCTCGAGCTTGTCGAGGTTGGTCTTCTTGATGGCCGACACTTCGACCGCGAGCACGTCGCCGCCCATGCCTTCAAGCGCGATGTCATGCTGCAGCAAGTCGCGGCGGATCTTGTCCGCATTGGCGTCCGGCTTGTCGATCTTGTTGATCGCCACGATGATCGGGACCTGGGCCGCCTTGGCGTGGCTGATCGCCTCGATCGTCTGCGGCTGGATGCCGTCATCGGCCGCGACCACGAGCACGACGATGTCGGTGACCGAGGCGCCGCGCGCGCGCATGGCGGTAAAGGCCTCGTGGCCCGGCGTGTCGAGGAAGGTGATGTGCCGGCCGGACTTGAGCTCGACCTGATAGGCGCCGATGTGCTGCGTGATCCCGCCCGCTTCGTGCTTCGCGACGTCGGTCTCGCGCAGCGCGTCGAGGAGCGAGGTCTTGCCGTGGTCGACATGGCCCATGATCGTGACCACGGGGGCCCGCGAGATGAGGTCCGTCTCGACATCGGCCTCGCCGCCCAAGCCGATCTCGACGTCGGCTTCGGTCACGCGTTTGATGCGGTGACCGAACTCGGTCACCACGAGCTCGGCCGTGTCGGCGTCGATCGTCTGGTTGATCGTAGCCATCACGCCCATCTTCATGAGCGCCTTGATCACGTCCGAGCCGCGCTCGGCCATGCGGTTTGCGAGGTCCTGGACGGTGATCGCCTCCGGGATGACGACATCGCGCACGATCTTCGGCGCGGGTCCCTGGGCCAGCAGGCGCAGCCGTTCCTTTTCCCGGGCGCGCTTGACCGCGGCGAGCGACCGGACGCGGATGTCGTCGCTGTCGGTGAGGGCCTGGGTGACGCTGATCTTGCCGGCTCTGCGGCGCGGCTCGTCGCGCTTGGCGACCGCCGGCCGACGCGGCTCGGGACGGTGGCCGGGGCGGCGCGGACGTGCCTCTTCTTCCTCTTCCGCCGTCGGAGCGAGCTTGGCGGCGGCCGCGGCTGCCGGGGTACCGGGCGTGGTGGCCTTCTTGGCTTCCGCGGCCTGGCGGCGCTTGCCCTCTTCCTCGGCGAGCCGCTGCGTCTCCTGCTCGGCGCGCTTGCGGGCTTCGTCATCCGCCTTCGCCCGGGCTTCGGCCTCGATCTTGGCGCGCGCGGCCTCCTCGACCTTGCGCCGGCTCTCGTCTTCCTGCTGGCGGCGCAGCTCGTCCTCGAAGCGGACCGCCTCGTCGTTGTCGCGCCGCTTGGCTTCGACATCGGCGCGAATGGCGCCTTGCAGCGCGCGCGTGCGGGCCGCCCGCTCCTCTTCGGTCAAGGCCTTGAGGACGGCCGGCTTCTTCGCGGCGGCGCCGCCGGACCCGACGGTCTGGATTTCGGCCGCGGTTGCAGGGGCGGGCGCGCCGGCAGGGGCGGGTCTCGGCGCCTCCGCCGCGGGTGCGGCGCCTGGCGCAAAGCTCCGTTTCTTGCGCACTTCGACCTGGACGGTCTTGGTGCGGCCATGCGGGAAGCTCTGCCGGACGTGGCCGGTCTCGACCGACTTCAGTTCCAGCCGCCCCGATTTCGCGAGGCCGAGTTTCCGCTTTGCGTCTTGTTCCGTGGTGTCCGTCATGCCTATCGGTACCGTCAGTATCTGTTTCGAATCAAGCTCTGCCTAAGGTCGGGGTCGTCTCGCGGAACCCGGACAGACGCCCTGCGTCGCCCAAGATCCGCAGGGCGAGCGCCCCCGGCGCCAGCCCGACATAGACGATCGCCTCGCCGCCGAATGCCGTTCCCAGCTCCTCCGACCGCAGCGCCTCCGCAACCGGCAGCGTGCCGGTGAGTTTCCGGCGGCCCTCGGCGGATGCATCCCCTGCCACCACCAAGGCGCCGCACTTGCCTTGCCGCAGCCAGTCGCGCACGCGCTCGAAGCCCGCGACCGCCTGGCCGGCGCGCCGCGCGAGCCCAAGCCCTTCGACGCAGCGCCGCAGCAGGAGCTTTTCGACCTGGTCGGCGAGCCCCGCCTCGACGCGAACCGGGCGCTTGGCCGCCCGCGCGAAGTCGCGCCCCGCGGCGGCGGCCACGATGTCGCGCCGCGCCAAGGTCCACAGGCCCCGTCCCGGAAGGCGTCCGTCGACATCCGGGACGACGGCACCGTCGGGCGACACGACGAAGCGGACCAGCTCCGCCCGCGGCCGCTCCTCGCCGGTGACGAGGCAGCGGCGCCGCGGACCAGCCGCTGCGGCGTCGTTCGCCTCGTTCGGCGTCTTGGATGCCAACGCCGGCGTCATGCGGTCTTGGCCTCATTGGAGGACGGGGCCTCGCTCGAGCCCTGCTCGCCGTCTTGGAACCAGTGCGCGCGGGCCGCCATGATGATCGCATTCGCCTG
>Ga0335078_10008244_pt1 | contig 15495 bp, 11 predicted proteins | sample Lox_Sample_32_FD_206711 | JGI IMG/M metagenome (GOLD analysis project Ga0335078, IMG submission 206711) | Soil microbial communities from Loxahatchee National Wildlife Refuge, Florida, United States - Lox_Sample_3.2 | ecosystem: Environmental > Terrestrial > Soil > Wetlands | place: USA... | reverse complement strand
GAGGCGAGCCGAGTGGAGAAAATTCCGTTCGAGCGCAGGCAGAGTTTTGTTGGCAGTGCGCTCTTGCCGAGGTGCGCCATAAAGCGTATCGCCGACTACGGGGCAACCGATCGCCGAGAAATGAACGCGGATCTGATGCGTTCGGCCCGTCCGCAAATCGGCCTCGACGAGCGAAAATCCATCGAGACGCAGGCGGACCCGCCAATCGGTGCGGGCCTCGCGTCCATCGCGGCGGCGGGCCGTCATTCGCGAGCGGCGCCGCAAATCGCGGGCGACCGGTAGTTCCACGCGGCCGGACTCGCCCTTGACTCTGCCGTGCAGCAAGGCAAGGTACGTCTTCTGCACATTGCGCGCCCGAAAATCCTCGACGAGCTTCCGATGCGCCGCATCGTTCTTGGCGATAACGATCGCGCCCGAGGTTTCTTTGTCCAGCCGGTGAACGATCCCAGGGCGCAATGGGCCTCCGACCGACGATAGGCCCCGGTCGCCGCCGAAGCGGTGCAACATCGCGCCTACCATCGTGCCGCTTCGGGCGCCCGCTCCAGGATGAACGATCATTCCGGCAGGCTTGTTGATTACAGCAAGGTCGCTGTCCTCGTAAAGGACTTTGAGCGGAATGGGCTCCGCCGGCACGCCTGCTGGAAGCGGCGCGGGAACGTCGATCGTGACCGATTCGCCCGCCTGCACGCGATGCGACGCCTTGCACGCGATTCCATCCACGAGTACGCGGCCTTCTTCCATGAGCAGCTGGATTTTCGACCGACTTAGATCAGGCAGATGTGAAGCGAGAAAGCGATCCAGGCGCTGGCCCACATTTTCGTCGGCGACAACGAATTCGGAAGATGCGGCGGAAGAAGTCATGAAGAAGGGGTACTACGGTCGTCCAGTCGTGGCGCGGGTCGGCGTGCCGCGCGACACAAAAGCATCCTGGCGCAATCCTCGCCACCATAGGAAGGCGCCGGTTAGAATCAGGCCCACACTGACGATCTGCATCAGCGAAATCGTGTCGTGGAACATCATCGTGCGTCCGGGATCGCCGCGCAGAAACTCAATCGTTCCCCGTTCGACGCCGTACAGCACGAAGAATGTCCCGATGATTTGGCCGGCGAACCGCTGTTTCGCGCCAAGCCAAACCAAAATCAGAAAGTTCAGGAACTCGGCCGCTGCTTCATAGAGTTGTGTGGGATGAAGAGAAACATTCAATGGCGTTCCTGCGATTCGCGCGGCAATTGGATTCGTGAATGTGACGGCCCATGGCAACGATGTCGGCTTGCCGTAGCAGCAGCCCGCGACAAAGCATCCGATCCGCCCAATCGAATGGCCGAGCGCAACCGGCGCCGCTGCGAGATCGAAGACGCACAGCAGAGGCATCTGGTGGATTCGCGTGTAGACGATCGTCCACACGATTCCGCCAAGCACGCCGCCGTAAAAGGTTCCCGCGGATTGCAGCGTCGAGATGCTGAAAATCTGTCCCGGATTCACGGAGTAATAGTCCCATTCGCTCGCAATCAACCAAAGCTTCGAGCACACCAGCGCAACGAGAACGCCGTAGATTCCCAAATTCCAGATCAGTTCCGGATTCAATCCCATCTTGGGCGCGCGCCATCGTGCATAGCACAGTCCGGCGAGAAATCCGGCAGCGACGAGAACCCCATAGGTGTAAACGGGAATGGAGCCGATTTGGAAGAGAACGGGATGCATTGCTAAGCCCGCTCGTGCGTGGGATGCCGCCAATCGCGAAGAAGTTCGAGCACAACCAGCGCCGCGCCGACGACAATCGCGGAATCCGCGACGTTGAACGTATACCAATGATAGTTGCGGAAGTGAAAATCGATGAAGTCCGTGACGCTTTGGCGCGCGACACGGTCGAAAAGATTTCCGGCTGCGCCACCCAAGATGAGCGCGAGTCCATATTCGCCGAATCGCCCGCCCGCTCGACCCGTCGCGAGCAGCCAGAGGATGAAGCACATCACGGAAAAGGAAAAAACGATCAACAGTGGGGCGCGCCACGGCATTTGCGAGTCCGAAAAAATTCCGAAAGCGACGCCGGGATTGTGGGTGTGCACAATATTTAACAATCCGGGAATTACGACACGTAAAGAACCGATCTCGGTGAAATGCTGGACTGCGTATTTCGAGATTTGGTCGATCACCAATACGAGCGCAGCAAGCAGGGCCAACAGCCCGATCGGCCGTGAGGACGCCATCACGAAGCAGCCTTCTCGACTACACCACCCGCCGCGCCGAACTCATCGATAGCGGGAGCGCAACGTTCGCAGACCGTCGGATATTTCGTGCTTTCGCCAACGCGCGTGGAGTAATTCCAGCAACGCTCGCATTTCCTGCCCGCGGCGCGCTCGGCCTTGATTTGAAGCCCCTCGATGCCCGTCGCGTCAGCACCGGACAGAGATCCATCGGCGATGTCGACCTGGGAAACAATGAAGAGCTCTGGTAGGTGTGAGGCATTGTGACGGAGAATCCTGGCGAGCTCGCCTGTGGCCGCGAGCGTGACGCGCGCCTCAAGACCCGCCGATATCGTCTTCGCGGCGCGGAGTGGTTCGAGCGTCTTGAGAACTTCTTCGCGCACAGCGAGCAGTTGATCCCATTCCTTCGCGCGCTTCTCGTCGAATGCGTTTTCGAAATGGGCGGGATCCGGGAAATTCGCCATGTGAACGCTCGCGGCCGCTTGCGGCAAATGGTTCCACACTTCTTCCGACGTGAATACGAGAATCGGCGCGATCAGTCGCACAAGTCCGCGAGCGATGTGATAAATCGCCGTTTGCGCCGAACGGCGTCCACGATGATTAGGCGGAAAGGTGTAGAGACGATCCTTCAGCACGTCGAAGTAGAACGCGCTCAGATCGACGGTGCAGAAATCGTGCAGCGCGTGATACACGCGATGAAATTCAAAGCTCGCATACCATTCGAGGCATTGCCGAATCAACGCTCCGGTGCGGCGAAGCATCCAGGCGTCCATCTCCCCCATATCCGCATCGTGGACCACGTCTCGTTTCGGATCGAAATCGAAAAGATTCGAAAGCGCGAAACGGAACGTGTTGCGAATCTTGCGATAGGCCTCGGCAAGCTGCGTCATCATGGCGGGCGAATTGCGCATATCCGCGGTGTAATCCTGCGAGACGACCCATAGGCGCAGTAAGTCCGCACCCCATTTATCGACGATTTCGTTGGGATAAAGCGCGTTGCCGAGCGATTTAGACATCGGCTTGCCTTCGTCGTCAAGCGTCCAGCCGTGCGTCACCACTTGCTGGTAGGGCGCGGCGCCGCGAGTGCCGATGCCATTGAGCAAGGAACTCTGGAACCAGCCGCGAAACTGATCCGGGCCTTCGAGGTAAACTTGCGCGGGCCAGTGCAAACCGTTCTGCTCAGTGAGCACGGAGAGATGCGTCGAGCCGGACTCGAACCAAACATCGAGAATGTCGTTTTCTTTTCGCCACTTCGCTGCGCCACATGAACACTTTGTCCCCGGCGGCAACAACTCTTCAGCCGGCCGCGTGTACCAGGCATCGGAGCCTTCGCGCTCGAAAAACGGCAGCACATGCCGCAATGCGGCAAGATCCGTCAAACGCTTGCCGCACGCATCGCAATAGAAAACGATCAGCGGCACACCCCAGAATCGCTGGCGCGAGATGCACCAGTCGGGGCGGTCCGCAATCATTTTGTGCATGCGGTCGTGGCCCCATTCCGGGAGCCATTTCACTTTGTCGATTTCCTGAAAGGCTCGCTGACGCAGAGCCGGCTCTTTCGGCGCGGGAACGTTCGCCGAGCCTGCATCCATTTGGATGAACCACTGCTCCGTCGCGCGAAAAATCACGGGATTGTGGCAGCGCCAGCAGTGCGGATAACTATGCGCGAGCTGTTTGCGCGCCACGAGCATGCCGCGGTTTTCCAGTATTGCGATGACGATGGGATTCGCTTCCCACACGGTCTTGCCCGTGTATTCGGGCAAGCCTTCGACGAAGCGGCCCTCATCATCCTGGGGCGCGTAGGATTCAAGTCCATACTTCTGGCCCGTGCGGAAGTCGTCCGCGCCGTGGCCCGGTGCCGTGTGCACGATTCCAGTTCCCGCATCGAGCGTCACGTAATCCGCGAGCACGGCCGGCACTTTGTAATCGAGAAACGGATGCTGGAATTGAATGTCTTCGAGTTCCCTGCCCTTCCAGCCGCCATGAACCGCGTGCGGGTGAACTTTCACCTCGTGTGCGAGCGCTTCCACGCGATCCTTTGCGAGCAGCAACTTGCCATGATCGGTTTCCGCGATCACATATTCGTAATCCGGGTGAAACGCGAGCGCGCGGTTCGCCGGAAGCGTCCAAGGAGTCGTCGTCCAAATCAGGGCACTCACATCGCCGCCCAGCGCACCAGTCTTCGGCCCGGCGACCACGGGGAATTTCACCCAAACCGAGGGGCTCGTGTGGTCTTCATATTCGACTTCGGCTTCCGCGAGCGCCGTGCGGTCGACGATGCACCAGTACACGGGCTTAAGCCCACGATAGACATAGCCCTTTTCGAGGAAGTCGATGAACGCTCCTGCAATCGAAGCTTCCATCGACGGATCCATTGTGAGATATGGCTTAGCCCATTGGCCGAAGATGCCGAGGCGCCGAAATTCGCGCTTGTGAATCTCGACGTAGCGCGCGGCAAACTCGCGGCACATCTTGCGGAATTCGGCGGGCGAAACCTTGCTCGTCTTGCCGCCCAATTCCTTTTCGACCTTGGTTTCGATCGGCAGGCCGTGGCAGTCCCAACCCGGGATGTAGGGCGACCGATAACCCCCCATCGTCTTCGACTTCACGATCATGTCTTTCAGTATCTTGTTGAGCCCCGTCCCAAGGTGGATTTCGCCCGTCGGGTACGGTGGCCCATCATGCAGGACGAAAAGCGGCTTGCCGCGACGGGATTCCAGGATTCGCCCGTACAAATCCATCCGTTCCCACGCCGCCAATTGTTCCGGCTCGCGCTGAGGCAGCTGAGCCTTCATTGGGAAATCGGTTTTGGGCAGGTTCAGCGGAAATTTCGCCATCTTGAGAGCAGTCAGACCTTCCTAAGAGGCGAACTCCGTTTGCAGCGTGAAGGCGCCTATTTGTAGGATTTGTGCGCTCGAGAACGGCACTCTCCGGTCGAGCACTTTCTGATGTTACAATGAATGCGGGGAGTATGTCAGCCGCGCCAAGCGGCCAGACATCCTTTTGCGTAGACAAGCGTCTAAGTAGTTGGTATGTCTACGGCTGAAAATCAGGTACCTGGAATGTCGGATTTTGGCGCGAAAATAGGCGACGCAGCTCGCTCCTCGGACGAACCGAAACTGCGCATTGGCCGTTACGGCATGGTTTCGAATGAGTCTAGCGTCAGGAGCCTTTTCTCCAACCTGCGCGATTTTCTTGTTGAGCGCCCCGCAAAAATTCGTCCCGGCACGCAAACGGCTTTCGATATGCCGGAATTCGGCACCGGCATTGGTGGGAACATCAAGGAATTTTTCCGCTCGGGCCCTCGCGGAAACATAAATTCAGCGCTCCTCGTTAACTGGAAAGAGGAACCGAGCCTCTGGCGCAACCTGCGCGACTGGATTTCTCCGCCGAAGCTGCCGCCTCTGAAAACCACGAGCCAGCCTGTGGCTGTGAAGGACATCTGGTCGAAGAACGAGCAGTTCAAGGGCGTGCAGGCTGCCTCGCTGGTCGTTCACGTCGTGGTAATTGCCGCGATCGTGCTGATTCCGCTCTTCCTGCCCAACTGGATTCCGCACCCGGTGACGAAGGCCTTCAATCCCGATGAGCAGTCCGTAGACGTTTCGCCTTATCTACGCAAGATTTCGCCCGCAGCAATGAAGGCCGGCGGCGGCGGCGGGCAGCATGACCTAAAGCCGGCTCAGCTTGGAAAGCCCCCTAAATTCTCGTGGACGCAATTCGCTGCTCCCACAGCAAAGCCGATCGAGCATCCGCAGCTTCCTATGGAAGCAACGATCGTCGGCAATCCCGATATCAAGATGCCGACAGTCAACTCTCCGAACATCGGTGATCCACTCGGCAAAGACTTGACAGGGTCCATGGGTCAAGGGCACGGCACTGGCATCGGCAATGGCAACGGCGCTGGCCTCGGGCTTGGTTCTGGATACAACGCCGGTGGAGGCCCCCCCAGTGCCGGTGCGGGCGGATATGGGGAGCCTGCCTGCTACTACATGCCCAAGGCTGAGTTCACGGATGAAGCCGTGAAGGTAAAAATTCAGGGCAGCGTTGAACTTACCGCCATCGTGACCGCGGATGGCCGCGTCACCGATCCCCACGTTGCTAAGGGTCTTGGTTTTGGTCTGGATGAAAAAGCCATGGAGGCAGTTCGCACGTGGCGCTGCACTCCCGCCCGGGGTCCCGACGGCAAGCCTGCCGCAGTCCGCGTCGTCATCGAACAGACTTTCTCTCTTTACTAGAGCGTTCCACGCGACTTTCTGGAACTTCCGAACGTTTACTATCTCGCTCCATTCTCCTGTGGCGCCGCGCTGCTCTGCGCGAGTCTTGCTACGATGACTCTCATGAAAAGCAGATTCGGCTTCGCACTTTTGGCTTTCGTGGGGATCTTCGCATTGGCTCCGCGATGCGGCGCTCAATCAGGATCGATTGAATTCATCGCCCGCGCGACGCCATCCAGTGGCGTGGAAGAACCCGTCCGCGGATTTCCCTTCTATCTGCTAAGCCGAAGTTTCGACGACATCGAGAAGGAAGCCGACTCGAGCGTTCCCAAGCCCGAATTGAACGCATTCATCGACAAGCTGGATTCATCCTATTCGCCCGAGCTGAAAGCTTGGATGAAGAAGAATCATACCGTTTCGCTGATCGGCGAGGATTTCACGAAAAGTCTGACCTCTGCGGACATTCTGGGCGTGCCGGAATTTCGGCGCGCATACATGGAGCGCAACGCAGGCGATCAATCGAGCGGCTTTCCTCAGCCCAAGGTGAAGCCGGACGACCGCATCAGGCATCCGGAAAAATTCGATAAGCTCTCGGCGGATTATATTGAAGCTGTGCGCCAGTACATCGACAAGCATCCCGATAGCGTTGAGGGAATCGATCTGAGCTTCAATGACATGAATCCTGAGCCGAAGTGGGAAGAACAGTTGGGTAAGCGGCGCCCCGAAATCAGGCGACGCGCTATCGATCTCGCGCAGTCAAAATATCTCGCGGCCCGCACGCAAACAGATCTGCAGGGCCAGGGCTTCCTGCGCGGCCTACAGCCTGGAGCCTACTGGATTAGCACGCTCGACGTCGCCGCGGTGACCGGCGATACAAGGTCCCGCTGGGACGTGCCCGTCACGGTTCGGCCCGGCCATACTGAGTACGTCTCACTTTCCAACGTGAATTCGCTGCAGGCTAACAATTCCACTCCGTAGCAGCCTGCCGCGATGGCCGACAACGAAATCGCCCGGTACATCGCCGATCTCTCACACCCCGATTCCGCAAAACGCGCCGCGGCGGGTCGATCGCTTCATAGCACTGCATTGAATCAATGCTTCGCCGGCTCGAATGACTGGATTCGTGATCCTGCGTTTCTCGAATTGGCGTGCCCGCGGAGACACCCGTCTTTCGTCGTAGGCGTGGCCGTTCATCCGACCACGTTTCACGCGATCCGCACGGCGAACGGCAATCCTCGCCTATGCGATGTTCCGCCCGATCAAGACGCAATCGAGTTCGAATTGCATTTCGGCGCGGCTCGCAATCTCGACATCCTGACCTCGCGCGATCCGTCCGGTTTTGGCGCGATTGCTCGATATCTCGCGAAATTCGGCGAAGGAATTCAGCAGATTGAAGTGTATGTGACCGACATCGATCGCGCCACGGAGTTGCTTCGCACGCGATTTGCGCTCGATTCCATCTATCCTACAACTCGCGCGGGTGCAGACACTACGCGCGTGAACTTCTTCCTGGTACCCATTGCCAGCGGAAGGAAATTCCTGGTTGAGCTGGTAGAAGGGCCAAGAAGCGACTGAAGAGTCCTATTCGCCGCTCTGCTCGAGAAGTTTGGCGACGAGCGCCGTCCAGCCTGTCTGATGGCTTGCACCCAACCCCGCGCCTGTTTCGCCGTTAAAATATTCGTAGAAAAGGATGAGGTCTTTCCAGTACGGGTCCTTTTGGAAAAGCTCGACATCTCCATTCACGGCTCTGCGCCCATCGCGCTCGAGAAAGATGTGAGACAGCCGGCGCGAGATCTCCGTCGCAACCTGCCACAACGACAGCATTTGGCCCGAACCCGTTGGGCACTCAACCTTGAAAGCTTCGCCATAGTAGTGATGGATTCTCTGAATCGATTCGATCAGCAGAAAATTCATGGGAAACCAGATCGGCCCGCGCCAATTCGAATTGCCGCCGAAGAGATCGCTCCCTGATTCGCCCGGCTCGTAGCCAACCGAGTGCGTTTGCCCATCAACTTTCAGGACGAAAGGATGATCGGCATGAAATTTCGAAAGCGCGCGCACGCCAAAAGGCGATAGGAATTCGTTTTCGTCCAGCAAATACCGGTAAATTCGCTCGAGTTTCGCCCGATTCGCAATCGTCAGCAGCAGGTGCGGCCCCTTTGAAGTGCTCCGGCTCATGTCCACGTGCTCGTGCACATCGGCATGATGATCCAGAAACCATTGCATGCGTTTCATGAAGGAAGGCATGCGAATCAAATCTCTGGGCTGAAATGCTTCCGCCGCAAATAGTGGAATCAACCCGACGATCGATCGCACCTTCATCGGGATATTGGTGTTATCCATGTGCAAGACGTCGTAGTAGAAACCGTCGTGCGGATCCCAGAGGCCTATGCCCTCGCCGCCGATATCGTTCATCGCTTGCGCAATGTGGATGAAGTGCTCGAAGAACTTGCTCGCCACGTCTTCGTAGGCCGGGTCCTCGTGTGCCAATTCTGCCGCCATGGAAAGCATGTCCAGGCAGAACATGGCCATCCAGCTCGTGCTATCCGATTGCTCGATGTAGCTTCCGGGACCGAGCGGCTGCGATCGATCAAACACGCCGATGTTATCGAGGCCTAGGAAGCCGCCTTCGAAAACGTTCTTTCCCTGCGGGTCTTTGCGGTTCACCCACCACGTAAAGTTCAGAAGAAGTTTCTGGAAGACTCTCTCAAGAAAAAATCGGTCCGGTTTTTTCTGAATGCGCGCTGATATCTTGTAAACGCGCCAAGCCGCCCATGCCTGCACCGGCGGATTCACATCCGAAAAATTCCACTCGTAGGCGGGCAGCTGCCCGTTGGGACGCATGTACCACTCGCGTAGAAAAAGGACGATCTGATCCTTCGCGTACTCGGGATCGATCAGCGCCATCGCAACGCAGTGAAACGCCAAGTCCCATGAGGCGTACCAAGGGTATTCCCATTTGTCCGGCATCGAGATGACGTCGGAATTGTAGAGATAAATCCAGTCGTGGTTTCGGCCCTGATAGCGAGCCGGGCTCGGCGTGGGTTGCGTGCGATCGCCCTCGAGCCAGCGCTTCACATCGTAGTGATAGCTCTGCTTGTTCCAAAGCAAACCGGCGAAGGCCTGCCGTTGCACCATCGTCGGATCCTCGCTCATTCCCGAGTGCACACGCTGCTCGTAGAACTCATCCGCTTCCTTCAATCGCTCGTCAAAGACGGCGTTGAATGCCTCGACGCCAAAGAATTCGGAGGCTGGTTTACCGGAAGCCGCCGGGTTGCTGTCGAGCAACCGCAAGCGAATCTGCCAGGATCCGCCCGACGCGATCTCATTTACAAAATGCGCCGCCGCTTTGGTCCCTTTTTTCTCCGGATTTACGGCAGTGTACTCGCTTTGGATCACGTATCGGTGAAACGCATCCTTTACATACGAGGTGCGGCTCTTCGCCTGGAACAGCCGCTCCATATTCGTTTCGTTTTCCGTGAAGAGAAGATCGGGCGTCCCTTCGATGAGCAGCCAACGCTTTCCGTAGTGGAATTCCGTCAGCTCGATTAGCTGCGTACCCGAAGGCCCCGGGGTGCTTGATGCATCCGGCATATCGTAGAAATCGCCCCAGGACCATCGATTGCGGAACAAGATGGTGGGCAACACGTGCAGCCGCGCCGGCTCGGGACCTCGATTCCATGCAGAGATGCGGACGAGCACATCCTCGGCAGCAGCCTTCGCGTATTCGACGAAGACGTCGAAATATCGGTTCTCGCGAAAGATCCCCGTGTCGATCAATTCGTACTCGGGGTCGTTTTTCGTGCGCTTCGCATTTTCAGCAACAAGCTCCTGGTACGGGTAGGCGGCCTGCGGATACTTGTAGAGGTATTTCAGATACGAACTCGTTGGCGTCGCATCGAGGTAGTAGTAATACTCTTTGACATCCTCGCCGTGATTCCCTTCGCGATTGGTCAGGCCAAAAAGGCGCTCCTTAAGGATCGGGTCTTTTTCATTCCATAGCGCAATCGAAAAGCAGATGTGTTGGCGCCGGTCGCAGAGGCCGGCGATCCCGTCCTCACCCCAACGGTAAGCCCGCGAACGTGAGTGATCGTGCGGAAGATAATTCCAGGCGTCGCCATTCGCGCTGTAATCTTCCCGGACAGTTCCCCACTGGCGCTCGGAAAGATATGGCCCCCAGCGCTTCCAATACGTCTGCCGCTTTTCGCCCGCGTAGAGCCTTTCTTCTTCCTTCGTCATCCCAAGTATCCTGTTGGCGCGGAAGCGGCAGATCAGCTCCAGATTTCAGGCGGGCTCGTCTCTGGCTGGGCGCAATCCAACTTTATCCGCTCAGTTCGCAGTCGGCAAGTTGACGCCGCTGGGAACATTCCTAAGAAGCACGAAAGTGGTGGGCGCTGGCGGCTGCGCAGTCAATTCTGTATTCTCGACAAACGAAATCGCCTTGAGGAGTCTGCGAATCGACTTGCCGACGGCAGCGCCATCCCCGAACGCGTATTCGCCGCGAACCAAACCTTCCTGGCGGATGGCGCCTTTCTGCGTGTGCGTTGCCGCGACGGCTGTTGTCGCACCCATGTTTTTTCTCGGCAATCCCTCTGGCCACGATTTTCGCTTTCACCTTGAATCTTGGATAGACGTCGCCCAGCAATGGCGCCAAGGAATTTTCTTCCCGCGTTGGGCTGAGTGGGCGAATTGGGGCTTCGGCGAACCGCGCTTCATTTTTTATCCGCCGCTTTCGTGGCTCTTGGGCGCAGCGATCGGCTCGATTCTGCCTTGGCGCATGGCTCCCGGCGCTTTCATCTGGCTCGCACTCGTTCTGGCGGCCCTGTCCATGTGGCGGCTCGCGCGTGAACATCTCTCAGAACCATACGCAATCGCAGCGGCGATCATCTATGCAATCAATCCCTACCAACTCGTGATCGTCTACTACCGCAGCGCGTTCGGCGAGCTGCTCGCCGCCGCTTTTCTGCCGCTGACTGTCTGGAGTGCCGTACGCCTGATCGACGGCGAATCCGGTGCGATTTTGATGTTCTCGCTCTCCTTTGCCGCCGTCTGGCTGTCCAACGCCCCTGCCGCCGTCATCACGACATATGCTCTCGTCATCGTCCTCGTCGTTGGAGCCGCCCAGAAACACACTATCCGGCCTTTGCTCATGGGCGGCACTGCAATGGCGGGCGCCGTGAGTCTCGCCGCGTTCTATATTCTGCCGGCCGCCTGGGAACAGAAATGGGTTCAGATCAAACAGGCCGTTCTGGAAAATCTGCAGCCATCCTCAAATTTCCTTTTCACCCGCACGACGGACCTCGATTTTGCCGCCTTCAATTGGAAAATCTCCTGGGTCGCCACCGGAATCATCGCCGCGACTTTGCTTGCGATCTTGATGACGCTAAGAAAGAGAACGGGCAGCACGCTTCGGTGGATTTTGGCGGCTCTCGCCGCGATTTCCGTTTTCCTGATGCTTCGGCCAAGCCTGCCCCTGTGGCGCTCTGTTCCCAAATTGTGGTTCATTCAGTTTCCCTGGCGCTGGCTGGGTGTCCTGGGCTTGGCCTTGGCATTCTTCGTAGCGTTTGCTCTGCAAGGCTTGCCACAGAAATTCAGAATTGTTGCGGCCGTTGGAGTCTTTGCAATTCTCGCAACAGATGGAGTCGTGTTGGCGCGAAAAGCGTATTGGGACAGCAGCGACATCGCCGATATCGCCGCGTTGATTCAAACCGATCACGGCTACGAAGGCACCGACGAATACACTCCCCTCGGCTGCGACCGATACCAATTCCCCGGGGATCCCGACGACTCCGAGCGGCCCGATGATGTTTCGCCGAATCCCGCCCCTCGGGTCGCGATGCTCGACTCGACGCAGAATGATCTCGTCTCCATGGTTGGCGCGGCCGCTCGCATGGAGCTCTGGTCGTCAGAACGTAAAAACCTTACGGTCCATACCAATCGCATGATCACGCTCGCTCCACGTCTCGTCGGCTATCCAGCCTGGGAAGTTCAAATCAATAGAAGGAGCGTGAATCCCGAGCTTCGATCGGGAACACAGCAAATTCTGCTGCCGATTCCGCCCGGTAGTTATCACATCGAGATACGTTTCCGTCGCACTTGGGATCGTAAGCTAGGCGGCGCAATCTCAATATTCACCGCCGCCCTGATGAGCAGTTTTCTGTGGGTGAAACGGATGTGGCAGACAGGTGCGCCGGTAAGCGATTAGCTCAGCGGCTGGTGCTTGAATTTCTTCTCGCCCTTCGCGTACTCAGCCACCGTATGACCATGACCGTATAACTTGTATTTGTAGGTTGTAAGGCCCTCGAGGCCCATCGGTCCGCGCGCGTGCAACTTGCTGGTGCTAATCCCTACTTCCGCGCCGAATCCGTAGCGATAGCCATCGGCGAATCGTGTCGAAGCATTCTGATACACGCCCGCTGAATCCACCTCATTCATGAATCTGCGCGCCGCCTCGGCATCTTCGGTGACGATCGCATCCGTGTGATGCGATCCGTACGTGTTCACGTGTTCGATCGCCTCGTCCAAATCGCGCACGACCTTGATCGACAAAATCAGGTCGCCATATTCCGTAGCCCAATCTTCCTCAGTCGCCGCAAGGATGGACTCGCCCGGCGCCAGCACGCGCGTCGTCGCATCGCCGCGAATTTCGACCCCCGCCTGTTTCAACTTAGCCACAACCTTCGGCAAAAACGCCGCCGCGATCGCCTCATGCACAAGCAACGTCTCGGCCGCGTTGCAAACCGCTGGATATTGCACCTTTGAATCGTACGTGACGTCGATCGCCCGGTTGATGTCGGCGCTTCGATCCACGTAAACGTGGCAGATTCCTTCGCCGTGGCCCAGCACCGGGATCCGGCTGTTCTTCATGATGAAATGCACCAGCTCGTATGAACCGCGCGGAATAATCAAATCCACTTCGCGGTCCTGTGCGAGCAGTTCAATCACATCCGCCCGCGATTGCAGCAGAGCGATCGAATCGGCCGGAACATTCGAAAATTTCGCCAGGCATTCCCGCCATATCGAGACAAGCGCTTCGTTCGTCTCCGCCGCCTCCGAACCGCCTTTCATGATGGCCGCGTTTCCCGATTTGATCGCTAACGCCGCCAATTGCGGCACGACATCGGGCCGCGATTCGAAAACCACGCCGATCACGCCGAGTGGGCACGTTTCACGATACAGGATCAGCCCGTCGTCCAACTCAGTCGCGGATACTCTGCGCCCGAGCGGATCTGCTAATCGCGCAACCTCGCGGACCTGCGTCGCCATTTGTGCGACGCCCTTTTCCGTCACAGAGAGACGCTTGAACATCGCGGACGACATCTTGCCGGCAACAACTTCAGGCTCTGCCTTTGCGCAATCGCGCGCATTCGCATCTAAAATTCGCTCGCGTTCCTTCTCGATGGCCTTTGCCGCCGCAAGGAGGACCTCATTGCGCGCTTCGAGTGAAAGCTTGGCTAGCGCGCGCGATGCTGCCCGCGCTCGATGCGCCACAGCGGCGACCGATATGTTTTCCGCCTGCAACGAAGCTGTGCTCGGCTGGCTCATGGGTTTTGCAGCAGCACGATATTGTCGCGCGTGACCAAAACGGGCGACGCTACACCGCGCTCGACCCGCGCACTCTTCTTGCCCGAGAATTTCGCCGCTTCCTCGCTCGCACAATTCGCGATCCCGCGAGCGAATTCACGCCCCTCCGCATCAACGATGCTCACCACGTCCATCGGCGCGAAATGATTCTCTACGCGCATGATGCCCGACGCCAACAGACTCGCCTTTCCTTGCGTGATTGCGCGGTGCGCCCCCGCGTCCACAACGACGCGTCCTCGGACATCCGCCGCATACGCAATCCAGCGTCTTTTGCCACGCATTCGTTTTGCAGGAAGAAAAGCCGTGCCGATATTTTCTCCCGCGAAAATGCGATCGATTGTTCCCGGTCGGCTGCCGTTCGCAATGATCGCCGCACCTCCGCAATTCATGGCGATCTCCGCAGCTTCCAGCTTCGTGCGCATTCCGCCGCGCCCGCTGCCCGATGGCCCTGCAGCAAGCGCTTTCAATTCCGATGTAATCTCTGCAACCAGGGGGATCACATTCCCGCTCGCTTCTTCATCCGCTGTATCGCGGCGAAGCAACCCATCCACATTCGTCAGCAGCACCAATGCATCTGCCTCGAGCCCGCTCATGACCAGCGCAGCAAGACGGTCGTTGTCGCTGAATGCCACCGCACGCGCGCCTTGCGACACCGATTCCAACTCCGCCGTCGAAACGGTGTCATTTTCATTTACGATCGGCAGCACGCCAAATCCGATCAGTTTTTCCATGGTCTGCCGGACATTAGAATATCGCCGCCAATTGCTGAAATCCTCTTCCGTCAGCAGCACCTGCGCGATCTTCACATCCCACTTCGCCAACAGATTCTTGTACGCGTCCATCAGCAAGCTCTGTCCGACTGCCGCGCAGGCCTGTTTCGTTACTAGATCATCCAAGCGCGACCGGTGAAGCCCCAGCCAGCCCCTGCCGAGACCAACGGCACCGGAAGAAACCAGCACCACCTGCCGTCCCTTCCTCATCAGGTTGGCGATCGAATGCGCAATCGGCTCGACGCGCTCGCGGCACAGCTCGCCCTCCGGGCCGGTAACCGTCGTTGTACCGACCTTGACGACGACACGCCGCGCCGTCCGCAGCAAATTTTCTCGATCGCTTTGCATGGCTATTTGCGATGATTGTACCGAAATCGGTGGACCCTAGCCTGCGTTTCTCACCGCGATAGATCAAACATGACTCTCAAAGCGCCTCATTGCTGAGAATGGAACAAATTCTCCGAGATTACCTAACACCAGCGTAATCATTGCCTTACACGTGAAGTCGAGTGCCCATTTTGCGAAAAAACCTTCCTGTTGACACCCCGCCTTGACCTTCTGTAGCTTTGCTTACGAAGCGGGATCATCCCGCCTTCAATGTTAGCGGCACGCCAGATGTCTGAGGGGCTGACGAACCGCCGGAAATGCCGGAGCCTCTTTCATGACGAAAGCGTGCAAGTATTTCTGTCTCGCCGTTGCCGCGTTGTTCCTGACCATTTGCCC
>Ga0335078_10008243_pt1 | contig 15498 bp, 19 predicted proteins | sample Lox_Sample_32_FD_206711 | JGI IMG/M metagenome (GOLD analysis project Ga0335078, IMG submission 206711) | Soil microbial communities from Loxahatchee National Wildlife Refuge, Florida, United States - Lox_Sample_3.2 | ecosystem: Environmental > Terrestrial > Soil > Wetlands | place: USA... | reverse complement strand
AAACGCGCATGACGGAACGCTTCGACGCGGGCGGCGTCATCAACGTCGTCGGGCGCGAGCACCTCTATCCCACCGTACGCGCGGCCGTCCAGGCATACAAAACCCGGGACGTCAAAACCCACGTCGGACCGAACTAGTGTCGTCGCTCGCAGAGGGTCGGCGGCGTAGGACTCGATCGCTCGATGATGCCTAGGCCTTCGTAGATGAAAACCGGTCTGTCGCTCACACGGCCTGTCCTGGGCTTGGTCTGCGACTCCCAACGTACTCGAAGGTTCGCGCGACGGCACAAGCCGATATGGCTGATTCTCAGAGTCAGCGACCGAAGGTTCGTCTCAAGCGGACTAGCGCCCCGACGCTCTCGCCTCCGGTGCGGGCGCCGAATGGAGCCAGCCCGCCCGCGCCGGCCGAAAATTCGGTCATCCGTCGCACGGCAGTCGAAGCCCAGGGCCTCCGACCCTGATTGCACTACGGGCGCGGCCAGATGCAAGAAAGCAAAGACGCGCCACAATTTCCAGCACATGATGACCGTACTTTCACCGACTCGATCGAGGAGCTCACCGGCCGCAAGGTGCTCGCGTTCCTCTCGCAGTCCCACGTGGACCCCGATCTCTCGCTCGAGATCTTGTTCGTGGACGGGCCACTCGAAGGGTTCGGCGCAGTCGAACTCGTCGAGCCCGAACAGACCGACTAGCCGCCGGGTTCACCCACCCGAGCGCCCGGAGCAGGCTCTCCGGTGCCGTCGCCAGACGCCCGCTCGTGGCTGACGCAGTACAGCCCGAGGGCTGGGATCAGGACGGCGGTCCGGGAAGGTTGAGGAGTTGCGCTACCGACACGGCGAGAAGCACGACGGCGAAGCCGTCCAGCCCATAGCGCGCCGCGCGAACGGGGAAGCGGCTGCCAATGCCGACCAGAAACAGCACGGCGGCCAAGAAGACCGTCAGGCGGACGTACTTGTCCGCAGTCCCCGCGGCTGACTGGCCTTTCGTGAAATACGCGTTGGCGCGCGCATTGAGCGCCAGCCCCTCGGTCTGTTGCGGGATTCGGTATTGCGGCATGTATGACGGATGCGGCGGTGCTTTGGGGTTCGTCAACGGTTTGAGGGCGAGCCACGCGTCGACCGCCGGACGATAGCCCGGACGTAGCCGTCGGAGGTCCAGGTGGAAGAGCTGGAGGTTGTGCGCTGCGTAGGCGGTTTCCGCGGCGTTGAACGACACCGAGTCTAATGTGCGGATCTGATTGCTTTGGATCAGGGCCAGGCTGGCTTTGGTCCGCGTCGATGATGCCTTCGCAAGCGAAAGCGACGATTCCGTGCCCACTTGGCGGCTGAATAACCAGACCATGCAGCCATTAGCGCCACGACGGACAGCAGCACCGCCTCGGCGATTCCGACCCACCGGTCACGTCGAGCGCCCTCAATCGGCTCGGACTCCGATGTTGTGTGCTCGCGATGCTCGGCGATGTGCGTGCCAACCTCGCTAGCCGACAAGCCTTCAGGCACAGAGCTGGTCCATTCGGTTGATGACGGTTTGACGGGTGAATTTGCCAAGCCGACACGTAGCAACTCATCCTGACCTAAGGGACAGTGGCAGCTCGAGCGCCGAGCCGCATCAGCCGAAATAGCTGAAGTCGGCGTGGGCTCGGCCTGGCGGGAACACGGCGGATCGCTGGCGGCACAGATACGGGACACGGGGTACTGCCGAGCGATCCGTTCAAGCTCGTCCCCCTACATTTACCGCGCCGAGCCTGTCTCTGACCTGTGGCATGGGAAGGTCGTTTCCGAGAGCCCGTGCTCACACCGGCATCCGTGCACAGACGGCCAGCCCCGAGCACGGTGCGGGAGTCGTTGGTTAACGTTCACTACCGTGCGTCCGCGCCTGATCGCGCGGGCGAGGGGCTGCTCGGCGCCGGCGTCGTCGGTGGACGTTGCTGGGTGGTCGCCGGTTCCGTCTCCTCCGGCGTCGCGTGGTGCCGCAGGCGGGACATGATCGTCGGTTTGGCCTCCGAAGCGCTCGGGTGCTTCGCCACGTGCGCCTTGTACCAGCGGCTGTAGGCGGCCACCAGTGGCACCGACGACAAGCCGTGCAGGAAGACGCTCATCAGGATGGTCATCATCACCGTGGTGAGCAGCCTCTGTGTGTCAGGGATGCCGTCGTCGAGCGCGATCGTTGCGAACACGATAGAGGCCAGGCCGCGAGGACCGAACCATCCCATAAACGCGACGGTGGGGAGCCCGGCCCCGGTCCGCAGCATCGCGATCGCGACGGGAACCATGCGGACGAGTGTCAGGCTGAGCGCCGCATACGCGACGATCTGCCAGGTGACGTGCGGCAGCAGCATGCTGACGGCGAGCGCTCCAAAGCCGACCCACGTGGTGCCGGCGAGTGTCCCTCCGACGTCCTCGTTGAGGCTGGTCACTTGCAGATCGTGGCGCCTGGAGACGTACCCAAACGCCATCCCTCCGGTGAAGGCGGCGATGAAGCCGCTGCCGCCCAGCTTCAGGGCGATCAGGTAGGCAAGCAGCGCGGCCAGAAGGGGCAGGATCTGCCTCCATTGTCCCTCCAGCCACCCGCGATCGTCCGCCACGCGGAGCAACAAGCCAGCCAGGGTGCCGGCTCCGATACCGGCGGCGAGGCCCCAGCCGATCTGCTCGGCCATATTGCGCACGACGGCGGACGTGACGCCGCTCGACAGTCGGGCTAGCGAGAGGTCGACGGCCACGAGGAAGAACGGCACGCCAAGGCCGTCATTCAGTCCGCTTTCGACGTCCAGCGCCTGGCGCACACGAGCCGGCACTGACTTGTCCGACACGATGGTCTGCGCGAGCGCCGCGTCGGTCGAGCAGACCATGGTCGAGAGAACGAAGGCGCTGGCCAGAGCGATGCCGGGAAAAACGAGCAGGCCGGCACCCAGGCCGGCGAGTATCGTCAGCGGCAGGCCGATGAGCAGAAGCCGGCTGGGCCAGCCCAGGTGTTGGCGCAGGCGCGCGAGGTCGATGCGCGTCGAGTCGCTGAACAGCAGAAACACGAGGGCGAGCTCGACGAACCGCTCCGCGGCTTTGCTCTCGATGTGGATGTTCACGAGCTTGAGAGCTGACGTCCCGGCGACAAAGCCCGCCGTCGTGAAGATCATCGCCGACGTGATACCTCGCGCATCAAGCGGCTTGGAGACCGCGCCGTACACGACGAGGATCACGGCGATCGTGATGAGCGAGCCGATCATGCGCGCTCCGCCGACAAGCCTCCGCGAGGACCGATCACACGGTCACTCTCTCTTAGAACACGGTTTTGAAGTCGTCCTTCATACTCACGACGGTCCAGCTGCGCGTGTTTGCCTCGGCTAGCGCCTTCTCGGCGCCGCTCGTGTAGGCGAACTCGCGCTCCGCATCGTCGTGGAGGACGAGCAGTCGAAGGGACGGCTTGTCGCCGTGCTGCGTGAAGTCGAGCATCGGGAGATCGCCGTTCGAGTTCCCGCCGGCAAGCAGCGGTCGACGGCCGACGCGGCTCCAGATCTGGATCGGCTTCTGCGGGCCGTCGTCGAGAAACCCGAGCTTTGCTCCGTGAGTGATCGTGCCACCGTTGCCGTTGCTCGCGTACTCCAGCGCAGCGGTGCTGCCGATCACCCGGTCAGGCGCGATGCCGAACATGTCCTGGGTGATCGGCCGCATGAAGTCGGCGCCGCTCCCGGACACCATGTGGTTTGAGAACCCGTTCGCCTCCAGGTAGCCGAGCAGCTCGACCATCGGCGCATACGCAGTCTCGAGATACCCACGGCCCAGCGTCGGATGTCGTGTGCCGCGCAGGAATGCCTCCGACTTCGCCTCGAAGTCCTCGACGCCGATCCCCGCATACGCGGCGGAGATGCCGCCCAGCAGCGTCTGCGCCTTCGTGTCGTCGCCCGCATAGTGCTCGGTGATGACCTTGCCGAGCCAGTCGGTGTCATGCTCGTAGGCAGCCTTCCAGGGTTGCCGATCTCGAAGCTTGGGATCGGCCGTGGCCATCTCCGCCAGCCGCCGCAGAATGAAGTCGGCCTCGACGGGCACCGGCTTCTCGCACCACAGCGTGCCGTCGGCGTCAAAGACTGCGATTCGCTCCTCGGCGGGAACGGCGCTGCTCACCGTCTTCTCCACGAACGCGACAATCGCCGCCTTCGCGGCGCCCTGGTTCCAGCTTGGAAGGGGATTGTTGTCAGTCATGATGGTTTGCACCTCCGTTGTTCCCTGTCACCGGCCCATGATCGAGCCGGTGACAGGGGTCAGGATGTTCGCCCGTCTAGAAGCGTCGCCGGGCGCGCCGCCCCTCGCGTCTGCGGACTCCGCACACCGAGACCGGCGACAGCGGCCGTCCGAACGGGTCGATGAACAGCGTGACGGGTCCCGTCCGCGCCGGCACCGATCCTTCGAGGACTTCGATCGAGTACGACAGCTCGCCGTTGGTGAGCTGGGGCTCCTTGATCACGATCACCGCATCGTCGGGAACGTCACCGCCAGGCTCGAGGAACGACAGCACAGCGTTCGGTGGGTCGGCTTCGAAGCTGTTGTCTCCGGCGCCCCACAGATCTACGAACTGAGCGGTCGTCATGTGCCCGACGACCCGCTGCGGCCGGTCGGAGAAGTACAGCGTCGACGGCGTGACCCCTCTAAGCGTGAGGGTGCCGTTCGTGCTCTGGATGCCCTGCGCGGTCTGCACGAACATCGATTCTTCGGTCTCGAGCTGTTCAATCATCGTGTCAGTCATGGTCAATCTCCATATCAGGTTTCGGCCGGGCGGCGGAGAGGCTTCCTCTCTGCCGCCCGCATGGTTTGTCAGTCGCGGGCGAACGCCGCCGCGACGTCTTTCTCGAGGTCGACCCAGGGTCGCCGGCGACGTCGACGACGACTTTCTGGATCGTGCCGCCGACGAACGCCCACGGTGAGTCGCCGGGATGGTCACTGGTAACCGGCTCGCCCCTGTCCATCCCGACATTGAGGCCCTCGCCGGCGAGCGAGAACTTGGCGGGCTGGGTCTTGATCTTCCCCTCGCCGACCTTCTCGTCGTCGATGTAGAGGCTGAGCGTTCCCTCGGCCGGCATCCCGTTCGGCGTCTCGATCGTTCCGCCGAACGGCTCCAGCGCAGAGAAGCCGACATCGTCCCGGATCACATACAGGACGCTCGGCGCCCCCTCCGGAACCATCGGCTGCCTGTACGGCGCCCAATCCGGCGTCGAATCCTTGATGTCGATGTTCACGACACCCTTGAAGGGAATGCTCACGATGCTCTCCGTTGCATAAACACAAATCGTTCGTTCGGTTTGCGGCCAGCCGCTGAATCCGATTGACGGGCGGCCGCTGGGCCGCCCGTCACCTCTGCGGCGCGAGCCGTAGGGTCTAACTCGTGGCGGCAACTTCCTGCGCTGCGAGTTCCTTCTCCGCCTCGTCGAGATCGTGCTTGAAGTCCTTGGCGTCGGCGTCGAGCTCCTTCTGAATCGACTTGTCGGCGCGCTTGAGCGCCTTGTCGAGCTGCTCCCCGACCTTCGACTCTCCGATCACGATCATCGCCGCCTCGCCTTCCAGCAGGTTCTCGCCGAGGTCCTTCATGTCGCCTCGGGACAGGCCCTTGCGGAAGTGGCCGCCCAGACCGCCGACCACGCCGCCGACGGCGGCGAAGCCGAGGATCGACGGCGGGAACACGACCCCGCACAGCGCGCCGGCCGCGATCCCGCCCCAGGCGCCGTGCTGGGTGGCCTTCTCATGCTTATGGACGTGAACCTTGCCCTTCTCATCCTTATTGATCAGCGCGACGTCATACGTACCCACCAGCTCGTCGGCATGAAGCTCGAGCAGGACGTCGTAGTCAGCCTCCGCGTCATCCTTGCTGGCATACGTGGCCGCGTACAGAAAAAGCGGGTTGTCGCTCATAAGGAACTCCTGTCCTGGCTTAGCAGTGCGCGTGTGACGACTCACATCCAACGTACTCAAAGGCATGCGCGAGCACATCGGCCAAAATGGCCCATTCGCAGCCTCAGGTCTGCCGGTACATCACAGACATTCGCTCCAGCGTCGAATCCAGGTGACGGCCAGCATCAGGTCATTGCCGCGGAAGACGTGCATTAGCTCGGTGCGGCGAGTCACGCGCTACGATCGCGACCGAGCGCGTCACGCCGTGCCGGAGCCTCACTCGCCTGCGCTTCTCGCGGCATCGGTATGAGCAGTGGGGTCGGTGCGGGCGCTCGCCTCCTTCGCCTCAGCGCCGAATTTGACGATCAGCTCGATTTCGGCAGCCGCCCGTTCTTCTTCGCTGAGGGCGGAGATGTAGCTGCTGTAGGACGCAGCGCGGTGGCGCTCGTCGGCGGCCAGCCACTCGTTCCAGGTGCGCGTCACCTTCTGGGCGGACAGCCGCCAAGCCTGCCATGGTCGGGATTGCTGCTCCTCTGGCTGGTTGCCGAACCGATCGTTCGGCCGCGGGGCGTGACGAGGACGCTTGTGCCTTTTCTTGGGGCCGAAGAACATGCCGCCTCGCATGGCAGCTGCGGTTGTCCGCGCCGGTCGATTAGCTCTGGCCGATCCTGTTTCCGTAGGCGATCAGTCCGTAGATCGCGAGAATGTCGAGTGCGAAGATCGATAGCGACCAGAACGGGTACGCCGGGATCATCATCAGCTGCACGATCGAGTTGCCGGCGAGAACGACGACGCCGGTCCACCGCGAGAACTGATTCTTGATGAAGACGCCACAGCCAACAGCCCATTCGAGTACGCCGATGCACAGTACGACCCACCCCCAGGTGTTGAGGTCGCCGGCGATGTACTTGGCGTTGGCGGTGAAGAAGTGCGCATTGCCGATCGCGGCGATACCCTCAATGACATTCAGGGTGCCGAGGATCAGCAACAGCGTTCCGGCAAATACGACCCAACCATAGCCGCGCTCGTCGTCCGCGCCGTACCGGTCGTAAGCTGTTGGAAGTCCTGTTGGGGGAGTTGCTTGGACGGCCACCATGGTCTCCTTGAGACGGGGATCGAAGATCGTCCGCTAACGCTACGGTTGGGGTGCTTGGTGCGTCATCGGCCATAAAGGCCGATATGTCGCACGGTCAGCGGAGGGCAGTACCGGCCGAGCTTCGTGGCCTCAGTCGGGATCCTGTGCTGGGCTCGTGATTGTCGATGCGAGCGTCTCGATGATCTGGACTTCCTCGGGTCGGGCCGGGACGCCGAGCGTGTACGACCGTACCCCCTGCCAAAGAGATCCTGCTCCCGGACGTGCGAGACGAGTCCTGGGCACTGTCGCACCGGCCTCGTTGTATGAGCGCCGAGGTCGCCAACGATCACCTGGCCGGCTTATCGTCGCGACCCCCATGATGTCGATGTCCGCTACACCCCTGAACGAGACACTGATTCATGTGTCCGTTCCCTAACACAGTCGTTTGGGCGTCCTCGAGTCCGGGCTCGGAATTCGACTGACGCGCGGTCTGTTGTCGCCCGTCCCACCTCCGCCGTCCCACACGCGACGCGAAGAGTCGGACCTAACTCGCGGCGGCTCCCTCCGCGACCAGTTCATCCTCCGCCTCCTCGAGATCACGCTCGAAGTCCTTGCCGTCGGCGTCGAAGTCCTTCTGGACCGACTTCTCGGGGCGCGTGAGCGCCTTGTCGAGCCGCTCCTTGACAGGCGAGTTCCCGATCACGACCAACGCCGCCTCGCCCTCCAGGAGCCCCTCCGCGAGCTCCTTCAGGTCTCCGCGCGAGAGGCCCTCCCGGAAGTGCCCACCCAGACCACCGGCGACCTCCCCGACCGCCGTCGCGCCCCGAACCGACGGCGGGAACAGAACCCCGCACAACGCACCGACCGCGACCCCACACCACGCGCCGTGCTGGCTGGCCTTCTCATGCTTATGGACGTGAACCTTGCCCTTCTCATCCTCGTTGATCACCGCGACGTCATACGTACCAACCAGCTTTTCCGCATGCAACTCGAGCAGGACGTCATAATCAGCCCAAGCATCACTGGTGTTGGAATAAATCGCTGCGTAGATGAAAACCGGTCTGTCGCTCATCTGAACTCCTGTCATAGGCTCGACCGGCGACTCTCAACGTACTCGGAGGTTCGCGCGAAAGCACCAACCGAAATGGCTGATTCTCACAGCCAGCGACCAGTTCGTCGCGACGAACAAGGCGCGCCGCTTCGTCCCTACCCGGATCGCCGCCCGGACAACCTCTCCCCGCGAGCACGAGGCTGATGGGCCGCCGTGTCCGCGTCGGCAGTAACAGCCATCCGGCGCGGTGATTCGCGACCGTCCAGCGGCAGCGCCCAATGGCGGCACGGCCTGTTCGGTTAGCGGCGGGTGGCGACGACGGTGGTCGCGATCACGAGCGAGAGCGCGAGGAGGGTGGCGACGGCGGTGAGCGGGGTGATTCCGATCGTCTGGTGCTCCTCGACGATGACGGCGATGAATGTGATTGGGATCGCGACCGAGAGGAACAGGAGCATGGCGCGAAGGATCTGGCGTCTGTTGAGTCCGGCCTGCCGCTGCTGTCTGGCGGCGGCGATCGCTGCTTGCGCGCTGGCGGCATCGGTCTCATAGAACGTCAGCGCGCGCCGCCCGAGCGCTCGAGTGCTGCTGTCGCAGCCCCAGCCCATCGAGATCATGAAGCTGAACGGGAACACCCAGGTGATCACGAAGACCACCAGGCCGAACCGCGCCCCAATCGCGGTCTTCAGCCACGCATGCGCTCCCGCCTTGCGTCTATCGGAGGGAGCGGACAGGAAACCCACCGAGGACCCCGAGCTCGTAGATGCTGCTGACCCATGTACGCCACGGCCGCCGCCCAGTCGGTTTCTCGGGCATAGGAACGTCCCGGACCGCGACCAGCCCCGAGCGGGCCGCGTCGACCGTCGGATGCACGCCGCGAAGCGCCAGCAACTCCGCAGCGCTCTCAAGCGCACGCGGGTCGCGGTCATAGAGCGCCGCGGTGCGCAGCACCATCCGTCCCTGCTGCCTGACGTACGCCAGGTAGCCCGGGATCAGCGCGATCAAGTACGGCGTCGCCGCAACCGCCCCGTCGATCGCTGACACACGCGCACTCTCGATGCGCAGGTCCTCGGCGATCACGGCGCGCGGAACCCCCTTGCGGTCCTCCCGGACACGCTGAGCCCACGCCGACGAATCGGCCCCATGGGTCTGTGTCACGTAAAGCGCGAGCCGCTCGCAAACATTCTCGGGGTCGCGATAGACGATCGTCGCAAGCCGCCGCCAGCCCTTCTCGGCCTTCGCAGCCCGATCCGACAGCTTTGAGAGATCGTCTGATGCACTCATCTTGCACTCCTTCAAATTGTGAGTTCGAAGCCGAGGTGGTAATCCCCGCGACTCTCGTACCAACGTACTCACAGGTTCGCGCGCAAGCATCGGGCCGATCTGGCCGCGGGCGCCATAGGTTCCTTCTCCGCCTCCTCGAGATCGTGCCGCGCTAGCGGTGATCGAGATGCTCGCCGGACAGCTCTACCTGGTCACGGTCATTGGGCTGTTGATCGGCAACCTCGGCAGCAGACGGAAAGATGACATAAGGCGAGCGCGACGCCAAACGATGCCGGCGCCGAACGCACAAGACGCCCGCGGAAACAAGAGCCTGCCGACCGGGGAGAAGTCATGAGTCCGAGAGCGGCCAAGGGGCGGTGCCGGTGGCGAGGCAACGCACACGCCGAGCAGCGCGTCACCGCGGCCTCATATGTACCTGAATCGGAGAGCCAGGGCCGCAGCTCCGTCGCGTTGGCCGTACTACGAGGTAGTCGCCGCCGGTCGTTTTGCGGGTAAGTAGCAGGTCGTCGCTGCGAGCGACGGGCGTGAGCTGGCACGACGAGCCACGCATCCGATGCCGACCTGGGGCGGCATGGCGCCGCTGGATCCATCCGCACTCGTCTCCGCTTTCTCGTCGGAGATGAGGCGGAGCCAGCGGCGTTCGGCCGGCGGTGTTACGCGGACTCGGTCGCGGCCGATGGCCCGCTGTCGCCGCGCGCTCGCACAAGAGCGACGATCGCGATCACCAGATAACCAAACGCAGCTACTTTTGGGGCGATGAAGGCGAGCAGGATCACGGCGACGTAGAAGCCGAGGCTCGGTGTCGTCGCACGCGCGATCCTGTCGACCTCCTTCTCGCTCACCTCTGGTTTGAGCAGGCTGCGGTCGCTCGCGATCACGCCCCAGAGTGCGCTGTATAGGAGTGCAATGACCAGCAGCCACCCGCCGTAGAAGATGACCGCGGCACGCTCAGCGGACGAGTTGCGGATTGCCTCGGCGACGAGACTGGTCGGAAACGGCAGGAACGCGACCGCCATCAGTAGCACGAGATTGACCTGCATCACCCGGCGGTTTGCGTATTGCAGGCGCCGGAACATGCCAGTGTGCACGAGCCAGATCCCACCGACCGTGAGGAAGCTCGTCACATAGCCCAGATACGACGGCCACTGATGGGCGATCCCGCGCCACAGGTGATCGAACGCGGACTCGGGAACCCCGATGTCGAGTACGAGTAGCGTGATCGCGAACGCGAACACTCCGTCGCTGAACCCCTCGGTCCGACCGGTATCCCAGCGGTTACTCACCGTGCGCCAATCGACGCCGGGCGCGGCTGAACGTGCGCGCCCGGCGATGAGCAGTCGACAGGCCCATCGGACTTCGAACGACGGATGCTGGTGGGCGCAGTTCCGTGTGGTTCCCAATGCAACTGGTCATCGGTCCATGACGAACTCGACGGGTTCGAGATCACGCCGCTGCGCCGGCCGGCCGGCCGAGGTGCTTGAGGGGGGTCTCCGCGTCGCGGCGTCGACCGACCGGTCATGAGTGGTGAGCAGTTGCGCACGCGCCCACGCGTACGGGGGGGCGTCTGCCGGGATCGACGGGTGCGCGAGATGGTCTTCGAGGTCAGCGAGCTTCACCGTCCGAGCGAGCTGTCCCGCCGGTCCCGGCGCGGCTGCGATCCGGCGCACGTACACCTCGTAGGGTTCGCTGGCAGCGTGCGTCAGAAGCTCGAGTGCCTCCCGCTCGGTACGCGTGAGGTCCTTGCCACGCAGCTGCCAGCGCGCCGTGGGACAGAGCTCGAGTAGGTCGTGCAGCAGAGCCGTAGCGCAAGCGTCTGGGGGTACAGCGCCAGCGACCCTCTCGACGTGGTCGATCACCGGATCGCCAAACCGGTTGCGCTGACCCACATGGTTCCGAACGGCGATTGCGTGCGCGAGCGCGGGTTCCATGACCGTACCTCGGGCTTAGCTGCACTTCGATTTGCTGTTGTCGGTGAAGCTCGTGACCGAGCTCACGACGTTGGCTGCGTCGGGGATGAGCGCGGCGATCTGTGCAGTTGAAGGACTCGACGGGAGCGCCTTGACGGCGGCCTGGAGCGTGTCGACCGACGACTTCACCGCGCTGGTCTGGGTGGGGAAGTCGCTCTTGGCGGAGTTGACGAGCTTCGTTGCGTCGCTCTTGATCGTCGTGAGCTGCGAGGTTAGACCGCTGATCCCGCTGCTGGAAACGGAGCTCGGCAGATTCTTGACCGAGTTCTGCAGATTGGTGCGATCCGAACAGTACGCCGGCTTGCTGCTGCCGCAACCGGCTAGCGCAATGAGGACGGCGGCGGTGACCATCGCGCCAGGCACGCGCACCCGAGAGGACCCCGCGCCGTCTCGCGATCTTTCGCGCCCCATGGTGTTCAACAATCGGGAAACCACAATCCACTCCTTGATTGATTTGGAAGATCGGCACCGCTGGCGCCGTCCGCGGCGTGCGTATGAGCGACGCTCGCGATGTCGGGCGCAGGGCGAGCAGACACTGGGTCTACTCGCCCATGCGCTTTAGGCGCGCCGCTCGGCGATTCCGCCGCTGTAGGCGATCAGGTAACACAGCACGCCGATGAACGGCAGCACGATGATGAACACGACCCAGGCGGCCTTGGCCCAGCCTGAAAGGTCGGGGCGGCTGAAGATGTCGATCATCGCCATGATGACCATCCAGATCCAGATCACAAACGCCATGACGACGAGAATCGTCCACAAGATGCTCAGGAACGGATAATTGGTTGCAAATGTGACCATCAGATTGGCCTCCTGGCGGAACTCCGGCCCGTAATGGCAGGAATACGAATTAGTCGTTGTCCCGTAACGCTATGGTCGGGGAGGTTGCTGTGTCATCGGCCAAAAAGGCTGATATGTCGCAACCGTCAGCGGGAGGCGATCCGACATGGATCGGCGCCCTCGCCTAAGTCGACATCTGGATCTGGGATCGTGGCCGGGACGCGTGTCGATCCGAGACCGAGACGCTCGATGATCTCGACTGCTTGGGATCGGCCCGGGACGCCGAGCTTGTCGTAGATCGACGCGACGTGGGTCTTGACCGTAGGGCGCGCGAGGTAGAGCCGATCGGCGATCTCCTGGAGCGAGAGATGCGTCGGAAGGAAGCTCAGGACCCGCAGCTCGGCCGACGTGAGACCGTAGTCCTCGCCTCGGCTGATCCGCGCTTGGAGACCTCGTAGGCGGGCAGGAAGCGTTCCGGCATCCGGATATCCCTGCAGCGCGTCGTCCGCAGCCTGCGCGAACTCGAGCGCGCCGACCAGGTCGCCGAGATCGAGGCTGATGTTGCCGCAGCGAAGCGCAAGATCCGCCTCGAGCCACCAGGCCCCGCGCAGGTGCCCGCGGAGCCGCCGGACGCCTTCGAGCTCGGGTGCGGCCGCCGTGTAGTCACCGCGCTGCTGGTGAGCAAGCGCCCGGGCCGTGTGGGCGATCGCGCCGCCGGCCGTCTCCTCGAGGTGCGCTTCGGCGACCAGCCAGGTGGCTTCGACCGCCCAACGCCGCAACTCTCGCCGATTCCCCATGTCCGCGGCCGCAAAGGCGAGATAGCCGAGACAGATCACCCGCGAGTGGGCGGCCTCGGGTCGCTCGCGCAACAGCCCGACTGCCTCCCGTAGCGCGGTGATCGCCTCCTGCGGCCGGCCCAGGAGAGCGTTCGCCAGTCCCATCGCGCGACAGCCGCTGACCAGCCATCGGGTGCCCGCCTGCTTTTCGGACGAGTACACGAGCTCACCGTCGCGCAGCATCTGGGGGATGCCGTCGGGCGCCAGGAGGCTTCGGATGTTCGCGTGGGACGCGCGCAGCGAGGACGCCCCGTTGGCGGATGGCACGTCGAGCGGCCCTCGTTCGGCCGCGGCGATGAACCGCCGCGCCCGGGCCAGGTCGCCGCCGAAGAGGAACACCCAGGTGGCTGCGAGGGACAGTTGCGGGTCTGAGGCGATCTCCTCGTCCGTGCAGCCTTCGAGCCACAGCCGCACGGTCTCGCTCCGCCCACGCCTTGCGAGCTCGTCTCGATGCGCAAGCGCGATCCGGCCCGCTTGAGCGAGATCGCCGCTGGAATGCGCGTAGAGGAACGCCTCGCCGACGAGTCCGTGCCGCTCACACCAACGTGCCGCCCGCTGCCGATACATGGCGAGCAGCTCCGGATGGCGACGACCCAGCTCCGCGCGGAGAAGATCACCGAACAGATGGTGGTAGCGATACCACTCCCGGCGATCGTCCATCGGCACGACGAACGCGTCTCAACGAGCGAGGACCTCAAGCGACGCGGCGGCATCGGTCGTGCCAAGCACCGCGTCGCACAACGAGGCCGACATCCCCTCGAGGACCGACGTCCCGAGCAGAAAGCTCTTGAGATGCTCCGGCTGGCGGTCCGGCACCTCTTCCAAGAGGTAGTCGGCGATCTGGGTCTGATCGCCCGACAGACCGGCAGCCCTGGCTTTGGCATCGTCACGGTCGCGCAGCGACAGCGCCGCCAGGACGACCGCGGCCGCCCACCCCTCCGTCCGCTCGCGCAGCGCCTCGGCCGCCTCCTCTGAGAGCTCCAGCCCTCCGCTCGCGGCGACATCACGGGTCTCCTGCGCGTCCAGACCGAGAAGCTCGGTCCCGATCTCGACCAGATCGCCGCCGACACGCAGACGGCCCAGCGGCACTCCCGGATTCCCGCGCGTGACCAGCACCAGCTGAGACCCTGACGGAACCTGGTCGACGAGAAACGCGAGAACCGCCCGGCTCTTCTCGGCCGATATGACATGTACGTCGTCCAGCACCAGGACGAACGGGTCACGGTCCCCGAGCTCGCCGGCCAACAGAGGGAGGACAACCTCATCGATTCTGGGCCGCGGTCGCGACAACTCCTCCAGAAGCTCACCTTCAACCGGGCCTGTGTGCTCGAGCGCCGCCGCGACACGGGCGAGCAGCACCACTGGGTCGTTGTCGCCGTGGCCGAGCTGCACCCAGTAGCAGGGCCTGGGATCCGCCTCACTCCACTGCGCGACAAGCGTCGACTTCCCGTAACCCGCCGGCGCCGAAACCAGCACCAGCCGGCTCCGCTCCGCGACCAGCTGCAACGAAGCGAGACGAGTACGCAGCACCACGCCCGGCCGGACAGTCAGACCTCCAAGCTCCGACCTCCGGGGCAGCGGCCTGGTCTCGGACAAGACGCCGCTACCCACCGCTCGACCCCCCGCTCCCAGCGGTGTCGACGACAACCTCGCGTACGAGCGTCGCCACGCTTACTGGAGGGTGAGACGGCGCCCAGGTCTCTAACAGATCGGTCCACATATGCGCCTCGAATCCGGTCGCGTAATGCCAACAAAACCGGTCAGCCGCATCGGTAGATGCCACATCTCGGTGCCAACAAAGGACGACCCAGACGCTACCCGGCCGATGAACGGTGCAATATCGGCTAGGAACACGAAGAAACCTTCGGGAAAACCGCAACGCCGGGGAGCGTCTTACGAGTATGGGAGGGGTGGTGCGCGCGAGTATCTCCGCCCCCGGCAAGCGCCGGCGTTTGTCGCCGGTGCACGCGGCAAGCTCCTGGCCGACATCGACGAGGGGTCTCGAGCGGAGAGATCAGCCATTTAGGCTGATGACGGACCGGTGATCCGGGTCGTACGGTCGGAGTGTTATTGCCGACCCGACGAACACCGACACTGAGCGAGACGCCTCCATGGCAGTTTCCCTGACGCCGGCCGAGAGCCGCGTTCTGTCCCTGTTGCCGACATACCGAACGCTCTTCGCCATCGGCGCCGAGCTCGGGATCGGCCGTCCCACCGTAAAGACGCACGTCGAGAACATCTACAAGAAGCTCGGGGCCACCAACCGAGCCGAGGCCGTGAAGCTCGCTGAGAGCGCGGGCCTGCTGGCCCCTTCGGTGACCCGGCTCGGCAAGAGCCGCGGCTCGGCCGTCTCAGGGTAGGAACGCACGTCCAACGCACCGACACGAAACCCGCATGACTGACCACGACGATTCCACGCTGACGGGCCCTGAACCGGATATCCTTGCCGACGCTGTCATTCCTGCCGACGCTGGGGGCCCGGCGGACGGGGCTGCCGCTGCTTCCCCGGGCGCCCCTGCGGCAGCAGGGACGAGCGCATACTCGACTTCCGGCGCTGCGCCGGTTGCCTGGAAGGTTCTTAGGTTTCTGGTTCCGGGGTTGTTGGTGTTGGCGACGGTGATCGGGATTGCTGCGACGTT
>Ga0335078_10008241_pt1 | contig 15500 bp, 14 predicted proteins | sample Lox_Sample_32_FD_206711 | JGI IMG/M metagenome (GOLD analysis project Ga0335078, IMG submission 206711) | Soil microbial communities from Loxahatchee National Wildlife Refuge, Florida, United States - Lox_Sample_3.2 | ecosystem: Environmental > Terrestrial > Soil > Wetlands | place: USA... | reverse complement strand
AAGTGACCGCGAACATCGGGGAACTGGACCGCGGCCACTTGTCGGTGGGACAAAAGGTCAGGGTGGCGATTGTGGCGCTGCCGGGCCGGTCCTTCGACGGCAGAGTGAAGGAGATCGGCGGCACCACCGGGCGCTTTTGGGATCGCCATTTCGAGTGCAAAATCACGCTGGCGGAAGTCTCGCCGGGCATGCGGCCGGGGATGACTTCGAACATCGTGATTACCACGGGCACGCTGCCGAAGTCGCTGTGGGTGCCCTCGCAAGCGTTGTTCGAAAGCGACGGCCGAACCTTTGTTTACCAGGATACGGGTTCCGGTTTTGTGGCGCACGATGTGAAAATGGTGCGCCGCAGCGAGAGCCAGGTTGTGGTAACCGGAATCGCGGAAGGCCAGGTGGTGGCGCTCGCCAATCCCGAGCAGCAAAGCCAGAACGCGCAGAACAAGGGAAGCGCCATGAAAGCGCTGGCGCGATGATTTTCTCCGACCTCGGCCAGGCGCTGGACAACCTGCGCGCGCAGAAAACCCGCACGATGCTGACCGCGCTGGGAATTGTTTTCGGCGTCGGCTCGGTGATCGGCATGCTGGCGATCGGCGCCGGCGCGCGCGAAGAATCCCTGCGGTTTATCGAGCAGCTTGGCGTACGCAATGTGCTGGTGGAATCGCGCCCCGCCAGCAGCCAGGAGGAATTGCAGCAGCGCCGGCGGGATTCGCCGGGACTGACCGATCGCGACGTCCGCATCCTGACGACCAATATCGAAGCGCTCGAGACGCTGTCTCCCAGGCGTGCGCTGCATCCCGCGAAAGTGCTGCCGAAGCCCTCGCACGAGATGCCGGAATTGTACGGCGTGAGGCCCTCTTACGCCATCATTCACAGCCTGCATGTGGCGGAGGGCAGGTTCTTCGACGAGCAGGATGACGCCGCCAGCCGGGCGATTTGCGTGCTGGGCGAAGGCGCCAAGGTGAGCCTGCTGGGGTACGGAACGTCCACGGGGAAGTTTGTCAAGGTGAACGACTCCTGGCTGGAAGTGGTGGGCGTGTTGGGCGAGCAACTGGTCTCGAGCGGGCAGTCGAGCGGCGGCAAGATGGAAGACCTCAATAACATTATCTATGTTCCGCTGAACACGTTTCAGTACCGTTATTTCGACCGCGGCAATTTCATGAAAGACGATCTGGACGGCGTGGATCTGCGTTTGAAACCCGGCGCCGACAGCCTGGAAGTCGCCAAGGTCGTGACCGCGATTCTAAATTCGACGCACCATAATACCGAGGATTTCACCGTCACCATTCCGGCGGCCTTGCTGGCGCAGCAGCAGCGCACCCAGACGATCTTCACCTACGTGATGGTGGCCATCGCCGCGATTTCGCTGCTGGTGGGCGGCATCGGCATCATGAACATCGTGCTGGCCACGGTGCTGGAGCGCACCCGCGAGATCGGCGTGCGGCGGGCGACGGGCGCGCGCCGGAACGATATCGTGCGGCAGTTCCTGACGGAGTCCGTTTTGATTTCGGTCGGCGGAGGGCTGCTGGGCATCGGGTTTGGTTTCTTCCTGGCGTGGCTGATCGCCCGCACGGCGGAATGGAAAACGATCGTGACTACGGCGTCCGTGCTGATCGCTTTCGGGGTCTCGGTGGCGGTTGGGGTGATTTTCGGAATTTATCCGGCAATGAAAGCGTCGCGCATCAATCCGATTGAGGCGCTGCGGTACGAGTAGGCGGCGCCTCGAACCTCGCCCACGGCGAACCCGCGCAGGCGCGGAACTCCAGAATCGGCATGCCGTGGCGTTGCAGCCAGAGCCAGTAATTATTCCGCAGATCGGCCCAAACGTTGCGGAGCCCGGTGGGACGCCGTTGGGTGTCGAGAGTAAAGTGATGCGCGTACTCGTGCGCCAGCGTGTTGTCGCCGGCTTCCCGCAAGCCCAGGAAGGTCCTGTAGAACGGGTCCCCGCCGGATCTCCGGGAGAGCGGACGCGGTCCCATCGAGCAGCCGCCTGTGCGATCCCGGTCGATGTCGTAGCCCAGCGACCCCGTCACGAAAAGGTTGATCGTCTTCCGCGCCAGGAATTTGTCGGGAATCTCCGAGTACCCTTGCTGCCGCAGATAAGCCCCTTCGAGCACGCGAAGATCGAAATGAATGCCGCTGGTCGCGTATTCGCGGCGGGCCCTTTCCTGGAGGCGCTCGAACTTGGAACGTTCGTCTTCGTGTAGACCTTTTCCGGAGTTCGCCCCCTTGTCGAACATCACTTGCACGGCGATGATGAGAGGCCGCAGGGGCTTTTGCGGCGCGTGGAGACTCCCGGCGGCGCCCAACGCGATGACCTCCCTCCGGCCGATCGCCTTATCCAGAGATCGCGATTGCGCGTCTCTGCATTCATCCATGAAAACAGGGTAAGCCAGAGCGCGGCCGTCCGGGCGATATACTGTACAAATCCGAGGTTCGCATGAAAACCTGTTACGCGGCTGGATGTCTGTGGGTGATGCTTTGTGGCTCCGCTCCGGGCCAGGCGCCGTCGCCCTCCGGCGAGGGCGCGTCCGGCGAGCTTCCCAGACTGGCGACCTTCGATCCGTCGCTGGTCGACAAGACGAAGGACCCTTGCACGGACTTCTATCAGTACACGTGCTCGAAATGGATCGCAGCGCATCCCATCGCGCCCGATCTTCCGGTCACGAGCGTAGTCCTGCCGTTGTATCTTTATAACCAGACCATTCTACGCAACGCCATGGAGAAAGCCGCCGGCGACAAGCAGGCCCGTGGCAGCGAGCGCCAGGTCGGCGATTTCTGGCAGAGTTGCATGGACGAGACGGGGAGAGACGCGCACGGCAAGGCCTGGCTGGAATCCGATCTGAAAACCATCGAAGCGTTCCAGTCACCGAAGGATCTGGCCCGGATGACGGCCTACCTGCATCTCAATTTCTCGGCGGTGTGGCAGGCCGACGATAATTCCACGAAGGCGCCGCTGTTCGGGTTCGGCCCCACGCAGGATCTCGAGGATGCCACCAAGATGGTGGCCGGCATCGACCAGGGAGGCATGGCGCTGCCGTCGCTCGATTACTATCTGGATCCAGCCGAGCGCTTCCAGAAGCTGCGCGAACAGTACGTGAAGCACGTCGAGAACATGTTCGAGCTGGCCGGCAGCCCGGCCGCGCAGTCCGCCTCGCAGGCCCGCACGGTATTGGAGATCGAGACCGCGCTCGCCAAGGCTTCCATGGACAACGTGACGCGCCGCGATCCGGTAAAGATCTATAACAAACGGACGCTCGAACAGCTCGAATCCGCGGTCCCGGATTTCGGATGGCGCGAGTATTTCAAATTGGTGGGCGCGCCGGCTGTGCCGTTCTATATCGTGTCCATGCCGGGATTCCTGGACGCACTGGAGCAGCAGATCAAGACGCGATCCGCTTCGGACTGGCGAACCTATCTTCGCTGGTGGACGATTCATGCGGCGGCGCCATATTTGGGCAGCGAGTTTCAAAAGGCCAATTTCGCGTTCTTCGGCACGGCGCTATCCGGCACGCCACAGATGCTGCCGCTTTGGCGGCGCTGCGTATCCTCCGCGGACCGCCTGCTCGGCGAAGCGTTGGGCCAGGCGTACGTGAACATCGCTTTCCCGCCGGAAAGTAAGAAGAGGGCCAATGAACTCGTACACCAGATTCGCCAAACGCTGGCCGAGGAGATCAAACAGCTCGATTGGATGAGCGACCAGACCAAAAAGGAGGCGCTCATCAAGCAGGATTCCACGCTGCAGAAGATCGGTTATCCGGATAAATGGATCGATTACAGTTCGGCAAAGATCGTACCCCATAACTACCTGGCGAACCTGAACGCCGCCAACGCCTTCGAACTGCACCGGCAGATTCATAAGATCGGCCGGCCCGTCGACCGGCTGGAATGGAATATGACTCCGGCCACCATCGACGCCTACGAAGATCCACAGATGAACACCATCAACTTTCCGGCCGGCATTCTGCAGCTCCCGCTGTTCGGCGGCGATCGGGACGACGCTTCCAATTTCGGGGCCATCGGCATGGTCATCGGCCACGAAGCCATACACGGCTTCGACGACCAGGGCCGCAAGTTCGACGCCAAGGGTAATCTGCGCGATTGGTGGACCACCGAGGACACCAAGCGCTACGACGAGAAAGACCAGTGCATCGTGAAGCAGTACTCGCAGGAGATTCCCGAGTACGGGGTTACACAGAAGGGTGAGTTGACGGCCGGCGAAGACACGGCGGACAACGGCGGCATCCACCTGGCCATGCTGGCGCTGGAGAACATTTACAAGGCGCAAGGCAAATCGCTCGACGCGCCGGAAGCCGACGGCCTCACGGCGCGGCAGCGCTTCTTCCTCTCTTATGCGTTCAGTTGGTGCGAGGACTTGCGCCCGGAGGCGGCGCGCAACCAGGTCACCACGAACCCGCATTCGCTGCCGCGGTTCCGCGTGGACCGGCCGCTATCGAACATGCCGGAATTCCAGAAGGCCTTCGCCTGCCGGCAGGGCCAGCCCATGGTGCACGAACCGGCGTGCCGCGTCTGGTGAACGGCATATCACAAGGCCACCTGTTCTTGTCTCCGGCACGTGATGGCGCGTACACATCGTTGCGCCGGCGCCGGTTATCATGGTAGAAGAGAGCCACGCGGAGGGCCCGATGTGTCTATGAAACAGGTCGTTTTGGTGCTATCGTTCGCTGCGATTTATGGCGGGGCCAGTCATTCGTTTGGTCAAGGGCCGAGTCACGCTCCAGCTTCCACTGCTGCATCAGGGCCACTTGCCTGCGCCGGATGCACGACCTGGAACAAGCCTCCGTATACGTTTCCCAAGAACGGTTCCGGTAAGTGTGCGGTGGCCAGCATGACCCGGGTCAGCGATAAGATGTTGCTGCCGCCGAAATCCTGGCCGCATACCGCCCGCAAGCAGGTTTGGACGCTCGCCTATCCCGACCCCCACAACGACGTCGACCAGCTACTGATCGCGGATGTGGCTCCGGATGGCTCGTTTACAAACCGCAAATGCCTTTCCTGCAATAACGCAAGCGCGCCGTCCATACGGAGATTCAAACACTTTCCCAGGCTTCGGCCGCAGGGCGATTGGATCCTTCTGGACGTGGAAAACGAGAACGGCCCCGAAATCACCCAGCAAAGTCCCGCCCGGCTCCAGGTGCAGAGGAACAACGGTTACTGGACGAACTTATGGATCACGACGGTGGATGGGAGTAAGTGGTATCAGCTTACGCACTATACCGCCGCGCCGGGCGGTCACCCGGGCGCGGTAGGGATATTAAATCCCATGTGGTCTCCGGACGGAACGATGATAGCATTTCCAGAGACCTACAAGGCGCCCGACTTGGCAAACCGGCAGGGGTATTGGAAGTTCTATGTCGCCGCTTTCGCCGTGGATAAGTCGACCGGTGTTCCGCGTCTGGACAACATTCGCGAGATCAGCTATCCGGGCAATGTGTTTTATGAGACACAGGACTTTTCGCCGGACAGCAAGCAGCTCTTAGTGCAGTCCGTGATGCCCGGGATGAACGCCTATGGCGTCGATATCTATTCGGTAAATCTCGTGCCGGGGCCGGATTTCGGCAAGTACACAGATCTTACAAACTCCCCTTACACCTGGGATGAGCATGCCAGATATTCGCCCAGCGGAAAGAAGATAGGATGGATCTCTTCGCTGCCGTTTCCCAATATCATTCCGCAATACGGCGAGCTTGCCTGGTTTCAATACCGCGAACATCTGCACAACGAGTTTTTTCTGATGAACTCCGATGGGACGGACGTTCAGCAACTGACGCGCTTCAACGACCCGCAGGCTCCCGAGCACGTCTCACAATATGGCGACGCCATGTACGGCGAATGGAATCTCGAAGGAACGCAGCTTCTGATCCATAACGGCGTTCCGGAGATACAGGTGCCGGGAGGCAATTCCGCATGGCTCGTCACCTTCGCAGGCGCCTGCGGCGGATAGCCGGCTAGCGGCTGTGGAGCCGCGGCGTTACAATCAGGCGAGAGGCGCCCGTGTATTGCCCGACGTGCTACGCCGAGTATCGGGACGGTTTCACCGAATGCTCCGACTGCCAGGTTCCCCTGCTGGCTGGGGCTCCACCGGCGGAACCCTCGAGTCAGTTCGATCCGGCGCTCGGCTTGGTCGTGGTGCTGGAGACGAACGACAACATTCAGCTCGCCTTGGCAAAGGGACTGCTGGAGGATGCCGGCATTCCTTTTTTCGTCTTAGGCCAAATCGCCACGCTGGTCCAGGATGTGGACGGTTTTCTGCGCAAGTGGGTTCGGTTGCAGGTGCCGCGCGACCGCGAGGCGGAAGCCAGAGAGATTGTGGAGGCGATGCTGCACCCGGATGCCGGTTCCCAAGGCGATGGCGAGGACGGCGCAGGCCCGCTGCAATAGAGTCTACGCATTTTATTTACAAACCTTTCACATTTTTCGTTCGTGCAAGCTCGCGCCACTTGCGATACTGAGGTCGTATGCAAGCTACTCAAGCTCGTGCGATCTGTATCCTGGTGCTCATGAGCTTGACGGGCGCTTTGCGACTCGGACGCGGACAATCCATCTTTCAAGTCGTGCCAACGCCGAACCTGCATGCAAACCCGGGGCAGAATGGCCTGCTAAGAGCGGCGTCTTCGTCTCCAGATGATATCTGGGGTGTGGGCCAGTCGACGATCCACTTCGACGGAACTACGTGGACCGCCTTTCCCGCACCCATGATACACGGCGACAACACGAGCTACCTGGACGGACTGGTGGCCATCTCGCCCACCGAGGCGTGGGCCGCCGGACCGGTTGGGATCGGGACGGCGCACCCCGGCCAGGTGATCGAGCGCTGGGACGGCACGCAGTGGACTGTGTTTCCGGGTCCAAAGTTCGGCGCCAACGAGCAGCCCTCCATTTGGGACATGACCGCGGTCTCCGCCAGCGACATCTGGGCGGTGGGCAGCCTGCTGGTGAACAACGCGAGTCTTTACGCCCTGTTTGAGCATTGGGATGGCACTGCCTGGACCGCTACGGCCGGCCCGCTCGATGGATTTTTCCGGGCGGTCTCGGCGGACGCGGCCAACGACATCTGGGCGGTGGGCTATAACGGCAATGTGACATTTTCCGAGCACTACAACGGCACGAGTTGGACGCTCGTCCGGACGCCCAACGTGGGCACCGGTCCGAACAGCCTGCAAGGAGTCGCGGCGCTGGCGCCGGATAATGTCTGGGCAGTGGGATACTCGACGGCCAGCCTGAAGCCACCGCCCGGCCAGTATGAGGTGCCCACCAAGACGCTCATCGAACACTACGACGGCACGAGCTGGACCGTCGTGCCCAGCCCCAACGTCGGCCCAAAAAGCCAGTATCAATCGAACCGGCTGCTAGGTATCGCGGCTGTCTCGCCGAACGATATCTGGGCCTTTGGCTCGTACTTCGCCGCCAGCGGTTCGAACGTCCAGAGCACGCTGCTGCTGCATTGGGACGGCACGAGCTGGAGCCTGGCGCCCTGTCCGAATCCTTCGACCGGCAGCGTCCAGACGAATATCCTGTGGTATGGCGTAGTGGCCGGTCCGGGCAACGTGTGGCTGGTGGGGGCGGCCGAAGCGGGTATCCAGACGCTCGTTCTGCACACCACCGGCGGGTAACGCGAAGCTCCCCTTCACGCTTCCGCGTTTGCCGGCCCGGCGGCAAACGTCTGCGCGATCAGTTCCCGCGCTTCTTTTTGAATCCTTCGCAGATGGCTCTCGCCCAGGAAACTTTCTGCGTATAGCTTGTAAACACTTTCGGTGCCGGAAGGGCGCGCCGCGAACCATCCGTTCGCGGTCACGACTTTCAGCCCGCCAATGGGTGCACCGTTGCCGGGCGCGGTGGTGAGCGTGGCTTCGATCTTTTCGCCCGCGAATTCGGCGGCATGCAACTGCGCCGGCGAGAGCTGCTGCAGAATCGCTTTCTGTTCCGGCGTAGCGGGCGCATCAATGCGTTCATAGACAGGCTCGCCGAACCGGCCGGTCAGCTCGCGGTACCACTCCCCGGGATCGCGGCCGCTGCGCGCCAGGATCTCGGCGGCCAGCAGGCCCATGACAATGCCATCCTTGTCCGTGGTCCACACCGTGCCGTCGCGCCGCAGGAATGACGCGCCGGCGCTCTCTTCGCCGCCAAAACCAAACGTGCCGTTCAGCAGCCCGTCCACCATCCACTTGAATCCAACCGGCACTTCGACCAGCTTGATTTTCAGGCTGGCCGCCACCCGGTCGATCATGCTGCTCGACACCAGCGTCTTGCCCACCGCCGCGGCCGCCGGCCAGCCCGGCCGGTTTTGGAACAGGAATGAAATCGCCACGGCCAGGTAATGATTCGGATTCAGGAGGCCCGCGCTGCGCGTCACCACGCCGTGCCGGTCGTGGTCGGTATCGCAACCGAAGGCTACGTCGAAGCGGTCCTTCAGCGCGATCAGGCCCGCCATGGCGTAGGGCGAGGAGCAGTCCATGCGGATCTTGCCGTCCCAATCCACCGCCATGAAGCGGAAGGTCGGGTCCACGGCGTCGTTCAATATCGTGAGTGGAATGCCGTAGCGCTCGCTGATGCGGCCCCAGTAGCCCACCCCTGCGCCCCCCAGCGGATCAACGCCGACGTTGAGCCGCGCGCCGCGAGTGGCGTTCATATCCAGCACGCTGTCCAGATCGTTCACGTACGCCGAAACATAATCGTACCGGTGTGTCGTGGAAACCTTCAGGGCGCCGGCGTAAGGCATACGCAGGATTTGGCGCAGTCCGCCCTCCAGGAACGCGTTGGCCCGGTCTTCGATCCAGCGCGTGGCGCCTGTGTCCGCGGGACCTCCATTCGGCGGATTGTATTTGAAGCCCCCGTCTTCCGGCGGATTGTGCGAGGGCGTGATCACAATGCCGTCGGCCCAGCCGTCCGTACGCGCGCGGTTATAGGTGAGGATCGCGTGCGATAGGGCGGGCGTCGGGGTATAGCCGCCATGGCTGTCGATCATGACATCCACGCGGTTCGCCGCCAGCACTTCCAGCCCGGTGACCCAGGCGGGTTCGGAGAGCGCATGCGTATCCATGGCCAGGAACAGCGGTCCGGTGGTTTGCTGTTGCGCGCGGTACTGGCAGATCGCCTGCGCGATTGCCAGAATATGGGCTTCGTTGAAGGATAGCGCGAGCGATGAGCCGCGATGTCCGGATGTCCCGAAGGCCACGCGCTGGGCGCGCACCGCTGGGTCGGGCCTCCCGGTGTAATAAGCAGTAATCAGCCGGGGGACGTTTACCAGCATCGAAGGTCGTGCGGGTTTGCCCGCGTTCGGGTCGAGGGACATGTTCCCCATTTTCGCTCTATCGGGTATGCTTTATCATGCCCTCGATTGAATCGCATCCGGAAATCTGGCTGATGCGCCACGGCGAGACCGCCTGGTCGCTTTCGGGGGCGCACACCGGGCGAACAGACATTCCTCTTACCCCGGCTGGCGAGCGGCAGGCGGAAGAAATCGGCCGTTGCCTGGCGAGGCGGCGCTTCGCGCTGGTGCTGACCAGCCCGCTATCGCGCGCGCGCGAAACCTGCCGGCTGGCCGGATACGGCGAGGCCGCCCAAGTCGATCCCAATTTGAGCGAATGGGACTACGGCGCCTATGAAGGACACACCAGCGCCGAGATCCGCGAGCAAGTGCCGGACTGGACGATTTGGACGTCGCCGGTGCCGCAGGGCGAAACTATCGAGCAGGTAGCCGCGCGCGCGCGACAGGCGATCGATCGCGCGCTGGGGGTGGCGGCCGCGGGATCTGTCGAGCGCCCTGCCGGCGTTGCCCTGTTCGCGCACGGCCACCTGCTGCGAGTGCTCGCGGCCTGCTGGCTGGGACTGCCTCCCGACGCCGGCCGGTTTTTCGCGCTCGGCACGGCGTCGATCAGCATTCTGGGCTACGAACGGGAGACCCGCGTGATCACGCAGTGGAACTCCACTTGCCACAACGCGGGCCAACCCTGAAACGGCGCGGGGGCGCGATCCCTATTGAACCGAGACTTCCTCGGGCACCTCGGTGGCAGAAGCGCCGCAGGTCGCAATGCCGGAGAAGCCCAAGACGGTAGTCGAGCCGAGGGCGGTGTATGTGATTCTACTGCCCGCGCCAGTGGTGCCGGTAGCCGCCGTCAGGGTCTGCTTCGCCGGTGAGAATGTCGTGGGGTGCAACAGGGCCGCGGACGTGAAGCTGCCCTTCCGTAGATATGCCGAACCCGTAACCGTCAACTTAATGCCAAGTTCTGTAATGGAGGCCGTCAGAACCACGCTGTCTCCACCCGTAGGGGGAATGGCGATCTTCAGCGTGGACGCCGATTTTGTGGTAAGGGTGGTGCCGCCCACAGTCACCGTAATGGCTCCGGCGGGTAGCGTATAGGTGGCTGTATCGGAAGTGGTTGAGGTCGGCGACAGGGACTCGCTGGCCACCATCGTGAGGACTCCAGTGCCCCCGCTCGCGCCCAGTGGATCCGACCCGGACAACACTGCGCCGATGGTGCCGTTAAAGTCATACTTTAGCGTCGTATCCGGGAAGTTCTGCGCCAGCAGCGGGCAAAGCCCCGTGATCACAATGGTTCCAAACAACAGCAATCGTCTTGTATACATTCGAATTCCCCTCCGTTTAGTGTGCGGCCGGTAAGCCGCGGTCTATGAGTGTATTCCGCGTCTCCGGAAAAAGCAAGCGAAGAAACATCACGAATCCGTTAAGCGGGGAACGGGCGCGCGGCGAGCGCGGCCACCGCGCCACCCCAGGAGCAGGAAAGGAACAAGCCGGTCTGCCGTGCGTCTTCGAGAGGACGGACGCCCCCGGCCACGAAATCGAGCGCGCAATCCGGGGTGGCCCGGCGGTGGCGGGCGATCGCCGGCAGGAAGCCTTGCCGCGCACACATCAGCCCCAGCCCCAATTCCGCGGCTGCCGTGCCGGCGCCCATATAACCGGTCCGGCTCTTCAACGCGGTCACCGGCACGTCCTGCCCCACCATGACGCCGAGGGCGCGAGCCTCGCAGCAATCCTCTTCCGCGAGGCCCAATCCGGCGGCGACTACAAAATCCGCCCGGGCGCCGGCGGTGGCTTGCCGGGCCGCCTGGAAAATCGCTTCCTGCGTCCAGGCCGGCCGCCAAACCGCGCTGCCGCCCATCGCCGAACCGGCGCCCAGAAACTCGCCCAACACCGTTGCGCCGCGTTCCGCGGCATGTTCCCAGCGCTCCAACACCAGAAAACCCGCGCCTTCTCCCAGCACCAGGCCGTCGGCCTGCGCATCGAAAGGCCGGTACGCTTCCGCGGGATCGGCGTGCGAAAGCAATCCAGCCTGTTCATAAGCGAGGAAATTCCCCGGCGTGGCCAGCGAGTCGTAACCTCCCGCGACGGCTACCTCGCAGCGGCCCTCGAGAAGGTCCAGCCAGGCGGCGTTCAGCGCCAGTGCCGAAGCCGTGTCCTTTTGCGTGAAGTTCCCGTTCGGACCGCGGATTCCGAACTCGGTCGACAGCAGCGCCAGCCCGCCGTTGGCGAGCGTCCGCAGGCAAATGTAGCGATCGATCAGGTGGGACGGCAGGCCGCCCAGGTATTTGTAATCCATCTCCCGGCCCGCATCCCAAGCCATGAGGAGCGACGGGAAGAAGTCGTCGTACTCCACGCCGGTCTGGCCCGAGCCCACCTGGATCCCGACGCGCGACGCATCCATATTGCGCGGATCGAGCCCGCTTTGATCGATCGCTTCGCGCGCCGCCCGCATGGCGAAACGCACGGCGCGGCCCATAAACTTGATATTTTTGGGGACGCGCAGCAGAGGTTCCAACTCGAAGTCGGCGACCGTCGCAAGGGCCTGCGCCGCGTGCCCCTCGACAGCGAACGCGCGAGCCGGTCCGATTCCGGACTCGCCACGGCAAGCGCGCGATACGTTCTCCGCGGCGGTAAGCCCCAGTGGCGTCACCAGCCCGACACCCGTGATTGCGACGCGCTGCATGCTCTTCCGTGATTTTACAATGCCCGGCGATCTCCTTCATTCCCAGCCAGGGCAGATCGCGCGGAAGCGGTACTATCAGATCCCCGGCGGCATCGGGGCCGCTGGAGGGAATGCAACGCGAGCGGCTGAACTTGGCGGCTTGTCCTGTAAGGTTGGACACTTGGCGCCAACCACCGCGGGCATCGTACACGCGCCGGGCCGCCCAGTACTACGCCGCGCGCCGGTACGCATCTCGTTTCACGGGCTCCTTCCCGGCCTGCAACTTTTCGGTAGCTGGCCGCGTCATATCTTCTGCGGCTGATTGTTGGCGGGAATTGAGAAGCAGCGTGAAAAACAAATTCGAGACCTATAGAAAAGTACTAGAAAGGAAGGCGGACGAGTTGCGGCGTAGCATGTCCGCCCAGAACGCGGCCCAAGTCATTACCCGCCAGGAGCATCCCCACGACGAAGGCGATTTGAGCCAGCAGAGCCACGAGGAGTGGATTTTCCTGAATCGGAATATGCTGGATATGAAGCTCCTGCGCGAGGTGCAGGACGCTCTGCGGCGCATCGAACTGGGGACCTACGGGACCTGTCAAGGGTGCGAGGAACCGATTTCCGTCAAGCGTCTGGACGCGGTGCCATGGGCCAAGTTCTGCGTTTCCTGCCAGGAGCGGATCGCCAGCGGAGCTCAACTGGAGCACGAACACAACTCCCTGGAAGCGGAGCGATGAAGCTTTCCGACCTGCGCAAGGTCACCGTTAAGAAGAATCTCCGCATCCGTTTCGCCCTTTCCAACGGCCTGGAGTGCGTCCTCAACGAGCATGGCATCGCTCAAGTCCCCGCTCTGCGTGCGGCGCCGGCGTTCAACCTGGAGGACGAGCTCGCGGGTGCGCAGAAGTTTCTGGTGGAACCCGCGGCCGCCGGCGGGAAAGATAAGAACCAGCCGAAGCCCCGCAGCTATACACGCGACGAGATGGCGGCGCTGGCAGCCGGAGGCGCGGGTGGTGAATCGCCGCACGAGGAGCACGAGGAATAGACCGCGGGCGGATGCAGCCCGGCGCCTGGCGCTGGCGATTGGGCTGGCGCTCCCCGTGGCGGGCCAGCAGCTTACCTTCCACCCGGTCACCCAGGAAATCGTTCTTTCCCGTCTGCATCAGGCCGCTCGCGATAATGGGGTGCGCGAGCAAACCCTGAGGAAGTTATTCGAACAGGCCGGCTGTGCGCCCGGGCAGTTGGAGGAGCAGCCGGTCAAGCATCTCAGAATCCCGAATGTGATCTGCACCTTGCCCGGCGCGACCGATTCGCGGATCCTGGTCTCCGCGCACACCGATCACGTCAAGGCCGGCGACGGCACGGTGGACGATTGGAGTGGCGCGGCCCTGCTGGCCAGCTTGCTGGAAAGTCTCCGCGAAACGCCGCGCCGCCATACTTTCGTCTTCATCGGGTTCTCCGGAGAGGAGGAAGGCCTGGTAGGCTCGCGCTTCTACGTGAAAGACATTCGATCCGCTCAGCCCGCCAGGATCGGCGCCCTGGTCAACATCGAATGCCTGGGGCTGTCGCCGAGCGCGATCTGGCTCAGCCGCGCGGATCCGCAATTGGCGGCGTTCGCCCGCCAGGCATCCGCCAGCCTGCATCTGCCGCTACGGGCGACGAATGTCGACCAGGTGGGCGAGGATGACGCCATGTCCTTCGCCCCATTGCATATCCGCGGTATCACGTTCCATTCGGTCACCCAGGAAACCCTGTCCGTTCTGCATAGCGACCGGGACACTGCTTGGGCGATCCGCGCCGGCGACTACTACGACAGCTACCGGTTGCTCGCGGCCTTTCTTGCCTTGATCGACACGTCGTTAGATTGACTGAGGCGCCCGGCAAGTGCCGCCGGACTCGCCGCGCCGCCGTTTTGTAGCCGGCCAACCGCTAACCAGACGCCACTAACCACCAGCCAAATCGATCCCTACCCGCCTGGGCTGTGCGATAATTCGGCAGAATGCAAAACATTTTGCTAGCGGCATGTTTTCTGTTCGGAGTGGCGCTGGGGATGGTGCTGGCGTGGCCGTTTCTACGGCCGTCGGCGCGCCAGGCCTACGAGCGCGCCAAAGCCGAGTGGGAGCCCGAGCGGGCTGTCCTGAACGAGCGGCTCCAGAATCGCGAGCAGCAATACCGCGAGCTGCAAGCAGCCTTGGATGACGCGCGGCAAAAGCTCGTGGACACCTTCAAAGCGCTATCGGCCGACGCCCTTCAGAACAACAACCAGGCATTTCTGGAACTGGCCAGGGCCACCCTTGGCGCCACACAGGAGGCGGCCCGCGGCGACCTCGACTTGCGCCAGCAGGCCATTGCAAACCTGATCGGGCCGGTGCGGGAATCGATCGAGAAGGTGGACCACAAAATGCACGAGTTGGAGACTGCGCGCGCCGGCGCTAACGCGGCCCTGGCCGAGCAGGTGCGCGCATTGCTGGAGACCCAAGCGGAGTTGCGGTCGGAAACCAGCCGCCTGGCGGCCGCCCTGCGCGCTCCCGCCGTACGCGGCCGCTGGGGCGAGATGCAACTCAAACGCGTGGTGGAAATGGCGGGCATGCTGGAACACTGCGACTTCTACACGCAGCCAACCGCCGTCTCCGAAGATGGGCGGCTGCGTCCCGATCTGCTCGTCCGCCTGCCCGGAGGAAAAAACATCGTCGTGGACGCCAAGACGCCGCTGGAAGCATACCTGGCCGCCAGCGAGGCGACTGACGACGGCACTCGCCGCGCGCGCCTGCAGGACCACGCGCGCCAGGTGCGCAGCCACATGGCCACGCTGGGCCGCAAATCTTATTGGGAGCAGTTCGACCCCACGCCGGAGTTCGTGGTTCTCTTTCTGCCCGGCGAAAGCTTCTTCAGCGCGGCTCTCGAAAGCGATCCGTCCTTAATCGAAGCGGGCGCCGGCCAACTCGTGATTCTGGCGACGCCTACCACGCTGATCGCCTTGTTGAAGGCGGTGGCATACGGATGGCGGCAGGAAAACGTCGCGCAAAACGCCGCCGAGATCAGCCGGCTGGGCAAGGAGCTCTACAAGCGCTTAGCGTACATGAGCGGCCATTGGGACCGGCTGGGCAAGAGCCTCGACCGGGCGGTGGAAGCGTACAACGAAGCGGTCGGCTCCCTGGAATCGCGCGTGCTGGTGACCGCCCGCAAATTCGAAGAACTCGAGACCAGCCCGTTCGGCTTCGTGCTGGAGAGCCCGGACCCCATCGACATCCAGCCGCGGCGCCTCGCGGCGGCCGAGATGTCCACGGCCGAAGAAAACGGACAGGGGCCGCACCGTTACTCGTAGAGCCCCAGACGGCGCAAGACGCCGCTGGGGAGCCAGTGCCGCCCCAAGCTCTCTTCCAGAGCATGCACGTACTCCGGGTCCATCCGAAGCGACCGGGCGGCCTTGAATACCGAGCGCACCAACGCGCGCCGGTCCCTGCCGCGGATGTGCGGGTAGTGGGCCAACACGTTGGTGCGGGTCCGGCAAATGTGGAGGACGAAGTTAGTCGCCCGGACGCCCGGGGCGCCGTCGATGGGCGT
>Ga0335078_10008240_pt1 | contig 15500 bp, 8 predicted proteins | sample Lox_Sample_32_FD_206711 | JGI IMG/M metagenome (GOLD analysis project Ga0335078, IMG submission 206711) | Soil microbial communities from Loxahatchee National Wildlife Refuge, Florida, United States - Lox_Sample_3.2 | ecosystem: Environmental > Terrestrial > Soil > Wetlands | place: USA: Florida... | reverse complement strand
AGCTGCGCCGCGCCATCGACGGGCTCACCAGGGTGCTCGCCATCGAGCTGCTCACCGCGGCCCGCGCACTCGCCCTGCGCGCACCGCTCGAGCCCGCGCCCGCGACCGGCGCGGTGGCCGCGGGGCTGCGCGCCGGGGCACTACCCGATGTCGCGGTGCCCGCCACGGACCGGTTCCTCGCACCGGAGATCGAGGCCGCCGTGGCGTACGTCACCTCTGGCGCGGCGGTGCGCGCCGCCGAGGCGGTCACGGGACCGCTCGAGTGACCAGGCTCACGGCGGGCTGCCACGTCCTGCCCGACCGACTGCGCGGGCCGGCCAGCTCCTTGTTCGCGCCCACCCAGATCTCGCACGCTAGCCGGCACCCGCGCAAGCCGAGCGGGCTTAGCGCTCATCTCCTATCGCGACTCTCATATCCCGACGTGAACGAAGGCGGCCCACGTCGCTGGCACGCCGGGATGCCGCGCTCTCATTGAGTGCACCGCGTGATGCAACGCCCCGGCCGCAACGGGAACTCCTCCGCCCGTCGGGCCGGCCTCGGTCAGCTGCCTGTAGAAATCCTCGGCCAGCCGTGCCGCGAGCCGGCCGGCCACAGCGTCCCAATGACATGCTGATAGCCGGCCAGCTGGAAGGCGCTGACGATGTGGACAGACTCGTCGGCGAGTTCGGGACCGGTGACCGCCGTCGAGCAAGCCGACAGGTACGCAAGGACACCCGGCAGCCGGAGTCGGCTGATGGCGGCCACGGTGAGCGGGGCGGTAGCGTAATCTCGCAGCACGAGACGGCTGGCGCCAAGGCTGGCCCAGTGCGTGTACGCGTGACAGGCGAAGTGAGCGACGGGGCACTCGGCCAGTGCCGTCAGGACATCCGCTGCAGCCGGGTCGTCGAGGATCCGGGCGCCAGGAACATGGCGCTGATCGCCCGGGCCTCGGAACGCGCGGCGGGCAGCGGCGGGACGCCGGGCGCGGCGGGCACCGTCACGATAACCGCTGCCGACCGGGCGATGTCATTCGTCGAGTCCGCGCGGCGCGAACGGGCGTACCCAAGCGAGCGCAGCGTAGCGGCGTAGGAGGAGATGACCCGGTCCATGACCAAGCGGTTCGTCCCGTCATAGCGCCCGGCCGCGTGCAACGGCAGGAAGGCCAGCGGGCCGACCGGGCACCACCACAGCCGCGGCCACGCCTCGCAAGCCGGCGAGCGGCACGGCCCGCACGGCGGCTGTCCCCCGCCGCCGTGCCGGCCACCGCTTCCCGCGCCAGGTCGAGCGCGTCGGCAAGCAGTCCCGTGCGCTCCGGGTCTGCCATCCCGGCGTGCGGGGCCGTCGGCGCCGAGTACCTGCACCAGGATCTTGGCCAGGTGGGACGCGTGCCCCGCGTGGTACGGATGCCACGGCGGGACGGCGTTCATGGCCCGCCCGGCCGCGTCCGCGGCTTCCTGAACTGAAGGACGCGGAAGCCGGCCTCCTAGCCGAGCTGATTCCCGGCGCTCGCCGGCTGCCCCGTCCCGGTCGAGACAGCGTCCCGCAACCGCTGCCTGGATACCGGGTCGCCCAGCGCGTCAAATGCCGCTGTGCATATGGGCCGCCCAGCGCGACGGCACTGCCGGCTGGCGGTCGCGGAGCCTGCGCGCCGTCGCGTGGACCGCGTGCGCGGGATCTTCGCCGGCGGCGAGCCGAGCGTAGATGTCGGCGGCGGTGATGGCCGCTCGCCGGTCAGCGACCGGCCAGAGCGTGGCGATCACCTGCTGGAAGCCAGCCAGCTGGAATGCCGAGGCAAGGTGGATGGCCTCATCGGCTAGCCGACCGCCGGGACGGGCTGTACCGCAGGCGGACAGGAACGCCAGCTCCGCTTCTGGCAGCCGCAGCCTCGCCAGGTCCAGCATGGTCAGCCGTCCCTGCTCATCGTCGGCCAAGAGCAGGCGGCTGGCTGAAGGGTTGGCCAGGTCGCTGAGTGCATGGCACGCGAAGTGCACCCACCGCGCCGCGGGCAGTGCCGTGAGCACTGCGTCGCTGGTGGCTCCGGGGCCGGTGAGCACTGTGACCCGGCCGGGGAATCGGCGCCGCAGGTCCACGGCCTCGGCCCGCGCGCCGGGCAGGCCGGGCGCGCCCGGCGTTTCCTGCATGGCTACGACGAGCACCGGCTCGCTACCGGGAGGCGCGCTCCGGCTCCGGCCCTGCTCACTGGTGCGGCGACCGTGGGCGAGCACGCGCACTGTCGGTGTGTACGAGGAGACCACGCGGTCCATCACCGTCGCCGGCGGGGCGCCGGATACAGTGCCGTGGTGGCCGGCGGCGTGCACCGGCAGGAACGAGAGCAGCCCGGAAAGGCACCACCACAGCCGGGGCCAGTGCTCCCCAGGTCCGGGCGGCCCGGTGATGCCGAGCGCGTCAAGGACCGGTCCGGCTAGCACATCCCACAACCAGCCAAGCGTGTCCGTCATCTGCTGCTCCGCGGCCCGGCGGTCAGCGGGGGGCGCGCCGCCACCGAACGCGCCGAGGATCCCGGTGACGTGCCGGTGCACCTGCTCTGGAGTCAGACGGGCCAGCGGTACCGGAGGCCGGACGCCACTGCCGGTGAGGACCAGCGCGTGCGAGCCGAACTGGGACACGTTCACCAGGACAATCGGGCCCTCGGCCGCCGCGGCGGCCAGTTCGGATACTGGAGGCGGCCTCAGGAAACCGCTAAAGCCGGGTGTGGCCTGGATCTCGGCGATTATTCGGTCGAACGTCTCGGCGTCGGCGCGGCGCTGGTCCGCCAGGCGTGCCTCGCGCATGCTGGTCGCGCCGGCCCGTGCCTCGTTCTCCCCCAGCTCGCCCGGTCCGCCGGGACGGTCGAGCCTGTCCCGCAGGCGGGCGAAATCCTCGGCAAGTCCCGGGTGCCGCTCCGCGAGTACGGTCAGGTCGGTGCGGGTGTCCAGCGCCTGTGCCAGGAGCACCCCGCGGCCCTGCTCGAACAGCTCAACCGCCCGGTCTGGCAGCCCGGCGAGCACGCAGGCCGCCGCTGCCTCCGCAGCCAGGCCACGCATTTCGTGGAGGAAATGCTCCTGGTCGGTGCGGGCGAGACTGCGCGGCGCGACGAGGCCGAGCAGGCCGATCGCCGTCGCGAAGGCCGGTACTGCTTCCCGCCAGCGGCCACGCTCGGCGGCTGCTCGGCCGAGTGCGCGGGCGGCAGCAGCCCGGGCATAGGGCGCTGCTCCCGCGACCGCCATCGCCTCGCGGCCGGCCGCCATCGCCTCGTCCAGGTCAGCCGCACGCTCCGAGAGTTGCAGGGCAAGGGACAGGTTCAGCAGGATCGCCGCCCGGTCCTGGCGGTCGGGAGGTGATGCCGCAACCGCGGCCCGGCCCGTCGCGATCGCCTCGTCGAGATCGCTCCGATCTCCGCTGTGTTCAAACCGGGCCTGAAGCGAGAGGCCGAGGTTGGAGAGATTTCGTGCCCGGCCGGGGCGGCCGGGCGGCGTGGCCGCGACCGCGGCGCGGCGGGCCTCGATCGCCTTATCGAGGTCGGCAGGATTGCCCGTCTGCTCGAACCGGACCTGCAAGGCGCCGCCCAGGTTGGACAGCCGCATGTCGCGTTGCGGGTGACCATGCGGCGATGCCGCGACGGCCTCGTCCCCGGCGGCCACCGCGTCGTCCAGGTCGGCCGGGCGGCCCGTGCGCTCGAATAGGACCCGCAGGGCCACGCTCAGGTTGGACAGCATTCCCGCGCGCCCGTCTTGACCGGGCCCGGCGGCAACCGCGGCCCGGTCTACGGCGACCGCCTCGGTCAGGTCCGCCAGCCGACCGAAGTGGTCGAACCTTGCCTGAAGCACGGCACCGAGACCGGACAGGCATCGCGCGTGGCCGGGGTGCCCGGCCGGGATGGCGTCGGCCGCCTCGCGTGCGGCGGCCACCGCGTCATCGATGTCCTGCTGGCTTCCCGTCTGCTCAAATCTGGTCGCCAGGGTGCCGCTCAGGTTCGACAGGATGGCCGCACGGTCGGGGGCGTCAGGCGGAGCGGTCTCGGCCGCCTCGCGTCCGGTCGTCACGGCCTCGTCGAGATCGGCCGGGTCACCGGCGACGTCGAACCTGGCCCGCAGGGCGACGCCGAGATTCGACAACCGCGCGGGCCTGGCGGCATCGCGGGGCGAGGCAGCGCCGGCCGCCCGGCGCCCCGCGGCCACCGCCTCATCAAGATCGGCCAGACGGCAGGTCCGCCGGAAACGATCCTGCAGGGCGTTGCCGAGGTTGGACAGCATCGCGGCCACGTCGGGGTGATCACTCCGGGCGGCTGCCACGGCGTCCCGGCGTGCAGCCACGACAGCATCGAGGGCCTCCAGGTCGCCAGAGCGCGTGTACTGGTCCTGCAGAGCGATGCTGAGGTTGTAGAGGCGTCCGGCCCGGCTGGGGTGACCGGCTGGGGTGGCCGCGACCGCCTCCCGTTCCATGGTGACGGCCTCATCGAGGTCGACGTCGTTACCTGTGCGCCCCGACCTGATCCGAAGGGCCACGCCGAGTTTCGCAAGCATCAGAACCTGGTCTGGCTCCCCCGGCGGGCTGGCGGCAACCGCTTGGCGGCCGACGGCTACCAGCTCATCGAGATCGGCCTGGCCACCCAGCTGCTCAAACCGGGCCTCCAGCGAACCGTACAGGTTCGCGAGCAGGTCGGCCCGGCCGGGGTGACCGGCCACGACGCTCGCGACCGCCTGTCGTCCCACGCTCACGGCCTCGTCCAGGTCGGCCCGGTTGCCGGTGCGGTCGAACCGGCACCTGAGGGCCACCCCGAGGTTCGACAGGTAGTGGACGCGGTTGGGATCGGTGCCCTGGACCGCGACCAGCACATGCCGGAGCAGGTCGACCGCCTCATCCAGCGCTGCCGCGTCACCGCTCCGCAGGGCTTTCTGCAGGCTCAGGGCAGCGCGGCCGGCGCGCGCTTCCGGGCTTTCTGGCTGGCCGCGGCCATGGAGTCCGCCGAATGGCCGCCTTGGCATCGCACCCTCCCGGCCTGAAGCAGCAACTCGCTCTGTGGACGTTCTCAATCATGCCTCGGCGCCACCCGTGACGGCCGCTAGGTCACGATTGTGCTAGCTTCCGGTCGTGGCGGGTCGGTCCCGCCGACGCGGTGAGACCTGGCGGAGGATCGTGATGGCCATCTCCAACCCGCCCGCGGCGCAGGCCGCCCATGGCGCTGCGGCCGAGGTCGCCCACGGCGAGGGCGCCTCGCTGGCCGGCCTCGCGCGGTCCCTCGAGCCGGTGATCCGTAAGCACGCGCAGGCCGTCGAGGAGGGGCGCGTACCGCCGGACCTGGTGGCGGCGCTGTATGACTCCGGAGTCTTCAGGGCGATGCTACCGCGGGAGGTCGGCGGCCTGGAGGCCGAGCCGGCCGAATGGCTGCAGATGATCGAGGAGCTGGCGCGGATCAGCGCGTCGGTTGGCTGGCTGGCATTTATCCAGTCGGGCGTGGGCCTGACGTTCCTCGACCCGGAGCGGTTCGAGCGTTTCCGTGCGCGGGCGGGCGGGCGGCTGATCCTGGCGATGAGCCTGGGCCGGATCGGCGGAAAGGCGGTCAGGGCCGACGGCGGGTACCTGATCAGCGGCCGGTGGCCGTTCGCCAGCGGTTCTCCCTTCGCCACCTGGCTCGGCGGGATGTCGGTCGTCTGCGGCCCCGACGGGACGCCTGTCCTGGACGCCGGGGGCCAGCCGCGGCGCCTGCTCGCGATATGGCCCGCAGACCAGGCCCGCCTCATCGACACCTGGGACGGCCTTGGCCTGCGCGGCACGGGAAGCGGCGACTTCGAGATAGCGGATCTCTTCGTCCCTGACGAGCAGGTCAACCCGGGGTTTTACGGTCCGCCCGCCTACGACCGTGCGCTCTTCCGCATCAAGGAAATGCCGGAAGCAGGTCACGGGGCGCACGCGCTCGGGATCGCGTCCGCCGCCCTCGCCGCGTTCACGGACGCCGTTAACGCCAGGCATGCCCAGGGGTCGGCGCGGCAGGCGGCGCTTGGGCACGAGCAGGCGCACCAGATCGCGTTCGCCCGGGCCGACGCCCTGGTCCGCGCCGCGCGGGCGTTCCTGCACGAAACCGTCCGCGCCGCTTACCAGGACGCGGCCATCCGTCCCGAGCTGTCCCTCGAGCTGCGGGTCCGGCTGCGCGAGGCGAACGTCTTCGCGGTCCGGGCGGCGAAAGAGGCAGTGGGCCTCATCTTCGACATGGCCGGATCGGGTGCCGTGTACCGGGGCCGCCCGATCGAGCAGGCGTTCCGCGACATCAGTACCGCGGCCAACCACACCAACTACCTGGAAACGGCGTACACCGCGATCGGCTCCTACTACCTGACGCGGGACCGCGAGGAGGGACCAGACATCGCCGGACGGCCCTTCTTCTAACCGGGCCTGCTAACCGGGCAGGTGCCAGCTTATGCCAGTCACCGTGCGTGTTCCTCGTGCACCGACTGGTCACAGCCAGTAGCCTGTCATCTTGTGCCCGGGCCGACCGGGCCTTTCGGCCCAGGGAAACGGGCCGACTCGGTGAAACACGCCGCCGTTCGGGATGATCGTGACTGGATGATCGTGACTGGATGATCGTGACTGGATGATCGTGACTGGCGGGCCGAAGGCCGTTAGCCGTGCCCGGTTAAGGGGGATCGACATAGTATGCAAGGCGCCAGAACAGTCCGCGCCCCGCGCGGCAGCACGCTCACGGCCCGGTCCTGGCAGACCGAGGCGCCGTTGCGCATGCTGATGAACAACCTCGACCCCGAGGTGGCCGAGCGCCCCGATGACCTGGTCGTCTACGGTGGCACCGGCCGGGCCGCGCGGTCCTGGCAGGCGTTCGACGCCATCGTCCGCACGCTGACCGAGCTGCGCGAGGACGAGACCATGCTCGTGCAGTCCGGCAAGCCGGTCGGCGTGATCGCGACCCACGAGTGGGCGCCGCGGGTGCTGATCGCCAACTCGAACCTGGTCGGCGACTGGGCGAACTGGCCGGAGTTCCGCCGCCTCGAGGCGGCCGGGCTGATCATGTACGGGCAGATGACCGCCGGGTCGTGGATCTACATCGGCACCCAGGGCATCCTCCAGGGTACCTACGAGACGTTCGCCGCCGTGGCGGCAAAACGGTTCGGCGGCACCCTGGCAGGCACGCTCACCGTCACCGGCGGATGCGGCGGCATGGGCGGCGCGCAGCCGCTCGCGGTCACACTGAACGACGGCGTCTGCCTGGTCGTCGACGTCGACCAGGCGCGGCTCGCCCGGCGGGTGGAGACCAGGTACCTGGACGTGGTCGCCGAGGACCTGGACGGCGCGCTGCGGCTGTGCCTGGCGACCAAGAACGAGCGGAAGGCCCTGTCGGTCGGGCTGGTCGGCAACTGCGCAACCGTGCTGCCCGAACTGCTGCGCCGCGGCGTCGAGGTGGACATCGTCACCGACCAGACCTCGGCGCACGACCCGCTGTCCTACCTGCCGGAAGACGTGTCGCTCGACGACTGGCACGACTACGCAGACAAGAAGCCGACCGAGTTCACCGAACGGGCGCGCGCTTCGATGGCCAGGCACGTCGAGGCCATGGTCGGCTTCCAGGACGCCGGCGCCGAGGTGTTCGACTACGGTAACTCGATCAGGGACGAGGCACGGCTCGGCGGTTACGGCCGTGCGTTCGCGTTCCCCGGGTTCGTCCCCGCGTACATCAGGCCGCTGTTCGCCGCGGGGAAGGGGCCGTTCCGCTGGGCGGCGCTGTCCGGGGAGGCGGCCGACATCCGCGCCACCGACGAGGCGGTGCTTTCGCTGTTCCCGTCCAACGAGCACCTGCGCAAGTGGATCACCGCCGCGCAGGAACGCGTCGCGTTCCAGGGGCTGCCCGCCCGGATCTGCTGGCTCGGCTACGGCGAGCGGGACACCGCCGGCCTGGCGTTCAACGACCTGGTCGCGTCCGGCACGGTGTCCGCCCCGATCGTCATCGGCCGCGACCACCTGGACGCGGGTTCCGTCGCCTCCCCCTACCGGGAGACCGAGTCGATGGCCGACGGCTCCGACGCGATCGCCGACTGGCCGGTGCTCAACGCGCTGACCTCAACCGCGTCCGGCGCCACCTGGGTGTCGTTCCACCACGGCGGCGGCGTCGGCATCGGCAGGTCACTGCACGCCGGGCAGGTGTGCGTGGCGGACGGCACCCCGCTGGCGGCGGCGAAGATCGCCCGGGTGCTGTCCAACGACCCCGGTCTCGGCGTGCTGCGGCACATCGACTCCGGCGACGGCCCGTACGGCGAGGAGACCCTCGCCGCCTACCCGGAGGGCCGCGTCCGCCTGCCCTCCTGACAACGGAGGCTCGGTCGGTTCATTTACGCAAACCTGAAATATACCCATTAGGGACGGGGATAAATCATGAGCGTACGACGATACCTGCATGCGTTCGCGCTATCTATTCCTATTCTCATGGCCGGCGCACTCACGGAAATGGCAGCCCCACATGCCATGGCAGTGACTAGCCCCCCGGCCAGCGGAATATACCTGGGCCCGGCACCACTAGGGGTGAACGTGGGGCCATCGGAACATCCGGACAGCAATCCCGTCGCTCGTCGCAGGATTGAAATCCGGATCAAGGCACTCGGACCCTCGACATGGTTCAGGTACGGTGGCGGGGCATGGTCCGACGCCTATGACTGGCAAACAAATGTCGATACCTACGCCGCGGCGCAGGCGCGGGTCCAGAGCAATAACTTCACGCTCGGCGCGCCGTATGCAAGCAATGCCCTGGATTACCTGGACTTCAGCTCCTACATGGCGGAGGTTCACGCGGACGGCGCGCAAGGGATGGTGACCGTCAACTACGGTTCCGGCACGCCGCAGCTCGGGGCGGCGTGGGCCGACTGGATTATCGCGCATCATGACCCGGTAAACGAGTTCAACATCGGAAACGAGCCCTACGGCTGCGGGGAAGTGAACTTCCCGATCACCACCCCGCCGGTTAACTACCCGTGGGAGCCGAACACCACATACGGGTGCACGCAGCACACCATGGGCTCTATTCCGGGAATGCAGCTGATCGCGCAGTCGTACATCGCGCACGCGCCGGCGTTCATGACCGCCATCAAGCAAGCGGATCCAAGCGCCGACATCGTTCTCCCCTACGCGATAAGCCCTCCCGGCAACTCCGGCTACGTCTGGAATGACGCGGTTATGCCCGCGTTGCGGAACTACTACCAGGGAATCGACGTTATCTGGTACCCGTCGTTCACCACCGTCCAGGCGCCAGACACGACCATCCTTTCCTACCTGTCGGAGATCCCGGCGCGCGCGGCCGCGATCAAGGCGGACATCAGCCAGTACGCACCAGGCAAGTTCTGGATGATCGGGGAGACCAACTCGTCTAACCAGGCCACCTTTACGCCGGACAGGCCGGTCGGCGCGGTGTTCGCCGCGGCCGACGCGTTGTCCTGGCTCGCGCAAGGCGCCAGGACCGTCGACTGGTGGTCGCAAGCCGACGCGCAGAACAGCGGCCCGCTTACCCACCCCACCTACAGCCTGTTCAACGACGTGGGGAGCCCGCAGACGCCCTACTGGGGCTGGCTGCTTGCCTCCAGGCTGGCCCAGCCCGGCGCATTGCTGAGCGTAGATCCCGCCAACGGCAACGCGGCCATCCTCGCGTTCCGGTCGGCGCTCGCGAACGGCCACCAGGCCGAGGCGTATATCAACCTCAGCACGACAGCGAGCGAGGAGACCACCGCCCCGCCCGACATCAAGCCAGGGCCGGTCACCATGTGGCAGTACAGCAACGCCGATCCCAGCATCGTCAAGCAGTCCTCCGAGCGGCCTCAGTCCATGACGCTGCCGCCGGAATCCGTGACCGTGCTTGAGGGATAGGACCGTCAGCGCGGGTCAGGGCCTGGCCTGTCAGTTCACCGGGGCGAGTGGGCGCCGGTCATCAGGCCGGCCAGGTCCTCAGGCGCGAGAACGACGGCGGTGGCGGCGGCCGCGCCCGCGCCTTCCTCGGCCTTATCGAGGGCGGTGAGCAGGTCGCGCGCGCCCGGATGGAGCTCGCCGGGCGGGCGCGGCACATCTGGGTGGTGCGCGACCCGGGGAAGCTCCGCGCCTGGACGGCCGGCTAACGTAACCGCGACCGGGAGCAAACGCGCCCATCGGTAAGAACGAGCCCGCCGGTGACAATGGACGGCGGGCTAGCCGGCGCCCGCGGGCAAGAGGCGGACGGTGATCGTGAACATGGACGAGTCGCGGCGGGTCTGCAGCGGCGGCTCACGGTCCCTGACCTGACCCGCTACGGCATTCCCGCGCCCAGTGACGGCCTGCTCGCGCGCGTGCGGCGCACCGGGGAGGTGCCACTCCAGGACGTGGGGTTCGTCGGAGCGGTGCGCCGCCGCACGGTGACGCCGGTCGCGGCGGTGACCGGGTTCGAGGCCGACAAGGTCCTGCTTGCCGACGGATCGGCCATCGCCGCCCAGGCGGTGATCGCGGCCACCGGCTACCGCCGCGGGCTCGAAAAGATGGTCGGCCACCTGGGGGTGCTCGACGACAGCGGCATGCCAAGGGCGCACGGCGGGCCGCCCGCGGCCCCCGGCCTGTTCTTCCTCGGGTACACCGTCTCGCTCAGGGGCATGCTGCGCGATATCGCCGCCGACGCACGCCGGCTCGCGCCCGCGGTGGCACGCGATTACCGGGTGTGGCCGCGCTAGCGCCGCGGCGGCGGCAAGGGGCACTCAGCGGCGCGCCGGGGGTGGCCCCGGTCTCGCGTCGTGAAATGCGGCTCCTTGGCGATCCATCGTCGAGGGAAGCAGGTACGGTGTGCGGCTGGCCAGGAACTGGCGCGGGAACGGGTCCCGCAGGCGCCACAGGCCCGCATCGATCACGAAGTGCGCCATGACGACACCCAGGTACATCCCGTACAGGAGGCGGAGCGACCAGTCCCCGTCGTGCAGGTGAGACGCCACCTCGAGCGCGGCACCGCCCAGCAGCACGATGATGGCGAGCACAGTGAGCCTCAGCGCACGGGCGATCCGTGCGTCGGCGGCTGCCCCCGCGGAGCTGTGCTCTCCTCCCCCGGCGACGTGGCTCATCAGCAGCAGGTACTGCGCTCCGTGCGCGATCGTCAGACCGCCGACGGCCGCGTACGGCGACGTGAACGTGAACACCGGGAGGAAGAACGCCAGCGCCGTGACGTAGGTGACGGCTAGCCCCGCTGGCCGTGCGGCTGACGGGCGGCGCAGGAAAAGCGTCAGGCCGGCCGCGGCCGCGATGCCGAACGCTAGCCCGGCGGACGGGAACACGGCACCGAGCCTGGAATCGACCGCGACCTGCAGCAGAGCCGGGCGCGACAGCAGCCCGGCGATGCCGGTGCACCCGGCAGCGACGACGGCCCGGCGCTCGGCCCTGGTCAGCGACGGGGCGCCGCATGTGGCGGCCGCGAGGGACGCAAGGCCGAGGTTCTGCTTCTGGAAGTGGAAGAACTGCCAGGCGAAATAGGGCAGCAGCAGCCAGGTCATGGCCCGGGGCGGCAGCACCGCAGCGACCGCCGCGCCGCCGAGCACGAGCAGCAGCGGCACCCGGGCGTACCGCCAGGGATGCCTGGCCGCGTGCGCGCGGACCTCGCGGCTGCCGTAGAACCAGCCCGTGGCGGCGACATGCCCGGACGACGCGACGAACAGCACCCAGCCGAGGCCACGGGCGGGCGAGGCCGAGGCCGGCGGCGCAAGTGCGACCGCAACCGCGAACGCCCCGGCGGACAGCACGGCCGTCCCCCACAGCCATGCTGCGGCGGCCACCGCGCTCCGCGCTCTCGTGCTGCCCGGCAGCGCGGCGGCGTCAAGGCCGCCCGGCGTCGCGGCCTCAGCCGCCGCCACAGCCGCCCGCCGCGCTGGCCAGCGGAGCGAGGAACGCCACGATGGCGATGAGCGCGCCGATGGCGACGATGACGGCAATCGCAAGGGCAGCGACGTTCCGTGGAAGGCGTCGAGGCGCCGGCCGTGCAGGCCCGCTCCTGTCAGCCGCCGCGACATCCGTCGGCTGCCCTGCCGCGCAGGCGGCACCTTGTACGATCCCCGCGCCCGTCACGTGCGGCAGACTACTCCGACAACCGATATACCGTCAACCGATACATTGCCAAGGCCTTCAAGCCATTCCTGGACTGCTGCACCCGATAGCGCCATGAAGGTCACCTGGCCAGGGATCAATGACGGGACCCGATCTCAGGAGGGGAGCCGAGGCAGGCGCGCGCGGGCCTGGCGGCGGCCGGCACTGAGGTCACGCCGGGCGGCAGGCGGACGGGTTGACGCAGCCGCAGGTGTTGTACTCAAGGGCATTGCAACGGCGTGTCCGGCAGGGGCAGCATGCTCCAGGCACCGGACGGCGCGCCGCTGGCGGTGTCCTCGGCCAGTTCGCCGGCCGCGGTGCACAGGAACAGCTGTATCGGCTGGTAGGCCACCGGGTCGGCGCTCGCCCCTGTGATGATGTCGCCCGCGGGTGGCAGCGCCGCCGTCCGCCAGCCGGTCCCGCCGTCGAACGTGACGGCCGGGGTCCCGTGGGCGGTGAGGTAGAACGCCTCCGTGCCGACCGGCTCGGGCGGGCCGGACGGGGTGAGCGAGCCGGGCGGCTGCGGGAAGCTGCCGGACGGTGCGGTCACCGCGGCGGGCAGCAGGTACGTGGTCGCCGCGAGGCCGCCACCGGGAGCGGGGGAGCCGGGCAGGCGGGTGACGCTCCACCGGCATGCCGGGCTCCCGCTGGCCTGCGCCGCCTCGGCCAGGCCGCGGCTGCGCGCGTCGACGTAGATGACCGCCGGCTGCCCGCCGGGCGCGGTCAGGGCGGCCAGCGACCCGTCGGCCGTGGTCCTGGCCGGGATGACCTGGCTGAGCCAGGTGCGCCCGTCAGCCGATACCGCCGTGATCGAGGCGGCCTGGCCGACGCCGAACAGCACGGGCCCGTGCGCCGTGTCGGCCAGGGACAGCGACGCGGGGCGCAGCGCGGGACCGCCTCGCTCCAGCGGGCCGGTCGTCCAGGTACCGGACTGCTCGCTCGACTCCGCCAGCTGGCCCGCGGAGCCGACGTAGAACACCGCCGGACCGTCGGCCGTCGTGGTCGCCACGATGCTGGCGTCACCGGCGGGCCGCCCGGGGAGGTCCTGCGTCACCCAGCCGGAGGAACCGAGATAGGCCTGGGCGAGCGACCCGTCGGTGGCGCGGAAGTAGGCGTGCGGCGTCGTCGCGTCGTCCGCCGCCGGGTCCGGGTAGCTGAGCGCGGTGATCCCGCCGGACGCCGATGGCTGGCCAGGAACGGCGTCCCGTCGCCAGCTCGCGCCGTCCCAGACGTCTGCCGCCAGCCCGCCCGCCGAGCGGGTGAACACGTATTCGTCAACCGGTGTCGTGGCCCACCACACGGCGGTGGGCGGCACCGCCGCGACCTCGGACGACGTGCCGAAGACGGTGACGTCCCTGGTGAGGGTGGTGATCGTGCCGAGGCTTGAGGTCACCGTGACCGACGCGGTGTAGGTGCCGTTCTCGGAGTACACGTGGGTCACGTCCGGTCCGGTGGCGTTCGACGTCCGGCCGTCGCCGAAGGTCCAGTAGTAGCTGGTGATCGAGCCGCCCCGCTCGAAGCCCCGCGCGTGGAACACGCTGTCGGCGCCCGTGACCGCCGTGTGCGGCCCTGCCATCCCCGCCGCAGGCGCTGGCCGCTGGGGGGCGGTGGGCGGGGCCACGATGAACCACTCCTCGCCGGGTCCCCAGGTGGCCGCGGCCCAGCTGGTCAGGCTGATCTCGGTGTCGTACTCGACGTGCACGTTGGTGGCGCCAAGGAAGTCGCCGTTGACCATGTTGATGGTCCCGTCGCGATTCACCGACGTGACGATCCCGACATGGTCGGCGTAGACCCCGGCCACGCTCGGCTCGGAGAAAACGATCGAGTCTCCGGCCACGGGGGTGCCGGCGTCGGCCGCCAGTGGCTGGCCCTGCTGCCTGGCCCAGTCGTAGAAGGAGACCGCGCCGGCGTTCAGCGCGTTCATGTCCGCGGTGACGCCGGCGTGTTCCCACACCCACTTGTTGAAGTCCGAGCACCACGTCTCGTTCTCGTCCCGCACGCCAGACGCGGCGTCGGAGCCGCAGCCGTCGGAGTTGGCCGAGAAGCCGGCCGTCAGCGTGCTGTAGGGATCGCAGTCCAGGGCAAAGCTGGTCACCGCCGGGGTGTCGCCGGTCCCGACCTGGCCGAGCGCGATGCTCGCGATCGACTGGCCCAGGTCAGCAGGCGTGGAGACGTGAGCCGGGGCCATGGTGCCCGCCCTGAGCGACATGGCGGCGCGCGCCGCGGCCCGGGCCGCGGCGGGGAACGCGGACAGCGCGCGCTGTGCGGCGGCCCGCTGCGCGGCGATCGCCCCGGCGCAGCCCGCCGGGGCCGCGAGTCCCCATGCCTCCTTCAGCGTGGCGGGCAGCCCGCCGCCGCAGCCGTAGGGCCCGGTCGTGACGAGTCGCCACGTGCCGCCGCGATCATTGAATACCCCCGTGGCGGCGCCGTCCTGGAACCCCGCCGCGACCTGCTCGCCAGCCGAGCCGGCCGGGGTGAAGCTGGCGATCGCCCATTCGGTCCCGTCCGCGGTGCCGACGTGCAAGGTGCCCGGGCGGATTCCGCTGATGACCGAGCCAGGGACGGGCAGGCCCGCCTCGAAGGCCCGCGCCAGGGCGGCCGCCGGAACTGGGCCTGTGCCCAGGTCCGCGGCGGCCGCAACCGGGGCAGCGGCCGCAACCGGGGCGGCGGCCATCGCGGTGGTGATGGCAAGCGCCGCGAGGACTGATCCGGGTCGGCGCCGCCGCGTGCGCCGTGCGCTGACACGTGTCATGTGCCGCGTCCGCTCGCTCAGGCCAGGCTGTCGCGCAGTGCCAGCACTCGCCACAGCGCTCTTTCGAACCGGCGGGGTTGAGGGCACGATGCCACAGCGCGCCGTAATAGTCACGCTCCGTAAGCGTAGCCGCTGGCGTGGCTCTCCGCCGACGATGGCCGGATCAGGTAGCGGGTGCTGTATGAGACCGCCGCCCGGGCCGGCGAGGTCCTCGGCCTGGATGTCAAGGAGGTCACCAGCCTGCTCGGACCGCCCCGGCGCACTCACTGAACCGGCCGTCAGCTGATAGCTCCGGGCTATCTGGCACGCTGAGCCACCTGGTCCCACCAGACCCGCCTGTCGCAACCTGGATTATTGGGTGTTATTAGTGCCCATATGTGGTCGAAACAACACCCAATAATTTCCCGCCGTGGCTGGAGAGGCCAGTATGGCGAATGAGGGGCGGGTCCGGGCGGGAACGCGGCCGGTCATGACGGCGATGCCGTCGGCCAGCCAACGGGCAAGCGACCCTTAACAGCACTCACGCCAGCGCGGCGCGTCGGGGAAACCTCTGCCGCCGTACGGTCATCCTCCGGGCCCGCCCAGCGCCTCAAGCACGGCGCTGACCGCGGTGGCGCATTTGGCCCTCGCCGTCACCCGGCCCGGCGCCACCAGGGAGACCGTGCACCATCTTGCCGGCGATCGGCGCCTCGGC
>Ga0335078_10008239_pt1 | contig 15500 bp, 15 predicted proteins | sample Lox_Sample_32_FD_206711 | JGI IMG/M metagenome (GOLD analysis project Ga0335078, IMG submission 206711) | Soil microbial communities from Loxahatchee National Wildlife Refuge, Florida, United States - Lox_Sample_3.2 | ecosystem: Environmental > Terrestrial > Soil > Wetlands | place: USA... | reverse complement strand
GTGATGCAATTAACTCACGGCATACTTTACGGCACACCGCCGAAACCAGTAGCTAGGTAAGCACTTGATTCTTAGGCAGAACTCAGGAAATTCGGAGTCACCGTTATATCGACTCTGGATCAGAATATCGGGGTTCGAATCCGGGAGGGGCAGCCAAAATCTGGGGCCATTTTCCTGCTTCTAAACTCGAATTGTTGCCCCGGGTGCGCCGAATCTGCGCAAGAGAAAGCCCGCCAGACGGCGGGCCGACTTCAATCAAAAAAGGCACAAGTTATGTGGAATAGAAGACTTGCGAATTCGCGGTGCCAGTGAGCTTCATTGCCGGCTGCACCTGCACGCTTCGGACTGGTTTCGCGGAAATCGGTTGAATTTTCGAGAGCCGACTGAGCAAATACTCAACCTTCCTCTGCTCATGCGGCGTGGGTAGGCTGTTCTGCTTCATGCCCCATTATCCCAAATTGGGAAGAAAAACGATATCCTTGATGCTCCATTTCTTGGGCACTTACTGTGAATATTTTGAAACATTTGCTTTCAAGCGGATTCTAGTCCCAAAGCTCACGCGAAATAAGTCCATGGCTGCTGGGTAGGCGCCGAACTGGCCAGTCGAGAATGGGTGAGTACAGTACAACGTTCTCTCCAATTCGTCACCCTCAGCACCGCGCCAGCACTCTTCACAACCCGAACTACTGCGCCATGCGGACCGGGATCCCAAGCGGAGCCACTGCGTCGCGGATCACTTTCTCTTCTCCGACAGCGATGATGGCCGTGCGGTAGGCCGCAAAGTATTTGCGAGCCGCGGTATTCACATCTGCCGCTGTCGTCTCTGCCACCTTGCGGCCATAGATGCCGATCTGGTCAGGTGCCAATCCGGAGATCCAAAGCGTTGCCAGGCGCAGCGCAAGCGATGCGCGATCCTGCATGCGCAGCGCTTCACGTCCGACAAGATAGTGTTTCGCCTTCGACAACTCGTCGTCGGTAGGGCTTGTGGTGGCGAGACGGTTGAGTTCGTACTGAATTTCGTTCAAGCTCGGGCCGGTGACCTCATTGCGCACATCGGCGTGCGAAATGATCTCGGCAGATTTCTGGAATGGCGACAGGTAAGAATACGGTGAATAGGTATAGCCTTTGTCTTCGCGTATGTTCGAGGTCAAACGGGAACTGAACGATCCTCCATAGATTGCATTGGCGACTTGGGAGGCTTCGTAGTCAGCATCACCGCGAAGCGGCCCAAACGTTCCCAATTCCAGTGTGGTCTGGACGGATCCCGGGCGAAGGACGACAAACACGGCGTGCTCCACTTGCGTTGCGGGTGGAGTCTGGGCAACTACGGGGGGCGACGCCGGCGCTTTCCAGCCACCCAGTGAATTCTTGACCAGTTGCAGCATTTTCTCATTCTGAAAATCGCCGACGGCGATCAGCATCACCTGATCGGGACGGAAGCGCTGGGTGAATATTTCCCGCAAGTCCGCAGGCGTGGAGGCCGCGATCGATTCTTTGGAGGGCGCCGTTACATGATATGGATGATCGCCAAAGAGAACTTTGTCGCGGGCGCGTTCAGCCAGGAAAGAAGGCTCCGCTTCGCGCTGCTCGAGAGAATCCGTCAGATTGCGCTTGGCAAGCGTGACTTCCGCATCAGGAAAAGAAGCATTCTGCAGAATGTCCGCTAGCGTTGTTAAGGCAGCATCGAGCTTCGACGAAAGAATCACGGTCGAAAGTGAAATGCTGTCTTTGTCGGCATTCGCCGTGAGATCACCGCCAGTTGCCTGAATTTCCTGAGCAATCTGTTTTGCGTTGCGCGTTCGCGTGCCCTGATCGATCGTCTTCGCTAAAAGCTCCGAGATTCCGGGCCGGTTCGCAGGATCGGCAGCCATGCCTCCGCGTACTGCGATGGATAATGCAATTTTTGGGAAACCTGGTTCTGAGACCAGCCATAGGCTAAGCCCGTTGTCGAGCTTTTCCAATTTCACCGACGGCGCCTGTAAGGGTTTCTCGGCGCCATAAGCAGGCAGATCTTTCGGCATCGGCGCTTCTTTTTGAGCGTAGACGATGGAACAGAACAGAAGAGTAATGGGCAAAACGGCCAGGGTCTTCGCGATCCGTGCACTGAGAACTCTTCTGAGTATGGTGCTGATCATTGGGCGCCTCCCGGCTGTTTGGCACTATCCGCTTCCTTTGGCGCCGGAACGCGGTTGATGATGGTGCGATTGGTGGCCACAAGGTATTTCGCCGCGAATGCACGGATCTGGGCGGGCGTTACTTTCGCAAGCTCATCCGGGATCTGGTACACGCGGTCGAAAGATCCGTCGAACAAAACGGCATGCGAGAGCACAGAGGCGCGGTCGATAGGATCTTCGAGGTTCGCATAGAAATCGGAGCGCATCTTGGTTACGACGCGATCGACATCCTGCTGACTCGGGCCTTTGTCGATAAGATCCTTGATGGATGCGTTGTAAGCAGCCAGGAGTTGATCCTCCGTCACACTGGGCGGATACACTATGAACGATGTCATCAGTGTCGGCCCGTTGTACTCAAAAGGAGTACCAAGCGGCCAGTTCACGCCTCCATCCACCGAAAGTGCGACCTGCTTGTCTTTGACGAGAGCCTGATACAGGCGCGAGGCTTGGCCGTTGTGCAACAACTCGCCGGTGACTGCACCGGTCAAGGCATCAGGAGAGTGGCGCGCTGGCATTCGATAGCCGATCGCCAGAGCAGGGACCTTTGCCAGTTTGTCGGTTTGCGTCGAACGGCGTTCCGCAGTCTGGGGAGGTTCATCGACTTTCGGCCGGGGCGGGACAGTTCGCGCAGGAATCTCCCCGAAGTACTTTTCAACTTTCGCGAATACTTCGTCGGGCTGAACATCGCCAACGATAGCGAGGACCGCATTGTTCGGCGCGTAATACTGCTCGTAAAACTTTTGAACGTCTTCGATCTTCGCGGCATCAAGGTCGCGGAAGTCACCGTAGAAATTATGGGCATTCGGGTACGTGTCGAATGCTTTGCCCGGTAGATCAATGGCAAAGAAAAGTCCGTATGGACGATTGAGCACGTTCACGCGCACTTCTTCCTCGACAACGTTGCGCTGGTTTTCCAGATTCTTTGGCGAGAAATCGAGCGTCTTCATGCGGTCCGCCTCGACCCACAGAACCGGATCGAGCGCCGAGAGGGGAGCAGTCTCGATGTACTCGGTGTGATCGTAGCGCGTGTCGCCGTTGTTCACGCCACCGCCGCCTTCAATGACGCGATTGAGAACTCCTTTGGGAGCGTTGGGTGTGCCCTCGAACATCATGTGCTCGAACAAATGCGCGAATCCGGTGCGACCCTCTGGCTCGAGCCGGAACCCGATGCCGTAGCTGATGCACAATCCGAACGTTGGTGCGGAATGGTCTTCCGATACCACTACGATCAGCCCGTTCGAGAACTTCTTCATGCTGGTGGGAGCTTTCCACTGTTGCGCCGCGACGGGTAACGAAATGCAGCAGGCAAGCAGGAGGCAGAGCCGCAAGCGCATGCATGCGATGAAATTCATTTTGGATGACTCCTTACGAGAGCCGTACGGAAGCGCACCAGTATACGCCGGATGAGACGATGCCAAGCGAGTATCTACGCGGGAAATATACAAACCCACGGCGGTACATCAAGAAAGCAGCGCGGGTTCCTTTGTGATACTTCGTGTCCTTCGTGGTAAATGAACCACACCACCCCAATTGTTAGAAACACAGTTGTTATGTTTCAAGCCGCGCGGCGTCAATATATGACTTCAATCGCGCTACCCACGTTGAAAGTTCCACCGATCGTTGTTGTGGTGAACAAATTTCCCGAAGCATCGAGGGTGACTGGGTTGTCGAAGTTTCCGCTGACGGAGCTGTAAATCGGAGAGTCGTTCCAGTGGTCCCTGGCGTACTGTTCGAGCATGTAGAGCGTGCCGAGTTGCCCGGTTCCACCGATAGACGTACTGCCGAAAAGACGCCCGCGTGAATCGATGGTCAATCCCGCTAAAGGAACGCCGCCTTCAGTACAATTTAATGCCGAGCAAAATGTGTGCAAGTTTTTTTCAATCCACTGATGGTTCGAGTCTAAGGTCATTTCGAATGCTATCCCCGAATTCTGGCTGCCACCTCGATTTGTGGTTCCATAAACATCGCCCAAGGCGTCGAACGCCAAGCCGGGATTAGGTGAAACTCCATCCGAGCCTTTGCCGAAGGAGTGCAGAAGTTTGCCGGTCCAGCCGCCTTTGGCCCGTGCAGTGACTTGAAGCAAGGTGCCACCGCCATATCGTCCTGCTTCAGCGGTGGTGCAGTACAGGTTGCCTGCGGCATCAACCGCGACACCGTTTGGAATAGCGCCATCTATGCATCCCGACACCGAGCAGAATGCGTGCAGAACCTTCTGAGTCCACGTACCATCGGAGCCGCGCCGCAGGGTGAAAAGAACGCCACAGCCCTGCGCGCAATAAATCGAGCTGACGCCTCCAGCGCTCGTCGTGCCGTATATATTTCCCGCCGAGTCCATCGCAAGGCTCGATATTGGCGTGGCGCCATCGCTGCCGCCGCTGAATGCATACAAGACAGTTTCGGTCCAGACGCCCCCGTTCGTGGTCAGCTCATATACAACGCCGCAGCCGTGACCGCAGTTGAGATTGGAGCTGTCGCCGCCCATGCTGGTGGTGCCGTACAGATTTCCCGCCGAATCAATGATGAGGCCGGACTGCGGACTGATGCCATCGGAGCAGCCGGGCACGGAGCAGAAGTTGTAGGCCACCTCATAGCCCCATCCGCCGATGCCATTTGGCGACAACTGATAGACCGTGCCTGCCCCGGTCGGCCCGTCCTGACTCGTTGTGCCCAGGAAGTAACCCGCCGGGTAGATGAACACAGCGCCGTGCGGATTCGTCCCGTCGGTGTAGTCGAAGCTGTGAAGCAAAAACTCGTTTTCGGGAGGGCTCGACGACCTGGCGACCGGAACAAACGCGCAAGCCGCAAGAATAAGAGTCAAAACTTTGACGGGTCGACTGGCGTGCATGGCGCCTCCTGAGAAATCGTAACTTTAGACGGGAGTCGGACGATCGTGCGGCCCGGGGAAGGCCCTTGCATCCGTTGGGGGAGTATACACCGAGCCCTAAACCGAAGCTATCAGGCCACCGAGTCGGCTAGCATCTGCGGTTGCAATCCAGGATGACTCACCAATACTCGGTAGAGATCAAACAAAAAAGCGCAGCCGGCGCCACTAATTTGCCGAGAACGTCGATGTAACGGCTGTCATGATCCAGGTTCCATTCTGCTTCTCTAAGAAGACATCCATGCTCCCTCAGTATCTTCATTGGTCGTCTTTCCCGATGCATCAGTCGTCGTGTAGGCGATTCGAACATGAAGAATCATCCATGCCACGGTCCCATCCACTGAGACGTGGACCACGGGCGGGTCAACATCGTCCCACGCTGAAAAGCGTGAGTTTTTGAAATACTGCAGGAACTTATCTCGCACAGAGTCAGGGCTCACTCGATTCACCCGGCCATCTCGCACATCCAACATATGGGGAGCTACGTGGGATACCAGGAATGTTATGTTGTGATCGAAGTGCGCTTGGCGCTCTTCTTTATGTAGAGTCAACAACTCGGATTCGGCCTGTTTCTGAACGGCGGATGGCTCCGCACTCGGCTTGAGGAGAGCCAAAGGAGGCGAAGCGATGATCGCAACAGCGAGAAATGTTCGAAGGAAATGAAGCACGGCTAACCTCCAGTCAGCTTAGACGGGAGGACTTTCATCGGGAAAGCAAATCAGTCGACGACTTTATCCGCAGACCACTCGATCGTTACACCATTTCGCATCGAAATCTCCCGTCAGAGTCCTGCCGCCCTTAAAGTGCAGTTCGTAGTGCCCGGAGGCTCCCGTGCCTTGCTGAAACTTTTTAAAAATGATCTTGCCGGATTCCGCGCGTTCGCAATCTCCGGCCTTGGCGCATTGCGAAGCGAAGCCAACGCTGGTTCTCGGCTCGAAATTGATTTCCTGACCATCGTGGATCGGAAATCCGCGCCAGACTCCGATTGCAAGATATGGACCATCGGTCCGGGAGCACTGCGCGGACTCCTTGGTGAGAGTGACTTCAATGGCGCCGCCGTCCCACGGTGCGCAAGAAGGGCGAATGAGCGCATATGAAAACGGCGAGTCGGCGCTTGACGGAACCGCTGCCAGCACAAACCATGCACAAGCCGAAAGAACCGCGGCATATTTCAGGACGCCCATAAACGTTCCTCCGAGTTTCGTTCATAGAACGATGCCACAGCAAAGGGTTGCGCTTCGAGTTACTTCGGTTTGGAGTAGGCTTGTACGCGATGGCTGGTACGGATTTATAGCTTGCGAAAGCAGGGATTCAATCCGGCATGATCAGTGGTTATCCTTGCTCCAGTTCCGTCCGGTGAAAACGATGAACACAATGTCTTGTATTCTTATGTGTCTTTTGGCGGCCTTACCAATGGAAGCGCAGACATATCCGGGATCACATCCACACAAGGAAATCTCGAACGGCGTGCTGCGGACGAAGGTGTACTTACCTGACGCAGAAAACGGGTTTTACCGGGGAACGCGGTTTGACTGGGCTGGCACCATTGGCAGCTTAGAGTACAGTGGGCATCAATACTTCGGACCTTTCTTCGAGAAGTTCAATCCCGCTGTGCCGGATGTAGAGATCGGCAATCCGATTGAGGCTGGTATCAATAGCGCCGCAAGCGGCCCTGTTGAAGAGTTCACAAGCGGCCCGGACGGGACAGCACTGGGCTACAACGAAGCGAAACCCGGCGATGCATTCTGCAAAATTGGTATTGGGTCGCTGCGCAAGCTGGATAACGTACCCTACAGTTCGTATACGAATTATCCGATTCTGAACGGTGGCCAGCGGACGGAGAGCAGCGGTCCCGATTGGATTGAGTTTACGCAAGACCTCACTTGCGGATCGGGATACGGTTACACCTACACGAAGACGATCCGTCTCGCAAAGAATGAGCCGGTGATGACGATTGAGCATCGGCTGATGAATACCGGGAAAAACGCGATTGAGACGCAAGTTTATGATCACAACTTCTTGACTATCGATCGCCAAACAACAGGACCGGCAACTTCCATCGTATTTGCCTTTGCACCTCAACCCACGGCGGCTCTCGACAAACTGGCGGAAGTACGGGGGAAGCAACTGCTTTTCCCGAAAGATTTCAAAGGCAGCGACACCTTTTACGCCGAGTTCACAGGGTTTGGAAATAGCGCGAAAGACTATGAGATCACTGTTGAGAATCAGAAGAGCGGTGCTGGCGTCGTGATTCAGGGCGATCAGCCACTAGTCCACATCGGTGTCTGGGCCGTGCGGACGGTGGTCGCGCCTGAGCCTTACATTCGAATTAAAGTTCCCGTCGGCCGTGAATTCCGGTGGATGTACACGTATCGGTTTTACACTTCGCCCCAATAGCATGCTTTGAAATCGACTGTTGTCCGCAGGCCGATAATTTTGCATCTAGCTCTGAAAAAGCTTAACTCCCCACTCTGACTCTGCTTGCGTAGTGACGAAGCGGGGAGTCGCTTTCTACAGAAACAGGAAATCTATACGATGCGCGTGTCATCTGAATCCGAGAATTCGAGTGAGGGACTTTACGTCCGTCAAAGCAGGTGCGGCTTATGAGCGCTTTTTTGCCCCTTCCACTCCAGTGCTGCTTTCGGCTTTCGTAAGATCCCTCCGAGGGCTATCGCTCTCATCAAGACGACATCATCTTTAACAGGTACAAAAAACTACCGCTCGGATGCATCGTCAGCGAATTAAATGGCCCGGCATTGGATGGTAAAAACGCAGCTCCAGAAAGTTCCGTCAATAAGAAGCCCGGCCCTGTCATACTGAAACCGCTACACTATTAGTGGAGTTGGCCTGAAATAAATAATCTCCGCTGCCTCCGCGGCGGTAGTGACTCACAGCTGCGCCGCGAAGCTTTCAGCAATGTACGAACTCGATTTCGATACCCTTATTGGATTGTTTCTCGACAAAAATCCCCACCCTACAGATACTCGAAGGGTGGGGCACAGTCTCTTCCAGCCGACTACACGAGGCCTTGGTCCAGCATGGCGTTGGCTACTTTTACGAAGCCGCCGATGTTGGCGCCGTTGACCAGGTTGCCGGGCGTGCCGTATTTCTCGGCCGTTTCGTAGCAGTTCTGGTGGATGGCGATCATGATTTTGTGCAGACGGTCGTCGACCTCTTCGCGAGTCCAGCTCAGCCGTTGGCTGTTCTGCGACATCTCGAGGCCTGACGTGGCCACGCCGCCGGCGTTGGCAGCCTTGGCCGGTCCGTACAGGATCTTTGCATCCAGGAACATCTTGGTCGCTTCGAGCGTGGACGGCATGTTCGCGCCCTCGGCCACTAGCTTGATCCCGTTCTTGAGCAGGTTCGCCGCATCTTTCGCGGTGATTTCGTTCTGCGTCGCGCTCGGGAATGCGCAGTCCGCCTTGATGTTCCATAGCGGATTGTGCTCCAGCTTGATGTCGGTGGGCATGAAGATGGCTTTCTTGAACTTGTCGGCGTAGTCGCGGATGCGTCCACGCTTCAGGTTCTTGAGCTCCATGATGTAGGCGAGCTTCTCGCGGTCGATGCCGTCGGGATCATAGATGACACCGTTGGAATCGGAGGCCGTGACGGGCTTCGCGCCGAGATCGAGCAGCTTCTCGATGGTGTATTGCGAAACGTTGCCACTGCCGGAAACCAGGCAGAGCTTGCCGTCGAAGGTCTCTTTGCGAGTCTTCAACATCTCTTTCGCGAAATAGACGCAGCCATAACCGGTGGCTTCTGGACGAATCAACGATCCGCCCCAGCCCAGGCCCTTGCCTGTCAGGACGCCGGTGAATTCGTTGCGCAGCCGCTTGTATTGGCCGAAGAGGAATCCGATTTCGCGTCCGCCCACGCCGATGTCGCCGGCCGGGACGTCGGTGTCGGGGCCGATGTGGCGCTGCAGTTCGGTCATGAAACTCTGGCAGAAGCGCATCACTTCGTTGTCGCTCTTGCCCTTGGGATCGAAATCGCTGCCGCCCTTGCCGCCGCCCATGGGGAGCGTGGTGAGCGAATTCTTGAAAACTTGTTCAAAGGCCAAGAACTTCAGGATGCCGAGATTGACGCTCGGGTGGAAGCGCAGGCCGCCCTTGTAGGGGCCGATGGCGCTATTCATCTCGATGCGGAATCCACGGTTGACTTGAATGTTGCCCTGGTCGTCGAACCACGGCACGCGGAACATGAGGACGCGCTCGGGCTCAACAATGCGCTCAAGCAAACGCGCTGACTGGTATTCGGGATGTTTTGCAAGGACCAACCTGAGAGAGTCGAACACTTCCGCAACCGCCTGGTGGAATTCGGGTTCGGCGGGGTTCTTCGCTTTCACACTGATCATCACGGATTCAATGTAGTCCCCGGGAACCTTAACTCCCGGGTGTGTCATCACGGACATAGGTCCTACCTCCGTAGGTACAACATGAAAAGAATAATGCCGCTGTACATTTTGGACCTGTGGTGGCGGCAAGCAGTGATAATTCTCACCGTGAGAAGTGATCGGCATCACCCAAGATGTAACGTGCTTATAATCATACACATAGACGAACTAAGGTCGAGAAAAGAGGGTGTATTCCAGGATTCGTCAGAGCCTGAAAGATGGCAATCAGATCCAAGATTTCAATTCAATTGCAATCATTGATTGCAGTGCTATCATTGATTGCATGGCGAGCATCACCATTCGAAATCTCGATGAGACGACGAAACGCAAGCTGAAAATCCGCGCTGCGATGAATGGACGATCGATGGAACAGGAAGCGCGAGAGATACTGAAAAGCACGCTGGTGCAGAGTTCCAAACGAAAAGCCAATCTCGCCGAGCGTGTTCGCGAAATTTTCAATCCTTTGGGAGGCGTGGAATTGGAACGATTCCCTCGTGAGCCTGTTCGCGATCCAGCGTGGATGGAAGAGCGCGAGTGAACGGCTGTGGATTCGTAGTGAAAGCCTCACCAAAGAGGCACTGAGGCAGAGAGGATGATCATTCTTGACACCAACGTCGTTTCTGAGCTCATGCGTCCGACGCCCGAGCCGCGAGTGCTGCATTGGTTCAGCGGCCAATCTTCCGAAGATTTGCATGTCACTGCTGTGACCGTGGCGGAGGTTCTCTATGGAATCGAACTGATATCGACGAGCAGGCGCCGCGATGTGCTGCGGACGGGCGCAGAAAAGGTGTTCGGCGACGTTTTTGTTGATCGTATTCTGACGTTTGAAGATCGGGCTGCACGAGCATTTTCACAGATCGCATCTTCGCGCCGACGCCAGGGAAAGCCTATTACCGAGTTCGACGCGCAGATTGCCGCTATTACGCGAGTTCATGGGGCGACGCTGGCCACTCGCAACCCTTATGTGTTCGAGGGGTGTGGGGTTAGGCTGGTGAATCCGTGGGAAGGATAGTTAACATCGCCAGATTCTCATTCAAGGGGTTCTAGTTCCTTCAGCCCACTCAACTGTTCCCTTCGCCTTTTCATACTCACTTCTGGGAAGCAAGATTTCCCCATTTTGGAGAAATACGATTGGATAACGCGTGCCTTTTTCGTAAGTTCCGCTCCACAAGTGACCCGTTCTTCGAGTGTCTAGAATCAAGTCAGACTTCGGAATTGGTGTCTTGCTACCGTATGAAAGAAATGTATCCTCGAATTCGACCTTGCCCTTTTCGTTTGTCAATTTGCATCGGTCTGCTCCCTCCCTTGCGTCGAACCAGCAATCAATCCAGTCGCCGGGTGTTGAAGAGAGCTTAAATGGGACAACTCCTCTTTCGATGTACAGAGCGCTAGCTGATATTCCGGCCGGTCGCTTCGGCGGACGACTGGCCCACCAAAGAACGATGATGACCATGCAGGCGCCTAACGTTACGAGAACACCAATAATTTTGAAGATGCGCATTTCTTGTTCGACGAATTTAGCAGATCCGCGGCAGTTGTTCGCCGCTCAGCATGTCGACTACGCGGTTGCCGCCGATGCGACTTTGCAGGACCACTGTGCGCGCGGGAGATTCTTCCACCTTACCGACGCGGACTGCTCCTAAGGAGACTTCCACTTTCTTCATGACTTCGAGCGCGGCATCGGCGTGGGCGGCTGGGACGAATACGGCGAAGCGTCCTTCATTCGCCACGTATAAAGGATCGAGGCCGAGGATTTCGCAGGCGCCTTGCACCGTTTCATCGACCGGGATCAGCGATTCTTCCAGCTTGATGCAGACGTTGCGATCACTTGCGATTTCGTTCAGCGTTGTGGCGAGGCCTCCGCGGGTGAGATCGCGCAGGCAGTGGATTTCGATTCCGGCTTTCAGTAATGCTTCGACTGACGGCCAGACGTTGGCGCAGTCGCTCAGGATGGGGGACTCGAATTCGAGGCCTTCGCGGACGGAGAGGATTGCGATGCCATGGCGGCCGAGATCTCCGCTGACGAGGACGGCGTCTCCCGGTTGAACTGAGGCTGGGCTGATCGACGCGGCCGTGGTTCCCACGTCTCGCAAACCCGGCGAGACGTGGGGCATCCCATTTTCTGTTGTTTCTGCCAATCCGACCGGGGATGCCCCATGTCTCGCTGATTTTGCGAGACATGGGAACTCCTCAATCACACCGATTCCCGATGTGTTGATGAAGATTCCGTCGCCTTTGCCTTTGTCGACGACTTTGGTGTCTCCGGTGACTAGTTTTACATTTGCATTGGCGGCGGCCTGCTGCATGGAGTTCACCACCTTCCGCAGCGTTTCCATCTCAAGGCCTTCTTCGAGGATGAATCCGGCGCTCAGATAAAGCGGACGCGCGCCACACATGGCGAGGTCATTGACCGTGCCGTTGATCGCAAGATCGCCGATGTTGCCTCCGGGAAAAATCAGCGGGCGGACGACGAAAGAATCTGTCGTGAATGCGAGACGCGCTCCATTGACGGGAACCACGGCGCCATCGTGGCGCTGTTCGAGCATGGGATTGCCGAAGGCGGGGATGAAAATCCTTTCGATGAGCTGATGAGTGAGGCGTCCGCCACCGCCATGGGCGAGGACGATGCGGTCGTCAGCGACTCGCGGGACGGGACAGCTCAGGTTGAACGTTTTGGCGTCTGCCATAGTGATAGTAGGCTGCGCACGCGCCTTCCGACGATACCATCGGCGCGCCCAGCGGATTTTCCGGGGTACACTTCACGCCAAACGCTCCGCACTCGTGCGGCTTCTTGAGGCCTTGCAGGATGAGTCCGCTGATGCAGTCGGGGGATTCCTGAGCCGGCACGCCCTCAAATGGAAAGCGGCGGTTGGCGTCGTATTTCTGGAAGCGGCCTCTTAATTGGAAGCCGCTGGCGGGTATTTCTCCGAGGCCGCGCCACTGACGTGGGCTGATTTCGAAGACCTCTGAAATCGTCTTCTGGGCAGGGCGATTCCCTTCCCGCTTCACGGCGCGCGAGTACTGATTTTCGACTTCATGGCGGCCATCTTCGAGTTGGCTCGCCACCATGTGAATACCTTCGAGAAGATCGAGCGGCTCGAATCCGGTGACGACAATCGGGACTCTGTACTTCTGGGCGATCGGAAAATATTCTTCGAATCCCATGATCGTGCACACGTGACCGGCGGCGAGAAATCCCTGCACTACGCAGTTCTGAGACGAGAGCAGCGCTTTCATCGCTGGAGGGACGAGTACATGCGAGACCAGCAGCGAGAAATTTTCGATGCCGTCGTGATCCGCCTGCCATGCCGCCATCGCGTTGGCGGGGGCGGTGGTTTCGAATCCAACGGCGAAGAAGACGACCTGCTTCTCGGGATTCTGCTTTGCCAGTTTCAGTGCATCGAGCGGCGAGTAGACGATGCGGACGTCGGCGCCTTCGGCCTTGGCATCGAACAGGCTCTTCGATGATCCCGGAACGCGCAGCATGTCGCCGAAGGAGCAGAAGATCGCGTCGGGGCGCTTGGCGATGGCGACGGCCTTGTCGATTAGCTCAATGGGAGTGACGCAGACGGGGCATCCGGGACCGTGAACGAGCGTGATTTCTTTCGGGAGGATATCTTCAAGGCCGCTTTTTACGATGGTGTGAGTCTGGCCGCCGCAGATTTCCATGATGGTCCACGGACGCGTGACTTTCTTGCGGATTGCTGACGCGAGTTGCTCAGCGGCCTTGGGGTCGCGGTATTCACTGACGAACTTCACCGAGTTCCTCTTCTATGTTGCCCATCTGCTTCAGGTATTCGAAGACGCGCATGGCTTCTTCTTCGTCAATCACGCTGATCGCGAAGCCCACGTGGACCAGAACATATTTGCCGATTTCGGCTTCGGGCGTGTAGGCGAGACTGATCTCTTTCTTAATGCCGCCGAAATCAACCTTGGCGCGGCGGAAGGCAGGGTCGCCAGCGTCCATGATTTCGACGATTTTGCCTGGGACTGCTAGACACATGAGAGAACCTCAGGGGCTAAAGCCCCGATGTACCCTTCCCTTCAACGCGGCCCTGAAGGGCCGCTCTTCCACGTAACTCACAACGCCAGTGGAGCTAACTTGCCATAACGACTTGGCCCAATGCGATCCCGCCATCGTTGGGCGGGACTCGCTGGTGCATATGAACCTTGTAACCGCTTGATTCAAGCACGGCCGCGGCACGCTCCGTCAGATAACGATTCTGAAAGACCCCGCCGCTGAGCACGATTTGTTTCTCGCCAACTTTGCCGGCGACTTCGACGATCCAGTTCACGAGCGCATTGTGAAACCTGGCGGCGATTCTGGAAACGGGCACTTCCTCGCGTCTGTCTTTCAGCACTCGCTCTAGCAGAGGAGCCCAATCCCCACTGTTTAAAGAATACGCCTCTTCGGTTTGCAAAGCTCCAATTTCGTTTTCGAGCATCATGGCGGCTTGGCCTTCGAAGCGGTTCTGGTGGGCGAGTCCAGAGATGGAAGCTACGGCGTCAAAGAGGCGACCAACACTGGTGGTGGGAACTGTGTTGATGCCTTTCTCTAACATGTAGCGTATTTTCGCCTGTTCGTTCGAGGTTCCCACTTCTCGCAAAACCGGCGAGAAGTGGGGCATCCCATTTTGTTCGTCACTCTTCGGGGATTTCTTCTTTAACTCGAACAACAGGCTCGCCGCAGAGCGCCAGCTTTCGCGGATGGCGGCGTCTCCGCCGGGCAGGTTGAAGGGGCGCAGGTGGGCTACGCGGTCGTAGTAGCCATTTTCGACGCGGAAACATTCTCCGCCCCAGATGGAGCCGTCGAGGCCGTATCCGGTGCCGTCCCAGGAGACACCGAGATATGGGCCTTCGACGTTGTTTTCCGCCGCGCAGGCGGCTACGTGCGCTTGATGATGCTGGACGCGAATCACGGGCAGACCGGATTTCTCCGCCCATTGGGTCGAGGCGTAGTCGGGGTGGAGATCGCAAACTACCGCTTCCGGTTTGAAGCTGTAGAGGCGGCAGAGATCGTCGATGGCGCGTTCGAAAGCCTGTCGAGCTTCGAGAGTTTCGAGGTCGCCGATGTGCTGGCTGAGGAAGACATCATGGCCGACGGCGATGGCGACCGTGTTCTTCAGATGTCCTCCCACGGCGAGCACCGGCGGAAGTTCACGGGCGACGCGGATGCCGAGGGGCGCGTAGCCGCGGGCACGGCGCAGAATGCCAGCGCGTCCGCGGGTGAGGCGGACGACGGAATCGTCGCAAGCGCGCACGATTGGGCGATTGTGCATCAGGAAATGATCGGCGATGTTTTTCAGTCGGGTAGTGGCTTCGTCGTTGGCGATCGCAATTGGCTCGTCGCTGCGGTTGCCGCTGGTGGCGATTAGCGGGAACGGGCACTCTTGCATCAGCAGATGATGCAGTGGGGAATACGGGAGCATGACGCCGAGATAGGGCGAGCAGTGGGCAACGTTCGAGGCGATGTCTGTACCCGGCTTCGGACGCAGGAGGACGATGGGCGCGGCTTGGGATTCGAGCAATTCCTGCTCCAGCGGAGTGATTTCGCAATATTCGCGTGCCTTTTCGAGTGACGGCATCATGAGCGCGAAGGGCTTTTCCTCGCGATGTTTGCGCTGGCGCAGGCGCGCTACTGCGGCTGGCTGGCGGGCATCGGCGAGAAGCTGAAATCCTCCGATGCCCTTGAGAGCGACGATCTTTCCTGCACGGAGCACTGCGGCAGTGTCGGCAATCGTTCCGTCTAGTTTCGGTCCGCATGCGGGACAAGCGTTCGGCTGCGCGTGAAACCGGCGGTTTGCAGGATTTTCATATTCCTCACGGCACGCCGGACACAGGGCGAATTCACGCATCGTTGTGTTCGGCCGGTCGTATGGGATGTCGACCACGATGGTGTAGCGCGGTCCGCAGTTGGTGCAGTTGGTGAAGGGATATTGAAAGCGGCGGTTGGCGGGATCAAAGAGTTCGCGGCGGCAATCGTCGCAAGTAGCAAGATCAGGAAGGACGTTGACCGACTTGGCCGAACCGGTTTCGCTGTGATGAATTTCGA
>Ga0335078_10008237_pt1 | contig 15501 bp, 15 predicted proteins | sample Lox_Sample_32_FD_206711 | JGI IMG/M metagenome (GOLD analysis project Ga0335078, IMG submission 206711) | Soil microbial communities from Loxahatchee National Wildlife Refuge, Florida, United States - Lox_Sample_3.2 | ecosystem: Environmental > Terrestrial > Soil > Wetlands | place: USA... | reverse complement strand
GACGCATCGCTGGCCGCTGGCGCCCTGCAAATCTCCCTCGGGCCTGGCCATGGATGTGAAGAACCGCCGGCTGTTCTCCGTCTGCGATGAGAAAGTCATGGCGGTGGTGGACGCCGATTCCGGCAAGGTGGTCGCCACTCCCGAAATTTGCGATGGCCCCGATGCCGCCGGCTTCGACCCCGCCACGGGCTACGCCTTCGCCTCCTGCGGCGACGGCCACCTGACGGTGGTGCACGAAGACTCGCCCAACAAATTCACGGTCGTCGAGCAGGTACCCACCAAGCGTACCGCGCGCACCATGGGCCTCGACCTGAAAACCCACAACATCTTTCTGCCATCCGCAGAGTTTGATCCCCCGGCACCTGGGGAGCGCCGCGGCAAGATGAAGCCTGGTTCCTTCGCTATCGTCGTGGTCGGCAGAACCGCCGCCGGGCACCCGTAATTATTTAAACCAAGTGATTGCAGACCACCGAAGAATGAGACGTTGATATGAAGAGAATTGTGGGCAGGTTAAAGCCGTAGGTGAAAAAAAAAGGGCGTCCCGGTGAAATATAGTCACCGGGACGCTTTTAATTCTTTACGCTGCTGTTTCTTCGGCTGGTTAGTGCACTACGCTGACGTTGTGGATTCCGGCAGAAACCGACACATCCGTTCCGGCCATCTGCGGCACCCACCATAGCTTGCGTACCCAATTGTGCCGGCTGGTCATCATCTTGCGGCCGATCAGATCCATCACCAGCGGGCTGACTTGCGTCGCCGCATACATCGCATTGGAATGCGCGAAGGGCTTCAGCAACGGGTTGGCTTCGGTGCCAAATCCTCCGGAGATCGCCCGCCGCGTGGACCAGGCGTCAAACGCCGCCGCGCCCGAGGAGACCGCCGTCAGCGCCCACCACACTTTCTTCTGGTGTTCTGTGTCGTAGTCGCGCTGCAACGCGGGCTTCACCGGTTGCACCACCGCCGGAGGATTCCCCGGCGTGCCTGCTTCCACTGCCGCGGAGGCCACTTCCGCATCCGTCTTGATCTTGGCTTCCGGCGCTGCGGGCAGGGTCTTGGAGGGGGTCGAATCCTTGGCCGAATCCTTAGTCGAATCTTCGGAAACCACTGCGGGGCGCGTGAACCCCGCATTCACAGTGTCCACGCTCTGCGGAAGCGGGCACAGGAGGAGAATCGTTGCCAAGAGCATTTTTTCTCACCTCAGTAGTTGAAAGCTCTGCACATCGGTCCCCACTTTCAACTGGGAGAATATACTGCCCAAAAGGACAGGTTCGCACTGGCCCGTCGGTCACATTCTTATTAGTACCCCCCGCTGGGGCTTCGGTTTTCCTCTTTCGGGACTCTCGTACTAGCCACACAAATGAACGCTTTTTCACATTTGTGGCAATCGCGTGCCGCTCCCTGTACTCACGGACAGGGCCTCGCACCAGCGCGGCGTGCGTCGTTTGCGCGGCCGGCTCTTCGAAGAATGACTCTGCTATAATCTGGTCCGTCGATTTCGGCTCCAGCCGGCGTCGCATTCACCATGGCGGCCAACGACTCCACCGCAGCCAAACGCGCTCCTCTTCCCGAGCGCGGGCCGCAGTCTCCGCGTTTCATCGTCATCGAAGGCCCGCTCCGCGTCGGCAAAACGACGCTGGCCAAAATCCTCGCCGAGCGGCTGCACGCCCGTCGCATCTACGACGTCGAAGACAATCCCTTCCTCGCGGATTTCTATAAGGAAAAAGCCGGCGCTGCGTTTCGCGCGCAGATGTACTTCCTCTTCGAGCGCCAGAAGCGCATTCGCGAAGCGCTGGCCGTGGAAGCTCCCGGCCCGATGCTGTCCGATTTTCTCTTCGAGAAAGACCGCATCTTCGCCAACCTCAATCTCGACGACGAAGAGCTCAAACTCTACGAGCGCTACTACGAAGCCCTGGCCTCCGACCTTCCCGCCCCCGATCTCGTCATCTATCTGCAAGCCAAGCCCGAAGTCCTGCGAACGCGCATCGCCAAAAAAGCCTCGCGCGACGAATCGCACATCTCCCCCGCCTACATCGAACAAGTCGCGGCCGCCTACGAACACTTTTTCTTTCGCTACTCCGCCGCCGATCTGCTGGTTATCAACACCTCCGACATCGACTTCGTCGAGCGCAGCGAAGACCTCCAGCAGTTGCTGCGGCGGCTGCAAGATCCGGTCAAGGGTACGCAATACTTCCTGCCGCTGGGCCCCTCCGAATAGAGCCGCGGCGTTATCTGAGCAGGCGCCTCTGGGACCTACGTCCTCGCACTGCCCCGCCGTCCGCCGTCCGGACGTGTGGGCCGGGTTTACACCGTTGGGCACGATGAATCGTGCCCCTACAAAGCGGATGGCGACGGTCCCGGCGCATTCGCTCACTCTCGATACAAATCCCCGGCCAAATACTTGAAACCGCTGTCCACCGCCACCGTGGCCACGGTGCTGCGCGGCCCAAGTTCCTCCGCCAATTGCAATGCGGCCACTACGTTCAAGCCGGACGATGTCCCCGCAAAGATGCCCTCCTCCTTGGCCAGGCGCCGCGCCATCTGGCGCGCATCCGCTTCTTCGACCGCGCGCGCCTCGTCGAAATCCGCGTCCTGCAGATGGGGCGGCCGGAAGCCTGCCGCCATGCCCTCGACGCGGTGCGGCCCTCCTATTCCCTTGGTCAATGCCGGTGAGGTTGTCGGCTCGAGTGCCACAATCCGTGCTTTGCATCCGGCCTCTTTCAACGCGCGCGATACGCCGACGATCATCCCCGCCGTACCCACTCCTCCGCAAAAGGCCGCCAGCCCCGTACCCGCCTGCTGCAGCAACTCTCTGCCAATTCCCATGTACGCCTTGATCGCATCCTCGTTGTGAAACTGGTCCGTGTAAAACGTCCCCGGCTCGTTCGCCAACTCTTCGGCGCGCCGCTTCATCCTCTGATAAAGCTCGGGTACCAGCTTGCCGCCCTCCGCCGGAAAAATCACCAGATCGCCGCCGAAAAGCTGCATGGTCCTTAGCTTCTCCTCAGAGAATCCGTCCGAAGAAATGGGCGTGAAACGATACCCTTTGATCGCGCAAACCATGGCCAGAGAGGAGCCGGTGCTGCCGCCGGTCCACTCGACGACACGCATGCCGGGACGGAGGTCGCCGCGAGCTTCGGCTCCTTCGATCATGGCCAGGGCCATGCGATCCTTGTACGAGGCGGTTGGGTTGTAGTATTCGAGCTTGACCAGCACCTCGCTCATGGACGGTTTGACCACCTTCCGCAGGCGCACCACCGGCGTATTCCCAATGGCCTGCAACACCGAATCCCGAATCTGCGTCATCTGCGATCCCTTCCTGATCCAAGAGTTTTTCCAACCAGCTTCCGTTCATTCGAACCCAGCTGGATTTAGATTGTCTATCCGGCAAGACGATGCAAACCACGAAGCAGCGTCGTACGGAACGCCGAGGCTTGTTGATTCCACGCCACACGGACACATTCCCGGTACACGCTGGCGTTACCCGACGATGACGCACGCTTTTGCTATGTGATTTGTCGTCAGCTACTTAGCGCACACTCTGGATCTCGAGAATCCGCGGCACGCAACCTGCCTTTCCCTTCCCTCGACTATGCGCTGTCATCGCAACGATCAGGGGTTGCCACCATGTCAGCCAAAACTTTCTCTCGTCATTTCCGCCGGTCAGCCGCGGCTCTCCTGCTCTCGGCGTTTACGCTATCTCTATGGACTTCCTACCGCCTCTGGCCGCGTCACATGTCCGCTCATGTTCACAGTCGCGTTCCCACGCCCAAACGCCACGGCCATCGCCTCGTCGTACCCATTTCCAATGAAGTCGCTGCCGCGCAAATCGCCCGCTTCGACGACCAACTCGAAGCCCTTCTCCATCTTGAATACTTCCGCGGCCGCGACCCTTCTGAGGCGGACAAAATCCTGCTCATTTCCGCTCACTCGGGCCGCCACACCAGCTACAAAATCTTTCTTCTCGTGGAAAACGATCAGCTCACCGCCGTTCCGCATCTGAACCAACTGCAGTCCCGCGGCCTGATCTCCCGTTACGAGCTTGTCGCCTGGTCCCGCCAGGATCTCGCCTCCGCCCAGCAACAAAGCCAAACTTTCGAAATGGCCTACAACCTGCCGGCGAACCAAAAACTCGAATCCCTGCCCTCGTTTCAGCTCCTTCCCGCCCTGGCCGACTTCCTAGCTTTCAAATCCCAAACCGACTGGCGCGTCGTCGGCCAAAGCTCGGGCGCTCCGCAGCCGCTCACGCACCAGCAAGCCCTCCGACTCGCCTCCGACATTCTCGATGTCGCCCATTTCTACGATCTCCCGCTCGATTACTTCCTCGGCGTCGGCGCCATGGAAAACAACTACATGAACGTCAACGGGGACCTCGCGCACACCGTCTGGAAAGCGCATGCCGAGCGCGGCGACATCGTGCTCCAGCATCGCCGCAAGCGCGTCCTCGTCTCCGACTACTCCATGGGCGCCTGGCAAATCTCCCGCGAGACGCTGCGCTCCGCTCACCAGCTCTATCTCAAGGACCAGCGCGATTACAGCAAGCTTCCTCCGCGTCTGCGTCCACCGCGCGAACTCGACCTCAACGCCATCACCAACGATCAGCTCACCACGTACGCCGGCCTCGTCCTGCGCAATCTGCTCGACCGCTTCGATGGCGACGTGGACCGCGCCATCGGCGCGTATAACGGCGGCGTCGGCAATCCCAATCCCAACTACGCCGCCAACGTCAAACACATCGCCCTGTACGCCCGCCGCGTCCTCGAACACGCCCCGCTCTCCTCGCCCCGCCCGGCCGCCACCATCCTCTGAGGGTCGGGCGTGCGCTGACCCTTCGGCCAGTTTTCTCGCGTACAGTCTCCCTGTACGTTTTCGTTCTTGCCTCCCTTCGCTCCGCGCGCCTACAGTAGCGGTGATACAGCATCGCGCGCGCGCGAAAACATGGCATCCGTCCTGGGCATCAGCGCAACCGGTTCCAAGCCCTCGGCTCTCGAGAGCTCCCGCAACAGGCTTGTCCAGCAGGCGATTGGCGCACCGCGCTATCAGGTGCAACTCTCCCGCCGCGAGTGGTGGCTGTGGTTCTCGGCGCTGGTCGTCACGACTCTCTCGACCGTGGCCTTCTCCCTCACCTTCTTCAACTCCTTTTTCCGCCACGCCGAGCATTTCTACGAAATTCGCTCCGATCAAGCGCGCTGGGCCACGCTCGGCCTGCTGCTCATCTTCAATGCGTGGCTCGTCTACCGCCAGTGGTCCTTCCGCCGCCTGCGCGGGCAATCCACGGCGCAGCCTTCCGATCTTTCGGCCAGCTCGAGCTCGCCGCAATCGCTCGAAACGTCCAGCCTCGATCCGATCACGGGCCTGCATACCCGCGCCTCTTTCGAACAGCAGCTCGGAAAAGAAATCGCCCGCGCGCGTCGCCAAAATACGACTTTGAGTCTGGCCACTCTGCATGTGGACGATCTCGCTGATATCACTTCGCGCCTCGGCAAGTCCGCCGTGGACGCCGCACTCAAAGAGCTGGCTCGCTATCTCAAAAAAGCCAGCCGCGGCTCGGACATTCCCGCGCGTCTTAGCGACGACGATTTTCTTCTGCTCCTTCCGGAGTGCAGCGTGACCGAGGTCAAGCAAGTCCTCAATCGCGTTCCTTCCGTCGAAGTCTCTGCTTCCGGCAAGCGCATCCCTCTGACCTACACCACCGGCTGGGTGGACTATCAGCCCGGTGACCTTCCCGCCGACCTGCTCAAGCGCGCCGCCAGCCTTCTCCATCTCTATGACTCCGTTGGAAAAACCAGCTTCTCTTCCGCGCTGTAACCCCCCAGCCGACGCCGCAGCGCACAAAACAGCAGACTTTCCGGCCTTGCTAACACTCCTCCCGATCTTGCCGTCTTGCTCCCCAGCAACAAAGAGCGAGGCCAACGCCATGAATCCGAGCGTTCCCAAATTCGTCACTCCTCTTGCGTTTCTTTCTCTTTTCGTCCTGTTTCTATGCTTACCCCGGACTGGTGTTCCTTCGTCTACCGGATCCGTCTCCGAAATCGCCGCCATGCACATCCCGCGGGCCAGCCATTCCTCGACGCTTTTACCAAACGGCAAAGTGCTCATTGCCGGCGGCTTCGCGGGCAGCGGCGGGGAATCCAATCCTTACTCCACCACGGAGCTCTACAATCCCCGCACCAGCACCTTCGAGTCCGCCGCCAGCATGTCCATCGGCCGTTCCGGCCACACCGCAACTCTCTTGAAAAACGGCGCGGTGCTAATCGTCGCCGGCTGGACCGGCCGCTATGCCGTTCGGAACTCGGCGGAACTCTACGATCCCGCTGCGAACAAATTCGCGTCTACGGGCAGCCTCGTCATTGAGCGCGCGGACAACACTGCCACGCTTCTCGCCGACGGCCGCGTGCTGATCACCGGAGGAGTCGATCGCCAGGAGAACGCGCTGAACAGCTGCGAGATTTACGACCCCGCAACTGGAAAGTTCGCTCTCACTGGCAGCATGGCCAACCCGCGCGGCGCGCATACGGCCACGCTGCTAGCGAACGGTAAGGTCCTGATCGTCGGCGGCGGCTCCGGCCACTACCCCTCGCAAACTATTTATCGCGATGCGGAACTCTACGATCCCGTCTCCGGCAAATTCTCTCCCGCCGGCCAGACCACGGTCCTCCGCCACAAGCACGCCGCCCTTCTTCTCCGCAGCGGAAAGGTGCTCATCGTCGGCGGCTCCGACAACCGCGACTGGCGCGGCGAATACACCTCCGCCGAAATCTACGACCCCGCGTCGAACACCTTCACCGCTAGCGGCCCCATGCACACCGCGCGCTTCAAGATTCCTTACGCCGTGGCGCTCCTCCCGAATGGCAAAGTCCTCGTCGCCGGCGGCGGCCCCTTTGCCGAACTCTTCGACGAGCGCACCAACTCCTTCACGCAAATCCCCGGTTCGCTCGGCGCCGCTCGCTTTTTCGCTTCCGCCACCCTCCTGCCGAACGGCCAAGCCCTCATCACCGGTGGTTACTTCGACTCCGGCTCCAGCCTCCCCGCCACACCCTCCGCCTGGCTCTACCAACCCTGACGCGCCCGTCTCGCCATTAAAACCCTTTTCTGCGACCCGGCAAGCCAGTGCAAAGCGCAATGCTGGGACGAGTCGGCGTAACTAAATTCGCTTCGCTCCGCCGCCGCTTCACCCTAGAATGAGGGGCGCGCGCGGTACTGCGTGCTCAGCTGAATCGCTCAGGTGAGGAACAGGTATGGGAGCAAAATCCCCCAAATCTCAAAGAATTCTCGTTGTTGACGTCGGCGGCACGCACGTCAAAATGCTCGTCACCGGCCAAAAAGAGCCCCGCAAATTCGACTCCGGGCCTTCGCTCACGCCCAGCAAAATGGTGGGCCTCGTCAAGAAGACCGTTGCGGACTGGAACTACGACTGCGTCACCGTCGGCTACCCCGGCCCCATCATCAACGGCCATCCCCTGCGCGATCCCCATAATCTTGCCAAAGGCTGGGTGGGCTTCAACTTCGCTAAAGCCTTCGGTTGTCCCGTCAAACTCATCAACGACGCGGCCATGCAGGCGCTCGGCAGCTATAAGGGCCGCCGCATGCTCTTCCTCGGCCTCGGCACCGGACTTGGCTCCGCCATGATCGTCGACGGCATTCTTCAGCCCATGGAGCTCGCGCATCTTGCCTACAAAAACGGCAAGACGTATGAAGACTACCTTGGTCTTCGCGGCCTCGAACGCATGGGCAAGAAAAAATGGCGCCGCCACGTGGCCAAGGTCACAGAGAGCTTGAAAGACGCGCTCGACGCCGACTACGTCGTTCTCGGCGGCGGCAACAGCAAGAAACTGAAAGAACTCCCTCCCGGCGCCTCTCTTGGCGACAACGGCAACGCCTTCCTCGGCGGCTTCCGGCTCTGGCACTCCGACCCCACAGCCAACCCCTTCTAGTCTTAGTCTAGCTGGCTGCAGCCGAATGAGGGTCCGTCAGCGAACGTCAGCAGACGACCTCCAACTTCCAATCTCGTTTCTCCCCTTGTATATTCCCCACCGCACTGAAAGGAGCCTTTCCATGGAACTGTGGTCACGCCGTAAGTTCTTCCTCACCTCGCTCGTCAGCAGCGTCGCCGCTGGCACTGGCAAACTCCTCGCCCCGGGCGAGGCCGCTGCGGCACCCTCGCCTAACGCCGCCGCTTTTCCTCCCGCGCCCGCGCAAGGCACGCGCCCCATCATCATCTCCAGCGCCAACGGCCTGCACGCCCTCGATAAGGGCATGGCCGTTCTCAAAAGCGGCGGTGACACGCTGGACGCCGTCATCGCCGCTGTCACTGTCGTCGAAGACGATCCCAACGACGACTCCGTCGGCTATGGCGGCCTGCCGAACGAAGAAGGCGAAGTCGAGCTCGACGCCAGTTGCATGCACGGGCCGACGCATCGCGCCGGCGCGGTCGCCGGCCTTCGACGCATTAAAAACGCCGCTCGCCTGGCGCAAACGGTGATGCAGAAAACCAATCACGTCATGCTGGTCGGGGAAGGCGCGCACCGCTTCGCGGTGGACGAAGGCTTCGAGGACATGAGCCTGCTTACCGAGCACTCCCGCAAAATGTGGCTGGCCTGGAAAGCCGCCTCCTCTGTCAACTGGCGGCCCGGCATTGACAGCCCGGAATGGAAAGACAAAATTTCGGCCATCTACGACGGCAACGAAAAACAGATCGCCTACGCCGAGCGGGTCATCGCGCATCCGCCGACGGGCACGATTCCCTGCATGGCCGTCAACGAAAAGGGCGACATCTCCGCCACCACCACAACCAGCGGCCTGGCCTGGAAAATTCCCGGCCGCGTCGGCGATTCGCCCATCATCGGAGCCGGCTGCTACGTGGACAATGAAGTGGGCGCGGCGGGCTCGACGGGGAAAGGCGAAGAAAACATCAAAATTGCCGGCGGCCACACCATCGTGGAAATGATGCGCCGCGGCAAGTCTCCGGAAGACGCCTGCCTCGAAGCGCTCTCGCGCGTGGCGCACAACTACAACAACGACAAGGCCAAGTTGCGCACGTTCCACATCTTTTTCTACGCGCTGAACAAGGATGGCCAGCACGGAGCTGCCTCGCTGTGGCGCAATCACTATGAAGAGCCGCAGCACGCCGTTTATGCCGTGCACGACGGTTCACAAGCCCGCCTCACCGAATGCAAGCCCTTCTTTGATGAAGTAAACAGCCACGGATAAACTAGCTGCATGGACCAAGCCAACATTCTAATCATCGGCGGCGGCGTAGTGGGCTGCGCCATCGCTCGCGCCGTCTCTACGCGCTGGCAGGACGTATTTCTTGTCGAGCAGTATCCCAAGCTGGGCATGGCCACCAGCACGCGCAACAGCGGCGTCATCCACTCCGGCATCTATTACCCGAAAGATTCGCTCAAGGCGCGGCACTGCATCGCAGGCAACCGCCTGACCTACGAATTCTGCAAAAAACACAATGTGCCTTTCCGCCATACGGGAAAACTCGTCGTGGCTTCCAACGCCCACGAGCAGGCTGATCTCGAAGCGCTCTATCGCCACGGCACGGACAACGGCGTCGAAGGCCTGCGCCTCATCGGTCCCGGGGACATTCGCAAGCGCGAACCGCACATCGCGGGAACTGCCGCTATCGAAGTTCCGTCCACGGGCATCGTTTCTGCCGAAGAACTCGTGCACACCCTGGCGCGCCTGGCGCAGAGCGAAGGCGCTGAGATTGTCACCCATGCCCGTGTTGTTTCACTGGAACCCAATGGAAAGACGATTCGCGTGTGCTTGCGTATCGGCGACGAAGAAGACGTACAGGATGAAAGCATCGAAGCGCGCTGCGTCATCAACGCCGCTGGCCTCTATGCCGATGAAGTCGCCGCCATGCTGGGAAATGATTCCTGGAAGATTTATCCGGTGCGCGGGGAATACTGCGAAATTCGCGGCCCGCGCGCTTCGTTCATCAACGGTCTTGTTTATCCTTTGCCCCACGCGCACGGGCTGAGCCTCGGCGTGCACTTCACCAAAACGCTTTGGGGAACCGTTCTGCTCGGACCAACCGCGACGTACGTCGACGGAAAAGAAAACTACGAAAAAAATCGTCTGCCCATTCGCGATTTTGCCGAGAGCGCCAAGACGCTCTTACCCGAAGTGGAGGAAAGCGATTTGCAGCTCGGCTATTCGGGCTTGCGCCCGAAGCTCGTGCCGCCGACGGGAAAAGGCCTCGCCGATTTCGTCATCACACGCGATCCCAAGGTCCCGCAGGCGATCCAGTTGGTGGGCATTGAGTCGCCGGGGTTAACCGCCGCCCTTTCCATCGCCAACCACGTCGGCGACCTGGCCGCTGAAGTCCTGGCATGATCCAAGCTATTGCGCCGGTCGGCTCACTGAACAACGAGATAGAACAATTTCTTTTTTCCCACTCTCACGAGGTGTTTTTGCGGTGTGTCGAGGTCGATTTCAAAGGCAAGATCCGTCACAACCGAGCCATCAATTTCGACGGCTCCTTGTTTAATCAAGCGTTCTGCCTCCGCTCGGGAAGGAGCGGCGTCAAGGCTAAGCAATGCCCGCGAGAGTCTCATCTTGCCCGGCTTAGAGCCGACGTAGTTGTCCTTCGCGAGGGTCTTTACCGGCGTGTCGGCCGGCACTTCTCGGCGAGAGAACTGAAGGTCCCACGTTTCCGCGGCTTTTAGCGCCGCAGCTTCACCATAAAGATCCCTAACGATCTCGCTGGCTAGCGACACTTTCACTTGTTTAGGGTGGGTGGTGCCCGCTTCCACGTTCTGCTGCAGGTTTCTAATGAGGCTTGGAGGTCTATCGGTTAGCAGTTCCATGTACGTCCACATCAAGGAGTCTGATATGGACATGATTTTGCCGAAGATTTCTGCGGGCGGTTCGGTGATGCCCACGTAGTTGCCGAGGCTCTTGGACATTTTGCGCTGGCCGTCGAGGCCGACGAGAATCGGCATGGTGAACGCGACTTCACCTTCCAGGCCGTATTCGCGCTGGATGTCGCGGTGGATGAGCAAGTTAAATTTTTGCTCGGTGGCGCCCAGCTCGACATCGGACTTGAGCTGAACGGCGTCCACAGCGGTGAGCAGCGGGTAGAGCAGTTCGTGGACGGAGATAGGCTGGTGATTTTCGAGGCGGGAGCGGAAGTCTTCACGCTCGAGCATACGGGCAAGGCTGTAATGGCCGCAGAGGCGGACAATTTCCTGGCTGGTGAGCTTGTCGAGCCATTCGGAGTTGCGACGCACTTCGGTTTTCTCTTTGTCGAGCAGCTTGAAGACTTGCGCGAGATAGGTTTTGGCGTTGGCGTCCACTTCTTCGCGGGAGAGCGGCGGACGCGTTTCGGAGCGGCCGGTGGGGTCGCCGATCATGGCGGAGAAGTCGCCGATGAGAAAAATTGCCGTGTGGCCCAGGTCCTGAAAATGTTTGAGCTTGCGCAGGACGACGGTGTGGCCGAGATGAATGTCGGGCGCGGTGGGGTCAACGCCGAGATACACGCGCAGCGGTTTGCCGGAGCGATACGATTTCTCGAGCTTCGCTTTTAGCTCCGGCTCGGGAATGATTTCCGCCGCGCCTTTCTTCAGATAGGCGAGCTGCTCGTCGACGGGTTGGAATGGGCTTTGGCTCATTTTTCTACAGATCTTCCTGAATGCCTAAATCCTCCAAAGCCGAGGCGCCTCGGTCCGGAGAAGAACTGCAGGCTTACTGCGACCGAGCGCTGGCGGTAAGTACGCGGCGGCCGGCGATTTTGTATTGGCCTTCGAGCACCATACGCACGGCTTCCGAATAGATTTTGTGTTCCTCCTGCAAGATTTTGGCGGAAAGCGAAGCCTCGGTGTCGTCATCCGTCACGGGTACGACAGCCTGCAGAATAATCGGCCCGGCGTCCAGATTTTCGTCGACGAAATGCACGGTGCAGCCCGCGAATTTCACGCCGTATTCGAGGGCCTGACGCTGCGATTCGAGACCAGGAAAGGAGGGCAGCAGCGAGGGATGAATATTGAGAATGCGGTTGGGAAAGGAAGCCACGAAGAAGGGCGAGAGAAGACGCATGTAGCCGGCCAGGCAGACCAAATCGACGTTGTGTTCGTGGAGCACGGCGACAACCTGGCGGTCGTAAGCTTCCCGTTCCAAGCCCTTTGAAGGGATAACCCGCGCGGGAATATTGCGCGACTTGGCACGGTCAATGCCGGGAGCGCCTTCGCGATTGCTGATGACGATAGGAATTTCCGCGTTCGGGATATGGCCGGACGCAACGCTTTCCGCAAGGGCTTCAAAATTCGAGCCGCGGCCGCTTAAGAGCACGCCTATGCGCTTCTTCATAAACGAAAAACGTTAACACAACCGCGCACGGCGGCAAAACACGGGTGTGAAACGAAACGAAGAGTAATTGCGTCGCAAAGTAGGCACGGCGGCGGTAGAATGCCGGGGCTGACGACCGAAACCTTGTGTGGAAAGTGGCCATCATGAAGAGATTCGCGAAAAGAGTTGGGAACGAGCTGAAGCGCGCCGCGATTTTTGCGGCGTTGAGCATTTGTTGCGCGGCGTTCGCTGCGGCGCAGACAGCGACTGCGCCGGGCGCTGGCAAGAGCGGCGCGACAAGTGGCGCAGCGGCGACACACGATCCGGCCGAGCCGCTGGCGGGCAAGCCGCATCCGAAGATATTGCCGCGGCCGGCGGGAGTGATTGCGCGGGCGAGCTTCAATGAAAAAACGATGCGCGAAATCATTCACGAGCAGGTGAGCTGCGGGACGCGGCTGACGCTTTCTTCGTGGACGGACGCCAAGCGCGGCATCGGCTGCGGGCGCGACTTCATCATGAAGCGATTCAACGACATCGCCGGCGCCTCGGACGGAAAACTGGAGATTGTGTGGGATAAATTCGAGTCCAAGTCCGAGCGCACCGGGCCGAATCCGGTGCACCTCGAAAATGTATATGGCATTTTGAAGGGCTCGGATCCCAATCTGGCGAAGAATGTTTTTATTGTGGTGGGGGACTTTGACTCGCGGCCTTCCAACGTCATGGATCCCGAAGCTGATGCGCCGGGAGCAGATGACGATTCGTCGGGCGTCGCGGTGGTACTGGAGTCGGCGCGCGTGCTGAGCAAACTCGCCGCGGCCGGGCATGGACCGCGCGCGACGATTGTGTTTGGCGCGCTTTCCGGAGAAGAGCAGGGGCTCCTGGGCGCGTACCGGCTGCTCGAATGGACCAAGGAACAGGGCTACACGGTGGGCGCGATGATGGACAACGACATCGTGGGAGCGGACCCGGCGCCGGGCGGGCCGCATCGTGTACGCGTTTTTTCCGAGAACGGCACCATCGAGGACTGCGACGGACCGCAGCGCGAATTGGCGCGAGCGATCGAAGAAATTGACGGCCGCTCGGCCATTCGCATGATTTTCCGGTTGGATCGCTATGGCCGCGGCGGCGACCACTACCCCTTTTCGAAAGCGGGGCTGCCGGCGGTGCGCTTCACCGAACCACTGGAAGATTACAACCACCAGCACCAAACACCGCGCACGGAAGACGGCATCGAGTATGGCGACTTTGAAAAGTTCTTGAACTTCGCGTTCATGGGCAACGTGGCGCGGGACAATGCCGAAGTGCTGCGACAGTTGGCGATGGCGCCGGCGCCGCCGACCAATGTGAAGTTGACGGGCGCGGTGACGCCGGATGCGAAAGTGTCGTGGGACGCGTCAGACGATGCGGAGCGCGCAGGATTTGAAATTTTGTGGCGCGAGACGACGGAGGAACGCTGGAGCGTTCACGATTTTGCGGAGGCACCCGCAAAGACCGTGCTGAAAGGCGTTTCGACAGACAATCACTATTTCGCGGTGCGCTCCGTGGGCAAAAATGGCGCCCGCTCGATCGCGGTAGTCGCCGAAGCCGAACGCCGTGCTCCGCCGACGCCGAGCAACGCCCCGAAACAGTAGAAGAAACCCCGCGTCTTTCCGGAACACCGTGATTGACTGTGGTGTCTGAGTAGATATGTACAAGCGCTGGAGATTCGCACTGCCACTGGCCGGTCTCCTCCTATTTGCCGCGGAGACTTACCCGGTGCGGGTAAATCGCGAAAGCCACAGCGTCTATAGTCGGTACTTCTGGTGGTCATTCATTCGTCTGGATTCTGATCCGATGCAGAGGCATCCCCGAGGGCCGACACCCTGTGAGACAGGCAAGGCGAACTGCACCCGTTGGGACCTCCCTTACATGTGGGTGGATCCCGGATGGCTCTCGGAGTTGCTGATGTGGACGGCGCTGCCTGCTTTCGTGGTCGCGGCTGTCATGGTCGGCGGCCTCCGGCGTCTCGGAATCAACGAGATTTGGGGCTTCATGATCTCGATGCCCTTGCTCATTTTTGGCTGGTATTACTTCGTCGGCTGGCTGATAGATCGCTTGCTATTCAAGCTGCGTCGCCGCGTCTAGTGCTGTTGGGCGAGGGGTTGGGCGAAGGTGAGGAAGTGGCCGGCGGGGTCGGCAACGGCGAATTCGCGCATGCCGTAGAAGGCGGTGCGCTCGGGCATCACCTTAGGGACGTCTTTCATGGCGGCGAGGACGGCGTCAAGATTGTCCACCTGGATGTAGAGGTAGGTGGGGCCCTTGCGGGCCGCGGCGGCCATGGCCGGCGGGGCATCCTGCTCGACGCTGGCGTAGGTCTGGTACATCACTTCGACGTCGCCCTTCTGGAAGGCGACGAAGCCGAGCTTATCGCCGTGCGGTACTTCGATGGTTTTGGTGAAGCCAAGGCGTCCGATCCAGAAGGGCAGTTGCGGTTCGATTTCCTTGACGAGCAGGACGGGGGTGATGCGGCTGACGTTCATGAGTTTTTTCTCCTCGAGTGGATGGGCTTGCGGAAACGGAAAAGCGAGAAAGAAAGCGAGCGCGAGAGCGGCGCATCGCGAGGCAGCGGCGCGGCTGCCAAGAAGCAGATTCCTCACTGGGTTCGGAAGGACATCGCACTTTGATGGTCGAAGCATGGCTGAGGTTTTCCTTGCGCGCGCAGCTAGTCTCATTTAGACTAGTCGAGCGTAGCGGACAAAGAAGGACCTTGTCAAGGAGGAGTTTCATGGTCAATAGAAGGCGGGCATTGGGCGATTTGATTTCCATTGGACCGGCGATGCGGCGGGATTTTGAGAGGCTGGGAGTGCGCAGCGTGGCGGAGCTGGCGAAGCGCGATCCGCGGCGCATGTACGAACGATTGGGACGGATGCTGGGGCAGCGGCAGGACCCGTGCGTGCTGGATACCTTCTGCGCGGCAGTGGCGCAGGCGCGGAATCCGCGGCTGGAGGCGGAGAAGTGTCAGTGGTGGTGGTGGAGCAGGAAAAGGAAAAAAGTGGCGAGTGGCGAGTGACGAGTGGCGAGTAAAACGAAAAAGCAACTGACGCTGACGACGCCGGATCTGGTACTGCTGAGCTTGCTGGCGGAACGGGCGATGCATGGGTATCAAGCGAATGCCGAGCTGGAACGGCGGGAGATTCGGGACTGGGCAGGAGTTTCGCGGCCGCAGGT
>Ga0335078_10008236_pt1 | contig 15501 bp, 15 predicted proteins | sample Lox_Sample_32_FD_206711 | JGI IMG/M metagenome (GOLD analysis project Ga0335078, IMG submission 206711) | Soil microbial communities from Loxahatchee National Wildlife Refuge, Florida, United States - Lox_Sample_3.2 | ecosystem: Environmental > Terrestrial > Soil > Wetlands | place: USA... | reverse complement strand
CTCGTCGCCGCCGACCCGGATGGATTGGGAGGCAACGATGCCGCCGAGCGAGATGACCGCTACCTCGGTGGTCCCACCGCCCACGTCCACCACCATGTTGCCGGTCGGCTCGTACACTGGCAGCCCGGAGCCGATCGCGGCCGCCATCGGCTCTTCGATGATATACACGCGGCGCGCACCCGCCTGATGCCCTGCTTCCCTCACCGCGCTTTGCTCCACGCCAGTGATCCCGCTGGGCACCGCCACCACCAGCCGCGGCTTGGCCAGGTACCGGCGGCGGTGGACCTTGTGGATGAAGTAGCGCAGCATCCGCTCAGTGACATCGAAGTCGGCGATGACACCGTCCTTCAGCGGCCGGACCGCCACGATGTTTCCCGGTGTCCGGCCGATCATCCTCTTCGCCTGGACACCCACCGCGACGATCTTGCCGGTCGTTGTGTTGAGAGCCACCACCGACGGTTCGTTCAGCGCGATCCCGCGGCCATGCACGTATACGAGGGTGTTCGCGGTACCGAGGTCGACCGCCATGTCACGGCCGAGGAACGCCAGCACGTTGCCCATGAGAAACGAGAGCCTTCTAACTATCTGCTGATGACGTTGAATGCGGATACCGGGTTCGGCTGCGGCGACACCGTGTCATTCACCGGCGGCGCCGGAAAGGAAAACGCGCTCCAGGAAGAAGATCTTGATTTTGCTGCTCGCCAACTCAGCTCAGCCGGGCCCGACGTTGTACATGAGGTCCAACGCATAGTCACCGCGGATCGTGCCCGGCGCCGCCGAGGGGCCGTGGTCCGGGTGCGACGGCCGGGCCATTGCTGGCTTTCAGCGGGCGGGCCGGCTAGCCGAATCGGCGGGGCGGTGATCCTCTTGATGACGATCTGCTCGCTCGCGCTACTCGCTGCTGCGCGGCCAAACCAGGGCGCCCTTGGCGCTCGGAGCGGGCCTTGCTGCTGGTATGCCGCGGTACTGCCATCGCCTCAGGTCCCGCCAGCGGTAGCCCGCAGAGAGATTCGCGCGGCGCGACACCGCCCGCTGCTGCGACAGATGCGCCGGCCCGATGCCGACCTCCGGCAGCATCTGAGACACCGTGCGCTCGCGCTCGCTCAGCAGCTCCAGCGCCCGGATCCGGGCGGGATTCCCCAGCGTTTTGAAGCACTCCGCCTTCAACCGATACAGCCTGCTCACCAGTATGGGCGGTCGGGATGTGTCTGGTTATATGCCGTGATCGCTTGCTCCGGGATGCTGCCGTCGGCGCCAAGCTCGAAACCGGCGCCGAGGGCCCAGTTCCTGACGTCCCGGGTGCTGGCCTGCCACCGCGAACCCGTGATCTCAGGGCGTGGCTCCCGCGCCCGGGCTACCCGGATGGCCTCGGCGACGAGCTCGGCGGCACGCCGCGTCCGCTTCATGGCGAGCTCGGCGAATACGGCGCGGTAAAGCTCGTCTACGGTCCGGCCGGGCAGCTTGCGCTCTAGCGCGCGCACGGTGTCCGCGAGCTCTTCCAGGCTGAAGGCGCCGACCGGGTTATCAAACAGGCCAAGCTGGGGGCGCGCTGGACGGGGCGGCATGCAGCCAAGGTAATCAGCAGCCGGGCGGCACGACGCCGCAAGCGCGGGCTGACGACGGGCACTCACGCCGGGTCCGGATGATCAACGATCGCTTTAGGTTGATAGTGCGTGCTGCCACCGGCGGCGCCGTCACCCTGTGGGCCAACGACAGGCAGATCGGCGAAGGCCGCACGATCACACCGTCCCGGTTTCGTCGGGCGGAAGGATTTGCATGCGGCGGCCCATCGGCCTAAGACGTCGGGACATTTGGCCCTAAGTACGCGCGCAGCGGCCGCGCGATTGTCAAAGTAGCCGTGGCCCCACGGGCCGTTTTGGGCGCGCTTGTGCTGCCCGGGTGAGCGGCGTTGAAGGGCTGCGCGAAAGCGGCTGGCGGTCCCGGCAAAGTTCGGTTCTAACCTAGGAGGCCCAAAATGACGTCGGCAACACTCAAGCCAGCTGGCCATGCGGGCGGGCAGCAGGTGGAAGGCCGCGGCTATGGCCTGATGATCTTCGCTTCCGTCGTGCTGGCCGTGGTTGGCTTCTTCAATCTCTTCTACGGCATCGCCGCGGTCGCCAACGCGCACGTATTTGTGGCCAACGCGCATTACGTGTTCGGTGGCTTGAACTCGTGGGGCTGGGTGACGCTTATCCTCGGGGTCCTGCAGCTGTTCGCTGCGGCCGGGGTGCTGATGGGCAACCAGCTGGCGCGCTGGTTCGGCGTGGCTGTGGTCGGTCTCAGCGCGCTTGACCAGATGTTCTTCCTCGGCGCTTACCCCTTCTGGTCCCTGATGATCATCGCTGTGGACGTGGTCGCGCTGTACGCGCTCTGCGCCTACGGCAGCCGTGAGAATCTGGCCGCCTAGCCGGCCCCCGATGGGGCAGGCACGGCCATCGCGGCGCTCGCCGGGACGGTGGTCGAGATCGACCCCGTCCTGGTGAGCGCCGGGTGGCGAAGCGGCTGCGGGCGGCGGCCGCTGTGGCCCGTCGGCATGGCCATCGCACTGCTGGCGGGTTCAGCGTCTCATCCCGCGGGCGTGAGCGGCTCGGGCGAAGCCGGGTCGCAATGAAATGACACGTTGACTGCTCAGGACCAGGTGTGGACGCAAGCAGCGCGAGCGAGTGGCCGCTGGCGCGGCCTCTCGCGCCTCAGCTGACCCTCGGCGACGAGGGGAGCTGGCTGCTGCCGGGCCTGGAGATGCTTGAGCTTGCCGAGGACGCGACGGTGCCGCTGCTTGAGCGGGTCCGCTTTCTCGCGGTCTTCGCGGGCGGCCTGGATGAGTTCTTCAGCCGTCGTGCCGCGGAGCTGACGCGTCGGCCGGCCACCGTGCCGCTGGCGCGGACGGCGGCCAGGCCGCCGCCGGGGCAGCCGCTCGAGCACATTCTGGAGGTTGCGGGCGCGCTCATGCGGCGGCACGCAGCCTGCTTCCGTGAGGCGGTGCTGCCCGCGCTGACCACGGCAGGGATCGAGATCCGGCGCTGGGCGGAGCTGCCCGGCGCCGAACGCCACTGCCTGGATCGGCTCTTTCGTGACCGGGTCTATCCCGTGATGACGCCGTTGCTGGTCGACCCGGCGCACCCGTTCCCCTACATCTCCGATCTGTCGCTGAACCTCGCCGTGGTCGTCGCCGATCCGCAGGCCCCGCGCGCGATGTTCGCCCGGGTGAAGGTCCCCCCGCTGCTGCCGCGGCTAGTTGAGCTGTCGCCCCGGCGGTTCGTCCCGCTGGAAGACGTGATCGCCGCGCACCTGGCCCAGCTGTTTGAAGGCGCGCAAATCCTGGAGCACTATGCCTTCCGCGTTACCCGCCAGCACGACCTCCCGACCGACAAGCACATCACCGTAGCCCCGGCGCGGGCACCCGAACGCGAACCGCCGGGCCGGTGGAAGGGCCTGGCGGTCCGCGTGGAAGCCGAACACTCGATCTCCACGCGCGTACTGGACCGGCTGACGACCGAACTGGGCATCGGCGAACAAGCCGTCTACCGGCTCCCCAGCCCGCTCGACCTCACCGCCCTGCGCGCCATCGCCGACCTCGACCTCCCAGAACTCAAATACCCGACAGCAGATGACCCCTCGCGCTCGCCAAGCCGTTGCCATCCTCATGGCGCGGTCGGGCGCTCCCTACCCGTCCGGAACCGTCCGTAGCTGATGTGCTCCGCCGCCAGAATCAGTCCACGGTGGCGTCCGCAGCCACGAACGCGGTCGCCTGGGGCCGGACGCACAGATATCCCGAACGGCTCACGCGTGGTGACACGGTCGCGGGAGTGTCAGGTTCCCGGTGGGTCGCCCGAATCAGCTGGCGGGGGGTCAGGATCGCGCCGCCGAGCCGAACATGACGCTCCGACCGGCGCACCCCACTTGCGCCGGCCGCCAGGACTACCCATCGTCGGATCAGGGGGTTCGTCACCTCCGTCAGCCGGCCAGGCCGGTCGGGCCCGCTGCAATGTCGCTGACCTGGAGGGACGCGGTATTGACCCTCGCTTTGGTAGTGATCCTCGTCGCCTACGCAGCGTCGCGCTGATCTCTGCCGGGATCGGGCTGATCACCAGCAGCGCGCACGCGCTGGAGATCCTTGTCATGACCACGATCGTCTTGTGGGGGGCGGCCACCCTCAGGCACGTGTTCACCATCCCACCGGAGCGCTGAGGCGGTGATCAACGTCCCGGCGGCGTCCGATCCCCGGCGTCTGGATCAGCGGCCGCGACGGTGCCGCGCCGACAGTGGCCACCTGGCGGATATCGGGGTCGGCGGGGAGAACCGGCGCTGGTGAGAGCGATCGGGACGGCACGGGCACGCTGAACATTCACCCCCGGAGGCGTTTCGATACGTCGAGGGCTGGCGCTGTGGGCGTCCGCCGAGCGCCCGCAGCCGGAGAGCCGAATGAGCATACCTGCACGTCTGTTTGGCGCCCCGTTCCTGCGTTTCCTGCTCGACCTTGGGAGTCCTCATGTGACTGTTCCATCACGGGGTACGTACCACCAAATTGCTACACAGAGTACGCATATTTGGCCGATTCTGTCATATTGTGATATACGTAACATCCGGCGGGCGTGGCCGGCTCTGGGGCTGCAAACACGCTGGTAGGGAACCGAATCCAGGCAACCAGCCAAAAACAATACGATGTTCGTCACAGCATCTTATTCTGCTTTTTGGTATCTTTTGGGTTGATTTTTGGGCAGAGTGGCGGTTTGCCAGCACCCAGCGTGCGCGAGGTCGCCAACGTGACCCGTCGCCCTGACCCGCGACACGTGCGTACGCCGATGCCTTAGCCGCCACTTGGTGGCGGGCGTGTGTCCATGGGTGGAAGCCGAGCACGGTACGGGAAGTACGTGCACGACCGAAGGGTCATCTTGTCCAGCAAGAGGACACCCAAACGCAATTTCTCCACACTCACCGTAGCAGCAGGCAGCGCCGTCGCCGTGGCCGCCGTCGCCTCGGGTGCAGCGGCCGGCGCGACCACGGTGGCCCACGCAACCGGGCAGGCTGCGACCACCGCCGCCGCGCGCCACTCGGGCGCGCTCGTATCTGTCCAGCCCATCGCGGTGGTTCATAACGACCAGGCGAGGTCCTCGGATACACACGGGCGGTTCGATAAGCGGCCCGCCGCCTATACCGTCAAGCCGGGCGACTCGCTGTCGGCCATCACGGGCCGGTTTTTCGGTCACCCTGACCTCTGGCCGAGGTTCTACGCCGCCAACGTGAAGGTCGTCGGCGCTTACCCCGACCGGATCACTCCAGGTGAGCGACTCTCGGTGAGGCTCGCGACCCGCGGCAAGACCGGCAAGGCGATCCCGGCGCCGTCGCCTGCGGCCATCCAGCCGATTCCGGTCCAGCAGGCGGCAGCGGCGACTCAGCCGGTCACTACCGTGCCAGTCACCGCGCCCGCGGAAGCGCCCCAGGCTCCTGCGGCGTCTCAGGGCACCGCACCGGGCGGTTCGTTCGGCGCATGCGTGCGGTCCCGTGAGTCTGGTGGCAACTACCAGGCGACGAACGCGGGTGGCTACTACGGCGCGTACCAGTTCAGCGCCAGCACATGGGCAGCGTACGGCGGCAACCCTGCCGACTTCGGGAACGCCAGCGCGGCCGAGCAGGACCAGGTGTTCGCCAACGCCATCGCGCAAGGTGGCGAGTCCAACTGGGGACCGTACGACGGCTGCTAGATAGCTGCCAGACGGCGTGGGCTGCCGCTCATCGCGCCCAAGGGGTAGCGAGATCACACCGAGCGGAGTGTGGACGACAGGCAGCCCACCCGCTGGGCCCAGCCATGCGATCCAAAAGAATCCAACGCTAACCGTCAGGGCCAGGGACTACCGCAGTGATGCGCCGTGACGTGCCCGAGGCGACAGGAAGGCGAGCTGCTCGGGGCTCTTCGGGCGCGAGGTATCCGCAGCAGAGGTCGTTTCGGCGCACTTAGCGGCATTATGGCAGATCGACGTGCCGATGTAGGCTGCACAGCACGGTCCGGACGGTGGCGGAAGGCGAACGTCGTAACACGCATCAGGCGCACGCGCGCGGCTGGCGCATCAGTCCATCCAACCCAGGGGCCTGCTCGGCAGGTGACGCTGCCGGGTGGCGTGATTCACACCTGGACCTCGCTGGTTCGGGTACCAGAGTCCTGCGGGCACGGCGCATAATCGTCGCTATGCGGCTGGTGCCCGGCGGCGACCATGACCGCACGCTGTGTGACCTCGCACCAGGGCGCCGCGCGGAGCCTGACGAGGTCGGCACCGGTTGTCGCAGCATGGACCGATGCCCACCGGTCCATGGTTGGGTCCTCGCTGTTGGACTCGGATGTTGCGGCTACGTCCTGCATGAGCAGGCCAGGAGAGAAAATGGCTGGTAGCTTACTGCTAATTCCCGGCCGGGCCTTGCTCGCCCCGCGCCCATGGACGTCCCTGCGTCGGCCCAACTTCGCCTTCCTTGGCAGCTTCAGCGGCCCGAAATCCGTCCGGGGTTCTCCGCCGCCGCGGTGGCGTGCATGGCCGGGTGCGGCCTGGCCATGTGGACCCAGCCGCACCTCCGCACCACATCCGTCACGGCGATCTGGGGTGTTGGATCCTGGCCCGCTGCTGGTACTTTGGTTCCCTTTCAAGGACGGGTGAGCGTCCGATGGATCCTCTCTGGCCTGGTGATCCGGGCGAGGTCGGAGGCTACCGGTTACACGGCCGACTGGGAGCGGGCGGGATGGGTCAGGTGTTCCTGGGCCGTTCTCCCGGCGGTCGTCCGGTCGCGGTAAAACTTATCCGCCCCGAGCATGCTGATAGCGGGCAGTTCCGCAGCCGGTTCGCTCGGGAGGTGGAGGCTGCCAAGCGGGTAAGCGGCTTCCACACGGCACTGGTCGTCGACGCCGACCCTGATGCCGACCCGCCGTGGATGGTCACCGCCTACATCCCTGGCCCGTCCCTGCGCGACGCTATCACCGACCACGGCCCCCTCGCTGTCGACCGGGCGCGCGCCCTGGGTGCCGGGCTTGCCGAAGGACTGTCCGCCATCCACATGTGCGGGCTGGCGCACCGTGACCTGAAACCCGGCAATGTGATCCTGGCCTCCGATGGGCCTCGGATTATCGACTTCGGCCTCGCCCGCAAGCTGGACGCCAGCCCGGACGCCAGCGCCATGACGGAAGCCGGTGCCGTCCTCGGCACCTACGCCTACATGTCCCCCGAACAGGTCCGCGGACAGCCGATCTCGCCCGCGAGTGATGTGTTCTCCCTCGGCTGTGTGCTGGCCTTCGCCGCTACCGGCCACAGCCCCTTCGATGCCGGATCGATCGCCACGATCGTGCACCGAATCACCAGTGAACAACCCGATTTGCGCGAGGTACCCGAGGGGCGCGGGTTCCGGGGCCTGATCAGCGCTTGCCTGGTCAAGCACTCCGCCGACAGGCCGAGCCTCGGCGACATCCTCGCCCAGCTGAGCGGGCCCAGCACCGGCAACGCCTGGCCACTACCGGCCATCTCGGCCAGGATCACCTCAAGAACATCCGTGTCCAGCGATGCCCTTGGCGCGTCGGCCGACCGCGGGACAACAATCCCACCAGCGGACGACGGGGTCTTCCAATGGCCCTCCGACCACGAACAAGCTGCACACAGCATCGGGCAGACAGATCAGCCGCGCATGGTCCGCGGCAACGTCGGCCACCGCGCCAACAGCACCCGTGAATCCCTGGATGGCAATGTCGAGCTGGATCAGGCGGCCGCCCAGCTCGCTGTGGCGGTAGGTGCGCAGTGGCACGAGGAGGAGGAGCGACGGCGGATACATGACCCGTTCCCGCTACCGGTGCACTGGCATCCCCTGGCGCCGCAACTAGTGGATCATTGGGCAAACATCCGCCGAGCCCCGGCCGGAGCAAGCCCTGGCCCGCTGGCGGTGACAGGCCGATTGGAGCGGATCGCCGATGTCTACCGGCAGATACCGTCCGGGCGGCTGGTCGTGCTGGGACAGGCTGGAGCCGGCAAGACGATCGTGGCCTTGCGTTTCGTCCTGAACTTGATCGCCACCCGCGGCAGTACAGACCCGGTACCGGTCCTCTTCAGTGTGGCGACATGGAACCCGACAACTGCCTCACTGCGCAGTTGGCTCACGCACCAGTTGGAGCGCGACTACCCCGCCCTGGCCGCGCGCGGCCAGGCTGAGTCGAGCCTGGCCGCTGCTCTGGTCGGCGGCGGCCGCATCCTGCCTGTCTTGGATGGGTTCGACGAAATCGCCGACGGCCTACACGGCGCTGCGTTACACGCGCTCAACGCCACTACGACGGCCTTGCTGCTGACAAGCCGACCCGGGGAATACGTCGCCGCCGTCACGAGCACCGATGTGCTGTCCGCCGCGGCGGGCATCGAACTCGACGATCTCAGCCTGGCCGACCTGACCGATTATCTTCCCCGTACCACCCGGCCAGCTCTCGCCGACGGCCGGATGACCACCCTGTGGGATCCGGTCTTGGCCCACCTCCGCGACCACCCAGCCGACCGTTCGTCCAAGACACTGCGAAAGGTCCTGTCGACCCCGCTGATGGTCAGCCTGGCCCGCGCCGTCTACAGCGACACGCCCGACCATAACCCCGTCGACCTGCTCAAGACCGACAGGTTCGACACCGTTGCGGGCCTGCAAGATCACCTCCTCGACGCTTTCATCCCTGCCGCTTACCAGGACCCGCTCGGGGACTATCCCGGCCGCCGATTGCGGCAGTGGGACCCCGCTCAAGCTCAACACTGGCTGGGCTGCATCGCCTGGCATCTGGACAGACTCGGCACGCACGACCTGGCCGTGTGGCAACTGGGCACCACATCCCGGCTCACCCGCGGGCTCATTGCCGGGTTCGGCAGCGTCCTTGTGTTCGGACTCGCGGGGTGGCTGAGCGGCGGCGGCTCAGCAACCGGATCCCGCTACGCGCTCACCTACGCACTCATCAACGGGCTTGTGTTCGGCCTAGCCGGCGGCCTTTCCTTCGGGCTGGGCTCGCGGAGGGAACCCTCGCACGCACAGATCCGATTTCGAGGGGCGGCGTCCCCCTATCTTCGCCGACTCGCCGGGGGCTTTGTCGTCGGTGCCGCCTTCGCCCTCGCCGTGGGGCTGGGGCGGGGCGGCATAGTCCTGTCCGGGCTCGCATGTGGGCTGGCCCTCGGATCATACGTTTGGCTGCACAGACCGACCTTCATCGCTACCGCGCCCAGTCCAAAGGATGTAGTCAGCCAGGATCGGACGGCGACCCTCGCCTTCGGGCTTGCGGTTGCGCTCGCCTTAGGGACGGTTGGTGGACTCACCGTCGGGTACGGGGGTGATCCCGCATTCCGCATTCCCAGCGGACCCGCAGCCATCGTCGTCGCTGCCCTTATGAGCTTGGCGGCCGGCACGCTGATCGGGGGCCTCTCGTACGGGCGAGCGGGCGCGATCTCCTATGCACTTGCGATGATGATTGCCGGTGCTCTGGCCGATGGTCCCGCGCACGTGACCGGCCCCGGCCGCGCTCTCACGTACGGAATCACGTTCGGATGCGGTGTTGGGGCCGTAACGATGCTCCCCAGGGCATGGACCGCCTATACGGTCAACCGGACATGGCCCGCCCTGCGAGGCCACCTCCCGTGGCGGCTGATGGCGTTTCTAACCGATGCGCACCGTCGCGGCGTGCTACGCCAATCGGGCGGGGTGTACCAGTTCCGGCACGCCCGACTGCAATATCACCTCGCGCAGATCCACCAAACACACAACTCGGGACACGAACGCCTCCGTGGCCGCGGTACGAACGCGCAGGACTCTCATCCTCGCGGCCCGCAAACCACCGGCGTGACCGGGCTTCACCTATGACGGGTGAGGACCGCGAGGACTGCGGCCAGGGAGCCTGAATGAGGGTTACATCCGAGGCAGCGAGGTGGGAACGAACAATGCACGAGCACGGTGGGGGCAGCGGGATCCGCGAGGGCGCTGCGGCGGCTGGCGTCTTCTTGGCGGCGGCGCTGCCGGCCACCCGGCCGTCCTTCCTTGACAAGCGAGCTGCGGAGCCCGATCACCCGGTTCGAGCCGCCCTCTGTCATCGAATTGGAACGTGCCGCGTTCCCCAGGGCATGGACCGCTGAGGAGATGATGATGGCGATCGGCTCGACCTACCCTAACCGGACGAACCGCACCCGGAGATGCGCACCGCGAGCTGGTCAGCAGGCTGAAGACCGCGGTGATTGTGGCGGGGAGATCCGGCATGCGATCGCTGCCGTCCGCGCCATCTTGGGCATCGTTAAGACCACGCTCGACCCGCGCCCGTTCGACCTGGTGCCGACGTGCCCACTGGCGCGGGCTTCGCCGCCTGCTGTATCGCCCTGCTAGGTCCGCGCCGCGTCCCTGGCTTGGGGTTGCCGGTGCCCGTGCCGACTGCTTGACTAGCTGGCCTTCACGCGCGAGACGAAGGCCGCCCACGCACCGTCGGTGAAGGTGAGGACCGGGCCGCCGCGGTCCTTGCTGTCGCGGACGGCGCGTCCTCCATCGGGGACCGCGGCCACCTCGACACAGTTACCCTGATTCGAGGAATGGCTGGACTTGTGCCAGCGGAGTTTACTTTGCATAACGCCTCATCGCCTCTTGTATGAGTGTGCGTGATTTCTTGTCGGTCAGGGCGCTTGACCGTAGGTGGTCAAACGTCAGTGCATACACCGATACCTCGTCTGGCCTACGCGCGTACCTTGCGCTTTTCAGGTCTTCGATATATACCACCGTCCGCTCAGACACGAATGAGAGGATAGTAAACGGTCGTCCTCCTGCGGCGGTCGATCCCTCACTGTCGGGGATCACCTGCACGACGATATTCGGCCGCTCGCTCATCCTGAGTAGATGTTTCAACTGCTCGGCCATGACTTCCGCGCTACCATTAATGCGGTGCAGCGCGGCCTCGTCTATTATGAGCCACAATCGGGGCGGCTCATCCTGATCTAGAATTTCCTGCCTCGTCATCCGCAACGCCACGGCGCGGTTTATCGCGTCGGCGGTTAGCGCGGGGCGGGTAGCACTGACACAGCACCGGGCATAGTTCTCGGTCTGTACCAAGCCTGGGATGACGTACGACTCGTACTCTTGAATTTCCGTGGCTTTGCGCTCCACCTCGAAGCGGTCACGGAACCATGGTAGCATTGATGTCTGCTCAACCAGGTGCTGCAAGCGCGCGAAATGCCCATCCGACTCGAATGCTTTGTCAGCATTTCCCGCGAATTCTTTGGACGGTATGACCCGGCAGGTCTCAATGGCCGCCACGGTCGCGGGACTGTAGTTCACTGCCTCGGCTAGCTGCTCCTGGGTCATGCCAGCGATGCCGCGCAGCCGCTTGACCTCGGCCGCGAAGAACGCCAGGGGGCTGCTACTCGGGTCATTGTTCACGCTGCGTATCACCTCTCTTACCACTCTCGGCGCATCCTTAGCCGGCGTGGGCCATTCTTAGAGGATCCGGTTTCGTGGCTGTGCACGGTGTCAACCCTAGATCGGTCGCGCAGGATATGAGTCGCAAAGAGGACAAATGCGCACCGAACGGTCAAGATCTATGCCCCCTGGTCCCACATGTCAGGCCTCCGCCCCGCCTCCCGGTGCCACCTGCGCATGCCCGTACTGCCGTTCCACGGCCGTCGTGCGGGTGATCACCCACCACGGCGCGGAGCCGGCCGACTACTGCGGACTCGACTGGCCGCTCATCAGTGAGTCGATCGTGGCACTCGGCCAGTCAATCGTGGACATAACCGGTAATCTATGGACCGTCTGCGCTGAATTCCCGAATTGGGATGTCTTTCAGAGCAGCACCGGGCGGTTTTATGCGTCCACATCGCTCGACGGCCAGGGCGCCACGGTGGATGCCTACCTCGTCGGCGAGCTACGGGCACAGATGGTCAAAGCCGAAGGGCAAGCAAAGCAAAGCGCATAACCGCATCGCAGCGCGTGGCTGAACACGACCAGCCCCTGTACGAGTCATCAGGTGCCACCGAGCTAAGCTCGCCTCGTCGAGCACCGAAGAACCCCGCCGCGGCTGCGCGCGTCGCGCCCGGTCGCAGCCCCAGGTGGTCAAGACAACTGCCGCGGCATGAACCCGTCGTAGCCGGCAGACCGGCAGGTGGCGCGGAATCTGCAGAGGATCTCGAGGCAAGCGGCGTCGAGGTTCCGGCCAGCGGACCGAGGCGAGGAACCCCTTCCGGCCCGGCGATCCGGGTTGGAGATCTTCGACGCACGCAAGGAGCGAAGCGGCAGCAGGAACGCCCGGGTCTGCAGAAGGATGTAAGGATCGGAGGGGGGACGGGCGAAGCATGCGTGCACCATGCATGCCACACCAGCACATGCTCAGAACAGTATTGCGCAGCACCAGCCTGCGCCCGCAGGCACTGGAGGTGATCGGTTGACGGCGCTCGCGCGGGCCGGGTGGTCGTATGCGCTGCTGGCCGACGGCACCACCATCACCATCCGGCCCGCGGGTCCTGCGGACTACGGGCCTGTGAGGCGACTGCACGAGGCTATGTCGCCGGGCAATCTCTACTTCCGCTTCTTCAGCATGAGCCGGGCGGCCGCCGAGCGCGAGGCTCGTCGCGTGTGCCGCGAGGCCGGCCCGGACCACAGGGCGCTTCTTGGCTTGCTGGGCGATGAGCTGGTCGGCGTGGCCAGCTACGAGGCCGCCGCCGGCCCGCGGGCCGCGGAGATCGCCTTGGCGGTCGCCGACGGCATGCATGGGCGCGGCATCGCCACCTTGCTGCTTGAGCATCTGGTCTCCCTGGCGCGTGCCCGGGGTGTGCAGGTTTTCACCGCTCAGGCGCTGCCGTCGAACAGCGCTGCGCTGCGCCTGGTCGGCGACGCGGGGCTGGCTGTACAGCGCAGGTTCGACAAGGGTGTGGTTGAGCTGTCCATGCTGATCCCGCAAAGCGCGGCCCTCAGCGAGGCCAGTGTGTACCTGGACGCGGTGGCCGGCCGGGAGACACACGCGGATGTGGCTAGCCTGGAATCCCTGCTGGCTCCCCGGTCGGTTGCAGTAGTCGGCGCTGGCCACCGCCCAGGGTCGATCGGCCGGATGATCCTGCTCAATGTCCGTGACGCCGGTTTCTCCGGCGCCTTGTACGCTGTTAACCCGCACGCCAGCGACATCGAGGGCATCCCGTGCGTCCCGTCGGTCGCCGCGCTGCCCGAGGCCCCTGACCTCGTGGTGGTGGCTGTGCCAGCGGCGGGCGTCGTGGACGTGGCGCAGGAGTGCGGGATGCGCGGAGCCGGATCGCTGGTGGTTATTACCTTGGGCCTGACGGCAGCGCAGGAATCCAGCTTGCTCGAGGCCAGCCGACGGGGGGGCATGCGCCTGGTGGGCCCGAACTGCTTCGGCGTCGCGGTGCCGGGGATCGGGCTGGACGCCACATTCGCCGTGCACCACCCTCCGGCGGGCAAGTCCGGCGTCGTGGTCCAATCCGGAGGGGTCGGCGTGGCGCTGCTGGAGCACTTCTCCCGCCTGGGTATAGGGATCTCCTCGTTCGCCTCGGTCGGCGACAAGCTGGATGTCTCGGGCAATGACATGCTGATGTGGTGGGAGGCGGACAGCACCACTGAACTTGCCGTGTTGCACCTGGAATCCGTCGGCAACCCGCGCAAGTTCGCCCGGACCGCGCGCCGGGTGAGCACGAGGGTCCCCATCCTCACCGTCCACGCTGGGCGGTCGGTCCCGGGCCAGCGTGCCGCCGCCTCGCACACGGCGGCCGCGGCCGCGCCGCTCATCGCCCGGCAGGCGCTGTTCGATCAGGCGGGGATTATCGCCACCACCAGCTTCGGCGAACTGCTCGACGCGGCTGCGCTGCTCGCGTCGCAACCGGTACCGGCGGGCAGCCGCGTCTGCATCGTGTCCAATGCCGGCGGCACGGGTGTGCTGGTTGCCGACGCATGCGTAGCGGTCGGCCTGGCGGTTGCATCGCCGGGCCGCGACACCCGCAGCAGCCTGCGGGATGTGCTGCCGGCCGGCTCCGCCCTTGGCGGCCCGGTAGAAACCACCGCGGCGGTCAGCCCGGAGGCATTCGGCAAGGCCCTGCAAATCGCTGCCAGCGAGGACGGCGTGGACGCCCTGATCGCGCTCGTGATCACGACTGGTGCGGCCGACCTGATTCCGGTGCTCACCGCCGCGCGGCTGCCGGTCCCAGTCGTGGCGGTCGTGCTGGACCAGCCCGAGGCGGTCCGGCTGCTGCATGATGGCGGCGCAGGCCCGCCCGTGCCCGCGTACGCCTACCCCGAAGCGGCCGCCCGCGCGCTGAGCCGGGCCATCCGCTATGGCTCGTGGCGATCCCGGCCAGCCGGCACAGTGCCGGAGATTGAGAACCTCCGGGTGGCGGACGCGCGCTCAATCGTCGGTTCCTTCCTCGCGCGGATGCCGGGCGGCGGCTGGCTGTCCGCTCGCGAGGCCGACGACCTGCTGCGCTGCTACGAGATCCGGACGGTGGAGTTCCGCCGGGCGGATGACGCCAATGCGGCCGTCGATGCGGCGGCCGGCCTGGGCGGTCATGTGGTTATCAAGGCTGATGTGCCCGGCTTGCTCCACAAGACCGAGGCGGGCGCAGTCGAACTGGACCTGCGCGGGCCCGATGAGGTGCGGAAGGCGATGCGCCGTTTGCAGGACCGGTTCGGTGGACGGCTGTCCGGGGTGTTCGTCGAGCCAATGATCACGGGTGGTGTCGAGACGATCGTCGGCGTCGTGCAGGAACCGGTGTTCGGCCCCGTTGTGGTGTTCGGACTCGGCGGGGTCGCCACGGACGTGCTCGGTGACCATGCGGCCCGGCTCGCGCCCCTCGCCGGCGCTGACGCCGACGACCTGATCCGCTCGATCCGCGCGGCGCCGCTGCTGCTCGGCCACGGCGGCCAGCCCGCGGCGGACCTCCAAGCGCTGCGCGGCACCCTGCTCAGGGTGTCCAGGCTCGCCGACCATTTGCCACAGGTCGCCGAGCTTGACCTCAACCCCGTGATCGCCCGCCCGGACGGTGTCATCGCCGTGGACGCGCGCATCCGCATCACCAGCCACCACCTGGCCGACCCGTTCCTGCGCCGGCTTCCCCCTGCGCCCGACGAAACGACGTAGACCCACCACGCCGGCAAGAGGACCCAGCGACGATCAGGAGGGGATAGAAGATGTGGTCGTGGATGACGAGCATGGCGCCGACGAGGGCCCGCGAGCATGGCGGCTACGGCGCCCTCGCATGGGAACATCCTTCCCGAGGGCCTGTTGCTGCGATGACACGACCATCGGGAACGCGCCTCCAGGGGCGAAGGTCACTGCCTCAGCCGGCGCCGGGCGCTGCCGCGTGTGTGCTGGGCGCTCCAGTGGTTACCCAGCAAGGTGGTTGCGCGGGCGCGATGTGCCGAGGGGTGATGTCGCGGTGGATGGGGGGAGCGTGGCCGGGTCGACGAAGGAACTGCCCGACGGCCCGGCCTGGACGGCCTCGTGGGTGGCGCTGCCGTGCAGCAGCTGGTTCCAGGTCAGGA
>Ga0335078_10008234_pt1 | contig 15503 bp, 14 predicted proteins | sample Lox_Sample_32_FD_206711 | JGI IMG/M metagenome (GOLD analysis project Ga0335078, IMG submission 206711) | Soil microbial communities from Loxahatchee National Wildlife Refuge, Florida, United States - Lox_Sample_3.2 | ecosystem: Environmental > Terrestrial > Soil > Wetlands | place: USA... | reverse complement strand
GGCTGAGCAAAACACACTCCCGGTCGTTAATGAACGGGATCACCCGGGCGAATTCCTGATCGGTAACGGGGAGAATGTATTCACGACTGCACCCGCGTTTGATCCGGTTCATGTCAAACGTATCCCCGAAAGATTCCCGGATTAATACGGGAACACCGGTTTCCCCTGGCATTTCGCATGCGGTCATCAGAATTTCAACTCCGTTATAATCTGGGCGATAAATGCGTCTCCCCCGGCGGGAAACATCAGTCCGAGAACAAGGATGATTACGACAAGAAAGATAATCGGCGCCTTCATCGATGCAGGCGTCCGGTACGGGACCAGATCAACATGTTCGCCGTCTGGAGTGGTCTGCGAGAATGTTCGGATGACGAAGTATCCCAGAGCAGCCGAAGCCACGAAAAGGAGGACAAGGATAATGGCAAGTGCAAACACTGAAAGCGAACCGAGTTCAAGGAGGATGAAAAATTTCGAGAAAAAGATCATAAAGGGTGGCATCCCGATGATCGCAATGCCTCCCAGAATTACACCCCACGCGGCAAGCGGCTGGTATCTGAACACATCGTGGATATTATCCGGGGCATCAGACGAGAGGTCGCTCCGGTACTGCCGGTGCAGGATGCCTGCTGAAAAGAACAGCGATGCCTTGGTGAAAGCATGTGCCATAACCTGGTAGAGAACCCAGAAAATTGCGACAGGGGTTGCAACGGATATACCCACAAGAAGGAAACCCATGTTCTCGATGCTGGAAAAAGCGATCAGTTTCTTTAGATTTCGTTCCGGGAGCATCGAAATCGCGGCAATACCCATGGAGAAAATCCCAAAAACGAGGAGAACCGGAATGATAACGGCCGCGGCAGACGTCTGGTGCACTATGGCAAAGACCCTGAGTATCCCGTAAATGCCCACATTGAGAAGCACACCGGAGAGAACGGCGCTTACCGCCGAAGGGGCCTTCGCGTGGGCTTCGGGAAGCCAGGTATGGAAGGGAAAAATACCGGATTTCGCCGCAAATCCGATGAAGATCAGCATAAATGACGCTGTCAGCATAACCGGCGGAAATTCTGATGCATGCGCCATAAGAACGGTCCAGTTAAGGGATCCGGTGCCCAGCGACGACCTTGTTATCTCGAAAAGGAAAATGAACCCGACAAAGGCAAAGATCATGGCAACCGAAGCGACGAAAATGTACTTGAGCGCTGCATCGATATTCTCTTTTGCCGACAGGATAGCGACCAGCATAGCCGAGATTATTGTCGTCATCTCGGCGAAGATCCAGAACAGCGCAAGGTTGTCCGCGAAGAAGGCAAGGACGATAACCAGTTCAAGCAGGCACCAGGCGATATAGAAGAGTTTCAGGCTTCCCTCCTCGAGTTCCCTGCTTTCGAGAAGATTTCCGACATACCCTTTTGCGTAAATGGTGGCAAGGAAAAAAAGGAACGTCGCCACCATTACCTCAAAAAGTCCGAGATGGTCGATGAAGAAAAATCCATTCCCGACGAGAAACGTGTTGACCGGGAGCGGGACAAAGATGAGAATGTAGACCGCGAGACTAAGGAAAACAGCCGCAAGTCCCATGGCTGCAGCGTTCATTTGCCCGTGAGTACGACTGAATGCTACGAGGAAGCTTGCGACTGCGGTGCATATCAGGAACGCTGCAAGGATCATGATGATTCCTCCATTTCTTCCCAGAGGTAAAACCTGTGGAGCCGGTTATGATATTCTTCGAGTGTCGAATCGATCCCGACGGTGAGGATGGTTGTAAGGAGGATGAGAATAACGAGGTCGATCACGATCAGAAATTCGATAATGAACGGGAGCTCGGTGGCAAAAATGCCAAACAGGAGAACGCCGTTCTCCATGGAAAGGTACCCAAGCACTTTGGTAATAGCCCGCTTGCGGGAAAAAGTGACCATCATTCCCATGAGGACCAGGGAAATGCCGATGACAGCCCCGAAGAAAAAGAGGGTATCATTGTATACCGAACCGGGAAGAATTCGGGAAAGGGTTATGTAAATGGCGATCATGAGGCCGAGTGAGATCAACAGTGAACTGGTCGGGCTCAGGAAATGGAAGTCAATATCGCGCTTTATCCGGATTCTCTCCTGTATCGAGGCAATAAAGTACGGGATGAGGAGGACTTTGAAGACGAGAGTCAGAATTGCAATTGCCAGAAGGACGGGTTCGTTCGTATACCACCAGAGAGCGAGCGCGATGGCAAAGAGCACAAGGGACTGGAGTGAGTAAACCCTGACGAGCGAGATGAGGTTTTTTGTGGTTATGATATACGCTGAAGTAACGATAACACATACGAAGAGGACTTTGACAATACCGTCAAAAAATGCTGCATCGGTCATGCGAACACCTCGATGATGATGATAAGAGTGGAGAAAAAGAACGCCATCATGAAAAGGCTGGGGAGCCGGAAAAACCGCATCTTCGCCATAGACGATTCAAAAAGACCAATGATGAGGGCAAGGAAGGCTGCTTTTACGATAAAAATTCCAATCGCTTCCGCAAGCGGGATTAGTGAGAGCGAGGTCGCGATTCCCCAGGGCACAATGAGGTTAATAAGCAGCCCCATAAGGACGACCTGCTTGACCGCGGATGAGAGTTCCAAGAGGGCGAGGTTCCGGCCGGATTGTTCAAGGATCATTCCCTCATGAATCATGGTGAGTTCAAGATGTGTTTCCGGGTTATCGACCGGTATCCGGGCGGTTTCGACAATCAGAATGATGAACAGGGAAATCCCGAGCAGTATCAGGGTGGGAGTCACTGGAGTGCCCGTTGCTGCAGCGATAGAGGCCATATCGATGATATTCAGTGACCGGAAGACAAACGCGAGGGCTGCAAAGACGATGATTGTCGTGGGTTCGATGACCGCAGATATGCTCATCTCCCGGGAGCTTCCCATACCGCCAAAAGAACTGCCGGCATCAAGCCCGCCCAGTGCCATGAAGAAACGGGCGAGGACAAGGAGGTAGAGGAAAAGAATGATGTTGCCGATACCACCCATCGGTTCTGTAACGTAAACCAGAGGTACAAAAAGGGAGGCGGAAAGCGTTGCGGCGATACAGATCCAGGGAGCGGCCCGGGAAACCCAGGACGCATCTTTGGAATAAATTACCTCTTTTTTCAATAGTTTGGCAAGCGTAAAATACGTCTGGAATAATGACGGGCCTTGCCGTCCCTGAGTCCACGCCTTTACCTTCTTTACCAAACTGACAAAGAGAGGTGCAATGAGTGCGACACAGACCGTGTTGATAATGCAGTACAGGAAGAAATCGGTCGTCATGCCGTCACCCCAAGGATGATAAGGATGGCAACAACAGCGACGAAAACATACATCAGGTACGTGTCAAGGCACCCGTTCTGCATCCGGGCAATAAATTTGGCACCCCGGTACGCCCCCCGTGCGACCGGGAGGTACAGGTACTCTTCAAAAAACTTCACCAGCCGGATCTCTGCAGTCCCCTCGGCAAACATGCAATTCTTCTGGTCAAAATATGTTTTCGTACTCGTTTTCCCCGTACGATAGATCGACGAGAAGATTGTTACTATCGGTTCGGAAAAACCGTGTCCGGTATATTCCGTTGACGACGGCAGCGACGGAGCTCCGCACCCCCACGTCTCGCCGATCCTGGTCTGGCGGGACGATGTGAAATAAAGGCCGAGATAGACAAGACCCCCCATCAGCAGGAGCACGATACTGATCACCAGGAGGTCAGGGACAGGCAATACGAACCCGAATCCGGTAAGGATCTGGTACGAAAAGACTCCGAGGATACCACACGCTGCCGCGAGGATCGCCGGGCCGGCAAGCATCGACAAGGAAGCTTCATGTGCCTTTTCACATGCCGGTGACCGGGGCTTGGCAAGGAAAATCGATCCGAACGCCTTGACAAAACATGCCGCTGATAGGGCACTGGTGAGGGCAAAGAGCGCAAGACAGATAAAGAGGAGAATCTTCAGGAGAGGATTGATCACGGACACAGATTCAAAGAATGCGGTGTAGACGAGCAATTCACTGGCAAAACCGTTGAGCGGGGGAAGAGCCGCAATCGCTGCAGCACCGATAAAAAAGAGAAGTGAAGTAACAGGCATTTGTTTTGCAAGTCCACCCATCTTTTCCATGTCCCGGGTATGGACGGCATGTACCACCGAGCCTGACGAGAGGAAAAGCAGGCTTTTGAATACTGCATGGTTAAGGGAGTGGAACAGTGCAGCGAGCAGGCTTATGGTTGCGAGCAGGGATAAGCCGGAAGCGCTGAATATGACAAAAAGACCTATCCCGACAAAGATAATCCCGAGATTTTCTATACTAGAGTACGCAAGAAGACCTTTGATATCGTCTTCCTTGATGGCGTAAATGACCCCCAAAACCGCTGATGTGGTTCCTGCCACGAGGATGAGAACACCCCACCAGAGATCCGGCGTAAATACGGTGACAAGGAACCGGACGAGACCGTAAACTGCCACCTTGAGCATAACTCCGGACATGAGCGCCGAAACCGGTGATGGGCTTGCAGGGTGAGCGTAGGGAAGCCACTTGTGAAAGGGGATAATGCCGGCTTTTATAGAAAATCCTATGAACAGCGAGATAAACGCTGCAGTAAGCAGAGGTGCCGATACCTGATTAACAGGTGCATGGGCGAAGGCAAACGATCCGGTTGCGAAAAACAGGATGATGATCCCCATCATTACGAAAAGGGTGGAGAGCTGGGTCATTACAAAATAGAAAATACCCGCCCTTCGGGTCTCGCTCCGGTTATACTCATACATCACCAGGAAAAAAGATACTGCAGCCATCAGTTCCCAGAACAGGAGGAACGAAAACGTGTTTTCTGATGTTACGATTAGGCTCATCGCCAGAATGAAAATACTGATACCGCTGAAGAACAGGTTGCGCCGGTTCCCTCCTTCCATTTCCTCAACGTATCCAGCACAATAGAGGGCAACGCACGCGGACACCGACCCTATAAGAAACAGGAAGAACGCAGCCAGGCGGTCAATAAAGAACCCGATCTTGACGCCCGGAAAAATCTGCCACGCGTGAATGGATACCGGAACATTATTTACCAGAACAAAAAGCGAAACGAGGGAGAAAACAATCGATCCGCTGATGATACATCCAAGATAGATGCTTCTGGTCAGCCGGTTTCCCTGCGAGATAGTGGCGAGCGGAATGACCGCACCGGCAAGAAACAGGATAACTCCTGCTAAAAATGCCAGATCGATCATTCCGGATCTCCCCGTGCCGGAATTGAGAGATACCGCCGTTTATCTGCGGGCTGAAAGAAAATGGTCTGATGTGTCATGGAAGCTCCCTAACCGATTTGGTCTGTTTCCGTCAGTGGAGCGGGTTTACGCATCATTGCAATAGATCTCACGCCGGCCAGATCCTGCGGAACCAGAGTGATTGAGTGCGGAAGATCCGGCCGCAATACCGGCACGAAACCCATATCCCGGTAAAAATTCATTAGTTCCTGTTTCGCGAAGAGGTAGAGCGTTTCATGCTGGCCGCACTCTTCAATCAGCCGTTTCATAACCAGTCGGGCAAATCCCTGGTGCCGGAACTCTTCAAGCACATAGACTCCGTCAACGACCAGCCCGTCCGGGTGTCGCGAACATCGTGCTACACCCACCAGCTTGGTCCCGGAAAATGCTGCAAAGAGGCGATCCGCAGATCGATCTGCCTGCTGCCTCCGGTCATGGATCCATAACTCCTCTTCGGCACGGTGCATCTCTTGTTCCGGGAGTTCCCGGACCGTGACCCCCCGAGCCGGATGCTGATGGATGACCGCGTGACCAAACGATAAAAGATAATGCCTGATCCTCCGGAGGATTCGGGGATGAAGGGTGACCAGCTGTCCGCACTCTTCTCCTGCGAGAGCATAGAGCGTGAGGAGCGTCGTTTCCTCTCCTTCGGATTTTAGCCGGGCGTCAGATGAAAGTGAGGACGTACTTTCGATTCTCCTTACCTGATGTAGATCTGCAGTCGCCCATCGCGGGGATCCTCCCGAATCATGACGACTGCCGAGAGTTTTCATACATTTTTCCTTATCCTGCTTATAGGTTACGCCCGGGTAAAAACGGGTTGGTATAACTCTCAGGTTCAAAAAAAGTACCAGATCGCTCCATAAAACAACCCGGACAATTTTTCCAATATATATGCCCCCCCCGGTAATATCCTCATCAGAATACGAAAATACCGAGAAACAAACATGACCCGCCTGAATGATGTTATTCAACAGATCGAAACCGTTCTTGACGATTCCGAATACCCGGCAACCTTTATCGAAATGGTTACAATCCGGAGAGTTCTCCGGGAGATTACCCGCGATCAGTCCTGCCAGCAGGATGCGCCAGTATATTCGCGACCAGGTTCTACTCCCAGGGCCTTTCCCTGCCATGTGTACGATTACCTGAAGGCACACGAGAGGCGAAGACAGGTACCGGAATATCCCCGGCCTGCGGCACTTGCCTGACCGGATCATTTGATTCCGGGAAAAGGAAGATGATAGGTTATTAAGCCGGGGAGGTTTACTTTTCCGTATGACAGCAGAATCTGATGCAGTAGTCACCGTGGCGGGATTTATGGCAATAGCAGCACGAACGGCCCCCAAGGCGTGCGGTCTGGATTCGGTAAAAATCGAAATTTTGACCGGAAAAGAGCAGAAAGCACTGGGCGACCGGATGATTGCAACAGCAAAGGAAACCGGTATGGATTTTCTGAGGATTAACGGAGAACAGGTGAAAGCAAGCGACGCAACCGTGCTCATTGGCATTGAAGGCCACAAAACGCTCGGCATTAATTGCGGGGGATGTGGATACCCCAGCTGCACTGAAATGGTTGCGTCCCAGAAAAAAAAGAAAAACCCGAATGCACCCTACCCCGGACCAAACTGCATCCTCAAAATATCTGACCTCGGTATAGCTGTGGGTTCAGCGGTCAAAACTGCCGGAATTCACAATGTCGACAACCGGGTCATGTATACCGCTGGATTTGTCGCGATGAAATCCGGCCATCTCAAGGGATGCAGTGTCGCATATGGTATTCCGCTCAGGGCATCAGGAAAGAGCATATATTTTGATGTCCAGTTCCCGAAACACTAAACGTATTTTTTTTCCTCATATTTTTGGAGCCTTGGAGTTTCCCGTTTTTCTCCGGTAAATCTCCTTCGATCCTCTAATAGCTTGAACCACCTGAGTCCAAACCTTGATTAGTATCCCGCATAAGAATCAACCCTATGTGCGGGCGGTATTCGCTCCTTTGCATCGACGATCTTTGCGGGAGATTCCGGATGATTGACCCCACTCTGGGATTCCGCTCCCGTTTCAACATTGCACCAGGCAGTTCCAACACTGTTATCGTGGTCCGTGAGAGGGCAGAGGCAGTAATGATGCAGTGGGGGCTCGTCCCCAATTGGGCCCGGGATATTAAGAGTTCCCACCGGCCTATTAACGCCAGGGCGGAGAATCTTGCAGAAAAGCCGATGTTCTGCGATCTTTTGCGCACAAAACGCTGTCTTGTACCGGCAAGCGGATTTTTCGAATGGAAACAGGAATGGGGACGTAGGATTCCGTTTTACATCCACAAGAAAAACGAGCCAGTCTTTGCTTTCGCCGGACTCTATGATATCTGGCATAACCCGGCGGGCATAATCCTTGCCACGTATACTATCATTACCACCACTCCAAACGAGCTGGTTGCTCCTCTTCATAGCCGGATGCCGGCGATTTTACGCAGGGAAGACGAGATTCTCTGGCTTTCCCGTGAAGTACTGCCCGAACATGAAGTCCGGGAAATCCTGAAGCCATGCCCTGCGGATGAGATGGAAGCGTACCCGGTGTCCGACCGGGTAAACGATCCAACCGCGGATGACGCGCACATTATCGAACCACTGAAAGGTTTGTGAACCGGTTCTGTATCGGTGCGTAGAGACAACCTGGTTTTTTTTAGATGCTGTGCAGAAGAATTGTGTCCTCGATGCTTGTTTAGGATTATGTACGGGATACCAAAAAACAAACAAGAATTGAGAATCGCGGTGGTCGTGCGATTGTTTACGCAAAAGAGTGGCGGATGAGACATTTTAACGTAACGCTCATCTCCTTTAAAGCAGCATGTATATTAAAAACAATTACCAAAAAGATTGGACCATTTTTTCCAGATCCAAAAACTATTGTCTGGTTTTAATTTGATTTTCCGGTTCTTCTTTCTCGCATGTGACGAGGTGGCTGGCCTGAACATAAGTTCTTAGGATATCGGTCCGGGTCAGGAAACCAGCAAGGGTATCTGGCGTCTCTTGCCGGACCACCGGAAGGTGATCGAAATCATGTCCGATCATGACTTCCAAGGCTGCTTCCAAAGTATCGTCAGGATGGATAACAAAAGGGGGCGATATCATCACTGCTCGAATGCTCGGACAGGTTTTCTCGGCTATTCGAAGCGCACTCACATCCCGATTCGTGATAATTCCTACAAGTCGGCCATCATCGATAATTGGAAAACCGGTGTGCCGGGTATATGTCATGAGATCGACTACTTTCACTGGATCGTCATCAGGAGAAATGGTAAGAACATTGTCTGCAGGGGTCATGGCGTCTCGCACTAGGATTCCTTCGAGAGTCACCCGATCATATTCCCCTCGATGTGCACCAGATTGTGCTTTGGTCGGAACTTGATCTTTGAAGATACCTGAATCACCGGTAAGTAGATACGATACTGCGACGGAAGCCATCGCCGGTATGAGGATAGTTATGCTCCCAACCATCTCAACAACCATTATCAGGACTGCAATCGGTGATTTGGCTATAGCACCAAAAAGGGATATCATACCTACTACAACAAAAACCGGGATCGTCTCAACTGGGACTATCGCTGGAACGAGGAGATGGAGGATAGTTCCCAAGGCCGCACCCACCGCTGCCCCAATCGTCAGCCCGGGGGCAAAGACTCCGCCACTACCGCCAGATCCAAGAGTGAGCGATGTTGTTATGATTTTGATGAACGGAAGGAAGAGAATCACTGCAAAGGGGAGGAGGGAATAGAGCATGAGCTGGTCAAACCCGTAGCCGGTCCCCATCCCGGCGAGGCCGAGCATTTCCGCTTCCGGGGAGATGAGTGTGAGCACCAGGACAAGGATCCCAAGAAGAATTGCACCGCTTACCGGTTTTAAATAAGGTGGAAGATTGTGTCTGGTGAAAATGGCGGTAAACCAGTCTGAACTCCAATAGTATACGTAGATGAAGATAAGCCCGAAAGCAGCACAAAAGGCGCCAAGTATCAGAAATAAGGGGATTTGAACGACCGTCCAGCTGATCGGGTTTAGTGAGAATACCGGGGAATATCCCTCGAAGAAGCCAAAGATCGAATATCCGATCACAGATGCGAGGAAAGCAGGGATGATCGCCTCGGACTCGAAATCACGTGTGTAAAGGACTTCGGCAGCGAGGACTGCCCCGCCTAGTGGCGCTTTGAAAATGGTCCCTATCCCTGCCCCAATTCCAGTCGTAAGAGCTATCCTTCTCTCTTTGGGGGAGAGACCCATAACATCCGCGACCATCGACCCGAATCCCCCAGCAATCTGGGCGGCAGGGCCTTCTCTTCCAGCACTACCACCGGTTGAGATTGTGAGAATCGCTGTAATCGCTTTGAGGAGTGGGATCCGCTTCCGTATTCTTCCAGTCGTGTGGAAAGCCTTGAATGCTGCATCGGTACCATCTCCTTCTGCTTCAGGAGCTAGCTTCGCGATAAGGAGTCCTGATATGAGACTACCCAATATCAGGATGGGGATGAGGAGTACAAGTGAATGTGGATCGGTCCACTGGCTGATTGTTCCCAAGCTCTGGCCTTCTTGAGGATAGACATATTGGAGAAGATATCCGAAGAAAAATGCAACAGCCCATTTGAGCCCTTCATAGAAAAGGAGTGCACCGAATCCGGCTATAATACCCACAGTAATAGCAATTATGGCAATCCGCTTCGTAGGAGCAAAATCTGTGGGAAATGAAAAAACCATGGTATTTAACGGGTTTAACTTTTTTTCCGATTATATTTCAGCATTTTCATCGGTTCTTTGAGCGAAAAAACGAGGGACAGTGATTCCAGATCACCGTCGTTGATTGTGCGTTATGGGGCTCGTGCGGGAGGGAGAAACAGAGATTACATTGATTTAACACGATGGGCAAGGTCCCTGCCCATTTCATAACATTTGCCAAGCTCGGCAGTGTCCGGTTTGTAGAGTACCTCGAACCCGTCGTTGATGGTCGTTATTCCTGCCTTCTTGAGCCCGTCAGTAATGATCTTCACTGCACCTCCCTGACCTCCGTGAGACCCGAACGCAAACCCGATCTTCTTTGCAGAAAGCCTCCCCGGCCGGACCCCGTGCAGATAAGAAAGGAAATCGGCTACGGTTGGATAAACTTCGTCCTGCAGGGTGGGAGAACCTACGAGAAGTGCCTTGGACTCGAGGATCTCGGTTACCACATTGCTCCGGTGAGTTCCCTCAAATCTCCCGTCTTTTAACAGGCAGACTTTCACGGCGACTCCCTCTGCCATGATCCCTTCGGCAAGAGTCTGGGCCATGAGATCGGTTGAATGATGCATTGTATCGTAAACAATAGTAACCTTGTTTTTTGCGACTCCCTTGGACCAGTTCAAATACGATGATAGAATATCCCCGGCATATGACCGCCATATAATCCCATGACTGGGGGCGATCACGGTGATAGGGATACCGAGTTTTGTCACTTCATCCAGTTTCTTGAGCACTTTGGGAGCGAGGGGGACAATCAGGTTTGCAAAGAATTTCCTGGCATGCTCAAGTGCAGCCTCTTTTCCCAGCTCATCATCAAAGCGTTCGCAGCTCGCGATATGTTGCCCGAAAGCGTCGTTGGAAAACAGAATCTTATCCTCGGCAAGATACGTAAACATGGAATCCGGCCAGTGAAGCAACGGCGCCTCAACAAAAACCAGCGTTTTTCCGCCAAGCTCGACCTTTTCAAGGCTTTTAATCGTCCTGAAATTCCATCCGGCAGTATCATAATGTTTCCCAAAGCCGGTAACCGCAGCCTGGGTGCAGTAGATCGGTACACCGGGCAACATTTTCGTAAGCATGGGGAGTGCACCCGAATGGTCTTTTTCCACATGATTCGCGACGATTATATCGATTTTTTTCGGATCCACGACATCTTTTATCCGTTCCATCATCTGGAACTCATGACCAGGGTACGTGTTGTCGATCAATGCCGTGTGATTCTTACCGACAACAAGATATGCATTGTATGTCGTACCAGGAAGCGTGTAACCATGGTAGTCGCGCAGGTTCCAGTCGATGGCACCTACCCAGTAGACACCATCTGCAAGGGGTATTGCTTTCACGAAATGTTCACCTTTATTCGTATCAATACGAACATTCTATCCTTTACGAACAGATTATATATCTAATTTGCGCTTAATGGTATGTATACGAAAACCGGGAATAACGCATGACTGGAAAAAAAGAAGAACCCACGCAAAAAAACCGCCTAGTACCGGGGGTTGGGCTTTTCTCTACTCCATGTGGGATCCGTGCAGTCAAATCCCCGGCGCAGACCCGGATACTCACTACACTTTCAGGGAGGGAACTTCCCTTTGAAGAGATCGTTCGTTCATCGGGAAGGGCGAAGTCAACCGTTTCTGTGCATCTCCAGGGACTTGAACGCGAGGGAATAGTTATCGGCCGGCCGGATCCGGTAGACGCGAGAAAGAAGCTGTTTTCGATTAATTCTGAATATCTTGGAAATCTTTCCGGGGAAAAAACGGAGATACGGGAAAATCCGCTTGTCCTCGCACAACTCGTTAATGAGCCAGATCCGTTCCGGTTCTACCGGCTCATGTTCCGGACGATCCGGGTATCGCTTCTTACGGAGGGTATCAATATTGACCCGGTCCTGCGTAAAGCCGGGTATGACGTCGGTGAACGCATCTATTCTTCAATTGCTGAAACCGATCTTACGGCGCTGCTTGAAAGAACCGCACGGTTCTGGACCACTAACAAACTGGGGGCAATTGAGATCGTGGACACAGCCCCTCTCGTTATTGCCGTATATGATTGTTTTGAGTGCGGAAGTCTGCCGCAGCTGGGCCGGCCGGCATGCGCCTTTGATTCCGGGATCCTCCAGGCAATCTTTACCCGGCATTTCCTCCGTCCCCAGCAGGTGACAGAAAGCGCGTGTTACGCAATGGGTAACGATCACTGCCGTTTCGTGGTGAAACCGGCGTAATTCTTATTTTTTCTTTTTCAGGGGGTTTGTCGTGAAGGGGACTATCAGAGTTATTACCGAAAACCACCTATGTCCGAAATGCGGAATATCAAAAGAACGGATCCCTCGTGGGGGTAATTAACACATGTCCTACACTGTCACCCTGATCTCTCCCGAAAAAAAAGAGCAGCTTGCGCAACGTTGCATTCCCCGGGTCAGGTATGAGATAAAATCCGAGATCTTCGGTTGCTGTATTAAGCTGATCTCCGACAACCGAATACTGCTTGAAACTTGGCAGGAAAATTTTTACCCGATGTCCCAGAGCATCCGGTCACACGGAAGGCTCTTTGTTTTTTCCGATCCGGATTTTGGCGAGAATACAGTACTATTCGATCCTTATTCAAAGACCGCCTTTCTTTTCAATATCTCCTATTATGGCTGGATAAAATCTATCGCTCTTGGCCTGTGCGGGGATATCCTTGAGGATGAACATGGCATCAGTTCGATTCACGGGGCATGTGTTGATATCGGGGGAAAGGGAATTTCCCTTATAGGTCTTTCCGGGGCGGGGAAGACCACCCAGACATACGGCCTCCTCCGTGACCCCCATGCCCGGATTATTTCTGATGACTGGTTCTTCACCCGGGTATTCGGGCCGGAAATCCTTGCTTACGGTTCGGAGAGGAATTTTTACATCCGTCAGGATCTCTCCTCTATCTGGAAGGAATTCGGCGGTCTGGTCTCTTCAAACGAATATGATGCTGACGGTCGGGCAGTCGCAGATATCCGCTGGGTTGTCGGGAAAGGCCGGCTCCTGCCGCTGACGACCCTGACGACCGTGATCATCCTGCACCGGGATAAGGACGACCCGCGGATCCTGTGTCCTTTGGAGAAAAACGAAGCTCTTGCACTCTTTAAGGATAATGCGTACTATAATCCCCACATGCTTGTCAGGAACGCCCGTAAAACAGAGCTTCGGACAGAGTACATCCGCGATATCATCGATCGGACCGCGTGTTTCTCTCTGAACACTACCGGAACTCCACAGGATACCCAGCGGCAGATCCGAGGGATCCTAGGCGTCTCAGCGGACGTCTGAATCCAGCCTCTCGCGCGATCCCTATTACCGGTATAAAAGAGGATTTGCCTTCCATGCAAATGCGGTTTTTCTTACGCCCGGAACTCAAAAAGGAACGTTAAAATACCGAAATGGTAAATTTTCACTATTAATCTTGAGGTAGAAATTCATGACTGAAACAACTTCCCAACAACCAAGCTGGTGTAGTTCAGCCGGGCTTCATCCCTGGTGGATTATCCTTCTCTGGGGATTTCTTACGCTCCTCATCGGGATCATGTTCCTTGCAACACCGGGAATTACCACTCTTGTATTCGTCACGTTCCTTGGCGCGTTCTGGTTTGTCGGCGGTATTTTTACTCTTGCAAGCCTTGCAGTTGACCGGACTCACATGGGATGGAAGATCTTCCTTGCTGTCCTCAACCTCATTGCCGGTATTATTATCCTTGCCTACCCTCTCTACAGCACCGTTCTCCTCCTTACCTTCCTGATTATCGTTATCGGGGTCTGGGCCTGCTTTACCGGGGGAGCCCACCTCTACCAGGCGCTTGTTTCCAAGGATGCCGGAAATGGCATCCTCGGAGTCATCAGCCTGATCTTCGGGATACTCCTGCTCATATTCCCCCTGATCTCTGCCGCACTTGTCCCATTTGTTGCCGGGATCTTTGCAATTGTTATTGGGATAGCCGCCATTGTCACTTCCGTCAGCATTCGTAAAGCAGTCCCCGCGGCAACATAAAAACTCCACTTTTTTTCGGAGCGTCTGCGGGCGATACGGTTATTATTCCCCGGAACTAAGCCCTCATCAATGGAACTCACGCGACAGGTTTCCGGTTACCGCGTCACGGGACTGCTGCATTATCCCTCCGAGGATCTGCTCAGGTTCTGGGTAATAGCATCGATTACGGCATCTATCGTAGGAGTTACCTATATTTCGATGGAGGCAGGATACGGATCGATCGTCCCTCAGCTCTTCTATTTCCCCATCCTTTATGCTACGTATTTTTACCCGGCCCGGGGAATTTACGTTGCGGGGGGTTGTGCGGTGGCTTATCTGTTTGTTTCGATGTTTTTCCTTACCCCGAACCCGTTTATCGTTGGAGGCGTGGTTTTCCAGGCCCTCCTGTTTATCGGGATTGCATTCGGGTCTTCTCTGGTAATAGAGCAAAAGAATGCATCCCTGCCCGGTTTACCTGCCGATGATTCCGGTGCCGTGAAAATGATGATCGCCGGAGGCGAAAGCGAAGGGGTGGAATTCAAGTACCAGACGCTTTGGAGCAGCCGTCTTTCCAAGGAGGAATCGGATGCCAGTGATTCTCCCGAAGTCCGGAAGTACCGGACCAATGCTTCAAAGTTTATTATCGCCCGATCCATTGCGGGTTTTCTGAATACATCCGGAGGGGATGTTATCATCGGTGTACGCGAAGACCGGGTAAAGAACGTGATCCGGGTTGAAGGAATCGAAGACGATTATTCCCGTTTAAAAGAGGAAGATCGGAATCCCGACGGGTACCGGAGGATGCTGATCGATTCTGTCGTCCGCCGGTATACTCCCGAGATTTATGAAACCGCGAGCCGGTATATCCACATCACGTTTCCAGTGGTCTCAGGAAAAACCTTGTGCCATATCCACGTAAAACCTTCTGAAAAACCGGTCTTCGTCGATACCGGGAGTGAAGAGTTCTTTTTTATTCGCGTGGATGCATCTACTCGGAACATAACGGGAAAAACCCTGACGAGTTATACCCTCTCCCGTTTTTCCAGCTCATAACGGGATGAGTCATAAAACATGAAAGCCAGTGGGAAAATAAATCGGTAACACTTTTCTACTTTCGCCGGCCCGGAGCGGGTGTGCTAAATACCTGCCGGATCAATACTTCCGGGTAAAAAAGGTGAGAAAATGCCTGTCGTGATTCTTAAGATGCGAAAGGGCTGGACTACAGAGCAGAAACGAAAAATTGTCAAAGAATTTACGAACACGCTGGTCTCAACGCTGAAAATTGACCCTGATCTTGTCACGATCATGATCGACGAGCACAGTCTTGAAGACATCGGGCACGGCGGTGTGCTCCGGTGTGACGAGCATTAATTTTGCCGATAATAATTTTTTAAATTGGGGAACCGCAATTTACTGCAGCCTTCTTCCGGCCTTCCGTTCTTCATACGAGATCCGGGTGCTCTG
>Ga0335078_10008233_pt1 | contig 15505 bp, 12 predicted proteins | sample Lox_Sample_32_FD_206711 | JGI IMG/M metagenome (GOLD analysis project Ga0335078, IMG submission 206711) | Soil microbial communities from Loxahatchee National Wildlife Refuge, Florida, United States - Lox_Sample_3.2 | ecosystem: Environmental > Terrestrial > Soil > Wetlands | place: USA... | reverse complement strand
GCATCCCAAGAACAGAACATTTGCTATGAAAGTCGCATTGATGCTTCCCGCCGCAACGATCGCGGTGTTCCTGGGCACGACCGCGTGGGGATTGGACACGTACAAGGTCGACCCCGCGCACAGCTCCATCGGCTTCGCGATCGACCACCTGGTGATCAACACGGTGCACGGGCGCTTCCGCCAGTTTGACGGCTCGATCAGCGTCGATCCTGAAAACGCCAATGCACTGAAGGAGGCCGCCGCAACGATCCAGGCCAAGAGCATCGACACGGACATCGCCAAGCGCGACGATCACCTGCGGAGCGCGGATTTCTTCGACGTGGAAAGGTTTCCGACGATCACGTTCGCGGGCCGGGAGGTGCGGAACGAGGGCTCTGACCGGGTCTTGGTCGGCAAGCTCACCCTGCATGGTGTCACGAAGGAAATCTCGTTGCCGTTCAAGCTCAAGGGGCCGATCCAGGCGATGGGGGGTACCCGCCTGGCACTCGCCGCGAACGCGAAACTCAACCGCAAGGATTACGGGTTGACCTGGAACAAGGTTCTCGACACGGGCGGTCTGATGGTTGGGGAGGAGGTCACCATCCAAATCGACGCCGAGTTCGTCAAGGAGACCGGCAAGAGGAAGTGACGTGGCCATCCAGACGGAACCGACAGCTTCAAGCGGCCGCCACCATTTCCCCAGCCCCTCCGCCGTTTCCGGAGTGATGCGGCACGGAGGCGGGAAATGATTGGCAAGCAATCATTCGGACGCACCGGTCACCTCAGCATGCGCACGATTTTGGGCGGAGCCGCCCTGGCGCACGTCACCCAAGACGAGGCGGATGCGGCCATCGAGGTGGCACTTTCTCATGGCGTCAATCACGTCGACACCGCCTCCAGCTACGGAGATTCCGAAGTACTCCTCGGATCGTGGATTCGTCGCAACAACAAGTCATTTTTTCTGGCGACCAAGACCGGGGAACGCAGCGCGTCCAAGGCGCGCACCGATCTGTACCGTTCGCTCGATCGTTTGCAGGTGCAGCAGATCGATCTTTGGCAGTTGCACTGCCTGGTTGATCCCGGGGACTTGGAAGTGGCGTTCGGTCCGGGCGGTGTGGCGGAACTGGCGGTTGAGGCCCGCAACGAAAAGCTCGTGCGGTTCATCGGCATCACGGCGCACGGCCTGAACGCGCCCCAGATGCTCCAGCGCTCGATCGACCGATTCGATTTCGACTCGGCGATGGTGGCGTACAACTACGTTCTGGCACAGAATCCCCAATACCTGGCGGACTTCAACGCCCTGTGGGAAATGTGCAAGACCCGCAATATCGCTCTGCAGACCAGCAAAGCCATCGTGCGCGGCCTCTGGGGTGACCAACCCCGAACGCAGACGACGTGGTACCAACCGGTGGAGGCCCAAGCGGATATTGACCGGCTCGTCCATTGGGTACTCGGCCACCGCGGTCTGTTCCTGTGCACGGCCAGCGACACCAAACTGCTGCCCAAAGTCCTCGATGCCGCCAACCGCTTCAAAGCGCCGCCTGCCGACGAAGAACTGCAGGAGTTGGTGACCCGCCTGCGGATGGCTCCGATCTTCGCCTGACGTACCGGTGTTGCGTGATCGCCGGCTGCTGTCCATCCTGCCGATGCCGTTTTGATATAGTCGCTCCCATGCGAAAGTTGCCGCGCTCATTTTACGACCGGGATACGAGCAGCGTCGCCCGAGAACTGCTCGGACGACACCTCATTCGCGTGGAGTGCGGCCTGGAACGGATTGGCAAGATTGTGGAAGTCGAGGCGTACCTCGGGCCGCACGATCTGGCGGCGCATTCGTCCCGGGGACTGACCGAGCGCACGAAAGTCATGTTCGGGCCGCCCGGCCATGCCTACGTTTACATGATCTACGGCATGTACTACTGCATGAACATCGTGACGGAGCGCGAAGGCCACGCTTCGGCTGTGTTGCTGCGGGCGATCCAACCCGTGAAAAACGTCGAGGGACGCACCCAGGGGCCGGGCCTGTTGTGCAAAGCAATGCACATCGACAAACGTCTCAACGCGCACGACCTGCTCAGCGACGATTTCTACATCGCCGCGGCGTCCAAACCGGAACGCTTCGAGGTTGTCAAACGACCTCGGGTGGGCGTGGATTACGCCGGGCGCTGGGCGAAACGGCACCTGCGGTTTTACATCAAAGGCAATCCATTCGTCTCCCGTCCCTAGCCGCAAATCCATTCTTGACCGGCTGGCCCTCCATCGTTCAGGCTGGGTCAGATTTTATGAAACGATACATCCTCCAACCTTGTCTCTGGGCGGCGCTCCTTTTGTGGGTCCACCCGGCCGTGAATGCCGCCAACGCCGGTGCGCAAGCAACCGCCGGGGTGCCCGCCTTCAACGTCAGAACGTTCGGCGCAACGGGCGACGGCAAGACGCTTGATACCGACGCGATCAACAAAGCCATCGACGCTGCCGTGGCGGCGGGCGGCGGCACGGTATACTTCCCGGCTGGCACGTACGCCTGCTACTCGGTTCACCTCAAGAGCAACCTCGCGCTTTACCTCGACCACGGCGCGACGCTGCTGGCTGCCGATCCGCCGCGCGAAGGCGCACCCGGCGGCTACGATGCACCCGAGCCGAATCCGTGGGACGAATACCAGGACTTCGGCCATTCGCACTGGCACAACAGCCTGATCTGGGGCGAAAACCTTGAAAACATTTCCATACTGGGCCCCGGCCGGATTTTTGGCGAAGGCCTGAGCATCGGTTGGGGCCGCAAGGATCCGTTGCCCGGTGAACCGCCGCTGCCACGTCCGTCTGCTGAATTGACGAATGCCCCCGCGAACGGGGTGCCCATCGGCCCATTCGGCTACCCGAACGCGCGCGACACCTTGCTGGCTGGGGTTGGCAACAAGGCGATTGCGCTCAAAAATTGCCGAAACGTCATCCTGCGCGATTTCACCATTTTCCACGGCGGCCATTTTGCGATCCTCGCCACCGGCGTGGACAATTTCACGCTCGACAATCTCAAGATCGACACCAACCGCGACGGCATCGACATCGATTGCTGCAAGAACGTCCGCGTCTCCAACTGCACGGTCAACTCGCCGGCGGACGACGGCATTTGTCCCAAGAGTTCGTACGCTCTGGGCTACGCCCGCGCGACCGAGAACGTTACGATCATGAATTGCCAGGTGAGCGGCTACGAGGAAGGGTCGCTGCTCGACGGAACGTACCGGCGCAAAGCCCGTGACCCGTTTGGTGGCGGCCCAACCGGGCGCATCAAGTTCGGCACGGAAGCCAACGGCGGGTTCAAGAACATCACGATTGCCAACTGCGTGTTTGATTATTGCCGCGGGATCGCGCTGGAAGAGGTGGACGGCGGCTCGCTGGAGGACGTGAGCATCAACAACATCACCATGCGCGACATCGTCAACGCGCCGATCTTCATTCGGCTCGGAGCGCGGTTGCGGGGCCCGGACAATCCTTCCGTAGGCGTGGTCCGTCGCATCAACATCAGCAACCTCATCGCCTACAACGTCGCGCCCGACCATGGCATCCTGATCAGCGGCATCCCCGACCATCCCATCGAAGACGTCAGCCTGAGCAACATCGACATCCTCTATCAGGGCGGCGGCACGACAAAACAGGCCGACCGCAACGTGCCCGAGGACGAAAATGATTATCCGGAGCCGTCGCGTTTCGGCACGATGCCGTCGTGGGGCATGTTCGTCCGCCACGTGAAAGGGCTGGAGGTGAGCAACGTCGAGTTGGGCGTGATGAAACCTGACCTGCGCCCTGCGTTCGTTCTCGACGACGTGAAACGCGCGGAATTCCGCTTCCTGAAAGTCCCACGTTACCAGAACATCTCGGCGTTCGTTCTGAACCACATCGAGGATTTTGCCGTCCACCAGAGTTACCCGGTGCCCGACGTCCGTCTCGACCAGATCGAAAAGACGTCGTTCTGACGTTCCGCGCGGTCCGAAGTTCGCGCTGACAGCCGGTGGCTGATGGCTGACAGCTTGGCGGTCTGTAATCTGGTTTCTCCTCGTTCAACTAGGTCTCGCCGCGTTTGGTCAGGTTAGCGAGCGCCTCACTGACCTCATGGCCTTTTGCTTCGATTACAGCAAGAAGCTCTTCCGGGGTGCGGGTGTCTTCTTCGTTCTTGGCGTTCGGATTGACAGCCTTGAGGTCGTAAGCGGAGTCTTCGATAGCTTGCGCTTTCGCTTTCAGTTCGCGTGCGTCGCATTCCAACGTGGCAAGTTTCTCACCGATGGTAGCGAATTCCGGCGATTCGGTTTTCTTCTCGGCTTTCAGCTTTTTGATTTGCTCCCGAAGAGGTGCGGCATCGGCCTCGATCTTGCCGGCCTGTGCGCGCAACGGATCAGCTTCGGCTTTGGCCTTCTCGCGACGAGCCATCATGTTCACCGTCCAGCTTCGCTCGCTGTCGGCGCGTTGTGCCAACAGGCGGAAGAATTCCTCAAAATGCGCCAACGTCAGCGGCGTCTTCTTGCCGACTTTGATGTGGGACAGATCGTAGTACCAAATCTTCTGCGTCGGCTGGCCCTTGTTGAAGAACAGCAGATTGGTCTTCACACCCGCACCGGCGGCCGTGAACACGCCGCCCGGCAAGCTGACGATGCACCACAGATCGCAATCATCCAACAGCTTGCGCTTCGTCTGGACAAATGCCGTCTCGTTGGTGCGGAATGGTGGACAGCGGGGACGGCGTCCCTCCCATGCTCTTACCATGCGAGGACATTCAGCTCTCCTTGATACGGCCATTCCTCCGGTGTTGCACAAAGCCCCTTCCGCACCGGGTTTTGCCGCACATACTCCCACTTCTGCGCGTAACTCTCGGAGCGGCGCAATCGTGTGTCCCAGCCATCGCGTTGCCACGCGCCCGTGCCCGGCAAATGGAGACGACTGAACTGCCGCTTCCAGTACGTGACCCATGTGTTCAGCTCGAAATTCAAATCGTTCGGTGCACAAAATACGTGTAGGTGATCTGGCATGAGAACGTACCACCCAACCATCCACACCGTAGCGCTCGTCCACACTTCGCGCAGGGCTTGGTGAACGTGGGCTTGCGTGAGCCACGGTTGGCGGTCTTTGGTGCAGACGGTCAGGAAAACGATGGTCGGTTGATCCGGCGTGATGAAGACGCCGCGAGCCGGATGTTTGCGCCGCTGCGTGGCGGGAGGGACAGCTTCCCCGCCGTCCTGATCTTTTGATGATGTTCGGACGCCGGGGACGGCGTCCCTCCCAAGCTTGATCTGGCGCGGCGTCGCGGTCAGTCCGATCTGCACCGCGTCGGGGTTGCGCGTGAGCACTTGCGACCATTTGCCCCAGGCGGACCGGTGACACTCGTCGATGATGATGTGACTGAAATAGTTTTTGGGATGGTGCTTGGTGAGGAAGTTGGCTGTCCCGTCCTCCTTGTTCACATCCAGCGTCTGATAGGTGACGACATGAATGCGGGCGTGGTTCTTGCCGTCGGCATCCTCGTACACCTCGGCGGCATCCGTGCCGAAAACGTTTTGCAGCGTGGTGAGTCCCTGACTGCGGAGTTCGTCGCGGTCGCAAACGAACAAGGCACGTTTCAGTTGGCCCGCATCAGCGATGCGCTTGAGAAGGTGGACCGCGATGAACGTTTTGCCCGCACCCGTTGCCAGCGTCAGGAGCGCTTTCTTGTCACCGCGCGCAAGTTTCTCCAAGACGGCGCGGATGGCCGCGTCTTGGTAATATCGTCGCGTCGCTTCGCCGCCGGCGTAGCGTGCGAGCAGCGGACGCGCCGACGGACTGTCGAGCGTGAATCCCATCCCGTGTTCATAGCGAACGCGGAGGTCAGCAGGCGTCGGGAAACCCGCGAGCGGTTTCGGCGCGCTCGTGTGGCCCGTGAACCGGTCGAACTCGACAAAGAGATGGCCGTTGCTGGAGAAGACGAACGGCACATCGAGCCGTTTGCAGGACGCGTAGAGTTTGCCCTGTTCCAATCCGTGCATCGGCGGCAGATCTTCCGCCTTGGCCTCGATGAGCGCGAGCACGACCGGTTGCGTGTCCAGGTTGACCTTGACGCGCAGCGTGTAATCCACACGTCCTTTGGCGCGTTTGCGCGGTTTCCCGTCGACGATCTCGATGGCTCCGGCAGTCTCCTCACGACGAATCAGGTCTTCTGTCCAGCCTCGCGCATGAATGGCAGGATCGATCAGCTTCGCACGCGCATCCGCTTCGCCCAGTCCCATTTCAGCCTCGCTCAGAGGTCCGCAGTGTGGGTTGAATGGCTTGAAGCGTCAATCCGCGCGTCCGCTACGGCCTCTCTGCGACCTCTGTGCCTTTGTGATGAAAAAAAGGAGTCCTGGTCGCCCCGAGACCTTTGGGGCTCCTACGAGACCGCTTCTGCTTCGCGGAGCGCCGCGCGTTTGCGCTTCGTGGCGTTGAGGATTTTTTTTCGGAGGCGGAGATTTTTCGGCGTGGCCTCGACGTATTCGTCCTGGGCGATGTACTCGATGGCGCGCTCGAGGCTCATCTTCAGTGGCGGTTCGAGTTGGATCCCCTTCCCTTCGCCCACGCTGCGCATGTTGGTGAGATGTTTGGTCTTGGTCGGATTGACCGGCATGTCCTCGGCGCGGGGATTTTCGCCGACAATCATCCCTTCATAAACTTCTTCCTGCGGACCGACGAACAGGCGACCGCGTTCCTGAATGTTGTTGAGCGCCCACGCGGTGGCAATGCCGGTCTCCATCGACACGAGCGTGCCCGTGGCCCGCGTGAGGATTTCGCCGACGAACGGGCCGTATTCTTTGAACATGTGGCTCATCACGCCGCGTCCGCTGGTGAGGTTGACCATGTCGGTCTCGAGTCCGATGAGGCCGCGCGTCGGAATCGTGGCCTCGATTCCGACACTGTGAGGGTGATGTTGCATGTTGGTGATTTGCGCCTTGCGGTTGGCCAGCGCCTGCAGAATATCGCCGAGACATTCGTTGGGCACTTCCACCCAAAGCAGTTCGTACGGCTCGAGCTTCTTGCCATTTTTCTCGCGCAAAATGACTTCGGGCCGCGACACGAGCGCCTCGTAGCCTTCGCGGCGCATTTGCTCGACGAGGATCGCGATCTGCATTTCGCCACGGGCGCTGACGAGGAAGATATTCGGCGCGTCGGTGTCGGCGACGCTGAGGGAAATGTTCGTGCGCGTTTCCCGGATCAGTCGCTCGCGAATGTGGCGCGCCGTGACAAGTTTCCCGTCGCGGCCCGCCAGCGGACCGTCGTTGACGGCAAACTGCATCTGAATGGTCGGCGGATCGAGTTCGACAAACGGAACCGGCTCGCGCTCCTCGCTGTCGCACAGCGTCTCGCCAATGGCGAGTTCCTCGAAGCCGGAGATCCCGACAATGTTGCCCGCCTCGCCGCTGACGATCTCGCCGGACTTGAGCCCGCTGAACTCCCAGACCTTGGTGACTGCCGCGCGTTCGCGTTTGCCGTCCTTGTGAATGCACACGATGGAGTCGCCGACCTTCACGCTGCCGCCGGTGATCTTGCCGATGGCAATCCGACCGACGTAATCGCTCCAATCGAGATTGCTTACGAGCATCTGGAACGGCGCATTCGAATCGGCCGCCGGCGGCGCGATGTGCTGCAAGATCGTCTCGAAAAGAGGCGTCATGCCGTTCCGTGGATCGCCAAGGTTGCGCACGGCGTACCCGTCGCGGGCACTGGCATAGATGAACGGCGCGCTGAATTGGTCTTCGGTGGCGTGCAATTCGAGCAAGAGTTCCAGCACCTTGTCGTGGACCCCGCGCGGGTCGGCGTGCTCGCGGTCGATCTTGTTGATGACGACGATGGCTTTCAACCCGCGGGCCAGCGCTTTCTTCAAAACGAACCGCGTCTGTGCCTGGGGGCCGTCGAACGCGTCCACCAACAGCAACACGCCGTCCACCATGCCGAGGATGCGCTCGACTTCGCCGCCGAAATCGGCGTGGCCGGGCGTGTCGACGATGTTGATGGTGACGCCGCCCCAGTGGACCGACGCGTTCTTGGCCTTGATGGTAATGCCTTTTTCCTTTTCGAGGTCCATCGAATCCATCGCGCGCTCTTCCACCGCCTGATTGGCGCGATAGACCCCACCCTCGCGCAGAAGCTTGTCCACGAGCGTCGTCTTGCCGTGGTCGACGTGCGCAATAATACCGATGTTGCGGATGTTGCTGTTCATGCCACGTCCGGAAGAGCCTCACGGCTCTGGAGGAAAGCCCAATCTAGAATAATTTTCCGGGAATGCAAGGCCTTTGGCACCATGGGAGGGGCGAAGGAGTCGGCAGGGGAATGGGCGCGGACAGGACCGAGCGAGCTTCCGTCAGTGTTTACCGGCCGACGCGTCGTGCTCCTGATTGCTCCCGGAACCGCTTTCCGAGTCGTGGCCGACCTTGGATACAGCAGCAGACGTGTCCGCAGCAGCAGCAGCAGCAGCACCGGCAACACTGGCCGCCCCGCCAGGGTGCTCGCCAAGGACCGTATCGACGTTGGCCAACCGCGTTCGTGAACGTTCTCCGACTCCCATAAGAACGGTTACCGCAACAATGACGATCAGCGCCAAAACGACGGCATATTCAGCCACGCTCTGACCTTGGCAGTTCTTAACAATCCTCGCGCGATTCTCCATGAAACCAGCCTGCTTCAGCACTTCCATTGAAAAGTAATACCGGGTCCCCGAGTGGTAACCTCTCACCGGGAGATTTTCCACTTCGTCGGCCCCAGCGGGCTAAAAAAGCACTGATTCTGGTGGAGACGACGGGGGTCGAACCCGTGACCTCCGCAATGCCATTGCGGCGCTCTCCCAACTGAGCTACGTCCCCAGCAAAGCTGCTGTGCAACTCGCTTTGTCATGCTAGCCGCTGCACGCCGGTTTGTCAAATTCACGGCGCACCTCCGCCGGTTCCGCGCCGGGGCGAGGGGAAAAACTGCTTTACAGCTTGTTTGGGCGGCGCTAAACTCACGGCTGTTCAATTCAGAAAGGCGTTGAAACGGTGGCAATGATCGCGTTAGTCAAGAAACACGAAATTACCAGGCAGTTCCAGCTTCACCCGAAAGACACCGGTTCGGCGGACGTGCAGATTGCGCTGTTGACGGCTCGGATTAACGAGTTGACGCAGCATTTGCAGACGCACACGAAGGATCACAGTTCGCGGCGTGGACTGTTGAAAATGGTCGGTCAGCGACGGCGGCTGTTGGATTACCTCAGCCATACCGACACCAAGCGGTATCAGGAGCTGATCAAGAAACTCAACCTTAGAAAGTAGAAAGGCGATTCGCTCGACGAGTACTGGGGGATTGATGGATTGATGTCTGCTGTCACCGCGCGGCGTTGTTGGTAGACCTCATTCCATCTAATCCGGTCCTCAGCGAGCCTCGAACAAGCTTCATGCAGCATAGCGTTCACACTCCCCTCGGAGGCAAAGACCTCATCATCGAAACCGGCAAGCTCGCCAAACAGGCCGACGGCGCGGTCACCGTTCAATACGGGGAGACCGTCGTCATCGTGACGGTGGTCGCCAGCGCCCAACCCAAGGAAGAACTCGATTTCTTCCCGCTCACAGTCGACTACCGCGAGAAAGCCGCGGCGGCGGGCAAATTTCCCGGGGGCTATTTCAAACGGGAGGGCCGGCCCACTGAAAAGGAGATCCTCACCTCCCGCATGATCGACCGCCCGTGCCGACCGCTGTTTCCCGAAGGCTTTTACAACGACACCCAGATCATGGCGATTCTGCTGAGCGCCGACACCGAAAACGATCCGGACATTCTGGCGATCAACGGCGCCTCCACCGCGCTGACCATCTCGGACATTCCGTGGCATGGCCCGATCGGCGCCGTGCGCGTCGGGCGCGTGGGCGGCCAGTTCGTTGTCAACCCCACGCACGCGCAGCGCAAGGAGAGCGACCTCGACCTCGTCTACGTCGGCAGCGGCAAGGAACTCGTTATGATTGAAGGTTCCGCCAAGGAAATCTCCGAGGCGGACATGGTGAAGGCCGTCGAGTTCGCCCATGCCGAGGTGCAGAAGATCATCGCCGCCATCCGCCAACTCGCACAAACCGCCGGCAAACCGAAGCGCGAAGCGCCGTTGAAGCTGGTGCGTCCCGAAGTGCTGGCTGCCGCACGGGCAATCGTCGGCGGCCAGATTCTCGGCGCCATCCTCACGGAAGGCAAGCTCGCCCGTGAAACGGTGGTGCGCGCCTGCAAAGACAAGATGACCGAGGGACTCAAGCAGAAGTTTGAGGACGTGACCGACTTCGAGATCAACGAGTCGTTCTACAAGATCCAATCGGAAGCGATTCGCGGCTCGATCCTTAACAACAACAAGCGCCCCGACGGTCGCGGCTCACGCGATTTGCGTCCGCTCCACTGCGAAGTCGGCCTCCTGCCGCGCACGCACGGCTCCGCCGTCTTCCAACGCGGTGAAACGCAAGCGTTCGTCATGACCACGCTCGGCTCGAAATCCGACACGCAGGATATGGACGCCTGGACTGGTGGCCCGACCGAAAAGAAGTTCATTCTGCATTATAATTTCCCGCCGTTCAGCGTCGGCGAAACCGGCCGCACGGGTGGACCGGGCCGGCGCGAGATTGGGCACGGCGCGCTCGCCGAACGTTCCGTCAATCCGATGATCCCCGATGAACTGGATTTCCCCTACACGATTCGGGTGACCTCGGAAATCATGGAATCGAACGGTTCGACCTCCATGGCCACGGTTTGTGGGGCAACGCTTTCGCTGATGGATGCGGGCGTGCCGTTGAAGGCACCCGTCGCCGGTATTTCGATCGGGCTGATCACCGGCGAGAAGACGGGGCAGGCCGTCACGCTCACCGACATCCTCGGGGCGGAAGACCACTTTGGCGACATGGATTTCAAGGTCGCCGGCACGCGCCAAGGCATCACCGGGTTCCAGACCGACCTCAAGCTGCACGGTCTCAGCTTCGAGCTGGCCCGCCAGGCTTTCGAGCAAGCCCGCGAGGCGCGCCTGACCATCCTCGACAAGATGGCCGAAGCCATCAAGGCGCCCCGGGCTGAGTTGTCGAAGTACGCCCCGCGGATCACGACGATCAAGATCAATCCGGAGAAGATTGGCGCCGTCATCGGCCCGCAAGGCAAGGTCATCAAAGGTATCGTCGACGCGACCGGGTGCCAGATCGACATCGACGACGACGGCACCATTCACATCTTTTCGACGGACGGGCTGGCCGCCGAGCGCGCCATCGATCAGATCAAGGCAATCACGGCGGAAGCCGAGGTCGGCAAGATTTACCGCGGCAAAGTTGTTGGGATTAAAGAATTCGGGGCGTTTGTTGAGATCCTGCCCGACAAGGACGGCTTACTGCACATCAGCGAAATTGCCGATTACCGGGTCAAGCAGGTGGAAGACGTGCTCAAAATGGGTGATGAGGTCTGGGTCAAGGTGCTCGGAATTGACGACCGCGGGAAGATCAAGCTCAGCCGCAAAGCGGCCCTGGCCGAGAAAGACGCGGCGGCGAAGGCCCAGTAGGAAGTCAATGTTCGGCCATCAAGGCTTGCGGGCGCCGGGCTGACATTCGGGTTTGTCTTTGCCCAACGGATCCTTCTTGACCGTGATGTTGGCGGCCGACGACACTTTGTCGCGGTTCTCAGCGATCCAGCCCTTCCACTTCTCGGGAACGTCGCCCTCGACAAAAATGGCTTCTACGGGGCAAACGGGCACGCACGCTGTGCAATCGATGCATTCGTCGGGATGAATGTACAGTCGATCGTCGATTTCGTAGAAGCAATTGACCGGACACACTTCCACGCAATCGGTGTACTTGCATCCTACACAAGGTTCACACACAACGTGGGCCATGATCGCTGTCTCCTCTTGTCTGTTGAAACGCCGGCGGTGAAACGGAACGCGTCCTTGCCGATATGCTATACTGCGAACCGTGACCGTTGCCAAGAGGAAATTGCAGGACCGCTGCCGCGCGATCCTTCGCCGGCTCCGGGCCGCCTATCCCGACGCGCAGTGCGCGCTGCATCACCAGAACCCCCTCCAACTTCTCGTCGCCACCATTCTCAGCGCCCAATGCACCGACGAGCGCGTCAACCTGGTCACGCCCGCGCTGTTCCAGAAATACCGCACCGCCGACGATTTCGCCGGCGCGCGGTCCGGCGAGCTTGAAGCGATGATTCGTTCGACGGGCTTCTTCCGCAGCAAGGCCCGGGCGATTCGCAACTGCTGCCGCGGCATTGTTGATCGGCACGGCGGCCAGGTGCCCGAGACTCTCGATGAACTGGTCCAGCTTGACGGCATCGGCCGGAAGACCGCCAACGTCGTCCTAGGCGTCGCCTACGGCAAAGCCGAGGGCATTGTCGTGGACACGCATGTCTCACGACTCTCGCAACGCATGGGCCTGACCGGGCAGACAGTGCCCGAGAAGATCGAGACCGATCTCATGCCCATCGTTCCCCGCAAGGACTGGATCGATTTTGGCCACCTGTTCATCTGGCACGGACGAAAACGGTGCACCGCGCGCAAGCCCGACTGCATCCAATGTGAGGTGGCCCGGTTGTGCCCGAAGATCGGAGTGAACCGCTAACGATCAACCAGCCGCCGTCAGCGGCCAGCCGGCCGATCGGTCGGCACCACAGCCAACCGCCAGAGGAATGTGAAAGAACTGACCGAAAACGACAAAGCACCCGGGTTCAAGGAGCTGAACGCCCACGCAGGCAAGACCGTCGTGTTGTATTTCTACCCCAAGGACGATACCCCGGGTTGTACAACCGAGGCGTGCGAATTACGCGACGCCCACCACCGGATCGTGGCCAAGAACGCGATCGTGCTGGGCGTTAGTCCCGACTCCGCGAAGTCGCACGAGAAGTTCACCACGAAATTCAATCTTCCCTTCTCGCTCGTGTCCGATAAAGACCACGGGATCGCCGAAGCCTATGGCGTCTGGAAGGAGAAATCGATGTACGGCAGGAAATACATGGGCATCGAACGCAGCACCTTCATCATCGGCCCCGACGGCCGCATCAAGAGGATTTTCCGTGCCGTCAAGCCCGCCGGCCACGCCGAGCAGGTGCTAGGGGCGATCTGAAACGACGGCCGTCGGGGGCGGTCTGTGACCGCCGGAGTCTGGTTCAATCCCTTCTCGGCAACTGTTGCACCGGACCGCCGCCGCACCGCCTACGAATGCCGGTGCGTTTCTTTCATGAGGCGGGCAAACATCTGCGCCTTCGTTAAGGACTGCGGATCTTTGTCCAACTCCGCCACGGTTCTTTCCATCCGCGCGGACCAATTGCTGGCGCCCACGGAGCCGGGAACGTTGAAGCGGGTTTCCTCTGCAAAGACGTCGGTGATCTGGAAGATGGCCAGCCAGGAATTGGATTGCAGCACGTGGCGACAATACGCCTCGTGGAGTTGGGGCGTGAACTCGTGCGGGATCTTCTGGTCGTCGACGCCGCACCATTGGCAGAGCCGCTGGAGTTCGAGCCAGGTGACGTGAGCACGGTGATGATCTTCTTTGGCAATCGCCTCCTCGTGGTCGCGCCACATGCGACGCCACATTGCGGCCAGCGGATCGTGGTCGTGCGTCGCCGGCGTGCAGACGGAAAGACGCGGGTATTCCGCACCGTCGACGTAGGAGTAATCGGGATTCCGTTCCCAGTGGGGGACTTTGAAGCCCGGGATGCCCAGTTTCAGGAGGTGCGGTCGGACGTACGGCGGCACGAGCCCGAGGTCTTCGGCAACAACGGCCGTATCTCCCGCGACGGCCGTGATCGAGCGGAGGAGTTCGTCGCCGTGACGGAGGTTGCGCCTTTGTTGTTGCTCGGTCGTGTCGGGCCCCGGAAAGAAACGCGGGAGCAAGCCGCCCGTTTTCTTCGCTGCTTCCGCTTCGGTCAGTTTCAGGAATTCGCCGTTGCGTTGCGGCGGCCACGGGAAGGCGTAGATCCGATAGAAACCCAGCACGTGATCGATGCGAAACAAATGGAAGATGGTTCCGATTTGCCCGACCCGTTGGCGCCACCAGGCGAAGTCGGTCTTCCGGTGCTCGTTCCACCGGTAGAGTGGCACGCCCCAGTTTTGTCCCCATTTCTCCGTGAACAAGTCCGGCTTGAACGTCGGCTCGGGTGGCGCGCCGCCACTCCAGTCGAGATCGAAAATATCGCGATTGGCCCAGACATCGACACTACAGCGGCTGACGCCGAAGGGGATGTCGCCCATCAGGGCCACCTTGTGGCGCAAGCCGTAGGCCTTGAGCTTCATCCACTGCTCGAACCCAATCCATTGAACGTAGGCGAAGAACCGTTCCCGTTCCTCCCATTCTTCGCGCTGGTCCGCTGGTAACGTCGCCAGCCAATTCCGCGCCGCGGCGGGCGTCTGATGCTCGGTGGGCCAGCGTTCCCAGTTGGGCGAGCCGGCGTTTCGCTCCATGAGCGCGCGAAACCGCGTGTAATCCGCCAGCCAGTCGGCATGCGCCTTGAGAAACGCGCGAAAACCATCCGCGCGCTCGGACTTCTTCTCCCAATGTCGGGCCAGGAACGAATCGAAGGCTGCGCGGAGAAGCCGGTGCTTCAACTCCTTGACCTTCGGATAGTGCACGGCGCCGGCGCGCAATTCTCCGAGCAACGAAGGGGTCGCGATCTCCTTGAAGTCAGCCTTGGACAAATCGGAAATGCATTCTGGCGAAATCGCGATGGTCGTCAGGTCCAGGGCCATCGAACTGATGGCGTTATACGGCGAGTTGTCGCCGCTCGTCTCATTGATCGGCAAGACTTGCAGGATGCCAAAACCGTGCGTGTGGCACCAGTCGATCATCTGCCTCACGCCCTCGGTGTCGCCGACGCCAAGATCGTCTTCCGTCCGAATCGCGAAAACCGGACACAAAACGCCCGCCAGCTTCTGGTCAGGAGAAAGTTTCACGCCGTGTGTTTTAGAGGAAGCTCCACGTCGCTGACAAGGTTTTAGTCGCAGCAACTGGAGGACTGTGCTCGCGAAGTCCTTCCGGACGACCCAGACGCCAGGATATCTTCGGACCAACCGCGCGCGGGTTGAGGACCCGGCAAGACGAGAGTTGTCTCCTCTCTGCTAGGGGGTACGCCCCGTGCGCACGGTGACGCCAAAGGGCCGCCAGAATCGGCGCGACTTATCCAGTCTTTCGTTTCGCTTCGCCACCAGTGACTGGCGCAGGCGGGCGAACTCTTCGTTGGTCTGGTCGGAAAGGCAGCGCCGGGCAAGAAGCGCGTCTTCTTGAGCGTCGGCCGCGGCAATCCGCAACCGGTGATTTTCGACTGACAACCGCTCGATCTCGTCGTGCAGTTCGCTGATCCTGTTCCATTCAGCGCGCGCCTCGGCCAGCGCGGTCTGGAGTCGCCCCAACTCGCCCGCGCGTCCAGCGGGGTCGGACTGAAGCACCCGGCCCAGTTCTTCGGCGATGGCGTCCAACCTGGTGGGTTTCCGGGCGTTTGCCAACTCCTCGCTTAATTGCTGGATCGCGGCCTGCGCGGCAGCCAACTCGCCTTCCAAACGGCG